>Ga0302326_10001132_pt1 | contig 69349 bp, 63 predicted proteins | sample Palsa_T0_3_FD_202264 | JGI IMG/M metagenome (GOLD analysis project Ga0302326, IMG submission 202264) | Peat permafrost microbial communities from Stordalen Mire near Abisko, Sweden - Palsa_T0_3 | ecosystem: Environmental > Terrestrial > Soil > Palsa > Peat permafrost | place: Sweden: Abisko... | reverse complement strand
GGCGGGGGGCGGGTTGCCGCCGCCCTGCCCCCCGGTGTGGGGGGGCGGGATTGGTCTGCGCCCGCCCTGCCCCCCCCCCCCCCCCCCCCGCGACCCTCCCCTACTTTTAGGCGCCCTCTAAGCGAACGTTCGCTTCGCGAAGTAGCGCAAGCGGCCCGCTTGGTTCGATTGCGGCCGCAACCGGGACGGTTGCGCTACTTTAAAAAGGCTGCACGCTTCAGCGCTGTCGTTTTCGGCGTGGACTGATCACAAGCCCACACGGTCCAGGATCGATCCGACAACCTTCGTGGCCTCGAAATGCTCGGCGGCAATTTCGAACGCGGCGCGGCAGTGCTTCGCGTAGTCGGCATTCACGGCACCGATGGCCTCAGCGATGTCTTCGACGGTGCGAAAGGCGAGCAGACCGGCGCCGCTGCCGTAGATTTCGGAGAAGCCCGTCTCCTGCGTGATGACCGGCCGGCCGCAGGCGAGGTAGCAGGCGGTGCGATCGCTGAACCAACCGGTGTTGAGCCGCACGTACTGGTCCTTTGCCACGGTGAATTCTCCCTTGGAAGCCTGCAAATAGCGCACGTAGGCGTCGTGGTCGATGCTGATTTCCTGCGGGTTGCTGAGGCGCCAGCCGCACGCCGCGAGTTGCTGGCGGGTGGCTTCGTCGCGGAGGTTCGTGGCCAGTTCGAAGGTTTCCCCGGCGCGGCGGGGGGCATCCACAAAACGCAAAAACTCCAGCGCCTTGCTCCACAGGTATTTGTCGCCGCGCCAGGCGATGTCCTTCCCCTTGGTGTTCCAGTTTGCGACGCTCGTGAAGACCGCCCCAGCCGGCGGCGGAGTCGGCGCCTTCCAAAAATCCGTGACGATGGGCTGTCGCGTGGGTTGCCACGGGATGCCGTGCAGCGGGACCGGGAAACGCTTCGTGCCGATGTTTTCGCCGAAGGTAAAAACGGCCTGGTAGCGGGAAAGCGTCTCGCGAATGGCCGCGCCGAGGTCATTGTCGATCAGGCACTGTTCCTTTCCCGGATCGCTTTCGATGTAAATAAGACAGCGGTTCTGGAGGAGATCTTCGTGCAGTTCCTGTTCGCCGCAGACGTTGAGCACGGCGTCGGCTTCGCGGTACAGCGCGTCGATCCGTTCGCCGCTCAATCCGGCAGTCGGCCGGTCATCCAGATAGCGGGCACGATAGCCCCAACGCTCCTCGAAACCGAATTGCCGCGCCAGCTTCGGCATGATCGCCGCAGTGTAACTCCAATCCGCCACGTAGTCATAGGTGAGCGGGTCGTACGGGTGCGCGGTCGAATCCTCGATGTAATAAACCTCGTGGCCCAGGCGCTGGAGGCCAACGATGTAGTGGACATGCTGCCAGATGACCCCGGCGATGGGGCAGCGCGCCATGTAGCCGGTGACGATGAGTCGCTTGCGGCTCACTCAGTCGAGACGGAAAGGCGCATCGACCGGGCAACGGAACGGATCCGCGAGATAACGATCAAAATTGCCCTGCCGCGCTCGTTCTTCATGCCGCTCCTGCAGCCATTTGAAATATGCTTTAACGGATAAAACCGGAGGCGGAAAATTGACGCCCTGGCCGTCGGGTAGGTCAAGTTCCAGTTCGGGACGGAGGTTTGGTTTCATAGGCCTTTTTGAAGTCTAGCAAACAAATCCAGCAATTCATAGCTCTCGAAAAGCGCCTCAAGGTCTTCTGGCACTACCGCTCCCGGATTCGCGCGCAACAAACGCGCAATGTCCTCCCCGTCCTGGCCTTCGCGAAGCGGGTTTTGGCGAATGGCGTGCAGCTTTAAAGCAATGAGATGTTCGATCGCGGGCGCGCGCACCGGAACCCCATCCAGGCTCTTCATTACGGATTTCGACCACATCTTGTCCCATGTCTTTTCATCCACGTGCATCACGTCAAGGAGCGGATAGATCAGCGAGTCGTGGCGATATCGCGAAAAACTTTGATGCCTGGCCGATTCCTCGAAACCGCGACTTTTAAGGAACGCATTCAATTTCTCCCGTTGGGAAGCAACAATCAGGCAATCGATATCGATCGTATCCCTCTGCGCCCCGTGCATGCCCAACGCGTGGCCACCTATGATCAGCATCGGAACATTGCTACGGATGAGTAGGTCGACGATTTCGCGCATCGTTCATCTGGTCAGGCGTTTTGCAAACCGCGCGGGATTCCCGGCGACGACGGTATTCGGCGGCACGTCCTTGGTGACCACGGCACCGGCGGCGACGATCGAGTTGTCGCCGATCGTGACGCCCTTGAGGACGATGGCGTTCATGCCGATCCAGACGTTGTCGCCGATTTTGATGGGACGCGATTTCACCGCGGCTCGGGGGCGCTCCGGCTTGCCCTCATAGAAAGGCGCGAGGGCTTCGGCGTCGATGCGGCGCTCGGCGGCGGCCACAGGATGGAAGTCGGAATCGGCGATGCCAGTGCCCCAGGAAATCAGACAGTGCGAGCCGATTTCGATGCTCGTCTCGCAAGTGAGCAGGGCGCCCACCAGCAGCGTAAAGTCACCGACCTTCACATGGCCTTCAGGACCGACGGCAAACTGGGAAGCGGCATAAACGGAGACGTGCGATCCGAATTCGACGGCCGGTTGGCGCTGGCCCTTGAAGTGCAGAAAGCACTGGGCGCTCTCGCAATAGAAGCCGTCGCCCCAAGTGACGTTTGGCGGAATCTGGCGATTGCTCCAGTCGTTTTCGATCCGGCGGTCGGGGAGGACGTTGGTCATGGGGAAAGGCAGGGGGTCTTCATCTTGATCTTGTTCTTAAACGTAATCTGAAGAGGAGCGAACCTGGGGATGAAGATGAAGAGTCAGATGAAGAGATTAAGTGAGCTTGGCGGAGCGGTACAACGAGGCATAGACACCGCCGCGGGCGACCAGTTCGGGTCCGCGGCCTTCTTCGGCAATGGTGCCATCGGCGAGCACGACGATCTTGTCCACGCCGTGGACGGTGGCGATGCGATGCGTGATGATGAGGGTGGTCCGGCCGCGCATCAGTTCCTCGATGGTCTTCATGATCGCGGCCTCGGTTGAGGGATCGAGCGCGCTGGTTGGTTCGTCGAGAATAAGAATGGGTGCGTTTTTCAAGAAGGCCCGGGCGATGCCGATGCGCTGCCTCTGGCCGACGCTCAAGTGTCCGCCGCGTTCGCCGACCTGCGAGCGATAGCCGTCGGGCATGTCCACGATGAATTCGTGCGCCTGGGCGCGTTTGGCGGCTTCGATGATTTCCTCCTCCGTGGCATCCGGGCGGCCGTAGGCGATATTTTCGCGCACGGTGGTCGAAAAGAGCAGCGTGTCCTGGAGCACGATGCTGATTTGGGCGCGCACCGACTTTTTCTGGAACGCACGCAGGTCCTGTCCATCGAGCAGCACGCGCCCCACCGTGGGATCATAAAAGCGTGGAACCAGGGAGAGCAGGGTCGATTTGCCGGCGCCGGTCCCACCGACAAAAGCGACGGTCTGGCCGGGAGAAATGCGGAGTTGGATGTCGCGCAGGATCGGGCGGGCGTCTGTGTAACCAAACGCCACGTTCTCGAAGACGATCTCACCAAGGGCGGCCGCGATCGGCTTCGCATCCGGTGCGTCGGGAACGTCGTTCTCATTATCGAGCACCTCGAAACAACGCTGCGCTCCCGCAGCCGCACCTTGAAAGGCCCACGCGATATGCGTGAGCGCCTCCAGGGGCTGGTAGAGCATGAGCAGCAGCGTGGATAAAATCCAGATCGCCCCCACGGTCAGCTTCCCGGCGAGCACATGCTCTGCGCCGACATAGAACATCACCGCGGAGCTCGCCGCGACGAGCGTGCCCACGAGGAATGCACTGCGCATCGAGGTCGCGTTCAGCTTGAGGTTGGCGTCGAGACTCTCCCGGGCACTCGACTGGAATTCCTGCACCTCGTCTTCCTCGCGCCCAAACGCCTGCACCATCTTTACCGAGCTGAGCCCCTCCTGCGCGACCGTCAGCACGTCACTCTCGCGTTCGGCGACGGTCGTGGATTGGTCGCGGATGCGTTTCGCGTAGAGGTAGATCGCCAGCACCATCAGAGGAATAACGATCAGCGAGAGCAACGCGATGACCGAGTCGAAATGCCACATCGCGGCGAAAGTGGTGGCGAACGAGACGACGCTTTGGAAAATGAAGAAGCCTTTACTGTAGAAGGCCTGGAGGCTCTGCGAGTCATAGGCAACGCGAAAGCTGCTGTCGGCGCTGCGACGCTGGTCGTGAAACTTGAGCGGCAGCGAATGCAGGTAGGCATACAACTCGGTGCGCAAGCGCATGAGTCCGTGCAAACCAACGCGGATGGTCAGCACGTTCACGAAGTAGCCGATGCCGCCGGCCAGGATTTGAAAGAGAACCATCAGCGCGCAGACCAAGCCGATGACCGCCGGGATGCTCCAGGCGCGGAGGTCGAATCCCACGAGCACCAATCCATGCGGCGTGTGCCTGGCCGCGGGAAGTACCTTGTCGATAATGTAGGCAAGCGGCCAGGGACGCAGGATGTTGAAGCCGTTGGCCAGCAGCGTGAGCCCCATGGCCACGACCGTCGGCCGAAGATCGGGCCGATAGTAGGCGAGCACGCGGCGGTAGAGGGACATTCGCCCACATATTCCACATTCCGGGTCTTCTGAGAATAGCGCAGTCCGGCAATTGCGGGACCGGGTTTAGCGATGGCAAAAGAGGGTCCTGCAGCACGAAGGAGCGTGCCGTCCCTCCGGGACTCGCTTTAGAGAGCGCAAAATAGAGGTCCGGCGCTGAAGCCCGGCTAGTGAAAAGGAACGCCTCCAGTGTCAGCAGGCTGACATCTTTGCTCTCTGACGGACATTTGTTTGAACTTTTTCGGCCCTCGATGCGTCTATTTCCATACAAATACACCTATTCCAATGTACCTGGCACATTCGCTGCTTAAGATTGAGTTGTACCGAACAAATTTCCCGAATCCTATGAAAAAGAACCTGAAGAAATCCAATCGTGCCCACTACAGCCTGGGCGACCTGATCATGGCGGTCAGCAGCTATACCCGGAACAACCGCGAGACCGTTGCGGCGGTGGCCGATTTGCTGGAGAGTGGCCGTGTGCGCTTCAGCAGCCAGGGTCGCAAAATTCGCGCCCGCGTTTACTAAAACGCGCTGGCCTTACCGGTTTGCGGAGCGACTCGCTCCCACCGAGACTTTTCCAAGCCCCGTCCCCGACTTCCAGGTCGGCGACGGGGTAAGTTTTTTAGGAGGCGTGGGCCCGCCCGCCTGTGGATGCGGCGCACCCGTTCTTTTTCTGATTCGCATTCATTTCCCTTTTCTCTCCCCCAAACGGCTGAAAAAGAAAAAGCACAAGATTACGAAAAGACGGACGCCTTCCTGTTCGTCCGCCGGTCACGGGATCAGTGCCCGCCGCGCGATGTCCGACCCTGCTCCCTGCTTGCAATCGCCTGACGGCGTCCTAGCCTTCGCCGGGTGATTGAACGTTACACCCGACCCGAAATGGCCGCCATCTGGGCGGACCAGCGCAAATACGAAATCTGGCTCGAGATCGAGATCCTGGCCTGTGAGGCACAGGCGGGAATCGGAGTGATCCCGCGGGTGGACGCCGAAACGATCCGGGCGAAGGCGAAATTCGATCTCAACGAGATTGCCGAGATCGAGAAGCGGACCAACCACGACGTCATTGCTTTCCTCGAGAATGTCGCCAGCTACGCCGGGCCGGCGTGCCGCTGGATGCACCAGGGGATGACCTCGAGCGATGTCCTGGACACCACCCTGGCGGTACAGATGGCCGAGGCGTCGGACATGATCCTCGGCGACTTGCGCGACCTGCGCGAGGTGATCGCCCGCCGCGCCGTCGAGTTCAAGCGCACACCGATGATCGGGCGCAGCCATGGCATCCACGCCGAGCCGATCACTTTTGGACTGAAACTGGCCTTGATGTGGGACGAGTTCGGCCGGGCCTTACAGCGCCTGCAAGACGCCCAGCCGCGCTTGCGCGTCGGCAAATTGAGCGGCGCCGTGGGCACCCACGCGCATCTCGATCCGCGCGTGGAAGCGCGCGTCTGCGAGCGGCTCGGACTCGCGCCCGCGGTCTTAAGCACCCAGATCATCCAGCGCGACCGGCACGCGGAGTTTCACACCGTTCTTGCGCTCGTCGCTTCGTCCATCGACCGCTGGGCCACGGAATTCCGTCACCTGCAGCGGACGGAAGTGCTCGAAGTCGAGGAATACTTCTCCGCCGGGCAAAAAGGCAGCTCGGCCATGCCGCACAAGCGCAACCCGATCACGGGCGAGAAATTGAGCGGGCTCGCACGCGTGGTGCGCGGAAATGCCCTGGCAGCACTGGAAAATGTGCCACTTTGGCATGAACGGGACATCAGCCACTCCTCCGTCGAGCGCATTATCATGCCGGATTCGTGCATTCTCGTCGATTACATGCTCGTCACCCTGCGACGGCTGGTCGAGCGGCTGCTGGTCTATCCGGAGAACATGGAACGCAATCTCCATCTCACGAAGGGTCTCTATTTTTCGCAGACGATCCTGCTCAAGCTGACCGAGCGCGGCGTGGAGCGGAAAGCAGCGTACGAAGCCGTGCAACGAGCGGCGATGAAAACGTGGCAGGGAAATCTCAGCCTCCAGGAGAATCTCGCCGCCGAACCGGAAGTATCCGCTCATCTCACAACAAGTGAAATCGATGCGCTCTGTTCGCTCGATCTCCATTTCGCGCACGTGGACGAGACGTTCCGCAGGCTGGGTCTGGAAAAGTAATGCCCGAGCGAGCGTCTGGAAGACGTCTGAAAAAGAGGACTGCTTAGGCCCCCCTTTTTTAGTCCCCCTCTTAGCACTTTCCTCGCGTGGGTCGCCGTGTATCCTTACGCCTCTCCTGCATGGATTCGCACTTTATGATTCGGAAATTCGCTCTGCTGCTCCTCATTGCCATTCTGCCACTCGCGGGCTGCGATAAAATTCGCGACAAAGTTCCCTTCTTGAAAAAGAAGCCGAAAGCGGACGCGGCGGTGACCCCGCCACCCGCGCCGGCGACGGTCGCGGCCGCCGACACACCGGCGCCCGATCCCGATCCATCCGGCAAAGCACCCGAACCGGCCGCGCCCGCCGTGAACAAGAATGCGCAGGTGGTCTGCCTCTGTTATCACAATATCGAGGATGGGAGCAAAATGAAGGCGCTGACGATCAGTGTCGTCGAGTTCGAGAAGGAGATGCAGGCGATCAAGGACAACGGCTTCAGCGTGATCGGCATGCAAGATTTCCTCGCCTGGCGCCGCGGCGAAAAAAGCATCCCGAACAAGTCCTGCATCATCACGATCGATGACGGCTGGGTCTCCGCCTACAACAACGCCTGGCCGATCCTGAAGAAATACAACTACCCCTTCACACTCTTCATTTACATCAACTACGTCGGCACCGGCGGCAAATCGATGTCGTGGGACCAGCTTGCCGAGATGCGCGACGCGGGCGTGGACATCGAGTCGCACACCTATTCGCACTCCGACCTGAAAAAGCCGGGCGCGTTGGTGGACAAGAAGGCCGCCGACGGCATCCGCAAGGACATTGCAGAGTTGGGGCCCGACGGATGGCTGCGCAAGGAGATCGTCGGATCGAAGCAGGTGCTCGAGAAGCAGCTCGGCATCAAATGCAACGCCTTCGCCTATCCCTTCGGCATCTGGACGCCAAAGGCCGTTGAGTTGGTGAAGGAAGCGGGTTACGAGGCGGCCTTTACGGTTTACGGCCAGCAGCTTCATCCCAGCTCGCAGGCCGAGTTGCTCGGCCGCTACGCTATTGAGCAGGCGAAGCCCAAAATCTTTGAGGATGCGATGAAGATGATCGGTGGTGGACAGAGCACCACCAGCGCTGGCCCCTCCGAACCCACCTATGCGCAATTGGCCGCGGTTTCGATGGTCACCCAGCCGATGGACGGCGAAACCATTAGCGACCCGAAGCCCCTCATCAAGGCGAACCTCGCCACGCTCGGCGACATCGATACCGGGACCGTCGAGATGCGGATCAGCGGCTTGGGAGCGGTGGCGGTGAAATACGATCCCGCCTCGAAGACCGTGACCTATCAGGTGCCGCAAAAGCTGCGCGAGCCGGAGTACACCGTTTTCATTACCGCCAAGTCGAAGGGAAAGCGGCTCGAGACGAAATGGAATTTCAAATACGACCCCACGGCATCCCCATCGGGTGGCGCGCCGACGGACGCGTCGACCCTGCCCCCGCGCGGTGGTTCCACACCATCGCAACCCGACGGTGCGGCGCCGGCCCCCGCCACGCCGAAGAAAACCAAATAAGCAGCCGATGTCCGGTTGCCAGAGTTTTTCCGCAGATTCATAAATTGCGGCTCAAGATCCCACCCCATGTTTTCGTTGCTGGCCGATAAGCTTCAGGATGTTTTCAAGGACCTGCGTGGTCACGGGAAGATCACGGAGACGAACATCACCGAGGCGATGCGCGCGGTGCGCATGGCCCTGCTCGAGGCGGACGTCGAGTTCAATGTCGCCAAAGGCTTTATTGCGCGGGTCAAAGACAAGGCGCTCGGCGAGGAGGTCTTGCGCGGCGTTAATCCCGGCCAGCAGATCGTCAAGATTTTTCACGACGAACTGACCGCCCTGCTCGGCGGCGACAACGCGCCCCTGAATCTCGAAAAACCGGCGCACATCATGATGGTGGGCTTGAACGGCGCGGGCAAAACGACTTCATCCGCAAAGCTCGCCCTGTGGCTGAAAAGCCAGGGGAAAGCGCCCTTGCTCATCGCTTGCGATTTGCAGCGGCCGGCCGCCATCGACCAACTGGCCACCCTTGCGGGGCAGGTCGGCGTGCCCGTTTTCACTCCGCCGCCCGCGGAAAAGGATGTCCTCAAGGCCGCGAAACTGGCCCTCGAATGGGCGGAAACGCAGCCGGGCAATGTGCAAATATACGATACGGCCGGCAGGCAGGAAATCGATGAGGCGCTGATCGCCGAGATCAAGGAGTTGCGCGAGTTTTTGCAACCGCAGGAGGTCCTGCTCGTCGCGGACGCCGCGACCGGCCAGCAGGCGGTCAGCGTGGCCACGCATTTTCACGAAGCGCTGAACATCACCGGCCTGGTGCTCACCAAGCTCGACGGCGATGCCCGCGGCGGCGCGGCGCTTTCCATGCGCGAAGTCACGCAGCGCCCGATCAAATTTGCCGGCATGGGCGAAAAACTCGATCAGTTCGAGCCGTTTTATCCCGACCGGCTCGCCGGCCGCATCCTCGGCATGGGCGATATCGTCGGGTTGGTCGAGAAGGCCGCGGCGGCGATCGACGAGGACGAAGCAAAGCGCATGGAAGCGAAAATGCGCAATGCTTCGTTCGACCTGAACGATTTCCTCGCCCAGTTCAAGATGCTGCGCAAACTCGGGCCGCTGGAAAATCTACTTGGCATGTTGCCGGGAATGGGCAATCTTAAGGACTTTTCGGTTGACGAAAAGCAGATGAAGCGGGTCGAAGCGATTGTGCTTTCGATGACGCTGGCCGAGCGAACCCACCCGGACATTTTGAACGCCCGACGCCGCCAGCGCATTGCCCGCGGCAGCGGCGTTTCCGTCACCGAAGTGAACGATCTTCTTCAACGCTTCAGCCAGATGCGGAAGATGATGAAGAATTTCGGCAAGATGAAGCAGATGATGTCGCGCCCCGGCGCTGCGTCGCGCTTCGGCTTGAAGCGCTAATTTTTCCTAAACCAACCCAATCAGCTACCAAAAACCACACGAACATGTCCGTCAGCATCCGCCTTCGCCGCGAAGGCAGCCTCAATAATCCCTATTACAAAGTCGTCGTCGCCGATCAGCGCAGCCCGCGCGACGGCAAATTCATCGAGCTCGTGGGCAACTACGACCCGAAAAAGGCCGGCGACAATGCGAATATCGACCTTTCGCGGATCGATTACTGGATCCAGAACGGCGCGCAGCCGTCCGACACCGTGCGCAGCATTATCAAGAAGGCGCGCAAGAAGCCAACCGCAGCGGCCACCTAAGGGCCTCGCTTTTTCGAGACGTTGTGGACAGCCTGCAAGCCATGCAGGAATTCCTGGAATATGTGTTGCCGCTCCTCATCGACTATCCGGAGGAGATGGTGCTGACCCGGCACACCAGCGGCAAACGCACGACCTTTCATGTCAAGGTCCGCCAGTCTGACGTCGGAAAGGTCATCGGCAAGCACGGTCAGACCATCGTGGCCCTGCGAAACCTCCTCAGCGCCACGGCGGCGCGCCACGGAGAAAAGGCCCAGCTCGAGATCGTCGAATAGCGACGCCAATCGCTGTTGACCGGCAGGCCCCAGCGCCGCGAAACTTGCGGCACTCGATGAACGAAGTGACCATCCGCGTCCCTGCGACCACGGCCAATCTTGGCCCGGGCTATGACTGCCTCGGAGTCGCCTTGCAGATCTACAATGACGTCACCATCCAGCGCGGCGGAGCTTCGTCCGGCAACCCCATGGTGTCCGCGGTGGCGGACCGCTTTTTCGCCAGCGCAGGCGTCGCTCCGTTCCTTTTCTCCTGGAAAATCGCCGGGGACGTCCCCTCCTCGCGCGGACTCGGGAGCAGTGTCACGGTGCGCCTGGGACTGCTTCACGGCCTGAATGAATTGGCGGGGCGGCCGCTGGGCCGGCAGCCGCTGTTTAAGATTTGCGCCGAACTGGAAGGGCACCCTGACAACGCCGCACCGGCCGCCTTCGGCGGGTTCACCGTCGCCGGCGGCCCGGAAATCGCCCGCTTCGAGGTGTCGCCCACCTTGCGTTTTGTCCTCCTCATTCCCGATTTCGAAATCTCCACGCCGGCCGCGCGCAAAGTCCTCCCGGCCCAACTCGATCGCCTCGCCGCCGCCAAAAGCTGCGCCAACGCCTGCCGGATTACCGCGGCCTTCGCGATGCGCCATTACGCACTCCTGCACGGCGCGTTCACCGATCATCTGCACCAGCCTTATCGCGAGAAGGCCTTGATTCCCTTCCTTGGAAAGGTGATCACGGCAGGCGAGAAAGCCGGCGCGCTCGGTGGATTCCTCAGCGGCAGCGGCTCTACAGTCTGCTGTGTGGTGGAAACAAAGGCTGCGGGCGGAAAGCGGAAAGATGAAGAAATCGGCGCCGCGATGCTCGCGGCGAGCGGAAATAAAGGGGCGCGCGTTGTCGTCACGCAAGCTGACAATGAAGGAACCCGCGTCATCCATGACTGACCTCTTCCGCCCTCCGCCTTCCGCCTTCAGCCTTTCCTAACCCCGTGCGCCGCTGGCTGGAAGCGTTTGAAGAATTCGCCATCGACGTCATCCTCGAGCGTCGCTACGGGAAGCGTGCCCTGGCGCTCCGCTGGTTCCTCTATTGGCTAAGCTGGTTGTTTTTCGGCGGGGTGCAGACGCGGCTCTGGCTCTATCGGCACCGTTTTTTTCGCTCGCATCACCCCGCCTGCCTGGTCATTTCCATCGGCAACCTCACCGTCGGCGGCACGGGCAAAACGCCGGTGGTGGAGAAATTCGCCCGCACCTTGCGGGACCATGGCAGGCGGGTGGCCATCCTGAGCCGCGGGTACAAGAGCAAGAAACCACCGCTCTTTCGCCGGCTCCAGCGCAAGTGGCTCGGGCTGGAGCGAAGGAAGACGCGGGTGGTCCACGACGGCCAGCGCCTGTTGCTGGACAGCCGGTTTGCCGGGGATGAGCCCTTCATGCTCGCGAAGAGTCTGGGCGACGTAATCGTGCTGGTGGACAAGGATCGTGTGCGCGCCGCCATCCACGCCATTCGCGAGATGAAATGCGACACGCTCATTCTCGACGACGGCATGCAGTACCTGCACCTCAAGCACCGCCTCGAGATTTGCCTCATCGACGCCCAGGCGCCATTTGGGAATGAATATTTGCTGCCTCGCGGAACGCTGCGCGAGCCACCGGCAAATCTTCGACGCGCCAGCTATATCTTCATCACGAAGACGCCCGCCGCGGGCAATGCTGAGCTGATCGAGCGCCTTCGCCAGCACAACCGCACCGCGGAGATCGTGGAATGCCGGCACCAACCCCTTTACCTGCGCAACCTTTACGAACCCACGGACCGGAAGCCGCTGAAGTACCTCGAGGGCAAATTCATCGCGGCCATTTCCGGCATCGCCCGGCCGGAGAGCTTCGAGCAAAGCCTGGTGGCGCTCGGCGCCAGGCTCGAGATCACGAAAAGCTTTGCCGACCATCACCGGTTCACCGATCGCGAATTGCAGGAGTTTGCCGCGCGGTGTTCGCGACGGGATCTTGAGTTTATCGTCACGACGGAGAAGGACAGCGTGCGCTTCCCGGCAAAACTCGCCGGCCTGGAAACGCCCGTCTATTACCTGCGCGTGGAAATTGAAATCCTCAGCGGACACGAGAGCTGGGAAAGTCTCGTCGAACGCCTCTGCCGCCCGCAAAAGCTGCTCGCCCCGGAACGCTTCTTCCCTTGAGGGGGCGTCCTCTGAGCGGGAAGGGCCGCTCAATCCGCGGAGAGCAACTCGCGGATCGAAGCGAGAAGCGACTCGAAGTCCACGGGCTTGGTGAGATGCCGGGCAAAACCGGCCTCCGCCGCGCGCCGCACGTCCTCCTCCATGCCATAGCCGCTCAGCGCAATTCCCCGCAGCTTGTAGTCCGAGCGGAGTTTGCGCATCAAATCGTACCCGGACCCATCGGGTAGTCCGAGATCGCTGATCACGAGTCGAATGGGACGGGCCCGGCCGCTGCCGTCGACCGTCTGGCGCGTCGCCTCGGTCTCGGTGAGGGCTTGGGCAAAGCTGCCGGCCGCCGTGACTTGAAATCCAGCCCGCCGCAGCATCCGCGCCATGACATGCGCCGTATCGGGATGATCCTCGACGAGCAGCAGGTGCGCATTGAGCAATTCCGGAACGCGGGCCGCTTCCGCTCGCCGCTTTCCCTCCGTCTCGACCACGGCCACGGCCGTCACGGTCTGGCTGAGAGGGAGACGAACGGTAATGGTCGCACCGAGATTGGCGCCCGGGCTCCGGGCGGTGATCGCGCCGCCGTGCGCTTCCACAATCGCCTTGCTGATCGCCAGGCCAAGGCCAAGCCCGCCAAACTGCTGGGTGATCGCGCGATCGCCCTGCTGGAAGGCGCCAAAGACACGCGGCAGGACTTCCGGGCTGATCCCCATGCCGGTGTCCTCGACTTCCACCACGATCGAGGGATTGACACCGCTTTCCTCGCGGCGCGTTCGCACGAAAATCTGGCCCCCGGCCGGCGTGAATTTGATGGCGTTCTTGAGGACGTTCCAAAATACCTGCGTGAGCCGCGCTGCGTCGACCCGCGCCAGGTGTTCTCCCTCCGCGAGACTTTCATGGCAGACGATCATTTTCTCGGCCACTTCGAGCGCGCAGCAGGTCTTGATCGCGTGTTCGATGATCGGCCGGATATCCATGGTTTCCAATTGCAGCTCGAACTTGCCCCGCGCGATGCGGGTAATATCGAGCATGTCGTCGATCAGCCGGGCCTCGAGCTCGATATTGCGAAAGATCGTGGCCATGTCCTCGCGCACGTCCTGCGGTAGCCGATCATCGCGCTGAAAGGCGGAGACGAGCGCCAGCACGGGCGTCAGCGGAGTGCGCAGTTCATGGCTGAGCGTGGCAATGAAATGATCCTTGGCGCGGCTCGCGGCTTCCGCCTCGAGCAATTGCCGCTCCGCTTGCACCTGCTTCATGACCCGCTCGACCGTTGGGGCGACCAGTTCGATGAAATTGGGGGTCTTGGGAATGAAATCACGAACGCCAGACCGCATCGCCTCGATGATGCGCGTTTCATCGCCATAGCCGGTCACGAGTATGGCCGGCACCTCGCGACTTTCTTTCTGGAGGGCACGGTAGAATTCCAAGCCGTTGGTCGGTTCGGAAAGCTGGTAATCCAGGACGAGGAGATCGATCCGGTGGGCCGCCAGCCGGGCGCGGGCTTCACTGGTGCTGGTGGTCAATTCTACGCGAAAACCCGCGCGCTCCAGTTGCAAGCGCTGAAGTCGGCCGATTCCGGGATCATCCTCCAAAACCAGGACGGTGCCGCGGGGCCTTGCGGTGCTCATCGCTCAGGATTGGCCGTTGCGCGGACGCTGGACGATTTGCAGGAATAGTCCGAGCCGCCGGATGGCGTCGATAAACTCCTCATATGCGACCGGTTTGGTGACATAGACATTGCAACCCAATTCGTAGCAGCGATCGATCTCGCGCGGGTCATCCGTCGTGGTCAGCATGATTACCGGGATGCGATGCGTCGCCGGGTTGGCCTTGATCCGGCGCAACGCTTCCACCCCATCCACGCGTGGCATGTTGATGTCGAGAAGGACGACCAGGGCCTCGTCCAGCGTCTGCTCGTGCGAACCGCCGCGGGTTTCCAGGCAATCGAGAAGTTCCTGGCCGTCGCGCACGCGCAGCAAGCCATTGAGGAGGCCGGCGCGCTCCAGATTGCGCTGCACCAATTGGGCATGGCCGTCGTCGTCTTCGGCAAGGAGAATGGTAACCGGCTGGGGCGTCATGGGTGTGAGGGAGACACGTTAATGCGTTCTTTCCTCGGAGCAACTACCGGCAGCGGCGAATGCTGTGCATCGCCTGGAAAAGCCAGGAAGAAGGTCGAGCCGACGCCTTCCCTCGATTCCACCCAGACCTGCCCTCCATGCCTTTCAACGACCCGGCGGACCAGGGCAAGACCGACCCCCTCGCCCGTGGCGACGTCACCATGCAGGCGCTGGAAAATGGCAAAAACCTTGGACACGTATTTCTCCGGAATCCCGAGCCCGTTGTCCCTGACGAAAAACGTCAGCGGCTTTTCCATCCCATCCACTTCGCGGACCGCACTGCCGATCTCAACCCGGCCGGACCGCTGGGGATCGAGGTAATTGACGGCATTGCCGATCAAATTGGCGAAGATTTGCTCGATGGCGGTGGGATCGCCCCACACCTGCGGCAGGTCCTGGACCGCCACTTCCGCTCCGCGCGCCGTGATGGTCCCACGCATGGCCGCGACGATACGCTCGATGATTGGTTTCAAGTCGACCATTCTCGGATGGTACTCAACCCGACCCGCCCGGGACAGGCGCAGCAAAGCGTCAATGATATTGGAAAGCCGGGTCACGGCGGTCTGGATGAACCGGATGGATTCGGTCATCTCTCCTTCGGCAAGCTGAAGCGCCCGATCGCGTTCAGGAGCGGACAGTTTTCCGTGGAGCAGTTTCTGCAATTCCTCTCGTGCCATGCCGAGTTCCCGGCCGAAACCCTGGAGATTGACCAGCGGCGAACGCAAATCGTGGGAGACGCTGTAAACAAAGATCTCGATTTCCTCGTTCTTCTGCTCGAGGTCGCGATTCGCGCGCGTCAATTCCGCGGCGCGACGCTCGAGCGCTTCCTGGTAGACGTGCTCCCGAAGCCGGGCGCCCTTGAGGTGATCGGCCAGGGAATGGAACTGCTCGTCCAAATCGCGGATCTCATCGCTCCCGCGAACGAGCGGCGGCAGCGTTTTCCCATCCGCGATTCGCCGCGTGTTTTGCGTCACCACTTCGATGCGGCTGGCGATCTCGCGGCTGAACATCATGGCGGCCAGTGCGCCGATCCCGACATTTAAGATCAAGCCACCCGCCAGGAGCCAATCTTGAACGGTCATCGAATTCCGCAAAGTCTCCAGGCGCGCGGCGTCGAGTTTCTCCTCCGCAACTCGAAAATCCTCGAGCGCCGTGCGGAGCGCACCCGTGAGTTCACGACCCTTGAGGTCCTTGACCTCCTCCTGCGCGCGATCACGGCCCTCGGTCCGCATCGTTTGTGCGATCTTATGCTGGTAATCGAGCCGCGCCTGGGCGCTGTTCAGGACGCGCTGGAAGCGCTCCTCCTGTTTGGGGTTGTCCTTGATCATGGCCTTCAGAGCGGGGAATTCGGCCGCCAGGATCTTCTCATCCCGGGAGATATCCTCGGGAAAGCGCTCGTTCCCGGTGAGCACAAACCCGCGCAGATCGCTCTGGGTTTCCAGGAGCACGCGAAAGACGTATTCCGTCTTTTCAATGACATCCTTGGTGTGCATGGCCCAGTGCTGGGCATCGCTCAAGTCGTTTTGGCGCTTGAGCAGCACGCCGATGAAGATCGCCTGGTAAATCAAAGGCAACGCCAGTACGAGCAAGCCCTTCCGCAGGATGGTAATGCGTCGAGGCTTCATGTTGCTCCGTGAATCGTCTAACGGGACAACCCTGGGTGCATCAAGCGCCGGAAATGCAAAATGGCCGCAGGCTTAGAGACTGCGCCCAGATGGGAGAGCCGAAGAAATGAAGAACCTAGAGGGCGAGTTGTTCGCCGACGGAGTAGCGCAGGAAGCGCCGGATCACGAGTTGGTCGCTCAATTCCTTGCTCTTGGCGGCAACGAGCTGGCTGATGGTCTGATCGGGGTTCTTGATGAAGGCCTGATCGACCAGGCAGACGGTGCTAAAAAACTTCTCGATCTTCCCCTTGATGATGTTCTCGACGACATTCGCCGGCTTGCCGGGCGGGACTTGCTCGCGATAGATGGCCCGCTCACGCTCCAGCGTCGCGGCCGGCACGGCGGTGCGGTCGACGCTGATCGGGCTGGCGGCCGCAATCTGCAGGGTAATGTCACGCACGAGCTGCTTGAAGGCTTCCGTGGTGGTGGTTTCGTCCTTGTCCGCGCCAACTTCGACGAGCACGCCGACCTTGCCGCCAGTGTGGATATACGCGGCGACGGCGCCGTGGCCTGTCACTTCCACGCGATCGCTGCGACGAATAACGATGTTCTCGCGGAGCTTTTGAAACGCGGAGATCCGGTCCGCTTCGAGATCGGCCTTGGGGTCAATGGCGATCTTCTTCGCGACCTCGTCGGTGAAAGCCTTGAAACTGTCGTTCTTGGCCACAAAATCGGTTTCGCAATTGATCTCGACGAGCACTCCGACCTTGGCGCCCGGCAGGATGGCCTGCGCAACGACGCCTTCCTTTGCTTCGCGGTCGGCATTTTCGATTGCCTTGATCGTGCCCTTTTTACGCAGCACGTCGACCGCGGCTTCGAGGTCGCCTTTGGTCTCGGCGAGGGCTTTCTTGCAATCCATCAAGCCCGCGTTGGTCTTTTCGCGAAGCGTTTTGACAAGTTGGGCATCGATGACGGTGGCAGTGCTCATAGGGAAGTGGATGGTTGATGATTGATGGCCGCGCGGAGTGGAGAGGGATGTTGCGAGCCCAGTGAATGACTATCGACGATCTACAACCGGCTCTCAACCCCACCCGCCCGCTCCGTGGGCGATTTACTCGCTGACGCCGGCGAGCGCTTCCTGGTCTTTCTTGGTGCGGCCGGTCTGCGCGGAAACCATCGCGTCCACCAGTTTTTGGAGGACGATGCGGATGGCGCGGATGGCGTCGTCATTGCCGGCGATCGGGTAGCTGATGAGCTCGGGATCGGCATTGGTATCGACGATGGCGACAGTCGCGATGCCGAGGCGTTTGGCCTCCGCGACGGCGATGGCCTCGCGGGTGGTATCAATCACGACCAGGGCGTCGGGGAGCTTTTCCATGTCGCGGATGCCCTCGAGGTTGCGCTTGAGCTTTTCGCCCTCGCGCTTGATGGCGGCGATCTCCTGCTTGCCCATCTTGTGGTACTCCGGCTGTTTTTCGAGCTGCTCGATGTATTTCATGCGGGCGATGCTCTTGCGGATGGTGGTCAGATTGGTGAGGGTGCCGCCGAGCCAGCGTTGGTTGACGTAAAACTGATTGCTGGCCACGGCCGCTTCCTTGATGGCCTCCTGGGCCTGCTTCTTGCAACCGACGAAGAGCACCTTGCCATTGCGCGCCGCAATGCCGCTGAGAAACTCCGTGGCGTGCACGAGTTGCTCAACCGTCTTGCCAAGGTTGATGATGTAGATGGCGTTGCGCTTCTCGAAAATATAGGGCTTCATCTTCGGGTTCCAGCGTTTGGTCTGGTGACCAAAGTGGACACCGGCCTCGAGAAGTTCCGTCATCAGTTCAGTGGACATAGTGGGGTCTGGTTCGGGCAAAAAGAAAATGGGCGGTTTTTCTACGCGCGGACGTGGGGGAAAGCAAGGGGAAGTTTTTGAGGGCCTCGGCGGCTGAGGCCACGCGGCGGCCTTCTGGGGAGCGCGCGCGCCCTCGCGTGCGGTGCCCGGCGCCCCCGCCGGGCACAAATCGTCAGCGACTGGGACTCACCATTCAGTGAGCGCCGGATTGGTGGTGAGTTTTCCGCGAGGGCGCTCTCGCAATTGCGGGACCGGGGCGTGCGCTCCCCAATCCTTCTGCATCGTTCCGGCTTAGAGGGCAGGCACCTCGAACTGGCTCATGCGCCGGAAGGTCTGGTAACGCTCTTCGATATCGGCGGGCGTGAGCGTGCGGAGGCGTTCGAGCGAAAATGCCTCGACGTTGAAACTGGCCATGACGCTGCCGAGAACGACCGCTTTGCGCAGCGTGTCGAAGGTCACGCTCCCATGATCTTGCGCGGCGAGGTGACCGGCGAGACCGCCGGCAAAGGTGTCGCCGGCGCCGGTCGGGTCGTGGATTTCTTCGAGCGGGTAGGCGCCGCAACTGAAGAACTGGGCCTCAGGACCGAAGAGCAGGGCGCCATGCTCGCCCTTTTTGATGACGAGGTAGGCCGGACCGAGATCGCGAATCTGCGCCGCGGCCTTGATGAGGCTGGTCTGACCGGTGAGCATACGGGCCTCGCTGTCGTTGAGGATGAGCATGTCCACGCGGGTGAGAAGGCGGAGGAGTTCCTCGCGCGTATTATTGATCCAGAGGTCCATGGTGTCGGCGATGACGAAGCGCGGGCGCTTCATCTGGTCGAGGACGTGGTGCTGGAGATTGGGATGGATGTTGCCGAGCAGGACGTACGGCGTGCGCTCGTAGCCGCCGGGCAGCTTGGGCTCGAAGCTCTCGAAGACGTTGAGTGCGATACTCCGGGTTTCGCGCGTGTTCAGGTCCCACATGTATTCACCGGACCAGCGGAAGGTCTTGCCCGGCACGATCTGCAGGCCGGCCAGGTCGATCTTGCGCGAACGCAGGTAGTCAATGTGCTCCGTCGGAAAGTCGTCGCCGACAATCCCGACGAGGTTCACCGTGGTAAAAAAACTCGCCGCCACCGACGCGTAGCAGGTCGACCCACCGAGGAGATCGGTATGTTCCTCAACGGGCGTTTTGACGGTATCGAGAGCGATGGAACCAACTACGAGGACGGACATGATCGGAAGGATGAAGGCTGAAGTGGATGGAGTGGAAGCGGTCTGGAACCTCTGTTTCCTTATCTTGCTCTTATTCTTTTCCTGATCCCCGTCCGCGGGAAAAAGAATCTGAAATAGGAAATGAACGGGACACACCCACGGTCTGCCAGGGAGCTTCCCGACCGTTCCCTCCCCATCTAGCCTTCCGCGGTGCTTCGCGGCTGGGCCGAAGTATGCCGGTGAAAGTGCAGTTTCGGGCGGCGGGTTTCGTCAACGGCGATCTCGCGCCAGCCGGCGATGTCGAAGAATAGCGGGCGCTTTTCCAGTTTCACGAAGATGCGGGTGAGCGGAACGGCGTTGGTCGCGGGCAGCGAGATGGTCGCGTTGCGGCCGGTAACGCGCACCGAAGCCCAACGGACGGGCCTGCCGGTGACGGCATTTTGGATACGCACTTTGGAGGATTTGCCGGGCATCTTCAGGGCCCAGCGCAGGCTGCCTTCGAGCAAGGTCTCGAGCACGACGTGAAGTTTGGCGTCCTTGAAGCTCAAGGCCGGCTTGAGCAGCTTGAGCCGAAGTTGGAGCGCGCCGCGGGCAATGTCCCCGGCGGTCACGGGATGATGCGGATGTTTGGCCTCTGGCGCGAAAGCCAGGTGGAAATCTTCGGTATCGCGGGCGTGGGCCAGAAAGCGCCGGCGCGAGAGCATCTGCGTCTCGTGCGCCTGGATGGCCTCGGCCTTGAGGGCTTTCTCGTTCGGGCTGAGCTTCAGGGAGCGCAGGTCGCGGTTGAGATGCGCTTTGGGATAATGCACCAGATAGCTGAGCGTGGGCCGCATCTCGTATCCGCGCGCATAGAGGCGATCCATGGCCAGCTGAAGCACCACGAAAAAGGCGCTGTGGTCGGGATGCGTATCCTCGGCCGCGGGTGTGAAAATCTGGGTCGGCTTCCAGTCCCGGATGAAATCGACGATGCTGCCCAAGGCCACCTCATCGGCGCTCATGAGAATCTTCGTCACGCCCTGATCAGGCCAGCCCATAAAATGCACCTCCGCCGAACCACCGGCGCCCAGAATATCCAGTGCGGCCCGGGACTCCGCCTGCCGGCGCAAGCCCCATCGACGGCGCGCCTTGGCATCGAGAAAGACGGCCCGCTCCATAACGCGCTGCGGCCAGGGATTGCGGTCGCCATTGGTCAGAAAGACGATGCACAGCCGCGCACCGAGAGCCGCCGCCTTTTGGATTAACCCGCCGCCGGCGAGCGTCTCGTCGTCCGGATGCGGAGCGAAGTAAAGAAGGCGATCCGAGGCGTGGAGGCGAAGCGTATTGGACATGGCGCGGCGGAGACTAGAGCTTCATGCGGTGATCAATCAAGTCCGCAAGTAGCCCGATAAAAAGCATTTGGACGCCGGTGAGGGCAAGTACGATTCCCAGCAAACCGAGATGACCCTGGTGGTGGTAGTCGAGGCCGCCCTTGATAACGCCAAGGACCACCAGAAGCAGGGCCGGCGGGACAAAGACGTTGAGCGGCTTAAAATAGGCGCAAATCCTGATGATGAGAATGGTGAAATTCGTAAAATCACGTAGCGGCTTGATGGACGATTTGCCCACCCGCCGGTGGTAATTGATCGGGATGAATTTGACCTGGTAGTGGTTGGTCAGCATGGCCAGGGTGATCGTCGTGGTGAACGAAAAGCCGTCCGGATACAGTTCGACGAAGCGCAGCGCCACGTCCTTGCGGAAAATGCGAAAGCCGGAGTTGAGATCGGGGATTTTCCGATTGCTGAGGTATTCCGCGAGGCGGGTAATGATCCATTTTCCCGGTTTGCGCAGTGGAGGCACCTGGACGACGGCCCCGGTTCGCGCGCCCACGACCATGGCGTGGTTTGGCGCCTCGGCGAGCAGTCGCGGGATATCCTCCAAGGGGTAGGTGCCGTCCGCGTCGGCGATGAGGATGAAGTCGTGCTTCGCGTGGCGCAGGCCGTTCTTCAAGGCGGCGCCGTAACCGTAGTTGGTTTCATGCTCAAGAAGTGTTACGGGCAGCTTGCGGGCAATCTCGCCCGTCCGGTCGCTGGAACCGTCATTAATGACGATGATCTCCAGAGCGCGGACGTACTGCTCAAATTTGCGGATCGCCTCGACGGTGCTGCTGATGGATTCCTCCTCATTGAAGGCGGGAATGAGCACGGTAACGGCAAGGTCCGTAACCGCAGGTGTGGGGCTGGGCTCTGTGGGCAAAAGGTGTCGAGGCTGAGGTTCGGTGCTGACAGACAAAGTTCTCGAATCGCCCGTGGTAGGCGAACCAGCCGCCCAGGTCAAGCGGTGGGGAAAGTCGGTAGTGTCCTAATTTGAAAATTGGCAGCGGTTCAGGCGAACCATTTTTAGGGTGCTGCCAAAATGCCCTTTTACTTGCCGGGAGTGAAGTTTTGGATCTCCAAAAGAATCCGGGCTCCGCCTTTGAAGACCGTATCGGATCTCACGGTGCCGACGCCGGGCGCGTCCCAACTATCCTCGGTATGAGATCCGTCGGCCGCCACGGTGCGAGTGTGAAAGCACTTGGAATACGTCTTCCCATTGACGGTGACGTCCTCCTGTTCCAACACGGTGGTCTTCAAGGTGCCGATCAAGCCCTTGTGACTCCAGGAGTTCCCCACCTTCAAGGGCAGCACCAGGTCAATTTCCTCCACGGCATCGGGCTGGTCCTCCAATAATCGGTAGAAGGCCTTTTCGTCTTTGCGCAATAGGTCGGTAAAGTCCGGATTCTCCAGCCATCCTTCCGTCCAGGTGTGGAAGCGAAAGTAGATCTGGCCATTTCTCATGACCGCCTCCTCCACCCGCTGATGGGCGGTGCCCACCTGTTTCGCGCCATCGGGACCAATCTGTGTTGCCGTCATGAGGCTATCCTGCCCCAAGGCCAGGGGTTCATAGTCGTCGCCGGGCGCGGGATCGGCCGCCCGGGTGAGCGGTTGGCTGGCGAGCAAGGCGCCGATGGTGAGAGAGGCGAGGAGGAGGGCGGGTTTCATGGGTATGTAACAATTTGTGGCAGTCTTATTGCTTCTTGCGCACCAGCCAAAATATGATCAGCGCCAGAATCGGAACTGAGACGAAAGCAAATGCCCAATCGTGAGCCGTCGGAATCTCGGAATCCAAGGGACTCATATTAATTTCCTCGATTGGCTAGCCAACCAGACGCGCACAGCGCAGAGCAGGGTTGAAATCAGGTGGCGCGGCTTCATTTTCGCTTGAGGCTTGAGCATCTGTGTTTACGGCTTCTGCTGCAAGAACTGGTCCGGCCCTGCCTATGATACCCGGCGAAAGTGCGGCAGGGGAATCATTGGATGTTGGAAGCCGAGGCTTTGCGAGACGCCCATGGCGCAATGGGGGCAATTGGATGTTGTCAGCCGGAGGCTGATCCGCCTCTGGCGGAGATGTTGGACGTTCGTCCCGCACCGGCGGGACGCCCCAGCAGCCCTCTCCACACCAGCAAAATCACCCCCGACAACGTCCAAAACATGATCGGGACAAGGGGCATGAGGTAACGCTCGACCGGGCGGCCGACAGTCGAGAGCAGGACTTCGTTGAAAAACCAGACTGCCGCGCAACCGAGGAAGAACTCCCGTTCCCGTCCGCGCGTGCAGAGGACGAGAAGGACCAGCGCGATGGTCGTGAGCAGCACCGGATAGAATTGGAAAAGGAAAGCGGTACGGGTTTCCAGCCGATGAAATAATTTGAAGGAATCGGGGTTCTCGTGGGTTTCGAGAGCGGCGACGTTCCGGTCGATGGCCATCGTGCGGTGAGGTTGCAGGCTGTCTTCGCGATGCTGTAACTGATTGATGCCGTCGCCGATTTGATCGGGATTGGGGAACTCGTCGGAAACGCCCAGGTGGATGTTCAGCTTGTAGAGATCGTCGCAGACTTGATGCCAAAAGGCGGCGGGCTGGCTCGCCACGGCCTCGAAGGCGAGCCGCAGGCAAAGCCGGTCGAGTTCCACGGCGGATTTGCCATTCTTGCCCAGTTCCCAGGCCAGATGCGGGACGATCGTGCGCTTGATGACGATATTATTGTCGAGTCTCGGAAGGGCACGGTAGGCTTCGACATCCGCGCGGATTTTCGCCTTCAGGGCGGGTTCGATACCGCCGTCGAGCTTCGTCCATTGAGCGGTGCGGCCGTAGAAAAGAATGCCCGCCTGCGGTTGGGGCGGCTCGACGTGGCGCGCGAAAGCGTTGTGGATTTTCAACGCCGCAAAGGGCAGGAGAAATCCAGCGGCCAGGAGCGCGAGCCGGACGAATTTTGCTCGGCGCGCGTGGCCTTCGAAAAAAAGGACCCCGCCCACCAGGACGAACGGAAACGGCACGAAAACGTTCTTGGTCATCGTGAGCACGCCGGCGCTGACGGCCGCGGCGAAAAGCCAGGCCCTGGAATTCCATTTCAAGGCGAGCCACCACGAGCAGAGAGCGGCGGCGGAAAGAATGAAGAGGACCGATTCGTTGCGAATGAGGTGACCGAGGTGGAGGGGCAGACCGTAGCCGGCCAGGCAGACACCACAGAAAAAGAGGGGCAGGACCGACAGAGGTCCCCACCAGACGCGTGCCGTCAGAACGACGGCCAGGATGGCCACGCCGTCGAGGGCGTGCTGCAACCACACGACGCCGTTGATGCTCCCGAAAAGCTTGATCGCGAGGGAGATCAGCAGCGTGTAGACCGGCCCGCGGCGTCCGTCGAAAGTCATCACGCCGGTATCCAGCCAGTGAAACGCGGCGCCTGCGTAGGAGCTGGCGTCGCGCGACCACAGGTAACCCGGCAGCAAATGCCACAGGAAGACGCGCATGGCGAGAATCCCCCCGGCCAGCAGCACCCAGAGCGGGACCTCGAGTGCCATGGGCGGCTGGCGCAGGAAATCGACGACCCTGGAGAGAGGAGTGCGGCGAATGGTTTCGGGGGCGGACACGCGGGGAAGAACTGGCTGTTGCTGGCTTTTAATCTTGATCTTAATTCGACGGACCCAAACCGCCGGCGAACAAGGCCGCCCTCGTTCCCAAGCTCCAGCTTGGGAACGCCCTTGTCTGCGAAGCTCCAGCTTCGCGGTTTTCCCACCCAAGTCGCTGCGGATCAAAGATTAAGATCAAGATTAAGAATTTCTGATGGCGACGGGTGGAATGGTCGGGACGGACTCCGAAGAGTCTAACTTGGGACGCCAGAGCCACTCTAGAACCCAATCGAGGCCCAATCCGACGAAAATGAGGCCGATCCAGTCGACCGGCTGGAGATAGCGCGACACGGAGTCGCCGATGCTGAAAATGATCACGAGATAGAGGCCGAGTGGAAGCCAGAGTGGCGCGGTCTCGCGCCATCGGCCGGGACGCAGGCACGTGAGAAAGCCGAAAAGCGCCAGCATTCCAAGCCACGCGGGATGCAGCGACCGTTTCCCGCCCGGGAGGACTCGGGTAGTTCGCATCCAGGCGAAGGTGTGGCTAAAGCCATAGACGTACGGCAGGTACCACGCGTTTTGATGGCGTCTTTGCGCCGCCAGCGCCAGGTAGCCGTCCAGGTTCAGCTTGTAGAGAAGTTGCATCTCGTCGGGGTGGCGCACCCAACGGTCCTCATTGTCCTTCAACTGCCCCGCCCAGAAGGTGCGCGGCGACATCATCCAGCCCGCCTGATCATCACTCAGAACCATCCCGATCTTTTGCAGCACCATCCGGGCGTAGGTGAAGGGGGCGTGGATGATGGCGTCGTTGGCGAGGGTCCGACAGACGGAAAGGAATTTTGTCTTCTGCTTATCCTCGTTCAGCAATTGCTGCCACTCCGGACCCAGCGTCTGGTTTTCCTCCGATTCATTGAGCATCTTTTTGTAGCGATCCTGTTTCCATGGATATTGAGAAATATCGACGCGCGCTTCCTCGATGTACGGCGCCAGGATCTGGCGGTATTGCAGATACTTGTCGGGCTTGTCGGGATTGACCAGAGGTAAGGTCGAACTCAATAACAGCCACGGGCCTTGTTTGGAACTGCCGGTCGTGAGGATGACGACGACGGAGACTCCGACGGCCGCCCAGCATGCCTTGCCCCATCGCCACGGAGCGCCCGCGAGGAGCACGGCGGAAACCATCAGTCCCAGCCAGATCGGGCGACCATGCGGCTTGATGGCCACGATCAAGGCCGCGGCCAAAAGAAACCAAAAGAGGCGCCTGGGATCGCGCAATCGTTCCACCGGACAGGCCAGGGCCGTGGCCAGGACAATGCTCGAAAGCAAGAGTGATTCGGCGATGATCTCGTGTTCGTACCAGACCATGCGCGGCCAGACGGCGGCGATGATCGTGACGACGGGCACCCAGATGCGCGGCCGGCGGGTGAGATGGAAGACGATCCAGCCGATGCCGAGAACGGTGAGCAAGCCGACGGTATGCTGAATCACGGCGATGGTGATGGCCGTGCGGCCGGGCACCGCAGGCGCAGCGACGAGGAGGATCGGATAGACCCAGCGCCTCTTCGGCCCGAGGACGTGGGTGCGCGTGATGTCCCATTGCCCTTGCAGCCAGACGGCGGAGGCGGTATCGAAGTAGGAGTTGCTGTCCGGCCCGTAATAGCCTTCCGGCAAGTTCATCAGCAAACAAATCCGCAAGGTCGCGCCGAGAACCAGAGCCGGGAGGCACAGCAGGACGCACTGGCGCCATGCGGAGCGTGGCCTGGGGACTGGAGCCGCCGGGGGTTCAGGCATAAAGGCGTTCAGTGAAACCGATGACCGGGAAGTTTCAAGCCCGCCAGCTTACGATACCTGCTCCGCCTCGGCCGATCCGATCGCCGCTGGGGGCTCCACGTAAACCCAGTAATGATAGAGGGCGAATTTGAACAGAGCGATGAAGACCTGAACCGCCGCGATAATGACTTCGGGCCACCGTGGGAGTGCCGGGAGCAAGGCTGGCGTTTTCGTTGAAAGGAGAGAGATGACCAGCTCCGGCCAGCGGGGAAACAGGCCCTGCAAGACCATCACCAGCGCGTAGTTCAGGCCATTGGCCGCGGCAAGGCAGATGACCTGCCGCCAGGCGGCATCGGTCCAGTGCCGGTCGGTCTTGAAGCCGACCACGTAGTTCCAGAGAAACAAGAGGATATTGACGATCGCCAGGCTCAGCGCGTAGCCGACATAACGGTTCCAGCCAAAGCCGGAACAAAAGAGTCGAAACAAGCCCGCATTGACCCCAATGCTCAGCACTCCTCCGACGACAAACCAAAACAGACGTGCAAAAAAGGATTTCGAGAATTTCAATGGAAACGTGCTCTATCGCGAAAAACACGCGCCGCGCAAGCGTTCCGTCGTCCCTCCACCCCCGTCTTCGGATAGATTTCCGTACATCTCTCACGCTCATTCCGGAGCCCATTGGATGTTGGGTGTTGGGTGTTGGATGTTGGATGTTCGTCCCGCACCCGCGGGACGCCCGTCGGATGTTTGCGGCGAAGCCGCAGTATGACCGATCCCATTTCCCCACCAATTGCCGCTGAGCTCCCCCGGAAACTGCTGGGCGCATGGCTCATGGCGGCGGTCCTCTTCGCCCTGACCCTCGTCCTCGACACCCGCCACAACGACTTTCCCTACACCTACCACCCGGACGAGGGCGGCAAGGTTTACCAGGTGCTCGCGGGCGAGCGCAATTATCACCATCCCCTGCTCCTGCTTTCCGCCACGGCCGATATTTCGCGCCTCGCCTTCATCCCACGGCAACCCCAGGCCATCGTGGAAACCGGCCGATGGGTTTCGGCGGCGTTTGCCGCCGGCAGCGTCGTCGCGTTCGCGCTGATCGCCTGGTGGAATTATGGGCTGCTCGTCGGCTGGGGGGCGGGGCTGGCGGTGGCGCTGCAGGAGGACTTGTTTGAACTGGCCCACTATATGAAGGAGGACCCGGCGCTGCTCTTCGGCCTGGCGCTGGCCCTTTTGGCCGCGCACGTGTGGTGGCGGTATCCGGGCAAGCGCTCGTTGCGGTTTCTGGCCATCGCCTGCGGCCTGGCGGCCGCGGGCAAATATGTGGGCGTCGTCGCAATTCTCTTCGCGCTGCCGCTGGTCATCTGGCACCGGGCCGCCGATGCGGTCCTCACCCGAGGCGCCCGGGTGAAGTCGTTGGCCATCGTCTTCGTCTTGACGTTCCTCCTCTGCAATTTCCCGCTTTTCGGCTGGAAGGTCTCCAGCCCGTTTCGAAGCATCGGCCACGAGGTCAATGGCGTGGCGGGGGGCCATCTGGGTCTCACGCGCAAGGTGCCGCACGCCGAGTACGTGATGGCGCTGAAGAGCAAAGTGCCGCCCTTGGTGGCCGGCTTGGCGGCAATCTACGCGGTCGCCTTGCTGGTCACGGCCCGGCGGCGGACCCCACCGGAATGGATCACTCTCGCCTTTCCAATCGCCTTCCTGGCCATGATCTCCTGCTCGCCGAAGATCTCCGAACGGTACCTCCTGCCGGTCAGCGCCATGGTGCCGCTGCTCGCGGCGCTCGGCGCCGGAGAAATCGGGCGCGTGATCACGTCGGACTCCCGCCTCCGCCAGGCCGCCAGCAGATTGAGCGTCGCCGCCATCCTGATTTTCCTGATCCGCTCGGAGATGCCGACCTTTACCCAGTTCTTCGACGCGCTGCGTGGACGTGAGCCGGCGACGGAAAGGCCCGCCCTTTTCAGCCGCCTCTACCTCGGCTTCCAGCACGACGATCCGACGGCCGTGGCCAATTGGATCAAGGAGAAGCTGCCCGCGGATGCAATCATCGCCGAGGACCACCGCGTGAACCTGTCGGCGACCAAGGCGGATGGCTTGAGCAGCGCGGCGCGCGTGCCGCAGAAGGTGCTCGATGCGAGTTTCGCGCCCGACCTTGGCAGCCTCGATGAATTGCGGGCCAAAGGCGTCGGCTATGTGGCCGTTTGCCGGCAAAACTACGGACGCTATTTCAACGATGAAACCAAGCCGCAATCGGACGTGAAAACCGGCTACGACAAGCGGCGCGACTTTTATGCCCGCCTGTTCCAGGAGGGCAAACTGCTGAAGGCATGGCCGAAAGGACCGATCACGTATCTCCAGCCGGGGATCAAGCTCTACAGTATCACGCCCGCGGATGCCCAGCAGCCTTGAATAATGTGACCGGGTTCCGATGCATAGGGATGGCTCGGGGGCCGGGAGCTTTCAAATCGATGGCAAAGGCGCCTTGCTGTCGTCTCGGCTCCGACCAGCGGAGGGCGGAAAGTGATGCGAAGCGCGCGCTCCCATTCTCACATCCGCTTTGTTGCCACTCAGGGCAGCGCTTCCAATTTCCGCTTCACCCGCCTGGCATAATCGGCAATGTCGGCCGCTTGCAGCAACCCCGAGACAATCACCACTCGGCGCACTCCGGCGGTGAGAATGGCGTCGAGGTTCTCCAGTTTGATGCCGCCGATGCAAAAGATCGGGATGCGGACGGCGGCATGGACCCGGGCGATTTCGTCGAGGCCGATGGCGGGCCGGCCAGGTTTGGTGGGGGTGGCGAAAAGCGGTCCGAAGCCGATGTAATCAGCGCCTTCCTGTTCCGCGGCCACGGCTTGGGCGAAACTGTGCGTGGACTTGCCGATCAGCGGCGGCGGCGCTTCGCCCGCCAGAGCGCGGCCCGCCCGCCAGCGGGCATCGGCGACGGTATAGTCGTCCTGTCCGACGTGGGCGCCCTGGGCACCGATGGAAGGCACGAGTTGCGGAAAATCGTTGACGATGAGCGGGACACCGGCGCGTTCGGTGAGCGGCAAAATCCGGGTGCCAAACGCTTCAATTTCCGCCTCGTCCCAATCTTTTGCCCGCAATTGCAGGAGATCGACGCCTCCGTCCAGCATCGCGCCGGCGACGCGCTCCGCCTCGGCGGCCAGGACGTAGCCGAGATCGAGGATTCCATAGAGAAGGGCATCAGCGATTGGTTTCATGGTGGATGGCGATTGATGGAACGCCGTGGGAATTCTGCCAGATGAAAATGATTCATGCTCGCGAAGACCGCGACCTGCGATAGGTTCCTGCCCCGCTGCATGAAGATTTGCTTGTTCCTGATGGCCGCCTGCTGGCTGGCGCTCGCCGTTTCACCTGTCCGGGCGGATGAACGGTATTCCTACGCCGAAGGCTCGCGCGGATTCCTGATCCGCGATTACAATGAAAAACTGCTCACCTCGGTGCGTGCCAGTTTTCCCGACCGGGTCCAGACCCCGAAGGATCTGGAGGCCTTTGAGACGGCGACCGCCGCAAATACCCGCCTGCTCCAAACAAATATCAACGGCGCACACGCGGCCGCCGGGCGAGCCGGGCCGGCGGAATTCGCGGCCGTCGGGTTGCCCTGGCCCGATGAATTTAAACGGTGCATGAACCTGATCGATTGCTGGGAGGGCACGCGGGCCAAGCTCGAGGGCTCCGCCGAGAGCGAGGACAATTTCCCGAATGTGACCTACGGGATCGTCGGCTTCACCACCCATGACGGCAGCCTCCAGGAGTTCCTCCAGCAAGCCAATGCCGGGACGAACGGTGCGGTCTTCCAACTCGCCCGCGAGCGGTTGGCGGCGCGGGATGCCGCGAAATTCATCGAACTCGTGGAAAAGTTCCGGCCGGAGGATTTGAAGAAAAACCATGAGGATTTCGTGAGATTCGTCATTCGCAACCCGCGCGCGGATCCCGACCAGCAGCAGCCCCGCCCGGAGATCTCCCAGCTCTTCACCGCATTCGACGCAATTCCGCAATTTCGGGAAATCGAATTGGACACCACCCGCAAGAAGAGCTGGGAGACGGAACTGCCCGATTACCGGGAGGCGCTCTTCGGTTCCGCGAAAAGCCGGTCCCTGCACACCGATCTGTTCTGCTTTGACATGACGGTGCTGACGAACGGACCGGGCGAGAAATCCCTGCGCAAGCTGGCGAGAATTCCGTGGCGCGACGAGGTCGAACGGATGAAACAGATCTTTGCCGAGATGAAAAAGTCCTCGGAATTCCGGGACGACGAAGACAAACGGGCGGATGTTCTCGAACGCGAGCAATGCATCATCGACGGCCACGGCGAGGTGCACGACGACGACTACGACCTGCGGGCGTATGCGCTGCTGCCGGTTACAGAATAGCGGGATTGTCGATTGCCCCCATGGCGCCGCCTTTTAACGCAACCGCTTCGTGACTTCGTTAATATTGGTTCCCTGGTAGAGCACCCCGTCGATCTCCGCCACCGGGATGGCGATGCTGCCTCCCATTTTACCGACACCCACGAGCTTCTCCGTCAATTCGTGAAAATTGGCCTCGTCGGCCAGATCTTTCTTCTGGTACGGAATGCTTCGCTTGTCCAATTCGTGCTCCAATTGGACGCACGCGCCACAGGATTTGGTCCCGTAGATGATCAGCCCGTGTGGGTCCACCACCGGCACCCGGTGCCGGTTGGACAACTCCTGCCAATGGTCGACGGCATAGCCCAGCGTACAGATCGCCAGGATCACGAATAGTGATTTCATACTCGAACGGAGCGAATTTTGTTGCGGGGGATCAGAATTGCGCCATCTCGGCCGTACTGCGGAAATTCACGATTGCCGTGCGATTTGCCGAGAGTTTGGCCAGCTGTGCATTGAGAACTTTTGCGGCGTCGACCGCCGTGCGGCCGAGTTCGGTGCTGCGCCCGAATTCGTCGGAGAGCCGTTCGAGGATCGGCAGCGCTTCGGGCCGCTGGGTATCCGCCAGGGCCTGGATGGCCGAGATGCGAAAGACCCTCTGGGTTTTGGTCTCGCGCGCCCATTTCGGAAGCATTTCGAGGGCGACTCCCGGGTAAAAACGCGCGATGCCATAAAGGGCGTAGTGGCGGGTGCTCGGATCGCCGGAAAGCAGTTGGCTCTTCCAGTAATCCCACTCGGTCGCCGGCGTGATGCCAAAGTAGCGCATGGCCGCCGGGCGGGTGAGCGGATCGATCATGGCCTCGACTTTGAGTTGTGGGTCGACATTCAGGGCGAGGTCACTCTCGCGGACACCGATCGCCCGCAGGGTGAGCAAGGCGTGGATAATGTCGTTCGTTTCAACACGGAAAGGCGTGGTATCGAACCGGGTGGGCAAATCCCCGCCCACGGCGGTGAACTTTGACACGGCGCTCAACGGCAGATTTTCGGTCAGAGCCAGGACCGCGGTTTGCAGCGCCGCGGTGGAAAGCTCGGCATGCTCCTGGGCATAAGCGAGGAGGGCGTTGAGCCGCGGCAGGCTGCCATAGGAAAGTGTGTAGGGCCGTTCCACCGCCCGATTCGCAGAGCGGGTCGCGGCCGTCTCGATGGCGACTGCCACCGGCTTGCCGGGCCGCAACTCCACCTCCCCGGAACGCAGCACCAGGACCACGTTACTGCCGGACTCGAACATCTGGCCGGCGGGGACGCGAACGGTCAGTGGGCCGGTGGTCTTGTTCATCAAAATCGCGTGCACCGCGTCGCGGCCATTGCCATGGAACTCCGCGGCGAGTTGGTCGCGCTCGATGGCGGTGTGCAGATCCGTGCTCCCAGGCTCGGTCGCAGAATGATTGGCCGGCCTGGAGGGGTCGTTCTGAACGCTGGACACCGCGGTGAGGGCGACCACCGCAGCCTGAGCCATGGAAGGGGAAGGAAGAGAAGAAGCAGAGCCGGGGGCCTGCGGCCAGAGGGCCAGCCCCCCACCCGCGATCACCGGGGTAAGAAGCGCACAGATGGCGACGGATTTCATACTGGGATCATTGTGTAGCAGTCCTCTTGCCAGAACTGCGGGAAAGTTCTTGTGCCTGCACAATTTCACCGGAAGGCTGGCGCCATGAAGACCTATTCGGACCTCGTGGACCGCATTTTGCGTGAAGAACACCTCCTCCAGAAGCTCGTCCCGAGCGAAGCGCTCAACTACGGACTCCTGCAGAAGCTCCGCGCGGCGGATGACGCTGTCCTCAGCGACCAGCGCCCGATCGGCAAGCCCCAGATGTTTACCCTGGTGCGCGGCGGCCTGCTTTACGCCCTCGATGCGATCGATGAAGCGCACAAGATTTTCCAGGACAGCCCGGGCGACCTCGGTGCGTACTGGCACGGTATGATGCACCGTCGCGAGGGCGATTTCGACAACGCCCGCTACTGGTTTCGCCGGGCCGGCGTTCTGTCGGTTTTCAGCGAAATGCACCGGGCCGCCTGCGAGCACTCAGCCGTCATGGCCCGGCAATCGAACTGGGATCCGTACCTCTTTACCGGCGCCTGCGAGCAGGCCCGCTTCGGGGAAACGGAAGGTTTGGACGAACTCGCCAGCCTCCAACGGATTGAATTTGAGGGGCTGTTTGACTACTGCTGGCGGCAAAGTGCCGTCGGGTAGCAGGCGGCTTCGCCGAACATCCAACGGGCGTCCCGCGGGTGCGGGACGAACATCCAACACCCAACACCCAACATCCAACATCCAATGGACTCCGCGTCGAGAGCGCACCTTCGTGCGCGGAGAATCTCGGATACGGCGGATTTCTTGCCATTGGACTCATGGAGAAAAAATCCGAGGCCAGGCGGGGTGGCGAATGATGAGATCCAGGGCTTGGGCCAGGAGCGTTCGGCCCGGTTCGATTCGGTGCCACGGGGACGCCCCGCTCGGATGTGGCAACGGGATCAGATCGAAACGGTGCCCGCGGAAGGTGACACGCTGCTTCCTGCCGATAATGTCGGTGAGCTTGTCGAAGGTCACGAATTGCTCGATGGCCAGCTTGCCGATGGGGATGACGAGAGCGGGACGCAGCAGGGCGATCTCCGCTTCGAGCCAGCGGGCGCAGTTGCCGATCTCCTGGGCGTCGGGCACGCGGTCGCCGCCGGCGGCGTTTTTGCCGGGGAAACATCGGCACACCGCCGCCATGTAGATCGCGGCGCGGAATTCCGCCTCGGTCATGCCGCAGGCGCGCTGAAACCAGCCGAACAGGGTCTTACCAGCGGTCCAGGCGAAGGGCCGGCCCAGGACGGGCTCTTTGGTGCCGGGCGCCTGGCCGACCGTAATGACGCGGCTCCAGACCGGGCCGCCGGAGACCGAAGGCCGGTGCATCTTCGGGCAGAGCGTGCAGCCGCGCAGGCGGGTGACGTGGGCGGCGAGGGCGGCGGTGCGGGAGGTGGTTTTCGGCATGCGGCGGTGGTTAATCTTAATGCCAGTTTAGGTCTCTGGTTTCTGGTTTCTCGTTTCTGGTTCACCGCAGCGAAAGTCTCACTTGGAAGCCGGACATTCTCCAAGTGCCGCGGGGATGGGGGTTAAGATTAAGAGCCGCCTACCCGAGTCTCTGGTTTCTGGTTTCTCGTTTCTGGTTCACCGCTGCGAAAGTCTCACTTGGAAACTGGACATTCTCCAAGTGCCGTGGGGATGGGGATTAAGATTAAGAGCAAGATTAAGAGCCTCCCCCTACCCGAGAACAGTCCCCACCGCCAGCGGATGCCCGCGAAGGAACTCACCGGCGCTCATCCGGCGTTTGCCCTCCAGTTGGACCTCACGCAGAAGCACTACCCCCTCCTGAGCGGCCACCAGCAATCCTTGCTCATCAGCCCTGAGGACCTGCCCTGGCGGGCCAGTCGGGCCATTCTGTGGCGTGGCAGCGAAGGTCTTGAACTGCCGCGGGCCGGCAGAAGTCGGAAGAAGCGTGTGCGCGGCTGGCCACGGGTTCATGGCGCGGATGCGGCGATCGATTTGCGCGGCTGTGGCCTGCCAGTCGATCCTGCCACTTTCGCGTGAAAGCCGTGGCGCGTACGTTGCGCGTGCTTCCTCTTGCGGTATGCGCGGAGCCCGGCCGGCGGCCACCAGCGGCAGGGCCTCGGCCAGCGCCTCGGCGGCGACGGTCGCCAGACGGTCGTGAAGGGTGCCGCCGGTGTCGGCGTCGGTGATGGGCGTCTCTCGCTTGAGCAGGATGTCGCCGGTGTCCAATCCCTCGGCCATGTACATGACCGTGACGCCCGTCGCGCGGTCACCCGCCTCAATGGCCGCCTGGATCGGCGCCGCTCCGCGCCAGCGCGGGAGCAGCGACGCGTGTAAATTCAGGCTCGCCAGCCGCGGGGCATCAAGCACCGACTTCGGCAGAATCTGCCCATAAGCCATGACCACAATTACATCCGGCCGCAGACCCATGATTTCGTTCACCGATTCCGGCGCGCGCAACTTCACCGGTTGGAGGACGGCCACGCCGCACTCCAGGGCGAGTTGCTTGATCGCCGAGGCCCGCAACTCCTGTTTGCGGCCCGCGGGTTTGTCCGGCTGCGTGACGACCGTCACCACCTGGCAATCGTCCCGGTCGAATAAGTGGTGCAGCGATGGCAGGGCGATTTCGCCAGTGCCCATGAAGAGAAGGCGGAGGGGGGGCTGGGGCGGGGGCGGGAGCAAGTTGATCGTTGATGGTTGATAGTTGATAGACCCCCGCGTGTCCGCAGGCATGGCCGCTCCGCGGCAGGGGTTCATCACGAGATTTCGGCGCGGAGCGCCGCTGAAATGCGGGAAAGCGGGAGGACTATCAACAATCAACCATCAACGATCAACTTCCTCCTCCGCCGCCATTAATCGTCATCAGAATATCCTGCAGCACTTTCACGGGCGGCTGTGTCGCGTCGATGTTCCGGACGAATTGAGGTCCGTAGAACTCCAAGACCGGCTTGGATTCCTCGTCGTAAGTGGCCAGGCGGCGGCGAATGGTTTCCTCGTTGGCATCGTCGAAGCGGTTCTCCTTGAGGGCGCGCTTCTTCAAGCGGGTGACCAGCGCGGCGCGATCGGGGCACGAAAGGTGAAAGACTTTTTTCACCTCGATCATGCTCTCCATGAGTTTCGCCTGGTTTACGCTGCGCGGAATGCCATCGAGCACCAGCGAATCGATGTCGGGCTTGAAACTGTGCGAACCGACCATGTCGCCAATCCGCGCCATCCAGAGTTTCACCGTGACTTCGTCGGGCACCAGTTCGCCGCGGCTGGAGTATTCCATAAAGGCCTGGCCGACCGACGTGCGCGTGTCGAGTTGGCGGAAGACATCGCCGCACGCGCAATGGAAGAAGCGGGGAATGGAGCCGAGGATTTTGCCCTGCGTGCCTTTGCCGCTGCCGGGCGCGCCAAAAATGAGATATGTCCGATATTTCATAGGTGTCTGGGGAGGGGGCTCCCACTAAACGAAGCGTAGCGCTTGTGCAAATGGGAAAGTAGGGCGGGGCGGCTTCGCCGTAACTATCCAACGGGCGTCCCGCAGTCGCGGGACGAACATTCAACATCTCCACCAGAGGCGGATCAGCCTCCGGCTGACAACACCCAACACCCAACATCCAATGGCTCCGCGCGGCGGAACACCCCGTCCGCGCGCAAGGAAGTTGCGCCCGCAATCGCGCTCCCAAATGGAGTTTGGGAGCGAGGGCAGCGGAGAACGAGAGCCTTGGTCACCACTGCAGCGGACGCTGAACCGGGGGCCGTATGCACTTGTCGCGTGACGTGAGAGCGGTCACGTTCTCCGGCTCATGTCCACCACCCCGACGGACGTCCCCTCGCCCGCCCCAGCCAAAACCGACGCCTACGCCGCCTTTCGCTTCGCGGATTATCGTAGCTACGCGATCAGTGGATTCGTGGCCAACCTTGGGCGCCAGATGCTCGGAGTGGCGCTTGGATATGAGATTTTCCAGCGCACGCACTCGGCGACAGCGTTGGGACTTGTCGGATTGATGGGCGCCCTGCCGATCATTTTCCTTTCGATCCCGGCGGGCATCACCGCCGACCGGTTCGGTCGCAAGGGCATCATCCTCGCCACGCAACTGCTCACTTCACTGACCTCCGCCGGCCTGACACTGCTCGCCGTCAAACACACCGTCATTCCACCGCTCGCACCGCTCGCTGCCGGCACGAGATCTCTTTACTGGCTCGCCGGTTTTTTCGGCGAAAAAGGACACGTCGTCTTCGAGTCGGCCCTGCCCGTGATGTATCTGCTGCTCTTCCTGAATGGCATCGGCAGGGCCTTCGGCTGGTCGGCGCGCAGTGCGCTCTTTCCCAATCTCGTCCCTCGCAACGCGCTGAGCAACGCCGTGATGTGGAACAGCAGCACCTTCGAACTCACCTGTGTGGTTGGCCCGGGCTTGGGCGGCCTGGCCATCGCGCAATTTGGCGTCCACGCGGTTTATGCCATCGACGCGGTCTGTGCGCTGGCCGGTTTCTTTTTCATCCTGCCGATTCACGCGCCGCAGGCCATGGCGGAGTCGCACCCGCACGCGCTACGCGACCTCTTTACCGGGCTGCGCTTCGTGCGCGAAAACAAGATCATCCTGGCCATGATCACGCTGGACCTTTTTGCCGTGCTGCTGGGTGGATCGCTCGCGCTGCTGCCCATTTTCGCCGACCAGATCCTGCATGTCGGGGCGGTGGGACTCGGCTGGCTTCGTGCGGCGCCGTCCCTGGGCGCCGTGCTCATGGCTTTGACTCTCGCCCATCGCCCTCCCCTCAAGAAGGCCGGCGACACCATGCTCCTCGCCGTCGCCGGCTTTGGCATCGCTACCCTCGTCTTCGGCCTTTCGAAAAACTATGCCTTGTCGTTCGTCGCGCTCGCCTTGACCGGCTCGTGTGACAACATCAGCGTGGTCGTGCGTCATACCCTGGTGCAACTGCTCACTCCGGATCCCATGCGTGGCCGGGTCTCGGCGGTGAACAACATCTTTATCGGCTCTTCCAACGAACTCGGCGCCTTTGAATCGGGCATTACCGCCGCCCTCTTCGGACCGATCATTTCGGTCGTCGGCGGCGGGTTGGGCACCATCCTGGTGGTGCTGGCGACGGCCTGGAACTGGCCGCAGGTCCGGACCATTGGCGCCTTGCAACCGCCGGAAAAATCAGCCCAGTGTGTCGATTAGACATTGCCGATTTCGCCCCCGCCGTTCCACTCTGGCTCCGTAGCCCGTAGATTTACCGATGCTTTCGTTTTCGACTTGTTGGAATTCCAGCCGCCACCAGGACGGCGAAGCGATGCTGCAAGAAATCCTCGACCTCGGGTTCGAGCGCGTGGAACTTGGCCACGGCATTCGCCTCTCGCTCATGGAAGGCATTCAGCGGCGATTTAACAAAGGGGGACTGACAATCTCCAGCCTCCACAACTTCTGTCCATTGCCCATTGAGATCACCCGCGCGGCGCCGGATTGTTACCAATTCTCGTCGACCGACACCCGGGAGCGTGACCGCGCGTTGCGGCATACGTTCCAAACGATCGATTTTGCCCAGCGGTTCAATGCCCGGTTTGTCGTGCTGCACCTGGGCCGCGCGCCGCTCGACGGCTACACCGAAAAGCTCGTTCAGATGGCCGAGGCCGGACTGATCAATTCGCGCACCTTCGTGCGCGAAAAAATGGCCTGCATTCGCAAGCGCGAGGACAAATCGCCACCCTACCTCCAGCGCGCCCGGGACTGCCTTGCCCGGATCGTTGAATACGCGCATGGGAAAAACGTGCAACTCGGCATTGAGAGCCGGCACAGCTACGAGGAGATTCCCAACGAGCGCGAAATGGCCACGGTGCTCAATGAATTCAACGTGCCGGAAGTCGGCTACTGGCACGATTTCGGCCACGTGCAGGTCAAGCACAACCTGGGTTTTCTCGACCACCGCGAGTGGCTGGCCCAAGCCGCGCCGCGACTGATCGGCTGCCATCTCCATGATACGAAATGGCCGGGCCGCGATCATCTCACGCCCTTCATGGGTGATATCGATTACGATCAGCTCATCCCGCTCCTCCCCAAGGACACGCTGTTTGTCTTCGAGTTGAGCCCGCGGCGCACGCGGGAGGAAATCATCGAGGCGCGGGATAAATGGAGCAACAAATACGGCGCCTGATCCGCGCTGGATCACCCCCTGTTCACCCCCTGCCCACCTGAAGAAAGCTCTTCTCACCACCCTGCAAGTCGCGGTCACGATCGCGATTCTCTACGTCCTCTTTCGGGATCCGCAGCGCCGGGCCGAGATGGCGCGGACCCTGCACGATGCCGATTTCACGTGGCTCTTCCTGGGTTTTCTGGTCTACGGCGCCGTTGAATTGGTCGCGGGTTGGCGCTGGCAAATCCTGCTCCGCGTCCAGGGCATTCAGCTCGGCTGGATTCGGCTCCTGGGCCTGCTCCTGATCGGCGTGTTTTTTAATTTCTTCATCCCCGGCGGTACCGGCGGGGACATCATCAAGACCTTCTACCTGCTCAAGGAAACGCCCGGCAAACGCACCGTTGCCTTGCTCTCCGTGCTGGTTGACCGGCTCATCGGATTGATCGCGCTGGTCCTCTTTGCCGGGATCTTGACCGCGGCCAATTGGCACTGGCTGATGAGTTCCGCCACGGTCAGCCACTGTGTCTGGCCGGCGCTCATCATTCTCGGCTCCAGCTTCACCGGGCTGCACGCCGTCTACATCGTCACCAGCCGCGGCTGGATTCACCGGCTGCCCGCGCGGATGCCTGGCCGCGAAAAACTCGCCGAGCTGGCCATGGCCTATAATCTCTACGGACGGAAGTGGCGCCCTTCCCTGGCCGCCCTCGGGCTTTCGCTGCTCGCGCACCTGGGATATATCGGCGTATTCTACTGCACCGGCCAGGCGCTCGCCCAGGACGGGGTGCGCATTATGCCAGGCTTTTTTCAACTCTGCGTGATCCTGCCGCTCGTCAATACGCTTTCCGCCATGCCGATCAGCGTCGGTGGCCTGGGCGTGCGTGAAGGGCTCTTTCAGGTTTTTCTCCATCAACTCTGCAGCGTGCGCGAAACGGACGCCGTGCTCATTTCTTCGACCGGATACTTGCTGACTTTTTTCTGGGGGTTGATCGGTGGCGCGCTCTACCTCTTTTACCGTCCATCCGATCACCGCCGCTTGCGCGATATCAAGTCGGAGGTCGCGGCGCTCGAACACACCGTCGCGCAGGAGGAGATGGCGCTGGAGACGGCCGAACGAAAGAAGCGCTGAATGCCTGCGCGCGCACTGCCCCGGCCATTCGTGACGGCAAACTTTGCCCTGACTTGGGACGCCCGCATTTCGACCCGAAACGGGACTTCATCCGCTTTTTCCTCACGACGGGACAAGCGCCGCCTCGTCGAGATCCGCTCCCATGGTGACGCCGTCCTGGCCAGCGCCAAAACCGTCGCGACCGACAACATGACGATGGGCCTTCCCGATGCGGCGTTGCGGGCCAAACGCACCGCCCGGGGGCAAGCCGCCTACCCTTTGCGGGTGCTCCTGACCAACTCGGGCCGGATCGATCCCCGGCTGCGTATTTTCGAGCGCACCTTTTCAACCATCGTCATCTTTTCGACGACACGCATGCCAGCGCGAGTCCGCAACGCGCTCGCCGGCCGGGCCGATCTCTGGCTGGACGAAGCCGCCACGGTGAACCTGCCAGGGATGCTCGCGACATTGCGCTCGGATTACCGGGTGAAGCGGCTGGTTTGCGAAGGGGGCGCACAGATTTTTCGGGCGCTGCTCGCCGCGGGACTGATCGACGAAGTCCATCTGACCTTTGCGCCCCGGATTTTTGGTGGTCGGGGCGCCCCGACATTGACGGGTATCGCCGCGAGTTTCCTATCCCGGTCGACGGCGCTACGACTGCGTTCAATGGAGGTCGCAGATGGCGAGTGCTTTTTGCGCTACCGGGTGGTGCTTTAGCCGCCCTCTTCGCCTCGACATTTCACACGCCAGTTCCCGAATTCGTTCGACAGGACGCGCGTTGCTCCCGACATTCCCCGGCCTTGCATACCGGCAATTCCATCCACATCCGGGCCCCGCGCGAGAAGATCTTCACGCTGGTGAGCGACTTGCCACGCTGGCCGGAGTTGCTCCCGCACTATCGCTACATCCGCACGCTCGGTCCCGGCGAAAAAGGCAATATCGTGAAAATGGCCGCCACCCGCTCGGGGATTCCGATCTCCTGGACGTCCGAGTTCTGGACCGATGACCGCGCGCTCGAGTTGCACTTTCTGCACCTGGAAAAATGGACGAAAGGGATGAAAGTCGTGTGGACGCTGACCCCAACTCGCGACGGCACTCGCGTGGAAATCGTCCATGACTTGAGTTTCCGCCTGCCGTGGCTGGCCTGGCTGGCCGAGCCCATCATCAGCGGGTTTTTCATCGAGAACGTCGCGCACAAAACGCTCTCGACCTTCAAGGCGCACCTCGAGCAATGAGAAGGCGCGTCGTTCTCACCGGCCTCGGCCCGATTACTTGCATCGGCACTGGCCGCGAGGCTTTCTGGCAGTCGATCCGCGCCGGACACAGCGGAATCTCGCGCATCACCACCTTTGACACGAGCGCACTGAAGGCCCACTGCGGTGGCGAAATCCGCGATTGGGATCCCACCCGCTTTTTTCCGCCGCACCGGCTCAAACGGCTCGACCGCTATGCGCAATTCGCGGTGGCCAGCGCGCTGCTCGCCCTGGAAGACGCCGGGCTCACCTGGTCGCGCGAGCAACCGACACACCGCGTCGGCGTCAGCTTCGGGACGGCCTTGGGCGGCATCGCCAACGCCGAGTCCGAGCATCAGCATTTCCTGAAAAAGGGCGCCCGCGGCGTCAACCAAACGCTGGCCCTGCAAGTCTTCGGGGGCAGCGCACATTCCAACGTCGCCATCGAATGCGGCTTCCGCGGACCGGGCACCACCAATTCGAACTCCTGCGCCAGCGGCGTGATCGCCGTCGGGGAAGCGATGCGCTACATTCGCGATGGCATGGCCGATGTCATGATCGCCGGCGGCGCGGAAGCCCCGCTGAGCCCGTTAAGTTTCGGGGCCTTCGATTTCATCAAGACCATGAGCCGCTGGACCGGTGAGCCGCCGTTTGCCTGCAGGCCGTTCGATCTCGAGCGCGACGGCTTCGTGATGGGCGAAGGCGGGGCGTCTCTGGTCGTCGAGGAATACGAGCACGCGCGCCGGCGCGGAGCGCGCATTTATGCCGAAGTGCTGGGCTACAGCCTGAACAATGAAGCCTACCACATGACGACTCCGCTGCCGAGTGGCGAGTCCGTCATCGCCTGTATGCGTGAGGCACTCGCCGATGCGCAAGTTTCCGCCGAGAGCGTCGAGTACATCAACGCTCACGCCAGCGGCACGCAACTCAACGACGCCAACGAATGCCAGGCGATCAAGGCCGTCTTCGGCGACCACGCCTCGCGTCTCGCCGTCAGCGGCACGAAGGCCTACACCGCGCATCCGCTGGGGGCGACGGGCGCGATTGAGACGGCCATCTGCGCGCTGGCTATTCGCGAAGGATTCATCCCGCCGACACTGCACCACCGCACCTTCGATCCGGCGTGCGACATGGATATCGTTCCGAACACCGGTCGCGAACAACCCCTGCGCATCGCCATGAACAACGCCTTCGGCTTCGGCGGCATCAACGCCGTGCTCATTCTCGGCCGGGTGGAATAGCGACACTTCCGCTTGCCAGCAGCGCGGCGGATTGAAAGCCTCCCCGCCGGCAATGCTTCCGCACTTCACTCCGTTACAATGGCTGCTCGCCGTTTTTTCGGCATTCTGCGTCGGCTTTGCCAAGACCGGGTTTTCCGGGGCGGCGCTCGTCAATGTGCTGGTCATGGCGGAGCTCTTCGGGCCGCGCGAATCCACCGGCGTGGTTCTGCCGATGCTCATCTGCGGCGATATCCTTTCCGTCATAGCCTTCCATCAGCACGCGCGCTGGCCCATCGTCTGGCGCATGCTGCCGCCCACGATCATCGGCATTGTCGGAGGGTACCTCCTCATGCGCAAGGTCACCGATGGCCGCGTTTTCGGGCCGATCATCGGCTGGATTGTGTTGCTGATGGTCGTGCTGCAAGCCGTGCGCCGGTGGTCTCCGCGGGTCTTTGAAAAGGCGCCGCACACCCGCGGCTTTGCCTGGAGCATGGGAACGAGTGCCGGTGTCACCACCATGCTGGCGAACGGCGCCGGACCGATCATGACGCTCTACTTTCTGGCCACGGAAACACCCAAGTTCGCCCTCGTCGGCACGGGCGCCTGGATGTTTCTGATTCTCAACTCCTTCAAGGTCCCCTTCAGTTGGCAACTCGGGCTCATCCACAGCGCGTCCCTGCTCTTCAATCTCGTCCTCGTTCCGGCCATCGTGCTCGGCACCTTCGCCGGACGGTGGCTCATCCATCGGGTCCCCCAGGGCCTCTTCGAGGCGTTGCTTCTGCTCTTCGCCGCCATCGCCGCATTGCGAATGATCGGCTTGTTTTAGACTCGCGACCCCCCCGGCCGTCCCGGTAGCGTTCGCGCCCATGTGGAAGAACCTCTCGAACTACCGCGATGCGGCGTTGCTTTTCCTGCGCATCACGCTTGGCTGCGAATATATTTACGAGCACGGCTGGCCGAAGCTGGAGGGTGGCATCACGAAATGGAAAGTGATCGGCGCCGCCATGAAACACGTCGGCATCAGCTTCTGGCCGGGGTTCTGGGGCTTCATGGCGGCATTTTCCGAAAGCATCGGGGTCGGCTTGCTGATCGTGGGCCTCTGCTTTCGCCCATCCTGCCTGCTGCTCGTCATCACCTTGACCGTTGCCGCTCTGAGCGACTACCACACCCACGGGCTCTCCCAAGCCTCGCACGCCCTCGAACTCGGCCTCGTCTTCGCCACGCTCATCTTCGTCGGGCCCGGCAAATACAGCGTGGACCAGGGCTGAATCCGCCAGCCGGTGAGGCGCACCGCTTCCGAGGGTGCGGCGAAGAATCCGTCGAATCCTTCGTCAAAGACGAAGTTTCTCCTTGCCGTCGAAGCGGCTAGCGCATATATGTGCCCTCCCAATCGCGGGGTGGAGCAGCCTGGTAGCTCGTCAGGCTCATAACCTGAAGGTCGCGGGTTCAAATCCCGCCCCCGCAACCACTTTCAGATTCCTGAAAGTCTCTGTCGCCCAGCCATTTGCAGTGCGTGTGGTGATTCGACGGTCCACCGGTCTCAACCCCCGTGTGCCTAAAAATCGCGTTCGGCGTGTGCCTAAAACCGAGGCCGGCGAGTTCATTTTCCGCGAGGGAATTGCGCCCGCCGTTCTTCCACGAACGCCCATGGCCGCAAAATATCTCCGACGACAAACCTGGTGGGTCCGGTTCTACCACCCGCGCACCGGCGCCCTCATGCGCGGAAGCCTCGAGACGAACGACGCCGCCAAGGCTGAGCTGCTGCGCCAACGGGTCGAACTCGAAGCGGCGTTGCTGGAGCCCCGCTTCCAAGCGGCCGATCTGCCGCTCGCTGTCCGGGAACTGGTGTGCGATCCCAGCCGCGAGGGTGTGCCGGTGGCCCCTCTGATGCCGGTCACGTCGGTCGAGGCATCGGCGCCGATCCTCCCGCTGGAGACTCCCATGCCGCGGCCGGTCATAAAGCCACGCACCGCGGTCGACGACGCCCTCAAAGCCTACCTTGATTTTATTCGGGTCGAGAACTCCAAGCACCATGTGGCCGCAAAGTTGTCGATGATGCGGCGCTTCTTTGGGAGCGACCGCGTCGAAGCCGTGAAGGGGGACCCGGCGTCCAGAGGAAAGGAGTGGGCCATCGATCATCCGCCGTTTTTTACGGGCGCCTTCGTCGATGAGATCCTGCCGGCGACCGTGCAGAGCTTTATGGACCAACTGGAGGTGTCCAGGAAAACGAAGCGGCATTACCGGGAGTTTTTTCACCACTTCTTCGAGTTCTGCATGAAGTTCGACTTCTACCAACCGACGAACTGGCACAATCCCAATCCCGTCGCCGCGCTTCCGAGCTACGTCAGCCGAAATCGCCGGATCGTCTTCCTGACGCAAGCGGACATTGAACAGCAACTCCGGGTGCTTACGGAATTCCCGCGACTGCAGATGGCCGTCGCCCTCATGATCTACGCGGGCCTGCGCCGGGCGGAAATGCTCTGGCTCACGCGCGAGGCAATTTCAAAAGACGTTTCGTACCTCTCGATCGTCAACCGGGTCGATCATGACCGCGACATCGAAAGCTCGCTAAAGACCGGTGATCGCGCGGTGACCATCCTGCCCCCCCTGAAACCCTTGATCGAGAATTATACGGGAACCCTTCAAGGCAAGTGGTTGATCCCGTCCTCGAAAGGAGCGCAATGGGGTGGAGACTCTTTTGCCAAAAAGTTGCGCACCGTCAATCAGGCAGCCGGCCTGAGATGGACCTGCCTGCACTATCGCCACACGTACGCGACCCAGCGGGCCGCGGATGGATGGTCGCTGTTCCGCATCGCCAAAGAAATGGGTAACAGCGTCTCCGTGGTGGAGGAATACTACGCGGGGTTCATTCGCCCGGAGTCGCGCGCGATCGCTTCTTGACCGTCGATTTCACAGGCCGGCCCAGTTCCTCGAATCGCCCCATCAACGCCTCCAGCCTCGAATCCCGTGAAGCGCCACCCCGCGCTTTGCAGATTTTCAGCCCATCTTCAACGGCGGCTTTGATAGCGGCACCGTCGGGCTGCTCTGCGAATTCCTTGAGGACGCCGGGCCAAAAACTGATGGCTGTGTTGGTTGCTACTATCGCGAAATCCTCTGCCAGGTATCGATCGCGCGGTCGCTCGACGAATTTGCGTACCAGTTCAATAACTTCCTCAACCTCGCCAGATTGTTCCGTGTGCGGATCGGGTAAGTTTTCAAAGTTGAATTCATCCTCCTCGAGTTTGGCGAATTTGGACGGCGGCGCTTTGCCTTTCTTGGGCCGCTTGTCGTGAGGCATGATTTCGGATTTCACCCTCCTGCGAAAAAATCCGATCCAACGCCGGATTATGCTGCCCTCGGACTCCACGACCAAAGCGATAGGTTGAAGGCCGGCGAGTGAGCACCGCTGCGCCGCCTCAACGGCCTTCCGATCGACGCGCCGGCTACTCTCGGCAAACTCGTTTAGCGCAGCGTGCACCCACCCCACGACTTCTCGCATCCGCGCTGCGGCCTGCGCTCTCAGCTCCGGATCGACCGCTGCAATGACACGTCCCCTCCCCTCGGTATTGCTGCCATCATAGAGTGTTCCGATGAGGGACTTTACTTGCTGCGCCCAAGTTTCTGTGAGCTCCTCCAGATGTGTTCGATCAGCGGGCGAAAGACCACGCAATAAAAAATCTGCGTCGCAATCGCGCAACAGATCTCTAAATCCCTCTTCAACGGTGCGATCATCGGACCGTCGAAAATCAAAAGGGATGCTGTCGCGTTGCGCGTTCTCCTGTAGCAATTTCAAAGTGTCCCATCTCCATTTGTCCGCGCCTTCCTTGTCCTTGGTTTGAGGATCAAGACACCAATACGAAAGCCGATAAGGGTTTAAGCGAGCGAGGCTCATGAGCATCAATGGCTCCTGTTGCTCCATTGACCCGAGGTGATCGACGATCCCCTGCAAATGAATCCGAAGACTGTGCAGTTCGTCACCGTACGTGTTCGCCTCGTACGCCCTGCGGATTGCGGCCAATATTCCAGGAGCGTGGAAAATGAGAGACGGCTCGGTGATGCCGCCAATGGCCACTTCCCGCTTCAAGACTCCTTCGTCCAAGTCTTCAGCAGTCGCAGCCAGTTCTGAATGCGGAAGGGCTTCGTTCGTCACGATAAAATGCCGCGGCACGAGCACCGCACGAATGCGATCGAAGCCCGCTGGAGGTTCGCCACTGCGATCGGGCCGAATGACCTCCAGCCATTCTTCGAAGCTCTGACGCCGCGTCGAATAAAAAAAGCGCGGAGCCGCTCCGCCATCTCGCAAAAATCTCCGAAGCCCCTGCTCCATCATCTTCTCGTTGAGCGCAACAGGTTCTTCGGGCGTCGCATGAAACTCGTATCCGAGCCCTGGCAGGATGCGTATACTGATGAGGACGCCGCTTGGTTTTTCGGGATTGGGTTCAACCTCAACCCGCGGCCGCAAACTCGCTACGCCTAGAGAAAACTCGCTCCTCCATGGCAGGCGCGACCACATCGACCTGTCCATATGGAACAATGCGCCAAAAATTGCCGGATAACGCCAAAGGAGTACGGCGTGCTTTAGAATTCTCCGAAAACATTCACCGTCAAACTCGTAGTAAAAAGGCATGTGATCGTCGCGTTCTGCCCACTTTTCGATCTCGTCACGCAAGCGCCAATGCAATGGCAATAGTCCCGCACAACTCCACCGTTCTCGCAGTCGATAAATCGTTCCGGCGAGCCGGTTAAAAAACTCCGGGGAACTCTCGGTGAAGACGACATCTGCGGGGTTGATTTTTATCCCGGCGGCTTTTCCCGTTTCACACCACTTCCTCACGTTGCGTTCAGCCGCGTCGCCATGCGCTACGATCAGGAATTCATAATCTGGTCCGAATCTATCGCGGAGGATCGTACACGGGCTTGGAAAATCCTCTGGCCATCGATACATTTCACTGAATTTTTCGAGCGCGGAGAGTTTTGTTGCTGACTTGCGCACGAACGTCGCGAGGCAATCGTCGAAATAGGACAGCTTGGTCCAGTGGAGATCCATTTGGATGGGCCGCGTAAGGATTTTCCGGACGGTCGATGCGTACGTCCCGGCACCCACCATCTTTTCCGACAACTCCCTTTTCCGATCACGGACGACGAGCACGGCGACGTGCGCACCTGGGCCGACCACCAATTCCGCAATTTCCAGAACGGATTCGCTGTCAGTATCGACCGTCGCCAGCCATTCATCCACGGTATTGATCCCCACGGGGCCAGATTTTCCGCGCGGCTTGGCAGCGGCGGCGTTCGCGCTGGCGATTGCGCTCTCCATTTTCTCGAGCACGGCATCGAGGCCAGCACCGGCAATCTCCCTTTTGAGATTGCTGACCCGGGTGGGCTTAACGCCCACGATGTCAGCGACCTCGCCGGTGGTAAATCCATGGACGAGACCAGCGATCATTCTCAGCTTTCGCCATTGAGTGTCGCTGAGAGCGGACCAGTCTCCTTCGATTAGGCGGTGCAGCCGTTCACACTGCTCCTGAGAGAACTCTGGGGATCGCATAACGGTCTTCCGCTACCACAACCGTCCGCCGAGGCGATTTCATTTTTCGTGTGTGAATTGCGGCGAGCGTTGTTCCCACGACGATGAGCACGACGCGCGATAAATGCTGGACGTGCGCCGAGCTGGCGGCGCGGTGGCACACGCACCAATCAACCGTTCCGCGGATAATGCGCCGATTCGGCATCACCGGCGCCAAGTTCGGTGCGGCGAAACAGGCCGCGCGGCGCTTTTCTGACCAAGACGTACGGACAGTCGAAAAGCTCGCGGGCTTCAATCCGTGAACAATCCGACCGCGCAACATTGAGCATAAAAACATGAAAAAATCGACAAAAAAAACAACGAAATCGCCCAAGCGCCACGAACACCCACGCGTAACCCGGAACGGCCGGCACGACGCCCAAGGCAGCGCTCTGGGCCGCAAATCCGAAATCAAGGCACGTCTGGGCGCGATCGTGTACGAACTGGTGATCGAGCTATTGGCCGTTCAACGTGCACGACGGGCGGAGGCGCAGCCTCGTACCACAGCTCGTCCGCGGGTTTCGCGACGGAAGCAAAAACCCAAGGCCCCACATCGTGCCGCAGTTCGTGCGCGGGTTCCAAAAAAGCAAAAAAAACCGGTGCCAGTTTCCGACCCGCCAATCTGTCGAGCCCGTACATCGCCAGCGCCAATTATGCCCAAAATCCCGGCGTCGTCATCGCCGCTACCGGATGGGCAACCGGAGCTGTTTGGGACGGGTGAAATCGTGCCACCACCGCCGCCATTCGCTCGCAATTTCGACGGTACGCCGGTGGTGTCGGCCAAAACTTCACCGGCACCGATCGTTACGCCACCCGCGAGCGCACCGCCACCTCCGCCGCCGCCACCTCCGCCACCACTTCCGATTTCGAGCACAGCATCGTCGACGCCATGACCAGCAGCAGCGACCAAGAGTCCCTCCAAACACCGCCGCCACCACTACAGTCTGCTAAGATCGCCCCGCATCCCCCGGTTCAGGAAAACCCGGCTCCCGTTTCCGGGGCTCCACCGACAAAAAAAGAGACCGCGCCTTGCGACGCGGCCGGCTCTGGCGAGCACATAACCACTGCCACACCTGCCACCGAAACGCAAGCGCCGAAAAGTCCACTGGATCGGGGGGTGACGCTGTACATAAACGTGACCGATACTGTCGGCGAAAAGCGAACCCTTCGGCAGTGCCTTCGCCACATCCGTTCGCACGCAACGCTCGAGAAATTAATTCGGGACTTGCGTCTACTTTTTCGGCGAGCCGAAGCCAGCCGTGCCGATGACGACCGGACCGCTTACGACCAAGCGAAAAAGAAGCTGCCGGCCTTTACCATAAGCGGCACCTTTACCAAGCGTGGCAGTGCAGGACTGGACCGTTACTCCGGCATCATTCAGGTAGACCTCGATCACGTAACGGAAAAGGGTTTTGACCTTGGCGAACTGAAGGCGCGCGTGTCCGCCGATCCGCATGTTGAATTCGTCTTCGACTCGCCCAGTGGCGACGGTTTAAAGTGCGGTTTCCTCGTGGAGTCGAGGGCGAAGGACCATGCCGAGGCATTCCTGGCCATGCAAAGGTACTTCGACACAACGTACGGCATTCGGCCCGACGACGCGTGCAAAGATGTCAGCAGGCTGTGCTTTTTGAGCTACGACCCCGACGTGTTCATCAACGAGCAAGCGGCGCCGTTCGACTGGCGCGCATGGTCGGTAGCCGATGAGCCCGAGATCGAGGTAGCGGAGGATGACATTGATACAGCCGTTCCACTCCCGCTGGATGCGTTCCCGGCAATCATGCGGGAGTTGGCTCAAGCATGCGCGGAGGTATATCGGGTGGACGTGGCGTTGCCAGCGGTGACCGCTGTTAGCGTCCTGGCCGCGGCTCTTGGAAAGAGCGTGCGGTGCGAAGGCGCGGTGAGTGGCCATTGGACTCCAGCCAACGGATACACGCTGGTTGGAGCGCCGCCAAGTTACGGGAAGAAAGCCGGGCAAATCGTGGCGGCGCCGCTGATCCTCGCCTCGATGGAACTGGGCGAACATTTCGAGAAGATTATCCGTCCAAACTTGCTTGCGGACATCGCTTTTGCCGAGACGCGGAAAAGGGAAATTCTGTCGAAATTGAAGGATGACGATTTGACCGGCGATGAGAAGGAGAAGCTAAAGCAGGAGTTTGCCCGACTGGAGGCAAGCGTTGCGAAGTGGAAGTTCGAGGAAGAGCAGGCGCCCGCCTACTACACCGGCTCATTTACCGGAGCGGGCCTGGGTATCGCGTTGCGGCGCAATGAGGAGCAAATGTTTAGCTTTGACCTGGATGCCGGTGACGCCATCCGCATTGCGGGCGGAAGGTACGCGAAGGACCAAAAGGGGGATTACGACTTGGTCCTGAAGGGCTACACGAACGAGCCATTTGCGGAGTCGCGGGCCTCGCGCTCGGGTGTGCGGCTCGCCGCCCCGTGCGTAAACGTCCTGTGGTTCGTTCAGCCGACGTTAGTCAAGGAGTTTTACGGAACCCTCGAGGCGCAGGAGCGTGGAGTGCTGGCGCGCTTCAACGTGGTGCAGTTCCATCACGATCTCGTCCCGCACGATGACGGCATTTTTCGCGAAGTGCCCCCGGAAGTCTCGAAGCGATGGAACACGCTGGTTCGGGCCGCCCTGGAACTCCGCAAGCGCGAGCGCAAGACGACGTTTCGGACTGAGCCGGAGGCGGCGGAAATATTTCGACATTTCTACAACACGATGGCCGATGAGCGAAACGGCGAGGGACGTGAGTATGAGGCCAAGCTTCTTCGCGGCCGGGAAAATGCGATTCGGATTGCCTTGGACTTCGCGGCCGCGGAATGGCTCGAGGCCGGCGCGGACGACGAAGCGGCGATATTGACCGCTGAGCACGCGGCCCGTGGGGTAGCGTTGGCGCAGTATTTCACGAATCAGTCGGTGAACTTGACGCGCCGGGGGGCCATGGAGAAGCGACAGGCGCGGCTCGACGAGATACTGGCCATTGTGGGGGAAGCCGGCGGGAGCATCACGCTTCGCCTGCTGCGCGACAATCACGGCGTTGGCGAGTCGGAGTTGGGCCAGATCGTCGGGCGCAATCCTGGCCTGTTGAAGATCGAAACTGCGCCATCCGGCCCGAAGGGCGGGAGGCGATCGCCGCGACTCGTGATCGTTCAAAAGAAATGAACACGCCCGTCCGCAAAACCCGCAGAACCTACCCGCATAAGCGGGTTTCGCGGGTTTTGCGGGTTTCGCCGATAGGGGTGTGCGGAAAAACGAAGGACAGGCCGTGACGGTCATCGAACGAGCAACCCGATACGTGGCGACGATGCCGCCAGCCATCAGCGGCAGCGGCGGACACCTGGCCACCTTCAACGTGGCGGTCGCGCTTATTCACGGTTTCGACCTGAGCGAAGACGAGGCGTGGCCGATCTTGCTGGAGTACAACAAACGCTGCCAACCGCCTTGGACTGAAAAGGAACTTAGGCATAAACTGGCCAGTGCCGGGAAGCTCCAACGGCACCCGCGACCGCGCGCGTACCTGCGCGGCTCCGCGCCTGCAAAACCGGCAATACCCGCAAAACCGCTGCGCCTGCGCGCGGTGGACTGGCGGCAACTTGTGGCCAGAGTAGGGAAGGGGCCGGAAGGCATCACCGCGGGGCCTGCGGGGGCCCGCGCCGAGTATGGAGGGCCGCTGCTGGATAGAGAGTCATTCATCGATGCGGCGATCCGCATCTTCAACGCTACCCTGCTGCCGGAGGATGGTCTCGATTCAGACCTCCGTGAGCGCCTCCGCATCGTCGACAGCATCCTGAGCCAACGAAACGCCAACGGAGGACTCAGCTTCACGCAATCGCAGATCAAAGCATGCGTGATCGGACTCAGTGGGTTCGCTGGTAAGCACCCCGAGGTTGACGCCATGCTCGTGCGCTTGGCCGACGCGAAGCGGTCGGCGCTTTCATGGCAAGCCCTCGCGGAACGCAGATGATGTCTCCGAGTTCGTTAAGGTCGTTAAAATACACCAGGCTGGCTTCATGACCGCGGCAAAGACCCCGGACGTTCACCGTGGCGGCCAGGGGTTTCTGCGTCTGCACAACCTGCCCGCTAAAGGGAGACTCCCCAGGTTGTGCAGACGCAGATGATCGTGTGAAAAACGCAGACCATGCTCTGTCGGCCGGCCTCAACGCGGTAATCGAGGACGCTGGAGACGAGGAACTGTGACCGGCGCCCGGGATGAAGCCCGAGAGCGCGGCGGGCGGTTTCCCCTGGATGGCGAAAAGGCCATGATGGTTTGGCATGGCCCGCGTGACGAGGCGCTGGCCGCGCGGCTATGCGTTGCCCAGCCAGGGCCGCGCGCTGCTCTGTCCAAAACACACACTTTTACAGAGAAAATGTTAATCGAGCCCCCGAAAAATGTTAATTCGCGAAGCAATGTTAATCGACGAGCGGGGGTCTTCACCATTCGGACGTAAATCGCAAATCCCTGATGGTCAGATAATTAACTCCATATTCTCAAATAGTAGGATTGACATCCCAAAACCGCGAAATTGCGCTGAATTCGCTACATAACATGGTGCGATTCAAAGCTTTATGAAGCTTCAATCTCGCGCACAAAATACATCAATCGCTGTAAATTCAACTCCCTGCGCTGAGAATCAAAAACTGAACGCAACCACTGTTAGAAAAAAATCGCCGTACGACTGACCGCGACGGGGCTTTGTGCGCGAAGAACGCCACGCGCAATGGGCGGCGCGCTGCGAAAAATCTCAAGTCGCTACCGTCGACGATGTGAATCTTTGCACGATCGGTTTGAGCAGCCGGATAAAATCCTGCCACATGAGGCTACCAACGGCTGCGTATACCGGATTAACGGATATGGGCGCCGGCAATCATGTCCCGATGATTAAGCGGTCCCAGTTCCGCAAAAGACTGCTTCACCACTTTACAAATTTGACGAACGCACGCCGCGCGCCGACGAAGCACGCAATCGCGGCGGGAATTCCGAATCCCGTGAAAACTAAAACTATTCCGCCTATGACGAGGGCAAGGACAAGCAAACAGCCGAGCATCTCTCTGCCCTGGTGATTGTTTGGATTTGACCATTTTGGCGTCTGCGACGGCGGAGTGGTGGCCATATGGGCGTTCAGGTCGTTTACGAGGTCATGATGGTCGAAATCGGACACGAGGTAAAGCCTCGTGTTTTGAAATTTCGATTGTCTTCACGATGCGCCGGTGCCCAGCCGAAAACCGACCCCGTGCAAATTGCGATCGCAATTCGGGAAGAATATCTCTGCACTGCGCGGCGGCCGGAGCTTCACCCAGGAGGTTCTCGCCGAAAAATGCGGGCTCAGCGCGCGGTACATTCAGAGTCTGGAGGCTGGAGAGTATTTTCCGGCGCTCCCGACGTTGATAGTGCTTCGAAAAGCCCTGAATGCGACATGGGCGCAGATTTTCAAAGATTGCGAATGAGGGGCAAGGACCCCATCGCGCGGGCGTTAGATTCTGAACCCGCGTTTTGGGTATTGCGTCCGCTGGGGGGACTATCGATGGCTCAATCCTTTACCATGAAATTACCGGTCCTTCGCGACGCGCGAGCAAGCCTAGTAAGGGCAAGCATTCTAAAGCCGCCCGCAGGATGAAACGACGCGCCTTGCCGCGTTATATGGATTTGAGGAGTGAGTCGTAGCCCTGCAGTCGCAGTGCTCTCTTCCTCTCGCGGTCCGCCGCGACCAACTTCATACACCATGCCCCGAACGAAATGGTATTCGCCGCGGCTCCGGCGTGACCTCGTGACCCGGCTCTATTTCCGGGCCCGGGAGGAAGGAATCCCGATGACGCGCCTAGCTGAACGCTTCATCGAAGAGGCCCTGGCGCGGACGAGGGCCATTCACGAGGAACCCGCGCTGCGAGCGGCGGAGGAACCACCCACAGCAACAGTGTCGGGCTGACTTTCGTCGGCTCCGGCAGCAACCAGCAACACCAACCCAGCCTGACCCTTGCGCCGGGCTTCGTCGTTTCAACGAAAGGAAAGATTATGGCCGTCAAATTGATCGCCAATTACTCGAAACGCCTCGGTCTGCCGGGCTATTCGTCACACCAGTTCAGCGTCTCGGTCGAGACCGAATTGCTGAACGTGGACAACGTAGCGGGTGAGAGCGGACGTCTCTACTCGCTGCTCCAGAAGAGCGTCGATGAGCAGATGCAGAATACCGGATTCGTCCCACCCGACGGATATGGAATGGAACCGGCCAACGGCAATGGCCGCCATCAGGCGACCGGCAACGGCAACGGCGCCTGGCGCTGTTCGGCGAAGCAGCAAAACCTGATCGAAAAGATGGTCGCTGAGCATCACCTTGATAAACGCGAGGTCGAAAATCTGGCCGTCGAGATGTTCGGGACCGGTGTTAAGCAGCTCGACAAGCTCCAAGCCTCCGGGCTGATCGACGAATTGATCGATCGCCACGGCGGTGGTCGGCGCCAGGCCAAGCGGCCGGATCGGCGTGAGCGGGCGCCGGTCAACGGAGGCCGCGAATGATTGCCTCTGTCGAACCCGGGACCGTCGCTCCGCCGGCTAATGCCGGACGGTCCAAGGCCGAACTGCTGGCCACGGTGTCGGCATCCAGGCTTGGGACCTGGCTCGGCTGCCGACTGCGGTTCTACTTCCGCTACGTCGCCGGTTTGAGGAAACCCAACACCCCGGCCCGGCATGTCGGCACTGTGGTCCACGCCGTCCTGCAACAATGGAACCTGGCCCGGTGGCGGCGTATTCCGTTGGACGCGGAGACACTGCAAACCGTGTTCGATCAGGCGTGGACGTCGCCGGAGGACGAGCCGATCGCCTGGGACCCCGACGAACCGGAAGTCGCCGTCAAAGATCAGGCCCTCGGCTTGGTCCAGATGTATTTGCGCGACACTCCGATCCCGCCGGACGAAAAACCGGAGGCGGTCGAGGTCGGCGTGGATATGGATCTCAGCGCCCACGGGCTGCCTACGCTCGTCGGCGTCATCGATCTCGTCCGGGCAGGTGGTCGCATCGTGGATTTCAAAACCACGGGGCGAACCCCAGATCCGGAGATGGCATTGCACGGCAACGATGTTCAGCTCACGGCCTACGCGCTGCTCTACCGCGAAGCCACGGAACGCCGGGAATCGGTGCTGGAACTGCACCATCTCGTGAAGAACAAGACGCCCAAACTGGTCGTCACAGAATCCGGTCCCATCACGGGAGCCCAAATCGCGCGGTTCTATCGACTGGTGGAATCGTACGTCCGCGGGCTGGGAAGTGAAGACTTCGTACCGGCGCCTGGCCTCCAGTGTGCCGCCTGCGAGTTCTTCAATGAATGCCGTCACTGGCATTAACCTCAACCACCCGTGCCGTTCCATCCGACACCGGCCCAACGGAAAGGAGGAGCATGAAAGCCCTCGAACTCGCTCTCACTGTGGCCGCTTGGCTGCTTGTGGCCATCGCCTTATGGGCGCTTTGGCCGTGGCTGCTCAAGCTGCTCGTCGCCGCCCAAACATTGCACAACCTCGGGCTCCACTAGGACCGCTCGATTCAAATCGCGCGAATTCGTCATTCGTCGCCTTCGCTTCACCCACAACACGAAAGGAAAACCACATGGAGCAAATCACGCTCTATTACCGGCAGGGCTCGTCGGACAAAGTCTATCAGGCGAGAATCGAGCCCAAGGACAGCAAATACGTCGTCCAATTCGCCTACGGCCGGCGCGGCACTACGCTGCAAACCGGCACCAAAACCGAGACACCCGTCGGCTTCGAGGAAGCCAAGCGGATCTACGACAAACTCATCGCCGAAAAAACAGCCAAGGGCTACACCCCCGGCGAGGACGGCACGCCCTACCAGGGTACCGAGAAGGCCAGTCAAAACACCGGCATTCACTGCCAGTTGCTGAACCCGATCGAGGAAGATCAGGTGGAGAAGCTGATTGCCGATCCGGCCTACTGGATGCAAGAAAAACACGATGGCCGCCGCTTGCTCATCCGCAGGCAGGGCCACACTATCAGCGGCATCAATCGCCTCGGCCTGACCGTCGCCTTGCCACGGTCGATTGAGGCGGACGCGTGCAATTGCAACCTCGACTTCGTCTTCGACGGCGAGGCCATTGGGGACATCCTGCAAGTCTTCGATGTGCTCGGAATCGGCGGCGAGGAAACCAAGGGGCTGCGTTACGGCGAGCGCTACCTGCGGCTCATGAACCTGCTGGCCTCGTTCCAGCACCGGCACATCCAACTCGTCCACACGGTCTTCCTGCACCAGCAGAAAGCCGCGCTGTTTCATCAGCTCAAAACCTCTGGCGCGGAAGGCGTCGTATTCAAGCGCACAGATGCGCTCTACACTCCCGGCCGTCCGGCCAGCGGGGGCGCGCAGCTCAAATACAAGTTCGTGGCCACGGCCTCGTTCATCGTGGGCAAGGTCAATGCCAAGCGCAGCGTCTCACTGCTCCTCTTCACCGGGGACCGGATCGGCGCCGCCGGCAACGTGACGATCCCGCCCAATCAGGCGATTCCGGAGACCGGACAGGTGGTCGAGTGCCGATACCTCTACGCCTTCCGAGAGAGCGGCAGCATTTACCAACCGGTCTACCTTGGCGTCCGGGAGGACATTCGTGCGGAGGAATGCACTACGGCACAACTCAAGTACAAGTCGGAAGCCTTGGAGGAGGTCGCATGACGCGCTTCTTCACTCCACCCATTGCGATCCCGTGGAGGGATATCGGCAGGTCGGCACTGCGCACCGTGGTGCTGACCACCGCCGCTGGTCTCATGACCGGCGGGAAATACATCTATCTGGCGGGAGTGGCCCTGAAGGACTTCGGGGAAGAAAAACTCGGCAAGTAAAACATCAAAAACCAAAGCGCCAGCCCGCATGCCCATCGTGGTGTGCGGGCTGGTCCGCTTTCCACAGAAAGGAAAATCCATGAATCCCATCACCCTGCCGGTTGCGGAGCTGAAGCCCGTACTCACCGGCCTCGGCAAAATCATCGGCAAACGCACGACCCTGCCGGTGCTCGGCTGTGTGCGCATCGCCCGCGCCAGTACCGGCGCGATTGAACTGGCGGCGACCGACCTCGATACCGCGGTCATCGCCACGCTGCCGACGCCCACCCAGGGCGAACCCACATCCCTGCTGATCCCATTCGAGGACTTGCAGAACGTCACGAAAAGCTGCGGTCGCGGTGACTCATTGATCCTCGTGCTGGTCGATAAACAGCGTGCCGCGATCAAGTTTCCGGTTGGCAGTCAAATCCTCGAGCACCGCTGCGAATCTCTGCCGGTCGAGGAATTTCCGCCGATCAAGGAAATCCACGGCCAGCCCGTGGTCCTCGACGAACCAGTGCGCCGGGCCGTCGGGGAAGCCCTGCAATGCGCCAGTGACGATACCACGCGACTGATCCTCAACGGGGCTTACCTCGACGTGTCCAAGCCCAAAGCCCACTACGTCGTCGGTACCGACGGCCGGCATCTGTTCAGCAGCAACAGCTTCGCCATCCCGCTGGCGGATTCCGTCCTCATCCCGCGCCATCGGTTTATCGATTGGAGGGAGTTTAGCGCGGACGGAGATTGGCAGTTGCAGGTCGGTCCCAAGGGCAAGGACGAAGATGATCCTCCGCCCTTTGAGATTCAGAGCCGGCACTGGCGATTCATCAGCCGGCAGATCCAGGGCAACTATCCCAACTGGCGCCAGGTGGTGCCCACCGGGGAGGGCACGCAAACTACGATCGAAGTCGAACCGGCATCTGTGGAGACGATTCTGCAGACTGTCGCGCGGATGCCAAACCACGATCCCGTCTACCACACCATTGGGCTGGAGGCGAAGGGTTCGCGAGTGCGGTTGCTCGGCAAGTCGGCACAAGAAGATGCCTGGAGCCACGTGGAGATTCCGGGCACCAAAGCCAAGGGCGCCGACGTCACGATCAAATTAGACCGGCACTTCCTGTCCAAGGCCCTTCGCTTCGGCCTGACCCGGATCGAGCTTATCGACACCTTGTCCCCGCTGAAATTCAGCGAGGGCGGGAGGCAAATGATCGTCATGCCCGTGCGGCCGGATGCCGCACCGCAGCCCAATGCTGCGACGCCACCGGCTGCCCCGGCCTCGGCGGATACTCAACCGGAACCCTCGGCTCCCAACCCTCCGCCTCAGGCGGAACAACCGAAAGGAGAACCCATGCCTGACACCAATGGCACCACAGGCGCGGCCAAACGGCCGGCCGCCAGCGCCCCGGAAACCACCGAGAAGTCCGCGCTCGAAATCGCGCTGGTCCAGATCGAAGTCGTCCGCGGCGATTTCCGTAACGCCATCGCCGGCCTCAACAAACTCGCCGATGCCCTCAAGCAGGCGCAACGCGAGCAGAAGGCCGGCGACAAAGAGATTCAGTCCGTGCGGCAAACGCTCCGGTCGCTTCAGACCGTCCGGATCTAGCCGAAATAGATCGCGAAGGCCCGCACACGGCGCCCGCACACTACGCTTGTTTCTGCTCCAACCGTCTGGCCGGAATGGATCACACGCAGTGTGCCGGGCGTCGTCCAATTTCATCATCAACCATGCACCGGGTATTCGCCTGGCGCACCAAAATAGAAAGGAAAACCCATGGTCGCATTTCTCGATCAACAACCACCACCTGCCATGCCAGTACGCCCGCGCCCGAATCTGCTGCTTCACTGCGGCGCCCAGGCCGTCGACCGTCACGTTGTCCAGCACATAGCCACGCCTCGCGCCACGGACACATGGACGCCCATCCCACACCTCGAATTGGTCACTCGGGTCGAACAGACCCTCAACGCCAACGGGCTCGTTGTCGGCACTCAGGCGCACAGCCTTGCTCACGACGGGCTGCGCTACTTCGGCCTCATGGAAATCCAGCGCTTCGAATCCGATGAGGATTACTGCTGGGTGCTCGGTCTGCGCAACAGCCACGACAAGACGTTCCCGGCGGGAATTGTGGCTGGTGCCCAAACCTTCGTTTGCGACAATTTGTCGTTCTCGGGAGAGGTGAAACTCACGCGCAAACACACCACCCACATCACCCGCGATCTCCCGCGCTTGGTGCAATCGGCCATCGGTAAATTGATGGACCGCTGGCATCATCAGGACACTCGACTCTCGATTTACAAATTAACGGAGATCGAAGATCGCACGGCGCATGATCTCATTGTCCGCGCCACCGATGTCGGGGTGTGCCCGAACAAATTGATCCCACGCGTGCTCCACGAATGGCGCGAGCCCCAGCACGAGGCGTTTCAGCCGCGCAACGCCTGGTCGCTGTTTAATGCCTTCACCGAGGCGTTGAAGGGAAATCTCCTTGAATTGCCGCGTCGCACCGAGGCGCTGCACGGCTTGCTCGATACCCACGTCGGATTGCACAGTCCGTCATGAGCGAGCCAACCGAATTCGAGCGTCAGCATTACGCCAAGATCGCGGGCCGCCAGATCACGGCGATCATTTGGCAAGAGTTGGAGGGCCAGGCACTCCCGGTCCTCCTGCTTAATGGCCGGGATCGCGACGGCAACGCTGCGACTGTCACCGTGCTCGCTGATCCCGAGGGCAACGGGCCCGGGCATCTCGATCACAATCTGTAAAACGGTGTCACGCGGCCAGCCAGATCGTTCAACCCGGTCTGGCCACTGCGTTCAATGATCCATCAACTGAAAAAGGAGGTACTATATGAGTCTCAGCTTCTATTACGAGTTCACGGCGCCAGCATCTACCACTGCGGAGGAATTGGACACGTTCCTCCGTGACGCGGAGCAATTGGCCAAGTCGCTCGGGTTTGCGCCGACGATGGTATTGGATGTGCCGTTTGACACGCCGGAGCGACGCGACTTTTCACGCCGGCTTGGCGGAAGTTTCACGGTCCAAGATGAGCGACTTAAAGGCGTGGCCGTTCCCGCGCCGGGACAGCTTCGCGACCACGATCAGATTGCCGGCGAGGGCCGGCTGATTCCGGAACACGGTGCGGTCCTCGTGCTTACGGACGGGCGTGGTTGCGAATCCTGCTTCGGATTCTTCAAATTCCCTGAGCACGTCGTGGACATCCATGGCGCCGTTCTCGCCGATACGGGTCTTGCGGGCCGATGGTGGTTTCGGGATTTCGTCGACTCGCCTGATCCACGCTACCGCGAGATCGTGAGCCGATTCGAGGCGGCGGGTTACGCCAAACGGGGGACGGACGAATTTGCGTGATTGCCGAAAAGCGGGTCGGCCAATGCCGTCCGCTTTTCTTTCGCTCGTGCTAAAAAACGTTTCACCTGAGAAAGGCTAGAGTTGGTCAGCGCTTCGGAAGTATACAATTCGGCGTAGTCTCTAAAAATATGCCGGTCCCGCCCATCAAAAATACCGGTGGAAAGGATTCTCCGTGGAAGATTGATGTGTGGCGCTCTTGGCGTGCCACATCCTGGCTGGTTTGCCGTGGGCTGGCGCAGGCGAAGGGGTAATTCGGGCTATCGAGTGCCAAATGGGGCAAAGTGGCTGGATATTTGACGACCTTGTGTTGACCCTTTCTGTGGCCGGCGGGGAACGTCGCTGCGCAGTCTCGGTAAAGAGCCACGCCGTTTTTACGAATGTCGGTGCGCCGGGGGAGTTCGCGCGGACCCCTGGACTCAGTGGCTCAGCCCTGTGAATCCCGACATTTTGTCGGGATAATTGTCGGGATTCCGGGGCTGGCCTCAACCCAAGCGCGAGTCCCGACACTTTGTCGGGATGATTGTCGGGATTCGGTGTCATGGCTGGAGATGGACCAGCGAAGCGATGTCCATCACCGCCGCACGCAAACTCGAAAGTCTCCTCAAGCGACAAAAGGGTGGTGCAGGTTTCTACAAGATCACCGGCCTCGCACGCCCGTCAGGCTCATAATCCCGCAGTCGCGGGATCGCGGGTTCAAATCCCGCCCCCGCAACCACTTCTTTGAAGTGTATCGCGTCTACGTGATTCAGAATTCCGAAGGGAATTTCTACATCGGCATCACCGAGGACGTAGAAATGAGGCTCGCCCAGCATAATGACGGCGTCTCCAAATGGACTAAAAGCAGAGGTCCATGGACTCTCCGATGGACCAGCGAAGCGATGTCCATCACCGCAGCGCGCAGACTGGAGAATCTCTTGAAACGTCAAAAGGGCGGAGCCGGCTTCTACCGATTCACCGGTCTCCCACGTTCGTCAGGCTGATAATCCCGCAGTCGCGGGATCGCGGGTTCAAATCCCGCCCCCGCAACCACTTCCTATTCTCCGGAAGTGCCTCTGGTTCAGCGATCTGCTTCACGCTGACACCAACACCGCTCACCCACTCCACAAGGGGCGTGTGCCCCTTTTTTCGAGCCGCGTGTGCCCCAAACCGCGGCGACAGCAACTTTCGCGAGGAATTTGCCGACGCCGTATTACCGAGCACAGCCATGGCCTCAAAATTCAAGCGTCGCCAAACGTGGTGGGTCAAATTCCACCATCCCGTGACCGGCGTGCGCATTCGCGAAAGTCTCGAAACCCGCGATCCCACCCACGCAGAACTGCTGCGCCAGCGTATCGAACTGGAGGTAGCCGTGCGCGAGCCGCGCTTCGGCGCGGCGGAGATGTTCGGGGGAGCGGAGTCGATCTACCCGGTGCAATGGCGGTCGGAGGAGGAGGAGTGCAGGGGGCGGTGCAAGCATCGGTTTCTCAGGTGATGGCACATTTGATTTCCGCCCGCCGCACCGGAAACGGTCAGAACGCGGACCGGCGTCGGGGAGTGAGGGGTATGCCGCCCGCGCCGCTAGCAAATTTTGGCGGATGTATGTGTATAAGATCTGAAATCCAGAGGCACCAGACTCAGATTCCCGTGATCTGACCGTCCGGGCTCACCTGGATGCGCTCGGCGGCGGGCACCTTGGGCAGGGCGGGCATGCGCATCATGGTCCCGGTGAGCACGACGATGAAGCCTGCCCCATGGGCGATCTCGAAGTCCCGCACCGTGATCGTGAAGCCGCGGGGGCGTCCCAGCTTGGCGGCGTCATCCGAAAGGGAGTTCTGCGTCTTGGCCATGCACAGGGGCAGGCGATCGAAGCCGTTCTTGCGGAAGAGGGCGATTTTCTGCTTGGCCGTTTCGGTGAGTTGCACCTCGTCCGCGCCATAGATGCGCGTGGCGATGGCGTGAAGCTTCTGCTCGATGCTGTCCTCCAGCTCATAAAGAAAAGGCAGCGGGGCGCTCTTCGTGGGAAGCGCGGCCATGACGGCGTGCGCCAGCTCGATGGCACCATCGCCCCCTTCGCCATAGACGTCTGCGGTCGCGCACGGCACGTTTCTGGAGCGGCAAAACTCGTGGATTATCTCCAGCTCCTCGTCGTTATCGTTGGTAAAGCGGTTGATGGCGACAATAGCTGGCCGTTGAAACTGCGCCGCGCCGTCCAGATGCGCTGCGAGGTTGTCCAAGCCCGCGACCAGCGCCGCTTTGTCAGGATACGCGAGCGTGTTGAGCGGCGCACCGCCGTGCATCTTCAGGGCGCGCACCGTGGCGACGATGACAATTGCCTCCGGCTGCAGCGCGGACTGGCGACACTTGATGCTCATGAATTTCTCCCCACCCAGGTCGAACGCGAAACCGCACTCCGTGACCGCGTAATCGGCGTGGGCTAGGGCCATACGCGTCGCCAGGATGGAATTGCAGCCGTGGGCGATGTTCGCAAAAGGGCCGCCATGGACAAAAGCAGGCACGCCCTCGACTGACTGGACGAGATTGGGTTCCAGCGCATCCCGCAGGATGGCCAGGAGCGCGCCAGTGACCCGCGCTTCCTTGGCAAAGGCTGGCTGCCCGTCGGGACGAAATCCGACCACGATCCGGTCCAGCCGGTTGGAGAGGTCCTGAAGAGACTCTGACAAACACAAGATGGCCATGACCTCAGACGCGGCTGTGATGTCAAAGCCGGTGGAGCGCTCCGTCCCTTTTCCGGCGGAAGTGCGCACATGGCGCAGCGCACGGTCGTTCACATCCAGGACACGCTTCCAAAGGACACCCTCCGGCTTCAGGCGGGTTTGGTCATTGTAGAGCTGGTTGTCGATGACTGACGCCAGGAGATTATGCGCGCTGGTGACGGCATGGAAATCTCCGGTGAAATGGAGGTTGATGCTGTTGGACGGCTGCAACGTGCTGCGCCCTCCTCCAGTGGCCCCGCCCTTCCTGCCAAACACCGGCCCCATGGAAGGCTGCCGCAGTGCCAGCGCCACGCTTTGCCCGGCCTTCTTCAATCCCTGCGCCAGACCGATCGACATGGTGGTTTTCCCCTCACCCGCCAGCGTAGGCGTAATGGCCGACACCAAGATCAGCTTGCCGCGCTGCGGTCGGTCCTTCAGAGCCTGGAGCGAGACCTTGGCCTTGTCATTGCCATACCAGGTTAGATGGTTCCCGGGAATGTGAAGCGACCGGGCGATCTCAGCGATGTCCTGCATGATGAAGAAGAAGGTGGAGAAAGGGAAAGGTCAACGATTGGCCCCGCCATCCAGCGGCGGAAGCAGACCCGCGTTTCTTTCCCTTTGGCAGCCTGATGCGCAAGAGATTACTGCAAGACTGACTGCTAGGAAATTGCTTTCGCGCCCGCCGCCTTGAGTGAGCCGAAAGAAGCGGCCCGGATTCTCGAACCGCACTAGTTCTTCACCCCAGAGGGCGGCACGTATCGCTTCATCACTTTTGATGAGACGTCGAAATTCAAGCCGGTTTATATCGCCACGAAGGCAGCCATCGTGAGCCAGTTCACCACGCGCAAGATCGGCTGGGATGCGGAGGGATTGAGCCTTGGATTCTTCCACCAGACGGGAAGTTGGAAAACTCAGTTCGCCCCGCAGCGCTTCAGCATGTCGGGCGAGGACGCCGGGAAAGACGTGGAGCGTGAACTCCATCTCATTTGCCGAAGGACGCATCTATCACCGAAGCATGAAGGAAGCGGTTTGCATCGGCCAGAAATGAACCGCCCGTAGCGCGCATTGCTCTTTGCATTCGTTTCCATTTTCCACACATTCTCCGCTCCCCCTCCGCATCCCATCCACAACATGATTTGCCGTTCACTGCTTGTCTCGTCCATCTTCAGTTTCACGCTGCTCACAGTCGCACACGCTCAAACAAAGTCGGCGCCGCTGCCTGAAGTCCCGGAGGCTCTGAAGCCGCTCAAGACGACGATCACCAACAGCCAACCGACCGGACTTGCCCTGACTGTCGAATCCAAAGCGCCACTCACCTCCGAGCAGTGGGACGCCATCGCCACCCTCCACGCGCGCTCCTTTTCATTCGGCGGCTCCGCCTTGGACGATGCGGGAATGCCGCGTCTGGTCGCACTGGACCCCGAGGCCGTCACGGTGAACGGCTCCCTGCTCACGGGCAATGGTGCCGCGAAATTTGGCGAGATGAAGTCGCTCAAAACTCTGCACACCCTGCACATCACGCGTCCCACACCCGAGGCGAAGGCGGCGCTTTCCGAGCATCCCGCGCTTGAAGTTTTTTCCAGCGACGGTGCGTTTTGCATCGAGGCCGTCACCGCCCCGCGGCTCCAGAGTGTGGACTTGAAGCACAGCGCCGCCAGCGACGTTTTTGTGGCGCTCCTCAAAAATCACCCTTCACTGGAATCCCTGCGCCTTTGGGCAAAAGGTTACGCGGGGCTCACTGATGCCGCCATCGCTTCACTAGTGACCATCCCAAAACTCACTAAGCTCTCGCTTGAGTTTTCCGTCTTCACCTACGACGGCGGGCTCAAGCGGCTCAAGGAACTCCCAAAACTCGCCACGCTCGAACTCAAGGATGTTGCGCTTTCCGAGGGGGATCTCGCAAAACTCAAGGCGGACCTTCCGAAAGTGCAAATCGCTTTCACCCCGATGACTCCCGAATACCGCGCCCAATGGGACGCTTGGGCGGCGAAGAAAAAGTAAGCCGCCCCTTCGCCTAGCCAGCGGGCAGCGCCGGCCTTGGCCCGCCCTGAGGCTCACGGCCCTGCGCCTCACCAGGTCGCCCCAGAGCTGCGGTTCTGGGGTGATCGGGAGGGCGGGCGGCGGCAGGCCCTCGGACTTTGGGCAGGTTGTTGAGCCGCGGGATTCTGCCGCGTCCCCTACCGACTTCCGGCCTGCCATTTCGATTTGCGTGTGCCCTGTTTTTGGTCAAACGCGTGCCCTAGAAACGCACATACGGCTCGTATAGCGTGTGTCGCAAATCGCCGAATACAGAGGGAAGAGCCCCATCGCCAGATTTACTCTGGTGGCGGAATAAGTCTCATAACCTGAAGGTCGCGGGTTCAAATCCCGCCCCCGCAACCACTTTCCCCTGATGCCTACGAGTTTTGCCCTCCCGTCAGGCTCATAATCCCGCAATTGCGGGATCGCGGGTTCAAATTCCGCCCCCGCAACCAACTCACTTTCAATGCGTTGCGTCGCCTTTTCAAATCGCCGGCGGCAGGTATTTTCCGGGTTTACTGTCCGTTGAACAGGCGGCGAGGGACGGGCGGCCTCGATATCGTGCCGGCGGCGGTCGCCGAAATGGGGCTGAAATCAGGTTCTCCGGAATGGCTCTGATGAGCCGGTTCGCAGAAGGAACGCGTCCTGGTCACGCGATGGCGGCTTTGACGACCTTGCCGGCGATATCGGTGAGGCGGAAGTCGCGGCCCTGGAAGCGGTAGATCAGTCGTTCGTGATCGAGCCCGAAGAGGTGCAAAATCGTGGCGTGCAGGTCGTGGACATGCACCGGGTCTTGCGCGATGCCCCACCCTAGGTCGTCGGTCTGGCCGATGACCGTACCGCCTTTGACGCCGCCGCCGGCCATCCACAAGGTGAACGCTAACGGATGATGATCGCGGCCGGTCACCTTGGCGTAGCCCGGGCGATTCTCACCCAACGGCGTCCGGCCAAACTCGCTTAACCAGACGATGATTGTGGAATCGAGCAGGCCGCGTTCTTTCAAATCCTTGATCAAAGCCGCAATCGGTTGATCGGCCATGCCGGCATTCCACGGGAGTTCAACGTCGAGATTGGAATGGTGATCCCAGGACGCGTGGAAAATATTGACGCAACGGACGCCCCGCTCCACGAGCCGGCGCGCGAGCAGGCAGTTCCTGGCAAAGCTTTTGTAAGAGCCCTTGCCGCCGCCGCGGGCGGCTTTGATCTCCGGCTCCTCGCGATCGAGGCCGTAGGCGCGCTGCAGCTCTTGCGGTTCCTCGGAAATATCCATCAATTCCGGCGCACTCGATTGCATCCGAAACGCGAGTTCGTAGGAGGCGATGCGGCTGGCGATCTCGGGATCGCCGACGGCCTTTTGGTGAATGGCGTTCAGATCGTTGATAGCGTCGATGCCGTAATGCTGCATTTCCGGCGTGATCCCCGGCGGATTGCTGAGGTCCTGCACGGGATCGCCCTGGCTGCGGAAAAGCACCCCGGCATAGCTGGTCGGCAGAAAGCCGCTCGCCCAGTTCTGCGCGCCGGCGCTGGTGCCGCGTCCGGCGGTGAGCACCACGTAGCCTGGGAGATTATCGCTTTCGCTCCCGAGCCCGTAGGTCACCCACGCCCCCATGCTCGGACGGCCCATCAGCGGCGAGCCACAATTCATCATGATCTGCCCGGGATGGTGATTGAACTGCTCGGTGTGCATCGAGCGGATCATGCAAATGTCGTCCGCACACGAAGCGAGGTTTGGGAGCAGATCGCTGAATTCCATGCCGCTTTGGCCGTGCTGGGTGAACTTTCGATGGCTGGCCATGATTCGGGCCGTGTCTTTTTGCAGAAAGGCGAAGCGGACATTCTTCGTCATCGAGTCGGGCAACTTTTGGCCGTCAAGTTCGAGAAGCTTTGGCTTTGGGTCGAAGAGATCCATCTGTGACGGGCCGCCTTCCATGTAGATGCAAATGCAAGCCCTGGCCTTGGGCGGGAAATGCGGCGCCCGCAGCGCCATGGGGCCGGTTCCGGCCTCGGCGCGCGAGACCAGCAGACCGTCCTGGCCGAGGAGCGAAGCGAGCGCAAGGCCGCCGATTCCGCTCGCGGTCGTGGTGAAAAAATCGCGCCGGGTGAGGTTCACCCATTCCCGGGGATCAAGCGTGGTTCTGGGGGAAAGACGGCGCGGCTCGCCGTCCGTCCTAAGGGTACGTTTCATGGCTTTACTTTTTCATTCACTTCAAGGGCGGGTGATGAGTTCATCGAGGTTCAGGAGCACGCGGCTGAGCGCGACAAGAGTTGCGGGGCCAGCCGGATCGCCGTCGCATTTTCCGCCGAGCAACTGGCGTGCGGCGTCGGGATCATGGCGGAAGTCCTGACCTTGAAGGTCGCAGAACTTCTGCAAGCGCGCGAGCTCGGCAGGCTCGGGAAACCGCCCGGTCGCCAGTTCGAATCCGTACCGAATCTGGTCTGGGACACCACCGGTCTGCACGGCGAGCCGCCGGCCCAACCCCCGGGCGCAATCGACCGCGGTGCCATCATTGAGAAGCGTTAACGCTTGCAGTGGCGTGTCCGACCGTTCGCGGCGCGTACAGGCGACATTCGATTCCGGCGCGTCGAATGTCATGAGCATCGGGTAGGGCACGGTGCGCTGGAAGTGAATGTAGAGGCCGCGGCGATATTGCTCGGCTCCGGTGCTCTCGACCCACTTCAAAGTGCCGCCATAATTCAGGGCGGCCAGGTCCGGAGGCAGCGGCGGCTTGATGCTCGGCCCGCCGATCTTCGGATTCAACAGCCCGCCGACGGCGAGATTCACGTCGCGCACCACCTCCGCCTCGAGTCGGAAGCGGCCCTGCCGCGCGAGCAGGAGATTGAGCGGATCGCGCTGAGCGAGGTCGGCGCGCCAGTTCGACGACTGGCGGTAAGTCGCCGTAAGGACGATCTCCTTGATGAGCCGTTTCTGGCTCCAGCCGTGAGCGCGGAAATCGTCCGCCAGCCAATCCAGGAGTTCCGGATGCGTCGGCTTGTCGCCCCGCGTGCCGAAGTCGTTCTCCGTACCAACCAATCCGCGACCGAAGAGGTGTCTCCAAATGTGATTCACCCGGACGCGTGGAGTCAGCGGATTCTCGGACGAGACGAGCCAGCGGGCGAGATCGAGCCGATCGGGCTTCGCGCCGCGTGGCTGGAGCGCCGGCAGAAAAGCCGGCGTGCCGGGCTGCACCTCATCGCCCTTCTGCAAGAAATCGCCCCGGATGTGGATGTGGGTGGAGCGGATATCGGCCACCATGATCGGCGCCATCGTTGCCTTCAGCACCGGTTTTTTGGCCTGATGAGCCAAGACGGCTTCGTTGAGCTTGCGGCCTTCCGGATCGGCCAATTCCGCGTAATAACGCGTGAGTGCCCGCCATTGAGCGTCGCTGCGGTCATCCAGCGGAGTCTCGACAATTTCGCGGATCGCGTCGGGCGTAACGTCCGGAGTAAACGGGCCGGCGTCGGTCGTGGCAGAGATCCGGAAATGTGCCATCACTCCCTCGTCGAAAAACTCCGCGTGGAGTTCGAAACGTGCACCTTCCGGAAGGGCGAGCGGTTGAGCCAGCTCGAAGACGGCGGTGTGCGGTGTCTTCGGCTGTTTATTCACGGTCCAGTGCGTCGTCCGGTCGTTGTCGATAATCTTCTCCGCGCCATCCGGATCATCGGCGTAGTCGACGGTGGCACGGGCAAAGTTCAGGCGCTGGGTTTCTCCGTTTGGGAGCTCAATCGTGGCGTAGAATTCCGACAAGCCGAAGCCGCCATCCTTCGAACTGCCGACGGCCTTTCCAGGGTCGGCCAGCGCCTCGAGCCGAAAGCCGGTGGCGCCACGCGGGGGTTCGACGACAATGCGATACCGGGTTCGCACGGTGTCGCGTTGGCGGGCGATGACGGAACCGTCCTTCTGCGCCGTGAACTGCTCCTCGGCACCCTCCATGATGGCGGCGAGACGGGCCGGCGGCAGGACCGTCCAACTCTCGGCTGGAAGCCGCAGCGACGCCTCCCAGTCGGACAGCCGTGCCCGGGTAATTTGCGTAAAATGGGCCTGGAGCGGTTGCTCGAGTTCGTCGAGTTGCCTTTGCCATGTCTCCATCGCGGCCTGATACTCCGCGGATTCTTCGGCCGTTGGGGCCGGGATGTCCCGCTCGGACGCGTTGTTGAAGAAGCTGTAGAGTTGGTAGAATTCGCGCTGGCTGATCGGATCGAACTTATGCGAATGGCACTCGGCGCACCCGAGAGTCAGACCCAACCAGACAGTGCCGGTGGTGCTGGTGCGATCGACCGTGGCCTTGCAGCGAAACTCTTCCTTGTCCACGCCTCCTTCGCGATTGGTCAACGTTTGCCGATGGAAGCCGGTGGCCACCTTTTGCTGCTCGGTGGCATTGGGCAGCAGATCCCCGGCGATTTGCTCAATAGTGAACTCGTCAAACGGAAGATCGCCATTGAAGGCGTTGATCACCCAATCGCGAAAAAGATAGGCGTAGGGCCGTGCCAAATCCTTTTCGTAACCATCGCTGTCGGCGTAACGCGCCAGGTCGAGCCAGTGGCGTCCCCATCGCTCGCCGAAATGCGGAGAGGCGAGCATTCTGTCCACCAGGCGTTCGTAGGCGTCCGGCGCGGAGTCGGTCACAAACGCCTCCACTTCGTCGGGCGAGGGCGGGAGACCGAGCAGATCAAGCGAGACCCGCCGCGCCAAAGTCCAGCGGTCCGCCTCGGGCGAGGGGGCGATTCCTTCCTGATTCAGCCGTGCGAGAACAAAGCGGTCGATCGGGTTTTTGGACCACCCGTCGAGATCGGTGGAACCAACGGATTTGGGGTGATCCGCCGGCAGGCGCGGCGCTTGCCCTACCGGCTCCGGCAGCGGAGACGCCTGCACCACCTGGAACGCCCAATGCATGCGGTACTCGGCGCCTTCGGCGATCCATTTCTTCAGCAGTTCTTTTTGCTCCGGCTTCAGCGTTCTTTTCGCCTTCGGCGGCGGCATCACGTCGTCCTTGTCATCCGAAAAAATCCGCGTGACCAACTCACTCTCGTCCGGTTTGCCGGGAACGATGGGGCGGCCGCTGTCGTGCTCCTTGAGCGCGTCGTCCCGAACGTCGAGACGCAACTCTCCTTTCCGCTCCTTTTCATCAGGCCCGTGACAGTTGGTACAATTCTCGGCAAGAATGGGCCTGATATCGCGATCGAAATCGACCTTTTCAGCGGCCAGGGACGAAGCTGGGGCGAGGATCGCCGTCAGAAGCAACGCTTGGGTTGAAAGGGAGGTGCGCATGGGCAGGAGAGCCTTACCTGCAGGTGAGCTTTCGAGGGCTTTGAATCTTAGAGTGTGTACCGAAAGTCAGAGGGAAGGTTTCGCGAGACGAGCGAGGAGGATTTTGCTGGCGGCGATGAAGATGAAGGCTT
>Ga0302326_10001131_pt1 | contig 69353 bp, 58 predicted proteins | sample Palsa_T0_3_FD_202264 | JGI IMG/M metagenome (GOLD analysis project Ga0302326, IMG submission 202264) | Peat permafrost microbial communities from Stordalen Mire near Abisko, Sweden - Palsa_T0_3 | ecosystem: Environmental > Terrestrial > Soil > Palsa > Peat permafrost | place: Sweden: Abisko... | reverse complement strand
GTTCGATTACCCGGATTATCTCGGGACGCATCTGGCGCTGACCTTCGGGCGGCTGCGCCCGGTGCACGTCAATGGCGTCATCATGGGCGCGTTCTCGGGCCTGTTCATCGGGGAATGCTATTACCTCGTGCCGCGGCTGTGCGGCGTGCGGGTTGCGTTCAATCGCTACGGCGTGGTGGTCGCCTGGGTGTGGAACCTGTTCCTGGCCGCCGGGCTGCTCTCATTGCCGCTCGGCTACAATCATGGCCTGGAGGCCGGTGAGCTGCCTCTGCTCGCCGAGATTCCGATCTTCTTCTGCACCGTCATCGCCACGCTGCAGTTTCTGACGACCATCAGTCGGCGGCTTGATCCATCGCTCTACGTGTCATTGTGGTATCTGATCGGTGCCTTCGTGTGGACCTCTCTCAATCTTGTGCTGGGCAGTTTCATCCTGCCCTACACGATCTCGGGCATCAACAGCGCCGCGTTCCATGGACTTTATATCCATTACATCGTCGGTCTGTGGATCACACCGGCGGGCTACGTGCTGATCTACTATTTTCTCCCGCTCAGCGTGCGCAATCCCCTCTACGCTCACAAGCTCTCGCTGGTCGGGTTCTGGTCGCTGGCGCTGTTCTACCCGTTCGTCGGTATTCACCACTATCTCTACAGCCCGATTGCCGATTGGGCCGAGACGCTGGCGATCATCACCTCCATGCTGCTGATCATTCCGGTGTGGACCGTGCTGATCAACTTCTTCGGCACGGTGAAGGGCCGCTGGCGCGAGTTCGGGCCGAACCTGTCGGCGAAATTCCTGATCATGGGCTCGCTGATGTATCTGTTTGGCTGCTTTCAGGGCTCGACCGAAGCGCTGCGCTCGATCCAGCAGCCGACGCATTTCACCGACTTCGTGATCTCGCACTCGCATCTGACGGTGTTCGGCACCTTTGTCGTGTGGGCGATGGGCGGCTTGCTGTACCTGTGGCCGCGCATGTGCGGACGGGAACTGTGGTCGTTCAAGCTCGGTAACTGGTCATTCTGGCTGATCACGAGCGGCATCTCGATCATGGGTCTGGTGCTGAGCGCCGCCGGCCTGCAGCAGGGCTTCCAGTGGATGAACGGCACCGAGTGGGTCGATACCGTGGTGCAGATGCGCGCCTACTGGCTGGTACGCACGCTGGCGGGGATCTCGATGGACACCGGTATGTCGCTGCTGATCATCAATCTGATGATGACCGCGCTCAACCGCTCGGATTCGGCGGTCGGCTTCAGGCCTGAAAATCATGTGCCTAACGGCCTGGCGGCGCTGCCGGCCGGAGAGCCTGCAAGATGAACGCGCGCTTCGTTGCACTGGTAGCCGGCGTCGGCTTCTTCTTCCTCGCCCTGGTCACCCAGGGTGTGCTGCCCTTTCTCGAACCCTCGGCAACCACCAACCACGTCACGGCCGTGATCCGCAACGATATCGGCGAACTCAAGTGGATGGAGACATCGGCCACCGACTACACGCCGCTCCAGAATATAGGCCGGCGTGTCTATCTGCGAGAGGGCTGCTGGTATTGCCATTCCCAGTACGTGCGGCCGGTCACCGGCGAGACGCGTCGCTGGGGACCGGTCAGTGAGGCGGGTGAATACGCCTACGACGTGCCACATCTGTTCGGCACACGGCGCATCGGTCCGGACCTGACGCGGGAGGGACTCAAATACAGCGACGAGTGGCATCTGGCGCATTTCTGGAATCCGCGGATGCTGACACCCGATTCAATCATGGATCCGTATTCCGCCCTGTTCGATGCGCCGTCCGAAGCGGTCAAGATCGTCAAGGACAGCGCTGCCGGAAACACGCTGGAACGAAATGCGATGACGGAAAGGCTGTTCGACTTCGCCAGTAAGGAGCAGGTGAAGATCACGCCCAATGCCGATGGTCTGCTGTTCGTGCCGTTGGTCGCGCAGGGTAAATTCCCGGTGGTCTGGACGCCCAACAACGAGTACACCGGCAGCACCGTCAAGCTGGTCATCGAGACCAAAGAGGTCGAGGGCCTGATCGCCTATGTGCAGAAGCTGGGGATGAACCGCGGTAAATGGCGCGATCTGTTCGAGCCGCAGGAGATGCAGGCGGCCGGGATCACGATGCCGCGCTCGGCGGAGTGGATCGAGCACGGTAAAGAGGTCTATGAGCGACGCTGCGTCGGTTGCCACGGAGTGAAAGGCGATGGCAATGGGCCGGCCGCGACCTTCCTGTTCAACCAGCGTCCGCGCAACTTCACCCAGGGCGTATTCAAGTTCAGGCTGACCGAGGACCCGGTGCCGAGTGATGGCGACATGCTGCGCACGATCACGCGCGGGGTGCGTGGCACCGCGATGCCCCCTTGGTACGACTTGCCGCTGAATGATCGACTCGCCGTGATCCAGTACATCAAATACGTGCTGGCGGTGGATCGCACCGATCCCAAGAAGCCCGTCCAGTATTTCGTCGAATCCCCGCCCGGCCAGCCGCTTTACATTCCCGCGCCGCCAGCGCCTACGACGGCCTTGATTGCACATGGCAAGGACGTCTGGGTCCAGGCCAAGTGCTGGGAATGCCATGGCGAGACCGGCAAAGGCGACGGCGAAGAGGCCCCCGGGCTGAAGGACGATTCGGGGTTCACCATTCACCCCGCGAATCTGACCAGCGGTCAGTTCAAATCCGGCCCGTCGGTGACCGACATCTACCGGACCATCTCCACCGGCTTGAGCGGCACACCGATGCCATCCTTCCACGACTCGTTCCCGGACGCGGATCGCTGGGCGTTGGCGTACTATATTCTGTCGCTGTCCGCGTTCACCGACCCGCTCAGCGGGGAGCCGTTGACGATCGCGGCTGCGGATCGGGTGGCTCTGGACAACCCGAAATTAGAGGCGCCAACTCCGGAGCAAGCCTATGGACTGTTGCCACCTTAGCGCCGGCCATGCCCGCCGGCTCGCGTATCATCCGACCCGACGAGGAGGGAAATCATGGCAGAGTACGAAATTCTGGGTCCGTATGCCCTGGCGATACTGATGGGACTGGGCTCGACCTGTGTTTTCATCTGGGGGGTCATGGGCGGAGCGCTGAACGAGACCGATCAGGCAGCCCTCAACTTCTATCACGCGGAGATGGCACATGACCGATACACAGACCACGCCGACCGGCCGTAAGGCTGAGGACGAAGGGTCCGCGGCGCACGACCTGCACGAGTATGCGGGCGGCTACATCAAGGCGCACGACGGCGTACTTCCAATCTGGTTGTTGTTCGTCTATTTCGGCCTGTTCGCGTGGGCCTGCTACTACATCGTGATCTACTGGGGCGGAGTCGGGCCAGGCCGAATCGGGTGATGGTCGTCTATCAAGCGGAGATCAAAGCATTGCTGGGCGTAAAGATAATATTCACGATCGCTATCATCAATCTGATGTTCCTGGGTTTTGAACTCGCCATGAACGTGATCCGAACCGCAACCGGCTGAGGGGGAACGGGACTATGCTGGCACAAACTGGATTCTCGCTGGCGAGGGCCAGCGTGCAGCAGGAGATCGCGTTCGTCGGCTTCGCGATCTTTACGATTGGGTTTTTTATCTGGCTCGCATTCCTGGCGCGCAGGAAATAGCGGCCAGTCACCCGCCTGACTCGGCGGTGGGCGATTTGTCGAGCGACACTGGCCATGAGCTATTACGCGCTGCTGTTCATCGCCGGCTTCGCGGGTAGCTTTCATTGTATCGGCATGTGCGGGGGTTTCGCCTGCGCCTTGGGTGCCGATGCACGCGGCGCCAGTGCCACCTCGCTGCGCCACGTGCTCTACAACATCGGCAGGTTGTCCACGTATTGCTTCCTGGGCGCTCTGGCCGGCGCGCTGGGCCAGGTGATCTGCACTTCTCTGGCAGCAGACTCGCAACGCGCAGCCCCGCTTCTCAGCGCGTCGCTTGAGGTCGGGCAGCGGGCTCTGGCCGTGATGGCTGGGCTGCTGATGATCCTCATGGCGCTGCGCTTCTTCGGCGTGCGGGCCTGGCATGGCGGCACGAGCGGATTCGGCGGCTCGACGCTGGTGGTGTCGCTGCGGAGCCTTCTCGGCAGGCGCGGCTTTGCGGCGCCGCTGGCCCTCGGCGTGCTCAACGGCTTTCTGCCCTGTCCGCTGGTCTACGCCATGCTGGCCCAGGCCGCGAGTACCTTTGACGTGCTCGCGGGCTGTCTCAGCATGGCGGCGTTCGGCCTCGGGACGTTCCCTGCGATGCTCGCCATGGGCGGCGTCGGCCGGATGCTTGCGCCCAGTTGGCGGCAGCGCGGAGTGCGCGTGGCCGGCAGCTTCATCCTCGCGCTGGGCCTGGTCACTCTCAGTCGGGGCGTCCTACCCATGATGTCCGGCCATGGGCTGCACCACATCTGGCACTTCACATGACGTCAGTCCCCGACGCGCTGTGCCGCCACTGCCTGCTGCCGGTCGGCCGGCGGGGTTTTACGCGCGCTGTGAACGGCGAGGGTTGTCAGTTCTGCTGCTACGGCTGCTGTATCGCCTATCAGGTCAAGAACGGTAGCGCCGACGCATCGGAAGCCGCGTGGTTCCTGGTACGCCTGGGCGCGGGCAGCTTTCTGTCCATGAACATCATGCTGTTCAGCCTGCTGGTGTACTCGGGGGCATTTACTGGCGCCGACCAGCGGGTGCTGCCTACGATTCATCTGCTGCTCTGGGCGCTTGCGACGCCGGCGGTGCTGATCCTCGGCGAACCCTTCCTGCGCGAGACCTGGTCGCAGGCCCGGCGCGGGCGCCTCACCTCCTCGGCGCTCATCGTGCTCGGCAGCCTTGCCGCCTACGCCTACTCGACGCTCGCCGTGTTCCAGCGCGGCGGCCACCTTTATTTCGATACTGCCTCGATGGTGCTGATGCTGTTCACGCTCGGCCGGTATCTGGAGGCGGCCGGGCGCGCCCGGGCGTCGCGCGATCTGGCGCCGCTGTTGGCCGCGGAGAGTGAATTGGCGACCGTGATCGAGGCCGGCCAGGAGCACCGCCGGCCGGTGCGCGAGGTGCGTGCCGGGATGCTGATCCGGGTGAAGCCGGGCGAGCGCATCCCGGTCGACGGCCTGATCGTGGAGGGCCGCTCGCATACCGATGACGCGGTGATTACCGGCGAGAGCAGACAGATCGCAAAGGCGGTCGGCGCCTTTGTCCTGGCCGGCAGCATCAATCTCGACGGTCCATTGCTGATCCGCAGCAGCGGCGCGGGGGGCGAGAGCCGCTGGGCGCAGATCTGCCGCTCGGTGCGTGACGCGCTGCGACAGTCCAGCCGCACGCAGCGTGTCGCCGACCGCCTGGTGGGTGCCTTCGTGCCGATCGTGCTGGCATTGGCGGGCATTACCCTGATCTATTGGGCGCAGCGCCTGCCGCTCGATGAGGCGATGCTCACCGCGCTCTCGGTGCTGGTGGTGGCCTGTCCGTGTGCGGTGGGCTTGGCGGCGCCGATGGCGCACTCGCTCGGTATTGGGCAACTGGCGCGCCATGGCTGCCTGGTGCGCAGCCCCGGCGCGCTCGAAGCGCTGGCCGGCATTCGCCTGATCGCCTTCGACAAGACCGGCACGCTTACTTCGGGCCGGCCGCAGCTGGTCGATATTGCGAGCGATGGCGTCGGGGAGGAGGAGCTACTGAGCCGACTGGCGGGTCTGGAGCGGCATTCCGAGCATGGCTTGGCGCGCGCGATCGCGCTGGCCGCCAGCGCGCGCGGGCTCGCTCCGCTCGCGGCCGAGGACGTTCAGGTCCTGCCCGGGCGCGGGCTGCGCGGCATGGTGCACGGCGAAGCAGTCGCGGCCGGCAGTGCGGCTCTGATGGATGAGTTGGGCTGGGCGCTGCCGCCGGCGCTGTTCGAGCGCACCGAACTGATGGCGGCGGCCGGCCATTCGGTTGTCTTTGTCGGTTGGAGCGAGCCTGCTCTGGCCGGGCGGGCCCGCGCCGCGCTGTCGTTTGACGACACGCCGCTGCTCGAGGCGCGAGCGACCGTCGACGCGTTGCGCGCTCTCGGACTGCAAGTGATGTTGCTGAGCGGCGATCACGCCGGCGCCGCTGCGCGAATCGCGACCACCGTGGGCGTGGATGATTGGCAAGCCGGCCTGCTGCCGGAGGCCAAACGGGCCGCGCTCGATCAGTACCGGGCTCTCCACGGCGCGGCGGCGATGGTTGGCGATGGCCTGAATGACGCTCCGGGGCTGGCGTGGGCGGATGTTGGCATCGCCGTGGGCTCGGCCACGGATCTGGCGCGCGAGACCGCCGATCTGGTACTGCCGGCGGACGGCCTGTGGCTGCTGCCTTGGGTGGTCGCCCGCGCCCGGGCGGTGCGTGCCACGATCCTCGCCAACCTGGCATGGGCGTTCGGTTACAACCTGGTGGCACTCACATGTGGCGTGCTTGGACTGCTGCAGCCGATCCTGGCGGCGGCCGTCATGGCCGGTTCCAGCCTGCTGGTGGTCCTCAACTCGCTACGCCTGGAACGTCTGCCCGGGCCCTGCCATCCGGGCGTCCCGCAGTCATCCGCGGCTGCCCGCCCGGCCGGCGAGCCCGGTCCGCCAGCGCAAGGCCGCAGCCGCGCGCTGGCGTTGCTCAAGGCAGAGTCTTGAAATCCCCACACCTGAGCAGGGGGCTGCCCACGACGGAAGATCTAGCCGGCCGTGCGCGTTCGTCGTTGCGAGCGGCCAGTGTGCGGCGTGGATGCGCCGGCCTCGATGGACCCATGCTCCGGGCCCGGCTCCTGTGCGCCGTCACCGGCGTGCAGCAGACCGTTATCGATCGCGTAGCGCGTCGCACCTGCCGCGTTCTGCAGCCCCAGCCGGTGCATCATCTTGAATCGATGTTTCTCGATGGTCTTGACGCTGCGCCCGAGATTCCCGGCAATTCGTTTGTTGGAATATCCCAGGGCGACGCCTATCAGCACCTGGCGTTCTCGCGCTGTCATGTCAGCAATCTGCGCCTTGGTGGCTTGCGCGCCCGCACGCCCCGGCTTGCCTATGGCGCGCAACGGCAGCACCGAATGTTCATAGTCGGATCCCTCGGAGCGGATCGCGCGCAGCAGGACCTCGAATGGCGAGTCCTTGAGGATGTAGCCGTGGACACCCGCCGTCATGGCGGCGCGCATGCATTCCTGGCAACTGTGGCCAGTCAGCAGCAGCACACGCACACCTTCACATTCGCGCCGCAGCTGGCCTAAAGCCTGAACTTCGATGCCATTCGAAAAGACGACATCAGTGATCAGCACATCGGGCAACAAGCGGCGCGATAACGCGGCCGCGTCCTGCATGGTATTCGCTTCACCGATCACCTCGAGATCGGGCTCGGCATCCAGGATTGCCCGCAGGCCGTGGCGGAGTATGGTCTGGTCATCGGCCAGGACGACGCGCAGCCGCGATGCTCGGTACGGAAGTCTCCGTGCGCTCTCCCTGTATCTTCTTCCCATCAGAGCGATCCAAGCAGTAACTGTCTCTAGCTTATGGTCCTCGCCGCTCCCCTGCAAGCCTCAAACCCGGATCATGCGCGTCTCGTGCCACGACTAAGGGCAACTTTTTGGGTTTACATCACCGCATGCGTGGTGCTGGTGCACTTGGTGTTATTACCGGCGCTCTATTTCGCCCTGGGATACGTGATTCGAGAGAGCCATGAGGACTTGTTCATCGAGCACGCCAGGACCTTTTCGCGGGTGCTCGCGGACGAATTCGAAGTCGGGGTGGCGCTGGACTCCCAGACGCGAATCGAAGACCTGCTCGACTTCGCGATCACTCACGGCGGGGCGCGCTATGCGGAGCTCTACGAGCGAGGCCGCAGTATCCGCAGCCTGTATGGATCCTCGGAAATCAAGACGGCACGTTCCACGGATCTGAGCTTTGGCCAGGGGGGCGACGGCATTTACTTCGTCGTGCGGCCGATCGTGCACGGGGCCCATCGCGCCGAATTGCGCCTGGGTTTCGAGGAGCAGCCTACGCAGGAGAGAATCCAGCTGGCACTTACGCGAATGCTCTGGCTGCTGGCGGGATATCTGGTCGCGGCGATCGCCATCGCCATCATTCTGAGTTATCGCCTGTCGCGCCCAATCCAGCGCCTGCAGGCCGTCTCGCGCGCCATCGCCTTGGGCGATTACACGCGGGCGCTCAACGTCAACACCGGCATTCGCGAACTGCATGACGCGGCAGTCGATCTGGAAGCCATGCGCCATGAATTGGTAGGTGTGAACGATCGGCTTCAGGCGAAGATCAAGGAAAAGGAAATATCAGACGCCAGGCGCGAGGAATTGCAGAAGCAATTACGGCATCGCCAACGACTCGAGACGGTCGGTACGCTCGCCAGCGGCATAGCGCATGAAATCAACAATGTGCTGGTGCCCATTATCCTTTTCACCGACACGGCACTGCAGGATCTGCCCCCATCCGGTGCACCACGGGCGAATCTCCAGCGAGTGCTCGCGGCCGCGCGGCGTGCGAAGGATATCGTGAAGAAGATTTTGACATTCAGCCGCGAGCTCGGCGAGGCGAAGCTCGCGCTGATCGATCTGCGAGAAGTGGTGGCCGAAGCTCTACACCTTTTTTCCGTGCTTGCCCCGCCGACCATCGAGATACGCACTGAAATCGACGAATCGCTCCCATTCGTGAGAGCCGACGCGACGCTCGCAGCGCACTTGCTGATGAACTTGTGCACCAACGCCTACCAGGCGATGGAGGGCGCGAAAGGCACATTGACGATAGGCCTGAGACATCAGGAAGATGCCAACGGAGGTAACATATCGCAAGCGCGCGTCGAATTCTGGGTGCGCGACACGGGACGGGGAATGGACGCAGCCACCGTTGAGCGCATATTTGAGCCGTTCTTTACCACCCGGTCCGTTGGACAAGGCTCGGGTCTGGGGCTCTCTGTGGTGCATGGCATCGTAGAGAGTTTCGGTGCTAGCATTACGGTCGAATCGAAAATCGGCGCGGGAACCACGTTTCGAATATTCTTCCCGGCCGTCGTTCAGCTCGAAGAGATTGACGAGCTGGCGGAGCCGGTGGTGTGAGGCGAGGATGCAGAACATCTTGGTTGTCGACGATGAGCCGGACGTGCGCGATTCGGTGAAATATGTGCTCGATCGCGCCGGCTATTCGGTCCGTACCGCTGACAGTGCAATGGACGCGCTTGCCGAACTGGCGCGCAGCCCGACCGACCTGGTCATCACCGATATCATAATGCCGCAGATCAACGGCGTGGAAGCGATCGAATCGATTCGCAAGGCATTCCCTGCAGTTCGCATCATCGCAATCTCCGGCGGCGGTAATTTCGGCGTCTCGGAATACCAGCCATCGGCGATAACGACCACGGCTTATCTTGCATCGGCCGTAACGGCGGGAGCACATCTGGTCCTCACCAAGCCGTTTGAGACAGTGGAGTTGATTCGATCTGTCGAACAAGTCCTCGGTGTCGGCCACGCTTGAGCGGTCCGATAGGAGGGCGCGAGTGCTCCAGGACGTTTTACGCCAACGAGGAGAGCGGAACTCATGAAGTCATATGTCTTTGCATTCTGCCTTGCTGCTCTTCCTGCGACGATTTATGCCCAGCAGGCAGATCCATGTGCTGGATTGGCGGGTTCTGTTTTAGCTCAGTGCCGGGGTGATCAGCAGAAACTTCAAGCGCGGCAGCTAGAGCAACAGCAGCAACTGCTTCAACAACAGCAGGAGCGACAGAACCAACTAGCCGAACAACAGCGTCAAATGCAACAGCAGTTGGAAAATATGCGACTTCAAAACGAGCTCCTTCAGAAGCAATTGGAGCATGACAGAGCGGTGAGTCAACCTCTTCAGGCATCGGCGACGGATTATTCGAAAACTACGGAAGTCAAGAGTTGGAAAACCGACAATCCGTGGTTTGGGACAGACTATGCGAAAACGGATTTTGCGATGCGTTATGCCAAGCAACTTCAGCGACAGCAACCGGATCTGGTCGGTCGACCATTTCTTGACGCCGTGTCGGAAAAGGTGAGGGATAGATTCGGCGCTGATAAATGACTTGCGCGGATTCGAGGCTGCCATGCCTGAGCGGCTCGGACAGGCCGCGCGGCGCTAGCGCAACGACAGTGGGCGATCGTAGCCGGTGAGTTCCAGATAGCCGGCGCCCACCGGATGCGAATCTTCCTGCGCGTTCACCGCACCCTCCCAATAGACCGCGCCGCTCGAGAGCCGCGTATCGTTCTCCTGGTCATCCAGCAGCGGCACGATCTCAAACTGCCGCGCGCCGAGCCGCAGCCGCCAGCTCACCGGATAGCTTGCGCCGGTGCGCGGCGAATGCCAGCGCCGCACGGGCGTGAATGTCACATCATCGGGCCCGAAGCCATGGACCTGGCCCTGGGAGTCGCGCAGCGTGCCGCCCGCCCAATACGATTGACCCTGGTGACCGCGAATCCTGAACGCCATGACGGCCCCACCGTCATCCAGGTTGAGTCCGACCCAGTCCCAGCCGTCTGCCGCGCTATCGAGGTACTGGCTCGACCACTCGTGATCGAGCCACGCCTCGCCGCTCACGACATCGCGGCGCGCCGCGCGCGCGATGCTGCCGCGCACCCGCAGGTGCGGCTCGCTGTAGTAATAGCTGGCAGACTGCGGCGCGGGACCCTTGCGGCTGTAGCCCGCGACACCGTTGAGCAGCACCGGCTGCGTGACCTCGAGATCCAGATTCAGGGCGAAATCCTCGGCCATGATACGAGCCTGGTACCCCGCACCGCTGCGCTGGAGCCTCCAGTCGTCCACCCAGACGTCGGTGTCGCCGACGCGCGCTTCCGCCAGGCCCAGTCCGGCGCGCCGGATGCGTTGATCCTGCCACAGGCGGCCGCGCGTCGGATCGCTGATGGCACAGTGGGCGATCAACAGTTGACCGGGCGCGAATGCACTGGGGTTCGTTTGTGCGTCCGCCAGCCCCGGGCGCGTGCGAAAGAACGTGATCTGAAAACCGAGGCGCTCATGCGCGGCGGTCGTCAGCCAACCGGTCAGATACCACCATTCGATCCCGAAGCCCGGATGACTGCCGTAATCGCGCGGAAATTCGAGCGTATACCCGGGCACCACCGCATCCGGCGGCGTGGCCGGAGCGGGCGCCGGCAACGCGGCGCTGGCGGGCGCCGCGCACAGCACGCTCATGCACCAGGCCAGCATGCGGCGCCTGCTCACCAGTCCTCGCGCACGGCACGCAGGGCATCCTGGCTCATCGCCGCCCGCCCACTCCACAGTGCGGTGAGCGCAGAGGCCGTGATCAATATGGCGCTCAGGACGCCGAGCTGGGGCCAGGGCACCGCCAGATCGATGCTCCAGTTGAACGACTGGCGGTTGATGACATAGACCAGGATCAGACTCAGGGCGGTGCCGAGCAACAATCCATAGATGACCGAAAGCGTACTCATGATCACGCCTTCGATCGCCAGCATGCCCAGCACCTGCCGGCGCAGCATGCCGATATGCCGCAGCATGCCGAACTGCGCGCGGCGCGCCAGCGCACTGGAGCTGGCGGCCACGCTGACTCCGATCAGGCCGATCGCGACCGCTATGCCCTCCAGCGCATAGGTGATCGCGAAGGCTCGATCGAACAGCACCAGTGAGCGCTCGCGCAACTGCTCACCGCCGATCAATTCAAGCGCATCGCCGATGTTCAGCGAGGCGCGAACCGCGGCCTCCAGCGCCGCGGAACTGATGTGCGGACGGCGCCAGATCGCACCCTCATTGGCGCTGCGATCGCCGGTGTCGGCGATATAGTCCGCGCGCGCCATGACGATGGCGCCTTCGGGGCGCACGTAATCACGCCAGACACCGGCGACGAACAGGTCCTGGACGCGCGCGCCGAGGGGTAGCTGCAGCCGGTCTCCCGGCCGATAGCCGTACAGATCCTGCAGCGACTCGGAGATCCACGCGGGCTGGGCGCCGGCCGGCGCGTCCTGCCGCGCCGCGCGCACCAACGGCAGCGTATCGGCGGCATGGCGCGGATTCAGCGCGCGCGCAATCAGGGCGACCGGCTCGCGATCGCCGTGCAACCATATCTGCCGCACGCGCCGAAACTCCGCCCGCGCCACTTCCGGCAGGCCCGCGATCCGGCTTTGCTGATCGACGGACAATGTGCCGGTGTCGCTGCCGAAGCTCAGCCGCAGCTGCAGGTCCGCGGGCAGCAGCTTCACCAGCCACAAGTCGAATGAACTGCGAAACGAATGCACCATGATCGCCATGGCTACCATCAGGCTGAAGCTCACGATGATGGCCGCGAGACTGATGGTGGAAATGGCGGCGCTGCCTTGCAGCTGGGCGACGGCGGTGTCGAGCGTCGCACGACCGCTGCGCCTCGCAGCGCCGGTGGCCCATTGCATCAGTGTCGGGATCAGCAACACCGCGCCCGCGAGCAATGCCGCGATCGCCAGATAGCCCGCCACGGGCAGGCCCCCGAGCGGTGGCAGCCAGGCGAGCACGGCGCCGGCTGCGATCAGCGCCAGTCCCGGCGATGCCGTGGGCAGGCGGGTCAGGGCGGGTTCGGCATCGCCGGCCTTCATCGCCAGCGCGGGAGCTCGCCGCGCCGCCTCGCTGGCGGGAATCCAGGCCCCGAGGCATGCGACCCCGGTGCCCACGAGCACGAAGACAGCCATCGGCCACGGCCGCACCACCAGCACCGCACTCATCGCAGCGAGCGCCCGGTTGCCGAGGTCGCTGCCCAGATAGCGCAGGACCAGCGCGGCCACGACGGCGCCCAGCAAAGCTCCGAGTACCGACCCGGCAGCCCCGATTGCCGCGCCCTCGCCGAGCAGCGCGCACTGCAGCTGCGAGCGCGTGACGCCGAGGGCCCGTAGCAGGCCGAGCGCCTCGCGCCGCCGCAGCACCGCCAGCGATTGGGTCGAAAACACCAGAAATGCGCCGGTCAGCAGAGTCACCAGCGCCAGCATGTTGAGGTTCACGCGATAGGCGCGGGTGGCGGTGAGCGCGCGACCGCGCTCGATGGCCGGGGTGACGGCCACCACGCCGGCTGGCAGCGCGGCCGCGATCTGGGAGCGTAGCGCCGGAACGCTGGTCCCCGGGCGCGCTCGCAGATCGATCCGATTGAGCCGACCGATGCGCTCCAGGCTCCATTGCGCGCTCGCGATGTCCATGATGCCGAGCGGCTCGGGATAGACGCTGTCCGACAGCACGTCGATGACCTGCAGTGACTTTGGGCCTGCACCGACGATGATCGGCAGTGCATCCCCGCGCCGCAGGCCCAGTTCCTGCGCGGCCGCCCGGCTCAGGACGATGGCATCGCGGGCGAACAGGCGCGTGATATCCGGACCGATCTCACCCATCAGCACCGGCTGCAGCGCCGCGGCCCGGAACGGATCCAGAGCCAGCAGCTTGAGCGGCGGGTGCGCGCCCGGCAGCGTGAGCTCGAGTTCCAGCAGCGGACTGGCCGCACTGACCGCCGGCTGGCGCGCCAGCGACACGAACAGCGCCTCGTCAAACCCTTCCGGCGGACCGCGAATGACGATGTCCGCGGCACCGACCAGGCGGCGCGTGGCCTGATCGAATTCTTCCAGCGCCGCGCCGTTGACCAGATATACCGCGCTGCCGAGCGCGACACCCAAGGCGATGGCCGCAATCGTCGCCAGCAGCTGCAGTGGGTGCTCGCGCAGCTGCGAGCGCGTGAGTGCGCGCCAGGCGATCCAGGCGCCCTGGATTCGATCCGCGCGAATCATGGCGACTGCGCGGCGGCGACCGCAGTCACCGCGTGCAGTTGTCCTGCCTGCAGCTGCAGGATGCGGTCAGCGGTGCGCGCCGCGGCGACCGAGTGGGTGATCAGGATTGCGCTGGCGGCGTTCATCTGCAGCTGTTCGCGCAGCAGGCGCAGGATCTGTTGCGCCGTGCGTGCATCGAGATTGCCGGTCGGCTCGTCCGCGAGCACCAGTCGCGGCCGATGCACCAGCGCGCGCGCGATGGCGATGCGCTGCAGCTCACCGCCGGACAGGTCGCGCGCGTAGCGTGGCGCCAGGGCGGCGATATCGCAGGCTTCCAGCAGCTGCAGCACGCGCTGCTGGCGCTCCCGATCGCGCACGCCCAGCAGGTCGAGCGGCAGCGCCACGTTTTGCAGCACGGTCAGGTAGGGCAGGATATGGAAGGCCTGAAACACGAACCCGATGCTGGCGCGCCGCCAGCGCGTGACGGCGTCATCGTCCAGCGTCGCAAGATCGACACCCTCGACCAGCACCCGGCCACTGTCGGGCCGATCCAGCCCGGCGATCAGGTTCAACAGGGTGGACTTGCCGGAGCCCGACTCGCCCATGATCGCCAGATACTCGCCGGCCGCCAGCTGCAGCCGCAGGCGATCGAGCACTGCAGCGCCCTCGGGACGATAGCGCTTGGTAATCTCGTCGAGCACCAGCAGGGGCGGGTTGATTGACACCGCGGTAAGCTAGGCGAGTGGGCAATCCGGCGCAACACGATGCCGCGCCACGCGCGATCGCGCGCCGCGCGCCCACTTCAGCCGCGCTTCGGCCACCAGGGAATGAAGGGGCTGGTACGGCGCTGATACTCGGCGTAAAGCGCGCCGTAGCGAGCCAGCGACAGCTGCTCGGTCAGCGGAATGCCGGTCACGCGCAGCAAGAAGTAGAGCATCAGCGCCGGGCAATACAGCGCCAGCCAGCCCCAGGGCGACGCCAGCGCCATGACAAAGTAGGCCACCCACACCAGCCACTCGAAAAAATAATTCGGATGACGCGAGTAGCGCCACAGGCCGAGCTGACACACCGTGCCGCGATTGGCGGGGTCGGCCTTGAAGCGCTGCAGCTGACGGTCGGCCAGCGCCTCGCCGGCGATGGCGATGAGCCACAGCAGGCAGCCCGCCCACTCGAGCGGCTGTAGCCCGGTGCGCGGATTCAGGCAGATCAGCAGCCAGGGCACCGACAGCAGCGCCAGCAACGCGGCCTGCAGTTGAAAGAAGCCGAACATGCGGCGCTCGGCGTGCTCTCCCCAGTCGCGGCGCAGCTGCGCGTAGCGCCGGTCCTCCTGCGGATGATGCGCGCGCACGCGCACGAAGAGATATGCGCCGAGCCGCAGGCTCCAGAGGCTCACCATGAGCGCGATCAATGCACGCCGCGGCGGCGCGCCGCTGGCTGCGGCGGCGTAAAAAATGACCACTGGCGCAAAGCCGGCCGACCAGGCGATGTCCACTATGCCCGCGTTACCGATACGCATGGCCAGCCGCCAGACCAGCGCCATCAGCACGATGACGAACAGCAGCGCCGCCAGCCACAGGTACAGGAATTCAGTCCACATCGGCGCTGCCCGGCCGGGCGCCCCACAGCCGCGCCAGGCGGCGCAACGGCGGGCGTAGCGCGACATAGACCACGGCGGCGATCGCCGGCGCGATCAGCAGCCACGCCAGCACCGCGCGCACCCCCGTCATGCCGAACAGGCGCATGAACTGCAGCGGTGAGGCGCGAAACTGCTGCACCAGGCCGCTGATCGAGAACTGCACCGGCGGGCTGCGCGTCAGCCGTTCGCCGATGCGCACGAACAGGTAGATCCCGGGCAGCTGCAGCGGCGCCACCAGCCAGTTGACGAGCTGAATGATCGGCTGATTGAGCTTCAGCCACAGCGCCGCGAGCACGCACAGCGCGCTGGTGGTGCCAAAGATCGGAAATAGGCCGAAGATCAGCCCCATGGCCAACGTCAGCGCGATCTTGTCCGCCGTGACACCCTGGCGCAGTTGCGCCACGAGGATGTCGAGCGTGCGCCGCCGCCACGCATGCTCGAAAGCGGAGCGCTGCCCGGGCGCGGGCGGGAGCGTCACGCCTCGTGCCGCAGCAGCAGCCGGTCGATCGGGGCATCGGCCGGCAGGCGCCACAGCGCCAGCAGCATATAAGCGGACATGGCGATGTTGCCGAGTGCGAGGATGGCGATGAGCCACAGCGTGCGCGCCCGCCACGTCGCTTCACGGTAGGCGACCCACAGATAGAAGGTCAGAAAGCCGAAATAGCAGTCGAACAGGGTGGCGATGAACCACGGGTGCAACACCAGCGAGCGCGGGGTCTGCCAGAGCGGCACCAGCGCGCTCGCCCAACCGGTCACGCACAGCATGGTGATCAATACAGCGCCGAATGCGATTCGTAGCAACCAGATCATGCGCGCCTCGAGCCTTGAGTTCCCGTGAGCCGGCATTCTAGACCTGCCTTGGGATATATCGTCCGGGCCGCAGTCGCGGATGCGCTGCGCGGACCGCGCGAACACTTTAGGCTTTATAATTAGAGTCTTTTAATCATTAAGTTATGGGATATTTGTAATGAATATTCGATATCAACTTCCGCGCCGAGTCCAGGTCATTGCCAGGGTCGAGGAGCAGCGTCGCAAGACATCAGACCATCCTGTCACCGCTTTTCGACTGACTTCATACCCTCAGCGTCATTAAGTTATCGCAGATTCGACTCGATGGACGGGATCATGCGCTCACCGGTGCGGACCATTGCCATCATTGGCGGCGGCTTTAGCGGCACGGTGCTGGCCGCGCGGCTGTTGCGCCGACCGCCCGCGGAGCCCAGCCGCATCGTACTGATCGAGCGGCGCGCGCAGGTTGGCCGCGGCGTGGCCTACCAGGCGACAGCGCATGAGCAATTGCTGAACGTGCCGGCCGGCCGTATGTCGGCCGATCCGGGCGATCCGCTGCAGTTTGCACGCTTCGCGCAGGCGCACGATCCGGCGCTCGCCGCCCAGCGGTTTCTGCCGCGCGAGCTCTACGGCGAGTATCTGCAGGATCTGCTCTCCCAGGCCGTGCAGGCCGCACCCGCTCAGGTCAATTTCGAATGCATCCGCGCCGAGGCCAGCGCACTGCATCCCATCGATACCAACGGACCCTATCTGGTCGGCCTATCCGGACAGCGGCAGCTGCTCGCCGACGATGTCGTACTGGCCTGCGGGGATCCGCCGCCGGCGGATCCGCCGTGGGCGGCCGCGATCGCCGGCCATCCCGCGTATCTGGGCGACCCGCATCGCGAGGGCGCGCAGTACGCCGACTGCCGCAAGGTGCTGCTGATCGGCACCGCTCTGACCATGGCGGATGTGGCGGTCGCGGCCGCGGCGCTGAACCCCGGCATCGAGATCCACGCGCTCTCGCGCCATGGTCTGCTGCCGGCGGTACAGGGCGTCGCGGCGACCCATGGCGCCGCGCCCATCGACGGCGCAGCGGCGCGTCCGGCTCCAGACTTTCTCTCATACCTGGCGGACGGTCCGGTTGGCGCCCGCCGCCTGTTGCGGGCTGCGCGCGCGCTGCTGCGCGATCTGCGGCGACGCGGCGGTGATTGGCTCGAAGTCGTGAACGCGGCGCGCGCGGCCGCACCGGCGCTCTGGCAGCGCATGCCCGCCGCGGAGCGCGGCCGTTTTCTGCGCCATGTGCGTGTGCACTGGGACGTGCACCGGCACCGCATGCCGCCGGCGATCGGTGAGCGGCTGGCGCGATTACGACGGGCCGGGCGGCTGCAGGTTCATGCCGGGCACGTGCTGCAGCTCGAAGACGCCGGCGGTGCTCTGCGCGCGCGCTGGCGGCCGCGCGGCGGCTCCGCCGTGCGCGAGATCACGGTCGATCGCGTGATCAACTGCACCGGCACCGACCGGCGCCTGACACGCACGCAAGACCCGTTGCTGCGCGGATTGCTGGCGAGCGGTCTTGCCGTGGCCGATCCGCTGGGTCTCGGCTGGCTCACCGGTGCGCACGGGACGCTTATCGGTCGCGATGGCTGCGCCGCCCGGCACCTGTTCTACCTGGGGCCGATGCTGCGCGCGGACCACTGGGAGGCCACGGCGGTGGGCGAACTGCGACTGCACGCGCAGCGGCTGGCGGAAGCGCTGACGCAGATTACAGACCGCTCCACGAGCCGCACCAGCCTGCGGCTTTGACCAGTTTGCCCGGGAACAGCGTGCAGGTGCCCTGTGTCGCACCCGCGGCAGCGCTGTATATCGAGCAGTTGGAGCATTCCGCGCCGGATGAAGCACCCTTCGCGCGGCTCGCATCGTCGACGTAATGCACGGCCTTTGCCGCCGGGTCCTGTTCGCTGAGCAGCGGCAGGCTGCTCGCAGCTGCCGCCGGTGCCGCGGCGGCCAGCGGGGCGAGCGACAGGCCAAGCGCAGCGCGCTGCAACAGCGCGCGGCGGCCCGGGTTGCTGGGCTCATTCATTGTCGGGCTCCTAATGGCGGATCAACGCACCTGCAACACGATCTTACCGATGTGGCGGCTGCTTTCCATCAGACGATGGGCCTCGCAGACCTGCTCGAGCGGAAAGGTGGCGAACACGTGCGTGCGCAACTGCCCGGCGGCGAAGGCCGGCCAGATCTCGCGTGCCAGCGCATCGCGGATCGCGGCTTTATTCTCGACGCTGCGCGGACGCATGGTCGAGCCCATGATACGCAGGCGTTTGAGCATGATTGGCATGAAATCCAGCTCCCAGCGGCTGCCCTGCAGGAAGGCGATGAACACCAGACGACCGTCGGGGCGTAACACGGCGATGTTCCTGGGGATATAGGCGCCGCCGACCATATCCAGCACCACGTCCACGCCCTGCGCAGCGGTGATCTGCTGCGTCCTGAGTACGAAGTCCTCGGTGCGGTAGTTGATTGCCGCGGCGGCGCCAAAGTCGCGGCAGAAGCGCGCCTTCTCCTCATTGCCCACGGTGACGATGGTCTGCGCGCCGACATGTCGCGCCAGCTGAATCGCGGCCAGACCGATGCCGCTCGACCCGCCATGAACGAGCAGGCGTTCGCCGGAGCGTAGGCCGGCCAGATCGATCAGGTTCGCCCACACGGTAAACCAGTTTTCGGGCAGGCCGGAGGCTTCCGCGAGGCTCAGGCCCGACGGGATCGGCAACGCCTGGCGGGCGGGCGTGACGCAGAATTGCGCGTAACCGCCGCCCGGTACCAGCGCGCAGACAGCGTTGCCGGGCTGCCATTGGCCGACATCGGCGCCGATCGCCGCCACGTAGCCGGCCACTTCCAGACCCAGGATTGGCGAGGCACCGGGTGGCGGCGCATAGCGCCCCAGCCGTTGCAGCACATCCGGCCGGTTCACACCGGCGTAATGAACTTCGATCAGTATTTCCCCCGCGGCCGGCGCGGGCGTCGGACCGTCGGCCACGCGCATGCTCTCCGGCGTGCCGTCGGGTCCGTACTCGATGAATTTCATCGGCCGATCATTCCACGCGCAGTGTCGATTTGACAATGTGCGCAGCGCCGATGGCAGCATCGCAGCACGCGCATGCAGATTTGCGACCGGGATCGTATCGGCCGGCAGCCGCTCCGGATGACCATGACGCTAAAGCATCCACAGCAGGAACTATCCATGGGCAAGCAGCGCGGCCCCGGTGAAGACGCAGCGAAATTGATCGGCCAATTGGCAGCCAAGGGTGTCGCGGTGGAAAGTGGCACGGTGCTCAGTGCCGCGGCCACGGACGATCTGCTGGCGATCAGCGGGCGCTCCCAGAAGGAGGTCGAGCGGCTCGTGGCGGAGGCGTATCGTCGCCTTGGCTACCAGGTCGATGCACTCGGTGGCGGGGCCGCAGCGGCCGAGGCAGGGATGCTGCTGACCAAGGCGGCGCAACGGGTGCTGTTGCAATGCAAATACTGGAAGACCCGCAAAATCGCCGAGCAGCCGGTGCGTGAGTTGTATGGCGTGATGGCGGCGCACAATGCCAACGCCGGGATCCTTGTCACCACGGGCAGCATCACGCTGGAAGCAAGTCGATTCGCCGGCTTCGGACGCATCCAACTGATCGACGGTCCGCGCCTGCTGGCCATGCTGCGCCAGAACGGCGCGGCGCAGCAGCCGGCCGAGCCGGCGCAGCGGACCCACTCGGGCGCCCGCTAGACTGCGGCCTGGACTGCGACCTGATCGATAACCGCCAACCAGCGGCGCTGCTCGGTTGCGGACAGAAACGACGCCTCGATCGAATTGCGCGCCAACAGCGCCAAATCGGCCTTTGACAGATCGAGCCCCTGCTGGACCGCCAGGTAATTCTCCAGCACGTAGCCGCCAAAATAGGCCGGATCATCCGAATTCACGGTGACGCACAGACCCAGATCAAGCAGGCGCTTGAGGTTATGTGACTCGATCCGATCGAACACCTGCAGCTTGACGTTGGACAGCGGACACACAGTCAAAGGCACGCGATCGCGCACCAGGCGCCTGACCAGATCAGGGTCCTCCTCGCAGCGCACCCCGTGGTCGATGCGGCGTACCTGCAGCAGGTCGAGCGCTTCGCTGATGTAGTGCGCCGGCCCTTCCTCGCCGGCGTGGGCCACCGTCAGCAGGCCGGCGCGCCGCGCACGCTCGAACACCGCGGCGAATTTCCCCGGCGGGTGACCGGATTCCGAGGAGTCCAATCCGACCGCGCTGATGACGTCCCTGTAAGCCAGCGCCTCGTCCAGAGTACGCATCGCCTCCTCGGCGCTCAGGTGCCGCAGAAAGCACAGGATCAGGCGATGCGTGATGCCCGAGTCTCGCTGCGCCTCCAGCAGCGCACGCCGGATGCCGCCCACCACGCTGGCGAAGGCCACGCCACGCTGCGTGTGGGTCTGCGGGTCGAAGAAGATCTCCACGTGCACGACACCCTGTTCCTGTGCCTTGCGCAGATACGCCGCAGTCAATGCGTGGAAGTCGGCCTCGTCGCGCAGCAGATCGGCGCCGGCATAGTAGATGTCGAGGAAGGATTGCAGATTGGTGAACTGATACGCCTGACGCATGGCTTCGACGCTGACATATGGCAGAACTACGCCATGTTTCGCGGCCAGTCGAAACGCCATCTCCGGCTCGAGCGTACCCTCGATATGCAGGTGCAGCTCCGCCTTGGGCAGGCTGATGATGAATTGTTCCATCGGCATCGTCACGGCGTTGCCAGCGGCTCAGTGAAGCTTGAGCCGCGGGCGCAGGATGCGCGCGACGTGGCCGACGAGAATGAGCGCCGTGCCGCGCAGCCATCCATGTATGGCGAGCAGGTGCATGCGATAGAGGGACATGTACACGAAGCGCGCCAGCCGTCCCTCGATCGCCATGCGCCCGCCCACCAGATTGCCCATCAGGCTGCCCACGGTCGAATAGCGGCTCAGCGATACCAGTGAGCCCCGATCCACGTACTTGTAGGCCCGAAGCGGTTTGCCGCGCATCAGCCGGTCGAGATTGTGGAATACGGTAGTGGCCATCTGATGCGCCGCCTGCGCGCGCGGTGGCACCGGCCGAGCGGATCCCGGCAGCAGGCAATAGCAGCAATCGCCCAAGGCGAAGATGCGCTCATCGCGAGTCGTCTGCAGGGTCGGGCGCACGACCAGCTGACAGGAAGCCGTGGTTTCCAGTTCGCCGATGTTTCTGAGGTTGTCGGCACCGCGCACACCCGCGGCCCAGACCTTCAGGTCGGCCGCGATGGCTTCCTCGGTCTGCGTCAGAATCAATTCCGGCGTGACGCTCGTGACCCGCACGCCGGTCAATATGCGCACCCCAAGGGCTTCGAGCTCTTCGCGGGCCGCCTCCGCCAACTTTTCGGGCAGGGCGGGCAGAATTCGCGGGCTCGCCTCGATCAGCGTCAGTTTCAGACGGCTTTCGTCGAAGCCTTCCAGCCCGTAGTAACGCAGCGCCGAGGCGGCGTTGTACAGCTCGGCGGCCAGCTCGACGCCGGTGGCACCAGCGCCGACGATCGCGATCCGGACAAATTGTCCGGCATCGGCATTTGCGCTCATGGCGCGCGAGACCCGTAGGCACTGGTTCAGCAATTTATTGCGAAAGCGATCCGCCTGTGCGCGATCGTCGAGGAACAGGCAGTTCTGGGCCACCCCGGGCGTGCCGAAATCGTTGGTGATCGAACCGGTGGCGATCACCAGGTAATCATACCCGGTGCGATGCCGCCCTATGAGCTCGCGGCCATCCTCATCGATCAACGGCGCGATCACGATCTCGCGCGCCGCGCGATCGATGCTCTCCATCGCGCCGTAGAAGAAGCGATAGCCCCATCGATGGCAGTGGCTGCGATAGCCCACTTCATCGAGGTTGGCGTCCAGCGAGCCGGCAGCCACCTCATGCAGCAGCGGCTTCCAGATGTGAGTCAGGTTCTTTTCGACCAGCAGGATGTCGTGCCGCTCGCGTCCGTACTTTGCGCCGAGCCGCGTGACCAGCTCGAGCCCTCCGGCACCGCCGCCGACAACTACGATCTGCGTTTTTTTCACCTGGATTTGCAGCCATCCTTGAGTTCATCGAGGCTCGCCGGGATCCGCCGATGCACGATATCGAAGGCTGCGTCGAGCCGGCGGCGGCGCCCAGGCGCTATTTTAGCGCAAAATGAGCGCGGCGCGCCCAGCACGGAGCTGCCGCAAGCTTTGCCGCGGTCTATAATCAACCGATCGGCGCCGGCGCTCGGACGCCACACGCAACGGAACCTACTCGGATGAGCTGGTCGAGCTGGATGATCGGCGGTGCAGTACTGCTGGGCGCGGAACTCGGCTTCGTGAATGCGCAGTTCTACCTGGTGTTCATCGGCGGCGCGGCTCTGCTGGTCGGCCTGGTGAGCCTGGCAATGCCGAACCTGGCCGCGTGGGCGCAATGGGCGTTGTTCGCGACCCTGGCGATCGTCTCAATGGTGACGTTTCGCGGCCGGCTCTATCAGCGACTGCGCGGCCGGCTGCCGGTGGTCCAGGCCGGACCCGCGGGCGGTGTGCTCACGCTGCCCAAATCGCTCGAACCGGGCCAGAGCTGCCAGGTCGAGCACGGCGGTACGCACTGGACGGTGCGCAACGACGCTCAGGTTCCGATACCTCCCGGTACCCGCGCGCGCATCACCAGCGTGCAAGGCCTGACGCTGCTGGTCAGGCCGGACGCCTAGTCAACCTGCCGCAAGGATCGCTCGCATGCCCACCTCATACGCTTTCATCATCCTCGCCGTGGTCGCCGTCATCGTGGTCGGCAAGACCGCGATCGTGGTGCCGCAGCAGAGCGCATTCGTCATCGAGATTCTCGGCAAGTACAGCCGCACGCTGCATGCCGGATTCCATATTCTGATTCCTTTCGTCGAACGGGTCGCCTACCGCCACAGCCTGAAGGAACAGGCGCTCGACGTCGCCGAGCAGATCTGCATCACTCGCGACAACGTGCAGGTCGGTGTCGACGCGGTGCTGTACATGCAAGTGCTCGATCCGCATCTGGCCTCCTACGGCATCACCAATTACAACTTTGCCATCGCGCAGCTGGCGCAAACGACGCTGCGCAGCGAGATCGGCAAGATCGAGCTCGACCGGACCTTCGAAGCCCGCGGCATCATCAACGCCAACGTCGTCGCCGAACTCGACAAGGCCTCGGTCGCCTGGGGCGTGAAGGTGATGCGTTACGAGATCAAGAATATCGCCCCGCCAAAGGACGTACTGTCGGCAATGGAAAAGCAGATGCGCGCCGAGCGCGAGAAGCGCGCCGTCGTGCTGGCCTCCGAGGGCGAGCGCGACGCCAAGATCAACCAGGCCGAGGGCGACAAGCAGCGCGTCATCAAGGCGTCCGAGGCCAACAAGCAGCAGCAGATCAACGAGGCCGAAGGCCAGGCCGCCGCCATTCTGGCGGTCGCCAGCGCGACCGCCGAGGGGCTGCGCACCGTCGGCGGTGCTTTGAGCGAACGGGGCGGGATCGAGGCGATGCAGTTGCGGATCGGCGAGGAATACGTGCGCCAGTTCGGCAAACTGGCCAAGGAGAGCACCACGCTGGTAGTGCCCGGAAACTTGAGCGACCTGGCGTCGGTGGTCACCATGGCCACCAGCATTGTACGCAAAGCCCCGGCAGCCTAGCTCGTCGCTGGCTCGCCGCATTCAATTCTTCAGTCGATATCCGGTCCTGAATGTCCACGTCACCAACGCCAGGCAGAGCGCGAAGAAGCCGAGCGTCATCCCCAGGCTGATCGCGATGCTCACGTCCGAGGAGCCATAGAAGCTCCAGCGAAAGCCGTTGATCAGATACACCACGGGATTGAACAGCGTGATCCGGCGCCACGCCACCGGCAACATGGTGATCGAATAGAACGCGCCGCCCAGAAATGTCAGGGGCGTGAGCACCAGCATCGGAATGAATTGGAGTTGTTCGAAACCATTGGCCCAGACGCCGATGATGAATCCGAACAGACTGAAGTTGGCCGCGGTCAGCAGCAGGAAGGCGATCATCCAGGCCGGGTGCAGGACATGAATCGGCACGAACACCGACGCGGTGGCCAGGATAATGAGCCCCAGGATGATCGATTTCGAGGCGGCGGCCCCGACATAGCCGAGGATGACTTCCTGTGGGGACACCGGCGCCGACAGCAACTCGTAGATAGTGCCGGTGAACTTGGGAAAATAGATGCCAAAGGATGCGTTCGATACGCTTTCGGTGAACAGCGACAGCATCATCAATCCGGGCACGATGAATGCGCCGTACGGCACGCCGTTGACCTGGGAGATGCGCGATCCGATCGCGGCGCCGAAGACCACGAAATAAAGCGAGGTCGTGATCACCGGCGTCACCACGCTCTGCAGCAGGGTGCGGCGGAAACGCCCCATCTCGAACTTGTAGATGGCCCAGACGCCGCGCCGGTTGAAGATCAGGCGCTTCATGCCCGGGTGCCACCGCGCTCGCTCACCAGGCTGACGAAGATATCCTCCAGCGAGCTTTGGCGTGTGTTCAGATCCTTGTAGCCGATGCCCAGCTCGCCCATGCGGCCGAGCAACGCCGGAATGCCGGTACCTTCGGCGCTGGCATCGAAATTGTAGTGCAGTTCGGTGCCTTCGGCGGCGAGCTGCAGCTGCCAGTCGCTCAAGCCTTCCGGAATTGCGCTCATACGCTCCTGCAGCTGCAGCGTAAGCTGCTTCTTGCCAAGCTTTTTCATCAATTTAATCTTGTCCTCGACCACGATCAGCTCGCCCCGGCTGATTACGCCGATACGATCGGCCATCTCTTCGGCTTCCTCGATGTAATGTGTCGTGAGTACGACGGTGACACCGCTATCGCGCAGCCCGCGTACCAGCGCCCACATATCGCGCCGCAGCTCCACGTCTACGCCCGCCGTGGGTTCGTCGAGAAACAGGATCTCCGGCTGGTGCGACAATGCCTTGGCGATCATCACCCGCCGCTTCATGCCGCCCGACAGCGTCATGATCCGATCGCGGCGCTTGTCCCATAGCGACAGATCGCGCAACAGTTTTTCCAGCAACGCTGGATTCGGCGCATGGCCGAACAGCTCACGACTGAACTTGACCGTCGTCCACAGTGTCTCGAAGGTGTCGGTGCTCAGCTCCTGCGGTACCAGCCCGATCTTGGTGCGGGCTGCGCGGTAGTCGCGCACGATATCGTGTCCGTCGACGGCGACGTTGCCCGCCGTCGCCGTGACGATGCCGCAGACGATATTGATCAGCGTCGTCTTGCCGGCGCCATTGGGACCCAGCAGGGCGAATATCTCGCTCTTGCGGATTTCGAGGTTGATGTCCTTCAGTGCCTGTAGGCCCGAGGCGTAGGTCTTGGTCAGGTGGGCGATGGAGAGTGCCGGCGGCATGGGCGCGACTTTAGCGCAACCGCGCTGCCGTCAGAATCCAAATCTCTTCGATATCGTGAGGCGCGCCATGATCGGCTCGAGCGGGTGTGCATGGACATCGGCCCGGCCGTCAGGGTAGGTGTCGATCTCGGATTTCAGCCGATCGACATACCAGAACTCGGCCGCTGCCGCGTGCGTGTTGAGGATGTTGTAGATGCCCACCGAGGCGGCCCAGCCGGACGGCAGGGCGTAGTGCACGTCGAGGTTCAGTTCGCCAAAGCCCTTGCCGTCGATCTGACCGGGTGCCGTTGGCGCGCTAGCGCACGATGTCGAACCGGGGAAATCGTGCATCGCAGCCGAGTTCACGCACGGCCCGGAGGAGAGCGGATAATTGCCGAGAAAGCGATACTCCAGGCCGCCGCTCCAGCGGCCGAGACTGGTCAGATACAGCGCCGCAGAACCGGTCGCGTAGGGCGCGTCGGTGATGTAGTCGCCCAAGTGCCCGGTGCCATCGTCGAACGGGTGGGTGAAGCGCGTGTGATCATCGGAAAAGCTGCCATAGAACTCCAGCCAGCGACGGATCTGATACGTGATGTTGATTTCATAGCCGTAGCGGCGGCTTGGGGGGCCGGCCGTATCCATGCCCACGTCCGGGTCGATAATGGTCTCGGACTGCTGCCACAGGTTGTAGAGCGCGAGCGTCAGGGCGATAGTGCGCGCAATTTCTGCGCGCATTCCCACCTCCTCGCCGTCCTGCTTTGCGAGCAGGGGTGTATTCGGCAGGCCCAGATCGACGCTCCGGTCCTGATTGACCCCGCGCAGATCCGCGCTGTGAAACCCCTGGCCGGCGGCCAGGTAGAACTCGAGGTAATTGGTGGGCGTGTAGATCAGGCTGGCCTTGGGCTGCAGCAGTGACTGCGCTTTGGTGCCGCCGTTGGTGTACCCGGCTGATTCGTGTAATGCCTTCAGATAATCCACGTCGGTGCCATGCTGATAGTCATCGCGTACACCCAGCACGCTGCGAAACGTGGCAGTCCAGTGAGTGATCGCCTGCAGATAGGCCGCGCCGGCGAACAGATACACCTGATCATCATTGGAAAACGAGGCGGGATCACTCGACGGCGGGGGCAACAGCGGTGCTTGAGCTTCGCTGGGCAGGCGGCCGACGCCCAACAGGTCGTAGCGCGTGAGCACGCCGAGTGCGATTTCGTTTTGGAATGAGCCCAACGTCAAGGGCAGCGCGTAATTGGCCGCGGCCCCGAGCACGCGGCGATTCTCGAACTGATCCTCCTGATCGCCGTGAATCGGATCGAACAGATATTGCGTGAAGTCATTGAATAAATGCAGTTGGTTGTAGATGAAGAACGAGCTGGCCGAGAATTGCCCCGCTCCCACAGTCGCGTGATAGTCACCCGAGAGGCTCGCGCGCTGCGCGTGGCCGCCGTCGGTCGGATCGAGCGTGCCGAAGCGGTCGGGGACGAACCCCTCGGTGATGGCGCGGATGGGGATGTCGGTCGTGTTGGTCCATATCTGGTGATAGAACATGCCGCTGATCGAATATCCGTCGCGCTCATCGCCCTGACGGTAGAGCAGCACCAGATTCTCCTTGCGCGCATCGTCGGGCGTCAGGGATGGACCATCGTAGTGCTGGAATTCTGCGGCGGCCAACAGGTGCCCACCCCCAAGGGGTTGCGAGCCGGCGGCGAAGTAGCGCTGGTAATCGAGAGTGCCGACAGTGGCGGAGATTTGATCGGCAATCGTGTCCCGGTAGCTCACGCTCACCGAACCGACGGCGCCGAAGTCTCCCACGTTCGCGGAATAGGGCCCCTTGGTGTATCGGATCCCGTCCGCCAGCTCCGGGATCATGAAATTCAGATCGGTATAACCCTGTCCGTGCGCGTGCGTCGGCTGGTTGACCGGCATGCCATCCACATCGGTCGCAAGATCCGTGCCGTGGTCCAGATTGTAGCCGCGCATCAGATATTGATTGGCTTTGCCCTCGCCGCTGTGCAACGTCACGATCAGGCCGGGTACGGTTTCCAGAAGTTGCCCCGGCCGGTAGGCCGGCGTGTACTGCAGCTCCTGGTCCTCGACCACCCCTTCGCTGGCGCTGGAGGCGGTCCCCAGCAGTTCCAGGCGCTCGGCCGTGACGGTGATTTCCCCCAGGGGCTGCGTCGCGCCGCTTGGCGCCGTGCTCGCGGAGACGTCCGGCTCCAGCGCGTCGGCCCGCGCCCATGTGCCGCTCAATGAGCTCAGAGCGCCGATCGCCCAGAGCAGGCCGGTGCGCGCAAGAGCTGCATGGTCGGTGGCCGGGCGGTTGACGGGCATTGCTGATTCCGATGCGCCGGCCTCAACGCTGTGGCAAGGCTGTTCGGCACCTTGATGATCGGGCGCACCATCGCCGTGCGGTGCATTTCCCGCAGCCCGTATGGATTGTCTGCACGGTGTACTACGTCGTCGATTCGAAATCGGATGCGTGCACCCGATACAAGCTCCTCGGCGCAGGTTACCCGCCGCGCTTGAGCCGTTCGATCTCCTCACGCAGCAAACTGACCTCAGCTTCCAGCGCCGCCAGGCGATCGAGCTGCGAGTCAGCGAGCGGCGACCCGGCCGGCTGCGGGCCAGGGGCCGGAACGATGGGGGGGGCGGGCGCCGATGCGGGCGGGGGCGCCGCGGCGATCGGGCCGCCGAACAGATGTGCGTAGCGGGTCTCGCGTCTACCGGGCTCTCGCGCCAGGCGCACGACCAGCGGCCCGGCTTCCCGATGGGCGAGGGCTTCCAGCGCGGCTTCTACTTCGCCGGCATCGGCGAAGGCTGCCATGCGCGCCGCGCGGCTGCGCAGCTCGCCCGGTGTCTGCGCTCCGCGCAGCAGCAGCTCGCAGACAATGGCGCGCTCCTGCGGCGTGAACTGAAATACGCTGAACTCGGTGTTGCAGAAGCGCTGGTGATACTTCGGTACTCTGCTGCCGAACCCGGACTTCTCGAGCACCAGGTGCTTGCGCGACAGGGCATCGATGAGCCCCTGGACCTCGGCTTCCGGCAATTGCAGTACCGGATCGCGATTACTCTTCTGATTGCAGGCGTTGGTCAGTGCGTTGAGCGATATCGGATACTGCTCCGGCGTCGTGACCTGTTTCTCGATCAGGCAGCCGATGACGCGTGCCTCGAGGGCCGAGAGTTCGATATTCATCGGGGCAGTATAAACGTCGGGCCGCGCGGGCGGATGCTGCGCTAGAATATCGGCCCTCGTTGCCCGGCGGCGGCGGCGAATCCAACCGCAACATGTAGTGGTGTACCGACATTGGAAATGCTCAGCGAACATCGATGCTTTGACGGCATCCAGGGGTTCTACCGCCATAGCTCGCAGGTCATCGGCCTGCCGATGCGATTTTCCGTGTTTCGACCGCCCCAGGCGCAGCACGGCCCGGTTCCGGTGCTGTTCTATCTGGCGGGTTTGACCTGTACCGAAGAGACCTTCGCCATCAAAGCCGGTGCGCAGCGCCAGGCCGCGCAGCTCGGCTTGATGCTGGTCAGCTGTGATACCAGCCCGCGGAACACCGGAATTCCGGGCGAGGCGGACGACTGGGAATTCGGCAGCGGCGCGGGATTTTATGTCAATGCGACGCAGGAGCCCTGGTCGCGCAATTTTCGCATGTATGACTACGTGCTCGACGAGTTGCGCACCACCGTGCTGAAGAACTTTCCAGCGCAGCCGGGACGGCTCGGTATATTCGGTCACTCCATGGGCGGACATGGGGCCCTGGTGCTGGCCTTGCGCAACCCCCAGGTCTACAAATCAGTCTCCGCATTCGCTCCGATCTGCTCGCCGACCCGTTGTGCCTGGGGGCAGAAGGCGCTGCCGCGCTATCTGGGAGAGGATCGGACGGCGTGGAACCAGTACGACGCCGTGGAGCTGGTGAAATCCCGGGGAAAAGCGCTGTTTCCGCAAATCCTGGTCGATCAGGGCCTGGCGGATAAGTTCCTGCAGCAGGCGCAATTGCTGCCAGAGCTGCTGGAGTCCGCCTGCGCCGCCGTCGGCCAGCCGTTGCAGCTACGCCGTCATGAAGGCTACGACCACGGTTACTATTTCATCTCCACATTTGTCAGCGACCACCTGCAGTTCCATGCCGCAGCGCTCAATGCCGCGGCGTGAGCCGGACACGGTCGGTGCGTAGTCGGTAGGGTAGAATGGGCCGCAGTGACCGCGGCCCGGACGCCCTATAGGTACCCGGCGCGGCAAGCAAGGAGAGACAGTTTGGCCATTTCCACCCCCGCGGCCCCGGAAGCGCAGCTGCCTGCCGCGGAACACCCGCGCCCGGGCAGTCGGCTCAGCCGCGAGCCACTGCAGGCCGTGTCCGCGCACCGCTTGGACGGTGAAGCGAGTCTCGACGTGAACGAGACTCTCGCGGCCGAAGTTCCCGTGGCGATGCAATACAACGCGCGCCCGCACGCGGTCATGATGGCCACGCCGTCGAACCTGGATGACTTCGCCTTCGGTTTCGCTCTGACCGAACGCATCATTGCTTCGGTATCGGAGCTGACGCTGGCCGCCACGCTCTGGACCGAGCATGGGGTGGCGTTGGAGATGCTGATCCCGCAGCAACGCTTCCTGCTGCTGCAGACCCGCGAACGCAACCTCACCGGCCGCACGGGCTGCGGCCTGTGCGGGACGGCGACGCTGGAGGCCGCGATCAGGCCGGTGCGCCGCGTCGACCCAAGCGGACCGCGTGCCGACGTGCAGGCGCTGCGCGAAGGCATGCGGCGCCTCGCGGCGCTGCAGCCGCTCAACGATGCCAGCGGCGCCGTGCACGCGGCGGCACTGCTCACGACCGACGGCGGCTTCACGGTGCGCGAAGATGTCGGCCGCCACAACGCGATCGATAAGGCCGTGGGTGCCGTGATGCGCGCCGGGCAGGTACCGCACAGTCTGCTCGTGACCTCGCGCGCCTCCTACGAGGTGGTACACAAGGCGGCCGAAGTCGGCTGCCGGCTGGTGGCGGCGATATCGGCGCCGACCGCGCTGGCACTGCGATTGGCTCAGGAGGCGGGTGTGACGCTGGTCGGCTGGACCCGGCCGCCGCGGCTGACCGTCTATTGCGGAGAGCTGTAGTTGAGCGAGCGCAAGCGTGTAATGATTCCGATCCGGGTCGAACCCGGCAGCGACCTGCCGGACGCGGAACGCCGCGTGGTGCTCGAAGCGGTGCAGAACAATCGCGCGCTCGAGGGATCGCTGCTGCCGATTCTGCACGCGATCCAGGACCGTATCGGCTGGATTCCGCCACGGCTGCTCCCGCTGATCGCCCATGAGCTGAACCTGTCGCGCGCCGAAGTGCATGGCGTGGTGAGCTTCTATCATTATTTCCGGCAGCACCAACCGGGTCAGCACGTTATTTTCCTGTGCCGCGCCGAGGCCTGCCAGGCGGTCGGCGCGGTACAGCTGGAAGCTCACGCCAAGCGGGCCCTGGGCGTGGATTTCCACGGCACCAGCGGCGATGGCCGTTATACGCTCGAGCCGGTTTATTGCCTGGGCAACTGCGCCACCGGGCCATCGCTGATGATCGACCGGGAGCTGCACGGGCGCATGACACCGGAGCGCTTCGATGAACTGATCGGCGGCCGCGGTGGCGGCGCCGGCGCCGGCGCCGGCGCATGAGCGTGACGGTCTACATTCCGCGCGAGGCGACCGCGCTGTCGCAGGGCGCGCAGGCGGTGGCGCTGGCGGTGGGCGCGGAGGCGGCGCGCCGCCAGCAGGCCGTGCAGATCGTGCGCACCGGTTCGCGCGGGCTGTTCTGGCTGGAGCCGCTGGTCGAGGTCGGCACGGGGGCGGGCCGCATTGGCTATGGTCCGGTGCAGGCCGCCGACGTGCCTGGCCTGTTCGCCGCGGGTTTTCTCACCGGCGGACAGCACCCTCTGAGCCTCGGCCCGGTGGAGTCGATCCCCTACCTGAAGAATCAGGAGCGCCTGACCTGTGGCCGCCTCGGCGTCATCGATCCGGTGAGCCTCGAAGACTACCGGGCGCACGGCGGCTACGAGGGGCTCAGGAACGCGCTGCCGATGGAACCGGCTGCGATCGTCAAGGAGGTCACCGATTCGGGATTGCGCGGGCGGGGCGGAGCAGCATTTCCCACCGGGATCAAGTGGAAAACCGTACACGATGCGCCGGGCCCGCAGAAGTACATTGTCTGCAACGCCGATGAGGGCGACTCAGGAACGTTTTCAGACCGCCTGCTGATGGAGGGTGATCCGTTCTGCCTGATCGAGGGCATGACGATCGCCGGGCTGGCGGTCGGTGCCACGCGCGGCTACATCTATCTGCGTTGCGAATATCCGCACGCCCACGACACCATGACCCAGGCCATCGCCACCGCCTACGCGCAGGGCTATCTCGGCGCCGATGTGCTCGGTTCGGGCCGCGCCTTCGAGCTGCAACTGCGGCTCGGCGCCGGCGCCTATATCTGCGGCGAGGAGACCTCGCTGCTGGAATCGCTGGAAGGCCGCCGCGGCCAGATCCGCTTCAAACCACCGCTGCCGGCACTCAAGGGCCTGTTCGGCTGCCCGACGGTGGTCAACAATGTCATCAGCTTCGCCAGCGTGCCGATCATCCTGCAGCGCGGCGCCAAGTTTTATCGCGATTACGGCATGGGTCGCTCGCGCGGCAGCCTGCCGATCCAGCTCGCGGGCAACATTGCGCGCGGCGGACTGGTGGAGCGGGCCTTCGGCGTGAGCCTGCGCGAGCTGTTGTACGATTATGGCGGCGGCACGCGTTCGGGCCGGCCGATTCGGGCAGTTCAGGTAGGAGGACCGCTCGGGGCTTATTGGCCGGAATCCAAGTTCGATACGCCGCTGGACTACGAGGCGTTCGCCGCCGGGGGCGGTATGCTTGGGCACGGCGGCATCGTGGTGTTCGACGATACGGTGGATATGGCCGCGCAGGCCCGCTACGCGATGGAGTTCTGCGCCATCGAGTCCTGCGGCAAGTGCACGCCCTGCCGCATCGGCTCGACGCGTGGAGTCGAGGTGATCGACCGGTTGGTGGCCGGCGATCGTGCTGCAATGCAACAAGCATTGCTTCGGGACTTGTGTGACACAATGCTCAATGGGTCGCTGTGCGCGCTCGGCGGCCTGACGCCGTTTCCGGTACTCTCGGCACTGGATTATTTTGCGGAAGATTTTTCAAAACCTGCCGCGCTTCAGGCGGCGAAGCGTTAAGAGTCGTTAAGAGTCAAGGACTATGCAATCAATCGCAGACCAGGATCTGGGTACACCAAAACGGCACTCGGCCAAGCAGGTCACGCTGATAGTTGACGGCCGCGAGGTCACGGTGCCGGCCGGAACGTCGGTGCTGCGCGCCGCCGCGGAGGCGGGTCTGCAGATTCCCAAATTGTGCGCCACTGATCAGCTCGAGGCGTTCGGCTCCTGCCGCATGTGCCTGGTGCAGGTGGAGGGCATGAAGGGCTTTCCGGCCTCCTGCACCACGCCGGTGGCAGAGGGCATGAAGGTTACGACCCAGAACGAGAAGATCGCCAGCATCCGGCGTGGCGTGATGGAACTGTACATCTCGGATCATCCGCTGGATTGCCTGACCTGTCCGGCCAACGGCCACTGTGAACTGCAGGACATGGCCGGCGCGGTGGGCCTGCGCGAGGTGCGCTATGGCTACGCCGGCGCCAATCACCTGGACGCGCCCAAAGATGAGTCCAATCCGTACTTCACCTTCGACCCGAGCAAATGCATCGTCTGTTCGCGCTGCGTGCGCGCTTGCGATGAGCAGCAGGGCACGCTGGCGCTGACGATCCAGGGCCGCGGCTTCGATTCCAAGGTCGCGGCGAGCCAGAACGAGTCGTTCCTCGACTCCGAGTGCGTCTCCTGCGGGGCCTGCATTCAGGCCTGCCCGACCGCGACCCTGTCGGAGAAATCGCTGATCCAGGCCGGACAGGCCGAGCACAGCGTGATCACCACCTGCGCCTATTGCGGCGTCGGCTGCTCGTTTCGCGCGGAAATGCGCGGCGAGGAAGTGGTCCGCATGGTGCCGAACAAGGACGGTCACGCCAATCACGGCCATAGCTGCGTCAAGGGACGCTTTGCGATTGGCTACGCGACCCATCCGGATCGCATCACCAAGCCGCTGATCCGCGCCACCATTTCCGATCCCTGGAAAGAAGTGAGCTGGGAAGAGGCGATCGCGCACGCGGCTTCCGAGCTGCGCCGAATCCAGAAGAAGTACGGCCGCGACAGCATCGGCGGCATCACCTCGAGCCGCTGCACGAACGAGGAGACTTACCTGGTGCAGAAGCTGGTGCGCGCCGGCTTCGGCAACAACAACGTCGACACCTGCGCGCGCGTGTGCCACTCACCGACCGGATATGGCCTGAAGCAGACTTTGGGCGAATCGGCCGGAACGCAGGACTTCGATTCGGTGATGGATGCGGACGTCATCGTGGTGATCGGCGCCAATCCGACCGATGGTCACCCGGTGTTCGCCTCGCAGATGAAGCGCCGGCTGCGCGAGGGCGCGAAACTGATCATCGCCGATCCGCGCCGCATCGACCTGGTGCGCACGCCGCATATCGAGGCCGCCTATCACCTGCAGCTCAGACCCAGCACCAACGTCGCGCTGATCAACAGCCTGGCGCACGTCGTAGTCACCGAGGGATTGGTCAAAGAGGAGTTCGTGCGCGAGCGCTGCGAGCCCGAATCGTTCGAGAAGTGGCGGCACTTCGTCGCCGAGGAACGCAATTCGCCCGAGGCCATGGAAGCCATCACCGGCGTTCCGGCCGCAAGCGTACGCGCGGCAGCGCGCCTCTATGCCACCGGCGGCAATGGCGCCATCTATTATGGTCTGGGCGTCACCGAGCACAGCCAGGGTTCGACCATGGTCATGGGCATCGCCAACCTGGCGATGGCTACGGCCAACATCGGCCGGCGGGGCGTCGGTGTCAATCCGCTGCGCGGACAGAACAACGTGCAGGGCTCATGCGACATGGGATCGTTTCCGCATGAATATCCCGGGTATCGCCACGTGTCCGATAAGGCCACGCGCGCGCAGTTCGAGCAGGCTTGGCACGTGAAGCTGCTGGCCGAGCCGGGGCTGCGCATCCCGAACATGTTCGAAGCGGCGCTCGACGGGGAATTCAAGGCGCTCTACATCCAGGGCGAGGACATCGCGCAGTCCGATCCGAACACGCAGCATGTGACCGCGGCGATGACGGCGATGGAATGCATCATAGTGCAGGATCTGTTCCTCAACGAGTCGGCTAAATTCGCCCATGTGTTTCTGCCAGGCTCCTCGTTTCTGGAAAAGGACGGCACCTTCACCAATGCCGAGCGGCGCATATCCCCGGTGCGCAAGGTGATGCGTTCCAAGTCCGGATACGCCGACTGGGAGATCACGCAGTTGCTGGCCAATGCCATCGGGCTGCCGATGAACTACCAGCACCCGTCGGAAATCATGGACGAGATCGCGAGCCTCACACCGACTTTCACCGGCGTCAGCTTCGAGAAGCTCGACCGGCTGGGCAGCATTCAATGGCCGTGCAATGAGCAGCACCCGGAAGGCACGCCGACCATGCACGTGGACACCTTCGTGCGCGGCAAGGGCCGGTTCATGGTGACCGAGTACGTACCTACGCGTGAGAAGGTCAACGCCAAGTATCCGCTGATCCTGACGACCGGGCGCATCCTGTCGCAGTACAACGTCGGCGCACAGACGCGGCGCACCGAGAATTCGACCTGGCACGATGAGGATCGCGTCGAGATTCACCCGCACGACGCCGAGGAGCGCGGCATCAAGGCCGACGACTGGGTCGGCATCCAGAGCCGTGCCGGAGAAACGGTGCTGCGGGCGCGCATCACACCGCGCGTGCAGCCGGGTGTGGTGTACACGACGTTCCATTTCCCGGAATCGGGCGCCAACGTGATCACCACTGACAATTCCGACTGGGCCACCAACTGTCCCGAATACAAAGTCACCGCGGTGCAGGTGACCCGAGTCACGCAGCCCTCAGCGTGGCAGCGCCGTTATCAGGAATTCGACCGCCAGCAGCAGTCGCTCCTCGAGGAAGCCGCTCACCCGAGACAGCCGGTCAAGGTGGATTCGCATAGCGGATGAGCATCGAACACCTGGTGGACATGGCCAACGACATCGGCCATTTCTTTGCCTCTGAGCCACAGCGCGCCGACGCCGTCGAGGGCATCGCCAACCATATGCAGCGCTTCTGGGATCCGCGCATGCTGCGCCATATCGTGGCGCACATGAAGAATGGTGGTCAGGGGCTGGACGAGCTGCCGCGCGAGGCGGTGGCCATATTAGAGGGCAAGGGCGTCGGCGCGGCCGAGCATTAGGCGCGGCGACGCGGATCAGAGCGGTGCTGGGCGCACCCGCCGCCCAGACCATCGCCGGCCGGACCGGGGATTGACCGTAATCTTCGGGACAACAATCCAACCATAGCGGGCCAATGGAGTTGCATCGATGCAGCCGGAACAGGTGCGCACAGTCGGCGAGGCGCGTGCCATAGTCGAGGAGCGCGGGCTGCAGCACGTCAAGGTCGGCGTATTCGACAATGACGGCATCCTGCGCGGCAAATACATCGATCGGGACAAGTTCTTTGCTGCGCTCGACCATGGCTTTGGCTTCTGTAACGTGGTGCTCGGCTGGGATACGAACGACCAGCTGTACGACAACGTTACGTTCACCGGCTGGCATACCGCCTACCCGGACGCACAGGTGCGCCTGCTGCCCGAAACCTGCCGCGCCCTGCCGCTGGAAGGCGACATGCTGCTGTTTCTGGGGGAATTCTCCGGCGCCGCCGAACAGGTGTGCCCACGCGCGGTACTGCGCCGCGTGCTCGAGCGGGCCGCGGGCCTGGGCTACAGCGCTTCGGCTGCCGCAGAATTCGAGTTCTTCGTTTTCAATGAGACGCCCGAGAGCGTGCGCGCCAAGGGCTATCGGGCGCTGAGCACTCTGACTCCGGGGTACTTCGGTTATTCGATGCTGCGCACCGGCGTGCACGCCGAGCTCTATCAGGCGCTGCTGCAGCTCGCCGCCGCCATGCGCATGCCGATCGAAGGGCTGCACGCGGAGACGGGCCCGGGCGTCATCGAGGCTGCGCTGCACTACACCGAGGCGCTGGAGGCGGCGGATCGAGCCGCGCTGTTCAAGACTTTCGCCAAGGTTCTGGCCCAGAGGCGCGGCCTCATGGCCACGTTCATGGCCAAATGGTCGCAGCAGCTGCCCGGCCAGAGCGGGCATCTGCACGTATCGCTCGTGCGTGGCGACGGCTCGGCCGTGTTTTACGATGAGCAGCGGCCGCAGGCCATCTCGGACGAGCTGCGCTGGTTCGTCGGCGGACAGCAGGCGCTCATGCCCGAGCTGCTGGCGATGGTCGCCTCCAACGTGAACAGCTACTCGCGCCTGGTGCCGGGCTACTGGGCGCCCACGGCCGCGACCTGGGGTGTCGAGAACCGCACCTGCGCGCTGCGGGTGATTCAGGGCGGCCCGAAGAGTCAGCGCGTGGAATACCGCATCGCCGCGGCCGATATCAATCCCTATCTGGCCATTGCGGTTGCGATCGGCTCGGGGCTGTGGGGCATCGAACACCGGATCGAACCGGACGAGGCGATCAGCGGTAACGCCTATGAGCGCCGGCTGCCAGCCAAACGCCAGCTGCCGCGCACCCTCGGTGAGGCCGCCGTGCGCCTGGCGCGCTCCCAGGCCGCGCAGCAGCTGTTCGGCGCGCCGTTTGTGGCGCATTTCGCGGCCAGCCGTGAGTGGGAGGAACGCGAGTTCCAGCGCGCGGTCACCGACTGGGAGCTGGCGCGATACTTCGAGATCATTTGATGAGAACCATCAGTCCAGTCGACGGCCGTGTGTACGCCGAGCGTGCGGCCGCCTCGGCCGCCGAGATCGATGCCACGCTGCAGCGGGCGCGCACCGCACAGCGCGCCTGGCGCGATGTGCCCGTGGCCGCGCGAGCGGCGCTGATGGAGCGTTTCTGCGCCGCCTTTGCGGCGCGCGCCGCGGACATCGCGACCGAGCTGAGCTGGCAGATGGGCCGGCCGATCCGCCATGCACCCAGCGAGGTGCGCGGCACGCTCGAGCGTGCGCGCTACATGATCGGCGTGGCGGCCACCGCACTGGCCGATTTCGACCCGGGTGTGAAACCGGGTTTTCGTCGATTCATCCGCCGTGAGCCCCTTGGCGTCGTCTTCACCGTGGCGGCCTGGAACTATCCCTACCTGATTGCCGTAAATAGCGTCGTTCCGGCGCTGCTGGCGGGCAATGCTGTGATTCTCAAACACTCGGCGCAGACGCCGCTGTGCGCCGAACGCTTCGCCGAATGCTTCGCCGCTGCCGAGCTGCCGGCCGGGGTGTTTCAGGTGCTGCATCTCGAGCACGCCGACACGGAAGCGGTGATTCGCGACCCGCGCATCGATTTCGTGGCGTTTACCGGCTCGGTCGCGGGGGGACGCGCGGTGCAGCGCGTGGCCTCGCAGCGCTTCATTGGCGTGGGCCTGGAGCTGGGTGGATGCGATCCGGTCTACGTGCGCCACGATGCCAACCTGCCGCACGCCATCGAGAACATCGTGGATGGGGCCTACTTCAATTCCGGCCAGTCGTGCTGCGGTCTGCAGCGCATCTACGTGCACGAGAGCGTGTATGAACGCTTCACGGCCGGCTGCGTCGATCTGATCCGACAATACCGACTCGGCGAACCGCTCGACCCGGCCACCACGCTCGGGCCGGTGGTCCGCACGGCCGCGGCCGAAACCATCCGCGCGCAGCTGCGCTCGGCCATTGCCGCGGGCGCGCGTCCGGTCATCGAGGAGAGCGAATTTCCGCTCAGCAAGGCAGGCACGCCGTATCTGGCGCCGCAGCTGCTGCTGGATGCGCCGCCAGCCTCGGCGGTGATGCGTGAGGAGATTTTTGGTCCGGTTGCCGGCGTCGCGAAGGTGTACTCCGACGCCGAGGCGGTGGAGCGCATGAACGACAGCCCATTCGGCCTGACGGCCGCGGTCTGGACGCGCGACGAAGCGGCGGCACTGGCGCTCGGCGACCAGGTGCGAACCGGCACGTGGTTCATGAATCGCTGTGATTACCTGGACCCGGCGCTCGCCTGGGTCGGGGTCAAGGACTCCGGACGCGGCTGCTCGCTCTCGGTGGTTGGCTATGAGCATCTGACGAGACCAAAATCATTTCATCTGCGAGTGACGACGTGAGCGCAACTCTCAAAGCGAACTGGAACTACCCGACGATCATCTGGGCCGGCCCCGGCCGTATCGCCGAACTGCCGGCGGCGTGCGGCCTGCTGGGCATCAAACGGCCGCTGCTGGTGACCGACGAGGGCCTGCGTACGGCGCCGATGGTGCAGCAGGCGCGCGCGCTGGTGCCGGGGACCGGTCTGTTCGCCGATGTGCGCGGCAATCCGGTAGCGGCCAACATCGAGGCGGGCCTGGCGGCCTACCGCGCCGGCGCTCACGACGGGGTGATTGCTTTCGGCGGCGGCTCGGCGCTCGATGCCGGCAAGGTGATCGCTTTCATGTCCGGGCAGACGCGCCCGCTCTGGGACTTCGAGGATGTCGGTGACTGGTGGACGCGGGCGGACCGGCGCGGCATCGCACCCGTGGTCGCCGTGCCGACTACGGCCGGGACCGGTTCGGAAGTTGGCCGCGCCGGCGTGGTCATCAACGAGGCGACGCATCAGAAGAAAATCATCTTTCATCCGCAGATGATGCCGGGCGTGGTCATCAGCGATCCGGAGTTGACCGTCGGCCTGCCACCCGCGATCACTGCGGCCACCGGCATCGACGCGTTCGTGCACTGCTTCGAGGCCTACTGTACGCCGGGATTTCATCCGCTCGCCGACGGCATTGCGCTGGAAGGCATGCGCCTGATCCAGACCTATCTGCCGCGGGCCTGCGACGACGGGCGGGATATCGAGGCCCGATCGCGCATGCTGGCGGCTGCCAGCATGGGTGCGACGGCGTTTCAGAAAGGACTAGGCGCCGTGCACGCCATCGCGCATCCGGTCGGGGCGTACTTCAATACGCATCATGGCCTGACGAATGCCATTCTGCTGCCCTACATCATCGTACACAACCGGCCGGCCATCGCGACCCGGCTGCCGGTGATTGCCCGCGCCCTGGATCTGTCCGGCGAGCCATACCGCGCCGTACTCGACTGGGTGCTCGCATTTCGCCAGCGACTGCGAATTCCACTGTCGCTGGCCGACATCGGAGTGCCGCTCGCCAATGCTGAGACGATTGGCCACGAGGCGTTCCTGGATCCATCAGCGGCCGGCAATCCCCTGCCCACGGATGCGGTCACCTATGCCCGCTTGTTTCGCTCGGCGGTGAAGGGCGACCTGGCCCTGGCCGGCTGAGCGCCGCGGCGTGGATGCGGGCCACAGCATGCCGGATGAGGATGTCGCCGCTGCCATCGCCGCGCTACCGTGCTGGTCGGGAACCGTCGAGATCAGCCCACTGGCCGGGGGCCTCACCAACCGTAACTTCCGTGTCAGCGATCAGAGCCGCCAGAGCTTCGTGGTGCGCATCGGCCGCGACCTGCCCGAGCATGGCGTGCTGCGATTCCACGAGCTGGCGGCGGCACGCGCGGCCTACGCCGCCGGCATCGCGCCGCAGGTGACCTATGCGGCCGAGGGTGTCATGGTGAGCCGCTTCATCGACGGCAGCCCGCTGACGCCGGAGCAAATGCGCGACCCGCGCATGCTCGAGCGCATCGCCGCACTGCTGCGCCGCTGCCACCGCGATATCCCGGCTCACTTCGAGGGTCCGGCGATGATTTTCTGGGTGTTTCAGATCATCCGCGGCTACCTGCAGTTTCTGGCCCGGCGTGGCGGCCAACCGCAGGGGGCTGCTCTGACCGCATACGCAGCGCGGACGGAGCGACTCGAACGGGCAGTGGGAGCCGTGAATATCGTGTTCGGCCACAACGACCTGCTGGCTGCCAACCTGATCGACGACGGCGATCGTCTGTGGCTGATCGACTGGGACTACGCCGGCTTCAATACTCCACTGTTCGATCTGGCCAACCTGGCGAGCAACAACGAGCTGAGCCCGGCGCTCGAAACGACGTTGCTGGAGAGCTATTTTGACGCGCCGGTGGCTACCGCGACGCAGCGCGGATTTGCAGCGCTGCAGTGCGCCTCGCTGCTGCGTGAGACGCTCTGGGCGGCAGTGTCCGCACTGATTTCGACCATCGAATTTGATTACCGCCAATACGGCGAGGACTACCGCCAGCGCTTCGAGAGGCGCTGGCGGGATTTCGACGGACGCTATGGCTGAGATACCCCAGCAGGCGCGCACCGTCGTCATCGGTGGCGGCATCGTCGGTTGTTCCACCGCGTATCACCTGGCGAAGCTGGGGTGCTCCGACACGATCATCATCGAGCGCCATAAACTCACCTCCGGCTCGACGCACCACGCCGCGGGACTGGTCGGACAGCTGCGCACCAGCGCCAACATTACCCAGCTGCTCGGGCAATCGGTGGCGCTATACCGGTCGCTGGAAGCGGAAACCGGATTGGCCAGCGGCTGGAAGATGAATGGCGGGCTGCGCCTCGCCTGCAACCAGGCGCGCTGGACCGAGCTGAAGCGCCAGGCGACCAGCGCGCGCTCGTTCGGGCTGGAGATGCACTTGCTTACGGCGCGCGAGGCGCTTGGGCTGTGGCCGCCAATGCAGGTGCAAGACGTGGTCGGCGCGGCATTTCTGCCCACTGACGGCCAGGTCAGTCCGAGCGATATCACCCTGTCACTGGCGAAGGGCGCGCGCATGCGTGGCGTGCGCATATACGAAGAAACGGGCGTTGTCGGGTTCGAGTTCGAAGGCGGACGCATCGCCGCGGTGCTGACCTCGCGCGGGCGGGTCGCCTGTGAAATCGTGGTGAACTGTGCCGGCCAGTGGGCCCGTCAGATTGGCTCGCTGGCCGGAGTGAACGTGCCGCTGGTATCCGTGCAGCACCAGTATCTGATCACGGATGCGATCCCCGGGGTGACACCGGGACTGCCGACGCTGCGCGATCCGGACCGGCTGACTTATTTCAAGGAAGATGTCGGCGGACTGGTCTTGGGAGGCTACGAGCCCAATCCTCGTCCCTGGGCGGTCGACGGCTTTCCTGACAATTTCAACTTCCAGCTGCTGCAGCCGGACTGGGAGCACTTTCAGCCGATCCTCGATCAGGCGATGGCGCGCGTACCGGGGCTGGCCGGCGCCGGAGCCAAGGAACTTATCAACGGACCGGAAAGCTTCACGCCCGACGGCAACTTCATCCTCGGGGCCGCCCCGGAGCGCGACGGCTTCTACGTCGCTGCCGGTTTCAACGCCTTCGGCATCGCCTCGGGCGGTGGCGCCGGCCAGGTGCTGGCGCAGTGGATCGTTGCCGGGGAAGCCCCGTGCGATCTCTGGCCGGTGGACATCCGGCGCTTCGGCGCCCCGCACGCAGACATCGACTGGGCGCGCGCCCGCACGCTTGAATTGTACGGCAAGCATTATTCGATCGCGTGGCCGGGCGAGGAGCACGCCAGCGGACGGCCGCTGCGCCGCTCGCCACTGTACGAACACCTGCGCGCTGCCAGTGCAGTGTTCGGGGAAAAATTCGGCTGGGAACGGCCGAACTGGTTTGCAGCCGCCGGCGAGGCGGCGCGTGATGAGTACAGTTTCGGTCGGCCGAACTGGTTCGCGGCCGTGGCGCGCGAGCATCGGGCGGCGCGCGAAGCGGTAGCGCTGTTCGATCAGAGCTCGTTCGCGAAATTTCAGCTACGCGGCCCGCATGCCGAGCAGGCATTGAGCTGGATATGCGCCAACGACGTGGCGCGGCCGGTGGGCAGCCTCGTGTATACGCAGATGCTCAACCGCAACGGTGGCATCGAGTGCGACCTGACCGTGGCGCGCATAGCGGCGGATTGCTTTCACATCGTCACTGGAACTGGCTTTGCCACCCATGACTTCGAGTGGATCTCGCGGCAGATTCCCCCCGGCCTGGACGTGTGGCTCACCGACGTGACCGCGCAGTACGCGGTGCTGGCGCTGATGGGGCCGGCGGCGCGCCAGGTGCTCGAGCGCCTCACGCGCGATGATGTGAGCAATGCCGGGTTCCCATTCGGCCGCGCACGCAGGCTGCATGCGGCCCGCGCGCCGCTGCTCGCGCTGCGGGTCACCTATGTCGGTGAGCTCGGCTGGGAACTGCACGTGGCGGTCGAGTACGCCGCCACCCTCTACCAGGCGTTGATGCACGCCGGCGCGGATCTGGGAATCACCAATGCCGGCTATCGAGCCATCGAGAGCCTGCGGCTGGAGAAGGGCTACCGGGCCTGGGGCGCGGACATCGGCCCCGACTACACGCCGCTCGAGGCCGGACTGGGGCGGGCGGTCAAGCTGAAGACGGCCATGCCATTCCTCGGCCGCCAGGCGCTCGAGCAGCAACAGCGCGCGCCTCTGCAGAAGTGGCTCTGTGCCTTCACGACCGACGATCCGGCGGTCATGCTGTTCGGCCGCGAGACCATTTACCGCGACGGGGAGCGAGCCGGGTGGCTCGGCAGTGGCGGCTACGGGCACACGCTCGGCTGTGCCATCGGTCTCGGCTACGTTCGCCAGCCGCAGGGGTTGAACCGCGAGTATCTGCTCGCGGGGCGCTATGAACTGGAAGTGGCCACCGAGCGCGTCGCCTGCCGCATCCATCTGGGACCTTTGTACGATCCGACGATGGAACGCGTCAAAGCGTGAGTCAACCCGCGGCGTTGCCCAGCGCGGCCTCCGCGGCGGCGATCTGCGCCTGGCGTCGCGCGATCGCTGCGCCGACGGGTGGGCCCTTGAATCGACGGCGCTCGAAGGCGAACCAGACGAGCGCGGTGAGCATCAGAAAGCCGATGGTGACATTCAGGGCGAGCTGATTGGGCGGCTGCACGCCGATGACAAAGATCAGGATCATGGCGAGGATCGACAGCACGGCAAAGAATGAAAAGGCCGCCCGGCCCATGCTCCACGGTCCCATATGCGGCCACTTGGGCCCGCCGTAGGCAATCAGTCCGAGCGCGACCGGCACCACGTAGGAAAAAAATATGAATATCACGGTGCAGGACACCACCACCGAGTACACCGGGGTGCCGCTGCTCTCGAGCCATTTGGCGCCCCACACGAACAGCAGCGAGAGTATCGCGCCGGTCCAGATCGCGGCGGCGGGCGTGCGGTGCCGCGGGGAGACTCGTGCCAGAAGCCTTGCCGCGGGCAGTCCGCCATCTCGAGCGAACGCATAGATCATGCGCGAGGCCGAGGTGACCGTCGCCAGTCCGCACAGCACCTGCGCGAGAAAAATCAGCACGTAGAGCAGTTCGCGCGTATGCAGCGGCACGCGCTGCTCCATCGCCCAAAAGAACACATTCCAGCCTTGCACGGCGGCTTGGTCCAGGTCCGGCACCATGAGCAGGAAGCTAACCAGGAACAGGTAGCCAAAGGCCCCGGACCAGAGTATCGACGATAGGATCGCGCGTGGCACGGCCAGCGTGGCGTGACGCGTCTCCTCGGAAGTGTGCGCCGAGGCGTCGTAACCGGTCACGGTGTAGATCGGCAGCAGCAGCCCGAGCATGAACACCCACCCGCCCGAGACGCTCGGCCACACGTCACCACCGCCCTTGCCCGAATAGTTCGCAAAGCGCCACAGGCGCGTCAGATCGAACTGCCGCGTATGCGCCAGACACACCAGTGCGATCAGCAGCGAAGTGCCGAAAATCAGGTAACCGGAGAAGTCAGTCAGTCGGGCCGTGACCGATATGCCGTAGGCATTGAGCAGCGCCTGTAACACGGAGAGTGCGGCCAGAAACCAGACCAGTGTGCTTATCGAATCGCCCAGATGCAGCGCCGGCCCGAATGCTCCCAGAAAGAAACTGTACGCGCCGACGTTGATTGCACCGAGCACGGTGACCAGCCCGAGCAGGTTGAACCACGCGGTCAGCCAGCCGGTGAAACGGTTGCCGAGGATCGAGCCCCAGTGATAGAGGCCGCCGGCGGTCGGAAACGCCGAGGCGATCTGAGCCATCGTCAGTCCGAACACGGCGGAGATCAGGACCCCAAGAGGCCACCCCAGACCGATCGACGCGCCACCGGCCCCGGAGGTGGCCTGAGCCAGCGAATTAACGCCACCGGAGAGAATGCAGATGATCGAAAACGAGATGGCAAAATTGGAAAAGCGGCTCAGGCGGCGTGAAAGCTCCTGCGCATAACCCATGCTGTGCAGCACGCGCACGTCATCATCGAGCGTTTCAGCCGCGATCGATTCCCTGGTTGCCGTCACGAACTCCCCTTATCCTTGCGGTCGGCGTGTCAGGGTAACCCGGCCCGACGCGCCTGTCTGCCCGGGCAGCCGGCGGCAGGGCGCTGCCCGACGGCGCGGTGTGAATGGAGCGGTGCGCAATGAGCCAACCCCGGATTCTGGTGATCGACGGCAACCGCGCGGCCACACGCGAGGCGCAGGTCGCCGCCGGCGGCCAGCCCACCGGTGAAGGCTACGCCCAGGTGCTGCAGCAGCTGGGCCCGGTGAGCTGCGATATCGTCCGACCCGCGGACGGCGAAGTGCACTTTGCCTCTGGCGCCGGCCTGGCCGAGTACGATGGCGCCGTGATTACCGGTTCGGCGCTCAACGTCTACGATGGCGGCGCGCACATCGAGCGGCAGATCGATCTGGCGCGCGCGGTGTTTGCGATCGCGACGCCGTTCTTCGGCAGCTGCTGGGGCATGCAGGTCGGGGTCGCCGCGGCCGGCGGCCGCGTGCGGCGCAATCCCCTGGGTCGCGAGTTCGGATTCGCACGCCGGATCGAGCTGAGCCCCAGCGGACGACTGCACCCGATGTTCGCCGGAAAGCCGGCCGTCTTCGAGGCGGTCACCGTGCACCGCGATGATATCGAGCAGCTGCCCGCCGGGTCGCTGGTGCTCGCGAGCAATGAGATGGGCCTGCAGGCAGTGGAGTTGCATGTGGGGCCCGGTACGCTCTGGGCAGTGCAATACCATCCGGAGTACAGCTATGCCGAGATTGCAGCCACCACGCTGCGCTATGCGGATGTGCTGCTCGAGGAGGCGTTGTTTGGTAGCCGCACCGAGCTGGAGCAATTCGTCGCTGAGCTGCGGCTGCTGATGTGGGATCCGCAAAATCGCCGGCTCGCCTGGAAGCACGGACTGGGGCCGGCCATGCAGGATGAGCGCCTGAAGCTCGCTGAACTGCGCAATTGGCTGGAGCTGCAGGTCATGCCTCACTACCGGCGTCGCCACTGAACCGGGCTTTATGGCGGCGACTTCGGCGTGAGGACTGCGCTACGAGGAGTGCCTGGAATCATGTCACTGACCGGCTTTCATCTGTCGCGTGCATGCGCGATGCTGGCAGCGCTGCTCTTGAGCCCGCTGCCCGTCAGCGCTGCGGCAGCTCCGGGGGCGCCTGCGCTGCGGATCGGGCACGTGTTCATCGTGATGCTCGAGAACGAGGGGTATGACGTCACTTTCGGACCGCGCTCGCCGGCCAGGTACCTGAATCATCTGAAAGGCGAGGGCGCGCTGGTGCCCAACTACTTCGGCACCAGTCACTTCAGTCTCGGCAATTACATTGCCCTGATCAGCGGCCAGGCGCCGAATCCGGCGACTGAGTACGACTGCGACGTGTTTACCGAATTTGTGGCGTCCGGGATCACACCCGACGGTCAGCTCATAGGTTCCGGATGTGTCTACCCGGCGAGCGTGCCGACGATCGCCAATCAGCTCGAGGCCAGGGGTCTGAGCTGGAAGGCGTACATGGAGGACATGGGAGACGACCCCAGGCGCGAAAGCGCCACCTGCGGGCACCCGCCCATCGGCGCGCCCGATAACACCCAGGGTGCTCAGCGTGGCGATCAATATGCCACGCGGCATGACCCGTTCGTTTATTTTCACGCCATCATCGACACGCCCTCGTGCGCGCTGCACGTCGTCAACCTTCGGGCGCTGGACCAGGACCTGGATTCCTCGGCAACGACGCCAAACTACGTTTTCATCACGCCGAATCTTTGCCATGACGGTCATGACGGCGGCGCGGGAGGCCCGTGTGTCGATGGACAACCGGGGGGCCTCACCTCGGCGAACCGGTTTCTAAGCTCCCTGGTGCCACGGATCGTTGCCTCGGCCGCCTTCAGGCGCGATGGCCTGTTGATCATCACCTTCGACGAATCGGATATCGAGTCCGATTACGATCCCTCGACCAAGGCGGTCCGGGTGCGCGACGGTGACGCTGCCGCATGCTGCGACGAGCCCTCCGGGCCGAATATACCTGCCTACCGGGCCGGCCCGGGCATCGCGCGCACGGCTATCAACGGCCCCGGTCTGATCGGGCCGGGCGGCGGCCGGATCGGGGCCGTCATGCTGTCGCCGTTCATCAGGCCGGGAACCGTATCGCAGGTGCCGTACAACCATTACGCCCTGCTCAGGAGTGTCGAGGACATGTTCGGGCTCAGTCACCTCGCATATGCAGGGCAGGCCGGCCTGAAGGGATTCGGAGCAGATATTTTCACGCGGCCCGATGGCCCGAGCCAATAACGCGAAAGCCACGAGTCGTGCTTTCGCGCACGTTAACGAATGCCGCCGTGATTGCGTCGGGCGTATCGATTACTTCGTTGGTACGGCCGCCTCGCGCGCCTCTCTGAGCTGTTTCCAGTTGGGCGCGTACTTGAGCGCTTCGTCGTACTTCGCGAGCGCGTCTTTCGCGTGGCCCTGCTTCACGAGCAGGTCGCCCCAGGCCTTCAAAGGATCGGCCCAGTGGGGTCCACGCTGATTCGCGGCCTGGAGTTTGATCTGCGCTGCGGAAAGATCGCCATGGCGGGCAAGGGCCAAACCCCAGGAGTAGTACGCCGCGGGCAGGTCTGGCGCGAGCGCTACCGCGTCCGCGTACGCCTTTTGCGCGCCGGGCCAGTCGCCCCGGCCATCGAGAATGTCGGCGCGGAATCGATAGCAATCCACAAAGGTACCGGCCGTCCTGAGCACCGCGTCCGCCTTTTCGGGATGTCGTGCCGCTTCCTCAGCCGGCGCGATCCAGCAGTGGTAGCCGGGGTAGTTCGTGGCTACGGCCGGATCAGCGTAGGCAGCGCCGAAAGCTTCCATCTCGCTCTGCGCTTGGAGCGTATCGCCGGCCTCACTGGCCAGTCGGCCACGCACGAAGTGGTTCATCGCAGCGATGGTTGGATCGTGCGGATCATCCTTCGTCGTCTTGAGCGCAAGGTCGGCGGCGCTCCCATCGTGCATTCGAGCCTGAATGTCGGCGACCTCTGTCCCGGAAGCAGCAATACTGGCGCTCAATCCGGCGCTGCTGGCTTCGACGTCGGCCGCCACCTCGGCCAACCAGGCTGGCAGGTTCCAGGTGAGATAGTCCCAGTTCTGATAACTGAATTCAGGCGCTCGCCCTGGGCGCCCACCGGCGATCCCGCGCATGTCCTCTGCAGCCCGCCATGCGCCCTCCTCGTCTCCCAGGACCATCAGGGCGTTTTGGATGTTGTTGTGGACGGGCCAAACATCCGGCTGGAGCTTGACGGCGGCGCGAAACAGCGCAAGCGCCTCGCGGTTCGAGCCGCCGCTGGATTGAATCGCTATGGCCCAGGAGTTGAGAAGCCGGGGACGCTCCGCGGGGTCGGCATCTGCGAACGCCGTCCGGCAGAACGCGATCGCCTCCTGGTAACGTTCGTTCACCGTAAGGTAGCTCGCCCATCGTGCCGGTTGGGACTTCGAGTAGATGTACTCGGCCGCCCCGATCGTCAGCTTCCCGAGCTCTGTCGCCGAACCGCTGAATGTCTTCGGGGGCACCCCGTTGCCTCGCACCGTGAGTGCGAGGCCCTGCATCGGCGTCTCGACCAGCTCCCCGTCGATGCTCACGTCGTGGCCGAACCGACCCCGGAGCAGCCGCGAGATCTCGCCGATGGACACGCCGGTCTCCGGCACGTTGACTTTGATGTCGTTCGACCAGGCGCCGGAGAGGCCGCGCGCGGCGACAGAGCCCCGCGTGGCCTCCTGCAGACGGCTGAGCTCGTCGAGCAGTCCGCTGGCGATGACCTTGCCGCTAAGACCTCGGGCGGCGAGCCCCGGCGGGGCGTCAAACGGCTCGATGACCACGCGGCGTGAGGTGACGGCATCGTGGATCATTACGGCGATGCCGATGCCGATGACGGTCGCGAACAGCGCAATGAAAAGCTGGAAGCCGACGCGAAGCCGCAGGCCGAACCTGCGGACTTTTTCCTCGCGCAGCCGGTTGCGCAGGTGCGCAACGCGCAAGGCGTGTTCGTCTTCCAGGTGCCTCTTCTGCACCTGCAGCAGTTCGGACTGATGACCGAGGAATTCCTCGGTCTTTCGAGCGACTCCGGGATCCTGTCGCGACGCGATCGCGGCGATGGCTGCCGCAAACGCCTCGGCACCGGCCAGTGCCTCAGGAGCTTCTACTTCCGGCTTCTCTTCCTCGTCCCCGAGGATTCCGCCGAGCAAGCCTTCAGCCATGGCGAGTGCCTCCGCTCTTTTCCATCACCCTCGTCTGATCTGCGGCGGCCGTCAGCCCTTGATCAGCCGGATCACCGCGCCGATCAGGTCGATCAGCAGCAGCGCCAGTATGGGCAGGCTGCTCAGGCTAAAGCCCAAACTGCGCTTGGAGGGTTCCGCGATATAGGCGCGCAGGTAGACGAAGCGCCCGATCAGGTACACCACGCCGAGCAATGCGACCCAATAGAAGGCCACGTAGACGGTCGCGATCCACAACGCCGGCAGAAAGATCACCAGCAATTCGAGCGTATTCATCTGCACGCGAAAGTAGCGCTCGAAAATCTCGTTACCGGTGATCGCCGGCGCCTTGACGCCGAATCGGTCGCGGGCGCGGCCGACCAGCACCCCAAAATACAGGAATTGCAGCAGGGCGAGCACCGTGATGATTTCGACCCAGGCCATGGTTCACCTATCGAGCGCCGGGCGGATTGCCCGCCGCTATGGTGAGCCCGCGGCGCCGCGCACGCCAGCGCTGCCCCGATCAGCCCTCCATGGCACCGGCCGCACCCAGTGGGACCGGCTTCATTTGGGAATCGATCCGTCGACCCCCTCGACGTACCAGTTGATCGCCATCAGGTCGTCGATCGATACCGAGGAGCCCGCCGCAACCTTCAGCGTGCCGCTGTTGTCCTTGATCGGACCGGCGAACGGCAACAGGCTGCCGGCGCTGATCGCCTGTTTCTTCGATTCGAACTGTCGTGCCACCTCAGCGGGCACCACTGGATTGAGCGGCGTGAGGACCACGACGCCCTCCTTGATGCCCAATCGTTCCTGCCGTCCACCGGTCCAGGAGCCATCGAGGATTTTGTTGATCTCATCGATGTAGTACACCCCCCAGTTCTCGGTGTTGGCGGTCAGCTGCGCATGCGGGCCGTACTTCGCCATATCCGAATCCCAGCCGAAAGCGTAAATGCCTTTTTCTTCTGCGACCTGAACTGCGGCCGGGGAATCGGTGTTCTGGCACAGGATGTCGGCCCCCTGGGCGATCAGCGCCTCGGCGCCCTGGCGCTCCTTGCCCGGGTCGTACCAGGTGTCAACCCAGACCACCTTGGTGTGGATCTTGGGATTGACGCTTCGGGCACCGAGAGTGAAGGCATCGATATTGCGGATCACTTCGGGAATCGGAAACGAGCCGATGTAGCCGAGCGTGTTGGTCTTGCTCATGCGCCCGGCCAGCACCCCGAGCAGATAGGCGCCCTCGTAGAAGCGCGCCTGGTAGTTGACCACGTTGGCGGCGGTCTTGAAGCCGGTGGCGTGCTCGAAGCGGGTGCGCGGAAACAGCTTCGCCACCTTGAGCGTCGGCTCCATGTAGCCGAAGGAGGTGGCGAAGATGACGCCGTAGTCTTTCGCCGCCAGCTGGCGGATGACACGCTCGGCGTCGGCGGTCTCCGGCACGCTCTCCACATAGGTGGTCTCGATCCTGGGACCGAACTGCTTTTCGGCCGCCAGCCGCCCGAGATTGTGCTGGTAGGACCAGCCACCGTCGGAAATCGGGCCGACATAGACAAAGGCCACTTTCAGCGGCGCGGACGCCGCCGCGCACAGTGCGCTCAGACCGACCAGACCGGTCGCCGCCAGAGCGGACCAGGTTCGTTGTTGCATGAGTAGGTGCCTCAGGGACGCGGCCACGCGACCCATTATGGCGGGCATGCAAGCTGCATTCCATAATGAGAAGCCATGGTCATCCGGGACGGACTCATGAACGATTGCACTTTTCTGCGTGCGCTGCGCGGCCGCCGGCCGCTGTGCGTCGCCGCCTGTTCATTGCTGGCCGCTGCCGCGGCACTCGGATCGGCCCGCGCCGCGTCGCTCGAGGCACCGCTCGCGGTGAAAGTGCTGGTCGTCAACATGTTCCAGCTCGAGGCCACGCCATGGCTCGGACAGCTGCGGGCCGATCGCGAGATTCGGGTCCCAGGATTGTCCAGCGACTATCCGCTGGTTCGCTGCAACGCCCAGGCAGTGTGCCAGATGACCACCGGCATGGGTCACGCCAACGCCGCGGCATCGATGATGGCAGTGATCTACAGCGGCCTGTTCGATCTGCATCAGACCTATTTTCTGATCGCCGGCATCGCCGGCATCGACCCCGCCCGCGGCACCATCGGATCGGCCGCGTGGGCGCGTTACGCGGTCGATGTCGGTATCGCGCATGAGATCGACGCGCGCGAACTGACCGGCGGTTGGCAGGACGGCTATTTCGGCATTGACACCGACGCTCCGGGCAAAAAGCCGCGGCTGGAGTATCGTACCGAGGTGTTTCGGCTCGATGAGGCCCTGCTGCAGAAGGCGCTGAGCTTGTCGCATCACGTCGCGCTTGAGGACAGCGACGATGTGCGCGCCTATCGCCTGCACTACCAGCAGTCCCCCGCGAACCAGCCGCCACAGGTGACACAGTGCGACACCGTCACCAGCGACACTTGGTGGTCCGGGCAGCACCTGGGCGAACACGCGCGCCGCTGGACCAGCCTGCTCACTGACGGCGAGGGCATCTATTGCACTTCCCAGCAGGAGGATAACGCTACGCTCAACGCGCTGACCCGAGGCGCGCAGTCCGGCTTGCTCGATCTGAAACGCGTGGCGGTGCTGCGCTGTGGCGCGGACTTTGATCGGCCCTATGCGCATCAGAGCTCGATCGATGCGTTGCGGGCGCAGTTCGCACTGCCAGGCGCCGCGCGAATCTCGGTCGACAACCTGCTGCGCGCGGGCCAACCGCTGGTCGAGGAGATCGGGCGGCACTGGGACCTGTGGCGCAACGGGGTGCCCGTGGACTCCCGGCCTTGAGGGGCCGCCTGCACCAACTTCGCCTCGTCGGGGGAACGCTGCGGCGAAACGGTGCACGGCCGCGGCGGCCGGCCACATGATCGCATCGTGGTGTTGGGAATTCACGCACGCAGGTTATAGTCGGTTGCAGAGTTACTCCTATAAAGATTGGATGACAGCGCTGATCCCGATGAACAGGCCAATCCCGCAAGTACCAGCCGGGCGTACCCGGCTGCCGATCCTGCATCCCGCATGACGGCGAGCGCCGCGCCGCCGCGCCTCGCACTGCACGGCATCAGCAAACGCTATGCGAGCGTAATCGCCAACGATCACATCGATCTGCAGGTAGCCGTCGGCGAGATCCATGCGGTGCTGGGCGAGAACGGCGCCGGCAAAAGCACGCTGATGAAGGTCGTATACGGCGTGACGCAACCCGATGAGGGCAGCATCGAATGGGAAGGCGCGCCGGTCGCGATACGCAGCCCGGCCCAGGCGCGCCGCCTGGGCATCGGCATGGTATTTCAGCACTTCTCGATTTTCGAGACGCTGACCGTAGCCGAGAACATCGCCCTGGCGCTGGGCGAACGGCTGCCGGCCGCAGCCCTGGCAGCCCGTATCGATGAGGTGTCCCGACGCTACGGTCTGCCGATCGATCCGGGGCGCCTGACTCACAGCATGTCAGTGGGTGAGCGCCAGAGGGTCGAGATCGTGCGCTGCCTGCTGCAATCACCGCGGCTGTTGATCATGGATGAACCGACCTCGGTGTTGACCCCGCAAGCGGTGCGCGCGCTGTTTGAGACCCTGCGCCGCCTGGCCGGGGAGGGCGTCAGCATTCTGTACATCAGCCATAAGCTCGATGAGATCCGCGAGCTGTGCGACGTCGCCACGATACTGCGCAATGGTCGCGTCAGCGGCACCGCGATTCCGCGCGAGGAGACCAACAGCACACTGGCGCGCATGATGGTCGGCGGCGAGCTGAAGGAATGCAAACTCGAAGCGCGCCAGCCAGGCCCGATCCGGCTCGAGCTGACCAATCTGTCCATGGACACGCAGGATCCGTTTGGCACGGCTTTGCAGCAGATCAATCTGCGGGTGTGCAGCGGCCAGATCGTCGGCATAGCCGGTGTATCCGGCAACGGCCAGAAGGAGCTGCTGGCGGCAATCTCAGGAGAACGCTTGTGCCCGCAGCGCGGCGCGGTGCGCCTGTGCGGTCAGGACGTGGCGCGGCTGAATCCGGCGCAGCGGCGCACGCTGGGGCTGCGCTTCGTCCCCGAGGAGCGGCTCGGGCGCGGGGCCGTGCCCGGGATGCATCTGGCCGACAACTGTCTTCTCACCGGCGCCACCGCCGGACTGGTGCGCCACGGCATGGTCCAAAGCCGCGCGGCACGCGCGTTTGCCCGCGCGACGATCGATCAGTTTGCCGTGAAATGCGACGGCGAGCTGGCCCTCGCGAGCAGCCTGTCCGGCGGCAACCTGCAGAAATTCATTGTCGGCCGTGAGATACGCCTGGTACCTACGGTGATGCTGGTGGCGCAGCCGACCTGGGGTGTCGACATCGGTGCGTCACTGCTGATTCGGCAGGCCCTGATCGACCTGCGCAGCGCCGGCGCCGCCGTGCTGGTGATCTCCGAGGATCTTGATGAGCTGTTCGCGATCTGCGATTACCTGGCGGTGATCGCGCGAGGACGCTTGTCGGCGACGGCGCCGACGGCCGGTCTAGCGGTCGAAACGGTCGGGGTCTGGATGACCGGCGAGTTCGAGGCTGCCGGGCGCGCCGCGGCGGTGACGCATGCCGCCGTTTGACCGCCGCACCTGGCCGCTGCGTCTGGAGCGGCGCACGAAGCCCTCGACCGTGATGCGCATCTGGTCCTCGCCGCTGGCGGCGCTGGCCATGCTGGCAACCGGGTTGCTCGTATTCGCGGCGCTCGGCAAGGATCCGGTGGCCGCGTTCCGGGTCTTCTTCGTCGAGCCGGTCAGCTCGATGTACGGCGTCGGCGAACTGCTGCTCAAGGCGACGCCGCTGATATTGTGCGCGCTGGGACTGGCCCTGAGTTACCGCGCCAATGTCTGGAATATCGGCGCCGAGGGGCAGCTCACGCTCGGCGCGATTACCGGCGGGGGTGTCGGTTTGGTCTACGGCGCCGCGCTCGGCCATTGGGCGCAACCGGCCGAGCTCGCCGCCGGGGTGCTCGGCGGCATGGCCTGGGCCTCGATCCCGGCATACCTGCGCTCGCGCTTTCATACCAACGAGATCTTCGTCAGCCTGATGCTGGTCTACATCGCGCAACTGCTGCTGTCCTACCTGGTGCACGGGCCATGGCGCGATCCTGCCGGACAGAACTTCCCGCAATCGCCGCCATTGCCCGACAATGCGTTGCTGTCGCCGTTGTTGGACGGGACGCGGGTGAACGCCGGTTTCATCATCGCCGTGACGCTGGCGGGGCTGTCCTGGTGGTTCGGCAAGGCGACCGCCGCAGGCTTTCGCATGCGGGTCAGCGGCATGGCTCCTGCCGCTGCGGCTTATGCCGGAATCAGCGATCGTCGTAACATCTGGCTCGCGCTGATGATCAGTGGTGGGGCGGCCGGGCTCGCCGGCGTATGCGAGGTGGCGGGGCCGATCGGGGTGCTGCAGCCGGTGGTCTCGCCCGGTTACGGCTTCGCCGCCATCATCGTTGCCTTCCTCGGGCGCTTGCACCCGCTGGGCGTGGTGCTCGCGTCGCTGCTGATGTCGGCGCTGTATCTGGGGGGTGAATCGGCGCAGATGGAACTGCAACTGCCGGCCTCGGTCAGCGGCCTGTTTCAGGGCGCGTTGCTGTTTTATCTGCTGGCGGCCGAACTGTTCATCGGCTTTCGGCTGCGCCGCGTGCGTCACCCGGTTTCTGTGCCACCGCTGCCGGCTGCCGGCGCGGCAGCGGGCGGCCGCAGCGCATGAGCCTGGCAGTCTGGGTGACCATCGCCGCCAGCGCCGTGGCCGCCGCGACGCCACTGATTTTCGCGGCGCTGGGCGAGCTGGTCACCGAGCGTGCCGGCGTGTTGAATCTCGGCGTGGAGGGCATGATGCTCGTGGGCGCGATGAGCGGCTTCGCGGTCGGCGTGTCCAGCGGCAGCCTGCTGCTCGCATACCTTGCCGCCGCCGCGTCCGGGGTTCTCATCGCACTGCTGTTCGGTGTCTTGACGCTGAGCCTGCAAACCAATCAGGTCGCGACCGGACTGGCTTTGACGCTGTTCGGCGTGGGCCTGAGCGCCTTTGCCGGCCGCAGCTTCGTCGGTCTGCCGATCCGGCCGCTGCCGGCGCTGCACATCCCATTGCTGACCGAGCTGCCATTGGTCGGACCGCTGCTGTTTCACTATGATCTGCTGGTGTATCTGTCGCTGTTACTGTGCGCACTGATCGCCTGGATGCTCAGGCGCACGCGTGCGGGGCTGCGGCTGCGAGCCGTCGGGGAATCCCCGGAGATGGCCCATGCGCTCGGCGAGCCGGTCACGCGAATTCGCTACCTCGCGGTGCTGTTCGGCGGTGCGATGAGCGGGATCGCCGGTGCCTATCTGTCGACCTCCCTGACGCCCATGTGGACCGAGGGCATGAGCGCAGGGCGCGGCTGGATAGCGCTGGCACTGGTGGTGTTCGGCACCTGGAAGCCGCTGCGCGTAGTGGGCGGGGCGTATCTGTTCGGCACGGTCACCGTGCTGCAGCTGTATGCGCAAGGCCTGGGCGTGCACGTGCCGAGCGAGTTCCTGTCGATGCTGCCCTACGCCGCGACCATCGTCGTGCTGGTGGTGATCTGTCGCGACCCGAAGACGATTCTGCTCAATCAGCCGGCCTCGCTCGGGCGCAGCTTTCATCCCGGGTACTGAGCGGGCGCAGTGATGGACGTCCAGCATCGCACGGCGCATCGCGGCTCGGTCCTGCATTTTAACGACGACCCCGGATTGCAGGACGATCCGCGCGCCTACGATTACTGGGAGCAGGGCGTCCTGATTGTCGCCGACGGGCACATCGAGGCCGTCGGGCCGGCCGCGGCGCTGCTGCCCGCGGCGAGCGGCAACATGCCCGTTGTCGACCACGGGGAGCGGCTGATCATGCCGGGCTTCATCGACACGCACATTCATTATCCGCAGACCGACGTGATCGCCTCGGGGGGCCGCAATCTGCTCGACTGGCTGGAGCGTTACACCTATCCGGCTGAAGAGCGCTTCGCCGATGACGATCACGCGCGCGAGGTCGCCGGCTTCTTTCTCGATGAGCTGCTGCGTAACGGCACCACCACGGCACAGGTGCTCTGCACGGTGCACAAGAGCTCGGTGGAAATATTCTTCCGCGCCGCCGCGGCTCGCGGGCTGCGAATGATTGCCGGCAAGACGCTGATGGACCGCCACTGCCCGCAGCAGCTGCGCGACAGCGCGGCCGAGGGCGAACGCGAAATGCGCGAGCTGATCGAAACCTGGCACGGCCAGGAGCGGCTGCATTATGCGATCACGCCGCGGTTCGCGGCTACCTCGTCGGTGGCGCAGCTGCAGAGCGCCGGGCGGCTGGCACTGGAGTATCCGGACGTGTTCATTCACAGCCATCTGGCTGAGAACCGCGATGAAGTCGGCTGGATCCGGGAGTTGTTTCCCGATGCCCGCAGCTACCTCGATGTCTACGATCGCTTCGGCCTGCTGCGCGATCGGGCCACTTATGCGCACTGCATCTATCTGGACGCCACCGACCGCGCGCGCATGGCCGCAAGTGGCGCCGGCGCCGCCTTTGCACCGACTTCCAATCTTTACCTGGGCAGTGGCCTGTTCGATATCGCAGCCAGCGATGCTGCCGGCATGCGCTTTGCGCTCGCGACCGACGTCGGCGGCGGCAGCAGCTTCAGCATGTTGCGCACCATGGCGGAGGCCTACAAGGTCGCGCAATTGATGGGCCAGCAGCTCTCGCCGCTGCGGGCGTTCTATCTGGCCACCCTGGCGGGCGCCCGCATGCTCGGACTGGCCGACCGCATCGGGCGCTTCGCGCCGGGCACCGAGGCCGATTTCATCGTGCTCGACCCGCAGGCGACGCCGCTGCTGGCCCGCCGCATGGCGCAATCGCAAACGCTGACCGAGCGGCTGCTGGTATTGATGACGCTGGCGGACGATCGCGCCATCGCCGCGACGTATGTGCTCGGCGATCGACAGGAGTTCGCATGATGAAACGGCTGGCAGCGGTCGCAGGCGTGCTTTCGCTCCTCTCGCTTTCGCTGCTGGCGCTGACGCTCCTCCCTGGCGTGTGCAGCGGGCAGGAGACCGGCGGCAGGCGAAAAGTCATCATCGACCAGGATGCCTTCGGTCCGGCCTCGTCCAATCTGCAGGCGATACTGATGCTGCTGCAGGCCAGTGACGTTGAGGTGCTGGGCATCACGATCCCGAGCGGCGATGGCTGGCGCGATGAGGAGGTGAGCCATACGCTGCGCCTGCTCGAGATTGCCCAGCGAACGGAAGTGCCGGTGCATCCGGGCGCGGTGTATCCGCTGGTCAACACCCAACAGCGCACCAGGCTGTGGGAGCAGCTCTACGGCAAGCTGTTCTACAAGGGCGCCTGGACTGAGAGCTGGCCGGCCGAAGGCACCGTGCGCCGCTCGCCGTACCATGCCGATCCGTTCCTGGTGCCACCATCGCCGGCCGGTACCCCCAGGATCAAGGCTTCGTCCGAGACCGCCGCTGCCTTCCTGGTGCGCAAAGTGCACGAGTTCCCGGGGCAGATCACCATCATTGCGGCCGGTCCCCTGACCGACCTCGCCATCGCATCGCGGCTCGATCCGCAGTTCTCCTCCCTGGCCAGGGAGCTGGTGTTCATGGGAGGCAGCTTCAATCCGGTCGCGGCCGACAATGCGTTCGCGGCCGAGTACGTGAATGCGCCGCGGCTGGAGTTCAACATGCGCTTCGATCCGGAGGCCGCGTCGATCGTACTGCACGAGCCCTGGAAGAAAATCACGCAGGTGCCGATCGATCCGACCACCAGGACATTCTTCAAGCCGGAATTCTTCCGGCAATTATCCCAGGGGCGCGCCCCGTTCGATGCCTACTTGGCCGAGTTTGGTCAGCCCTACCCGATGTGGGATGAGCTCGCGGTCGCCGTGTGGCTCGATCCCTCGATCGTGACGCGCAGCGCCAAGCTACTGGTGGATGTGGACACCAGCTTCACGGCCGGCTACGGCAATACGCTGAGCTGGAACGTCGGCGCGGGCCCGGGCCTGGGCGAGCGCGAAGTGCTGGTCGTGCAAGAGGTCGACGTACCGAAGTTCGAGCACATGACCCTGGACCTGCTGGGTCGGCCGACGCCGACTCACTGAGATCGATGGCGTAAATGTTGCAGATCATGGTTATGCAGTTGCAACAGAAGAGCACCGCGTCGTATTTGCCGTGGCCCTGTTTCAGCCGTCGCGAGCGCGGCGCCGATGAAACCGGCAGTCGCAGGCGCGTGAGGCGCTGCTCCGAGCTGGTGCGCGCAGCAATGTTGCCGCGGATTTTTGCACCGTTTTGCGCTCTTGACACTCCGAGGGTGCCTGCTACGATCGATCGAACACAACAAAAATTGATGAGGTGACGCTTGAGACTAGGGAATGGTGTTTCAGTAGTCACAGTCTTCTCGATCCTCATCGCGTCCCATGCCGCACAGGCACAGCAGACCACTGAGCCGGCGACTGGCGCGGCAACACCGATCCCCCAGGCCAACACGGCGGGCGATCTCGATGAAATCGTCGTGAACGGCATCAGGCGAGGAGATCTCATCCTCCCGACCACCGTCTCGTCCACCTCGGCCTACGGACTGGACCTCGGGGTGATGGACACGCCGCGCAACAACACCTTGCTGTCGAAGGCTCAGCTTGATGCGCTCAATGTCCAGAATCCGGGTGGGTTTTCCTATCTAACCTCGAGCAGCTATTCGGACGCCTCGTTCGGTGAGCCGAACATACCGCGTATCCGCGGTCAGTACGCCGACATGTTCTTCAATGGGATGCGCGACAGCTTTACGCTCAATGGCTACGGCGCTCCGATCAGTTTCAACAGCGTGGATTCCATCGACATCATCAAGGGTCCGGCGAGCGTGCAGGCGGGGCCCGGGGCGGGGGTGGGCGGCGAAATCGACATCACCACCAAGATGCCTTCGTTCGTGAAGCCGATTGCCGATTTCAGTCTGGAATTCGACACCCAGCAAAAACGGCGCGCCTCCTTCGACGTCGGTGCCCCGCTGAATTCGAGCATCGCCGCACGCGTGAGCTTCACCGAGGATGACAGCGGCAGCTACTACTACGACATGTTTTTCCACCAGCAGTCGCTGTTTGCCTCCGTGATCGATCAGGTCACGCCGCGGTACTCAGTACTGGTGACTGGCGGCCTCGAGAACACCAACTACCGCGAAAACGACGGTATCAATCGAGTCAATCAGCAACTCATCGACGATGGTACGTATCTCACGGGCGGTCCCGTGGGTGGGGCTGCTGGGGTCTCGGGCTTCGGGAGCACGATCGACCTGACAGGAGCCACTCAGCTCAACGACCGGATCATCATCGACGAACCGCCGATTAACGGCGCGCACTCGCTGCACATCAAGGGGCAGATCATCCAGACGTTCAGGGCCACGGATGATTTCTCCATCGTCAACAATACCTTCTACGATTACATGAACCGGTACAACCAAACCGGGGATTATTACGCCGATACGGCTAAGGGCAGCTTTACCATTGAGAACAAGACCGACTTCAAGCTGAAGTTCGACACCGGCTGGGTCAACCACGACGTCGATGCCGGCTTCACCTATCGCTACGCGCATGTGCTGGACATCCAGAACTTCCTGAACGAACCGGTGAGCATTTTCGACCTGTCCGCCAACCCCAACACCTGGGTGTTCCCGGGCGCCCTCCAGAACAACGGGACAGTGCTCTACAACGCCGCCTTCAATCATCTGCAATACGGGCTGCCGGGTCGCTTCATAGGCAACCCAGGCCCTGGCTATTATTTTATCGGAGGATTCCTGAACGGCACCGCCGATTCCAATCTGAAGGACGCTGCGGTTTTCCTCGAACATCGGATCAAATTCTCGCCGCAGTGGAGCGTGCTGTACGGCATTCGCGGCGACCTGGTGCAGTTGGACTATTCCGATCCGCTCGGGGGTCCAGGTCTATATGACGGCTTCCCCCAGAGTGCGTCCACTGCCTGGTACGGTCTGTATAACGGCAATATCAGTGTGGTGTACAGCCCGACCACGCATCTATCCCTGTACCTGACGTACAACAAAGCGCAGTACGTGCAGCCCACGGCCAATGACGGTGCGGTCGCCACCTGGGGGGAGGATCCGACCGCTCAGTTGCGGCAGAATACTCTGCTGGAAGAAGGCGGCATTAAATTCGACCTGTTCGACAAGCGGCTGTTCATATCTGCCGCGGGTTTCTACCAGGAGCGCACCATCTCCACCGGCGCCGGCGGCCTCGATGATACCCCGGCCCACATCAAGGGCGCTGAGTTCGAACTCAATTACCAGCCCGATCCGCATTTCTTTGCCACCGCCAGCTACTCCTATCTGCACACCACAACCACTGCGCCATCTCCTTTCTACAACTTTCCGGCCCAACCGGGGCTCAACAATGATGGTGCCGGCATATCCATCTTTCCGGCGAACTTGGTATTCGCCCCGAACCAAACGTTCCAGGATCCGGGCGTGCCCCAGCAGCTGTTCAACGTACTGGCGAACTACAAGCACGAATCCGGCTTTGGCGCTCAGGCCAACGTTCAGGTCACCGGACCCGTTGCGGTTACCCAATCCGGTTATCTCGACCTGGCGAACCTCACGAACCCGGCGAATTTCCCTTTCCCGGGACTCACAACAGCGCAACTGGCGCAATTCGCGGCCAACGGCAGCTACTACAAGGCCCCGATAATTCATTGGCAATACACGTTGAATGCCGCGGTGTTCTACAGCTTCCAGCAATACACGGTGAAGTTCTCGGTCTACAACGTGACCGATCGGCACAATCTCACCAATGACATTCCGTTTTACGGCAACGATTTCCTCACGCGTCAACCGCCAACCGACTTTGACTTGACTCTAAGCGCCAAGTTCTAAGCGCGTATCAACGGCCGCCAGCCGCCGAGCTGCTGCCTCGGGGCCCCCACACTTAGGGTTGACACATTTGTGTACAACCTTGAATTGATTCGCATACACTCGAATCGAACGGCCCTCACTAAGTCCCTGACGGTGCTCGCTCACCGCTACTGGTCAACCCGGTCGTTCGGATCGCTGCAATGGGCCAACTGACGACTCACGTACTCGACACCAGCGCCGGCCTCCCGGCAGCCGGAATCAGGATTGAACTGCACGAATTGGCAGCCACGGGACCTAAATTGCTGGCCACTGCGGCCACCGGTGACGACGGGCGTTGTCCCACGCCGCTGCTCACGGGCAGCAGCTTTCGCAGCGGTCGCTACGCCTTGACCTTCCATGTGGCGGAGTATTTTCTTGCCCGCGGCGTGACGCTGCCGGTACCGGCATTTCTCGAGGATGTCGTGGTCCGCATCGGTATTGCCGATGCCGCGAAGCATTACCACGTGCCGTTGCTGATCTCGCCCTGGAGCTACTCGGTGTATCGGGGAGGCTAGCCGGGCGTGACCGCAGGCGTCTCCCGCAGCGCTTCGAACACCGTTCGCTTCCTGCTCGACGGCCGGCAGGTCAGCGCGGCGGATTTGCCGGCGACCATGACGGTGCTCGAATACCTGCGCGAGGTTGTCCTCCGTACCGGGACCAAGGAAGGCTGCGCGGAAGGGGATTGCGGCGCCTGTACCGTAGTGCTGGGTGAGCTGGCGCCCGATGGCACCAGGGTGGGCTACCGAGCGGTCAACTCCTGTATCCGGTTGTTGCCGACCATCGACGGCCAGGAACTGGTCACCGTGGAGAGCCTGCAGGCCCCAGATGGCCGCCTGCATCCGGTGCAGCAGGCCATGGTCGATAATCATGCATCGCAGTGCGGCTTCTGCACGCCGGGCTTCGTGATGTCGCTGTTCGCGCTGTACCTTCAGGACGCGGCGCCGTCACGCGAACGCGTGCTCGAGACTCTGTCCGGAAATCTGTGTCGCTGCACCGGCTATCGGCCGATCATCGACGCCGGCCTGCGCATGGGTGCTTATCCGCCGCCGGCGACCTGGAGTCGTGAGGCGGCAGGCTCGAGCGCGCGTCTGGAGGCGCTGCGCTCGCTGCGGCGCCAGCGGTCGCTGAAATTCCCCGGCTTTCAGGCCCCGCGCACCAGCGATGAGCTGGCCGCAGCGCTCGAAGCCGACCCGGACGCCGTGCTGCTGGCGGGCGGAACCGACGTCGGACTGTGGGTCACCCAGCAGCTGCGGGAGCTGCCCTCCATCATTTATATCGGCGAGGTCGCAGAGCTCAAGCGCATCCGCAGCGAGGCGGCGGGCATCGTGATCGGGGCCGCGGTGCCGCTGACTGAAGGGTGGGCCGCGATCGTGGCCGCCTATCCGCAACTGGGCGAATTGGCGCAGCGCTTTGGCTCCCCGCCGGTGCGTAACTCCGGCACGCTGTGCGGCAATATCGCCAACGGCTCACCCATCGGTGATGCCATGCCGGCACTGATTGCGCTGGGCGCAGAGATTGAATTGCGTCGCGGTTCCCACACGCGCCGACTGCCGCTGGAGCGGTTCTACCTCGGCTACCAGCGCAAGGATCTCGCGCGCGGCGAGTTCGTGGTCTCCGTGACGGTGCCGGCACCGCGGGCGGGGCAGCGGCTAGCCAGCTACAAGCTCTCCAAGCGCATCGATCAGGACATCTCCGCGGTCTGCGCGGCGTTCGCCGTGGAGCAGCAGGGCGCCCGCATCACCGGAGCACGAATTGCCTTCGGCGGGATGGCGGCAATTCCCACCCGAGCGCCTGCCACCGAGGCGGCCCTGATCGGCCGGCCATGGAGCGCCGAGACCATCGAAATCGCGGCGGCGGCGCTTGCCGAGGACTTCCGGCCGCTGACCGACCTGCGCGCGAGCAGCCCCTACCGCCTGCAAGCCGCAGGCAATCTGCTGCGCCGCTTCTATTTCGAGGCGCAGGACTCGGCTCTGCCGGTGCGCACCGCCGAGCTCGCGGCGAACCTGCGCTAGCGTCATGATCACCGAGCGCTGCGCCATGCCGGATTCGATCGAAGCCGCCCCGCGCCACGAAAGCGCACACCTGCATGTGAGCGGCCGCGCACTGTATGCCGACGACATACCACTGCCGGCCGATGCGTTGCACGCCGTGTTCGGCATCAGCAGCATCGCGCACGGGCGCATTCGGCTGCTGGATCTGGCGCCGGTGCTGCGCATGCCGGGCGTCGTCACGGTTGCGCTGGCAAGGGACATTCCGGGCGAGAACAACTACGGCAGCGTGCTGCACGATGATCCGATTTTTGCCGACGGGCTGGTGCAATATGCCGGCCAGCCGCTGTTTGCGGTCGCCGCCAACTCCCATACCGGAGCACGGCGCGCGGCGCGCCGGGCGTGCGTCGAGTACGAGCCGCTGCCGGCGATCCTGGACATTCGCTCGGCGCTGGCGGCGCAGAGCTACGTGCTGCCCTCCGAGCGCCTGGTGCGCGGCGAGCCGGAGAAAATACTGGCGCGCGCCCCGCGGCGGCTCTCCGGCAGTGTGAGCATCGGCGGCCAGGATCACTTTTATCTGGAAGGCCACATCGCCATCGCCCTGCCGCAGGAGGACGGCGCGATGCTGATCCACAGTTCGACTCAGCATCCGAGCGAAGTGCAGCAACTGGTGGCGCACGCGCTGGCCCGGCGCGCGCACGACGTGACGGTGCAGTGCCGGCGCATGGGCGGGGGATTCGGCGGCAAGGAAACCCAGCCGGCGCTGATCGCCGCCGCCGCGGCCGTGCTCGCCCACAAGACCGGGCGGCCGGTCAAGCTGCGGGTCGACCGTGACACCGACATGCTCATGACCGGCAAGCGGCACGATTTTATCGCCGACTATGAGGTCGGCTTCGATGCCAGCGGCCGCATACTGGCGCTGCGCATCATGCTGGCCTCGCGCTGCGGCTATTCGGCCGATCTGTCCGGCCCGGTCAACGACCGCGCGCTGATGCACGTCGACAACGCCTATTTTCTCGACCACGTCGAAATCCTCTCGCACCGCTGCAAGACGCACACGGTCTCGAATACGGCGTTTCGCGGCTTCGGCGGACCGCAGGGGATGATGGTCATCGAGCAGATACTCGATGAGATCGCGCGCACGCTGGGCCTGGATGTGCTCGCCGTGCGGCGCCTGAACTTCTACGGCATCGCCGAGCGCAACGTGACGCATTACGGCCAGACGGTCGAGGACAATGTCATCCACAAGATTGTCGAGCGGCTTGCGGGCGATGCGCGCTATGCGGAGCGTCGCCAGGCCGTCGCCGCGTGGAACGCCGCCAGTCCGATCATCCGGCGCGGACTGGCGCTGACCCCGGTCAAGTTCGGCATCTCCTTCACCTCCACGCCGTTCAATCAGGCCGGTGCGCTGGTGCACGTCTACACCGACGGTACGGTGCTGCTCAACCATGGCGGTACCGAGATGGGGCAGGGGCTGTTCACCAAGGTTGCGCAGGTGGTCGCGAGCGAGTTCGGGTTGCCGCTGACGGCGATCCGCGTGTCCAGCACCGATACCGCCAAGGTACCCAACACCTCGGCGAGCGCCGCCTCCTCGAGTTCGGACCTGAACGGCAAGGCGGCACAGGCGGCCGCCCAGACCATTCGCCAGCGGCTGGTCGAGTACGCCTGCGACGCCTACGGTGTGCAGGCGCAGCAGGTGCGCTTTTACGATGGCCGCGTACTGATCGGTGATCGCAACATCGGCTTTGGTGAGCTGGCGCAGCACGCCTATCGAGCGCGCATATCGTTGTCATCAACCGGCTACTACCGCACGCCGAAAATCCAATGGGATAAGGCAGCGCTGCGCGGCCGGCCATTTTTTTATTTTGCCTATGGAGCGGCCGTCAGCGAAGTCGCCGTGGACAGCCTGACCGGGGAAACGCAGTTGCTGCGCGTGGACATCCTGCATGATGCCGGCACGCCGCTCAATGCGGCTATCGATATGGGCCAGATCGAAGGCGGTTTCCTGCAGGGTGTCGGCTGGCTCACGTCGGAGGAATTGTGGTGGAACGATAAGGGTGAGCTGCAGACGCATGCGCCATCGACCTACAAGATTCCCACCGTGCGCGACTGGCCGGCGCAGGCCAGCGTGCGTTTGCTGGATCTCGAGCCGAACCGGGAAGACACTATCTATCGATCCAAGGCCGTGGGGGAACCGCCGCTGATGCTGGCGATCTCCGTGTTGCATGCGATCCGCGATGCGGTCGCGAGCTGCGGCGCCCCCGGCGCGCTACCGGATTTGCCCGCGCCCGCCACGCCGGAGGCGGTGTTGCGCGCGATCGACGGCGCTCGTCGCGGGAGCGGCGCATGAGCCGGCTGGCAACGCCAGGCGCGCGGGCTGCGGTGGCACCGCCGCCGCCACAGGGCGAGTGGCTCAAGGCGCTGCGCGATTGGCCGAGCTCGCTGCTGCGGGCCCTGCAGCGCGAGCCGGTCATCGTCAGGATCCTTGTTACCCAGGTGCTTGGCTCCGCGCCCCGTGAGTCGGGAGTCTGCATGCTCGTGGGTCAGGAGCAATTTCAGGGCAGCATCGGCGGCGGACAGCTCGAGTGGCAGGCGCTGGCGGCGGCGCGAACGCTGCTGGCCGGTGGCGCGTCGGCTGCGCGCATCCAGCGAATGGTACTCGGCACCGACCTGGGTCAATGCTGCGGCGGCGTGGTGGAGCTATGGCTGGAACGCTATACGCGCGCCGATCGGGCGCTGCTCCGAGCAGCTGGCGACGCCGCCCGTTCAGGCGCTGCGGTGCTGGTCAGTACGATGACGTCAATCGGCGTGGAACACCAGATCGTTAGCGGGCTCGGATCCAGTCCAGGGACCGACCAGCTGTTGCAATCCCAGCGCGCGCAGGCGCTGCCGCGCGTGATCGGCGCGGCCACCGCTCGCGCCACGCTGCTGGAGCGCTTGGACGACGCTCTGCCGACGCTGTGGTTGTACGGTGCTGGCCACGTCGGCCAGGCGCTGGTACGTATCGTGGCCGAGCTGCCGCTGCGCCTGACCTGGATCGATACTCGCGCCGAGCTCTTTCCGGCGCAGATTCCCGACTCGGTCCGGCTCCTGCATGCAACGGATCCGGTGTCGACCGTGGTCGGCGCGCCGGCTGGCGCTCGTTTCCTGGTGCTCACGCACAGCCACGCACTCGACTATGCGCTTTGCCGGGCGATTCTCGAACGGGGTGACTTCGCCTCGCTGGGCCTGATTGGCTCGAAGAGCAAGGGCGCGCGCTTTCGTTCGCGACTTGCGCGCGATGGTCTGCCGGCCGCCACCATCGCACGGCTGCTGTGCCCGATAGGCGTGCCTGGCGTCACGAGCAAATGGCCGGCCGCGATCGCGGTGGCCGTCGCGTTCCAGCTCCTGCAAGAGATCAGTGGCGCCGAGGCCGAACAGCGGGCTGGTATCGCGCTGCCAGCCGAGGCGGCCTGTCAGGACACGAACTGCCCGAATGCAGCCTGCGCCGATTGCCGGCCACCAGGCAGCCACGCCACGTGAGCGCGGCGATGCGATGGTGGTGACTTACCGGTGGTGACCTACCTGCTCGACTGGCTCGGACTATTGGTTCGCTGGCTGCACCTGGTCGCCGGCATCGCCTGGATCGGCGCCTCGTTTTATTTCGTCTGGCTCGACAATCACCTGCAAGCCCCGAGCGAGCGCGAACGCGCCGACCCGGGCGTGGCCGGGGAGCTGTGGGCGGTGCATGGCGGCGGCTTCTATCGCTCGCAAAAGTACCGGCTCGCGCCGGCGGTATTGCCGCCGACGCTGCACTGGTTCTATTGGGAGGCCTATACGACGTGGCTGTCGGGCTTCGCGCTGCTGTGCCTGCTGTATTTCCTGCGCGCCGAGGCCTACCTGATCGATCCGGCGGTCGCGGCACTGTCCAAGCCGGTCGCGATCGGCATCGCCGTGGGTTTTCTGATCGCAAGCTGGCTGATCTATGACGGCCTGTGCCGCTCGTCGCTGGGCCGCCACGCCCGGGCTCTGACCGCGGTGCTGGGGCTGGCGCTCGCCGCTGAAGCCTGGGGATTGTGCCAGCTGTTCAGCGGTCGCGGCGCCTTCATGGTGTACGGCTCTGCGATCGGCAGCATCATGGTGGCCAATGTATTGTTTGTAATCATTCCCGGGCAGCGCGAGCTGGTGCACGCCAAGCAGCAGGGCCGCGACCCGGACCCGGCGCCCGGACTGCGCGCCAGGCAGCGATCGGTCCATAACACGTATTTCACGCTGCCGGTGCTGTTCGTCATGATCAGCAATCACTACGCCATGACCTACGGCGCGCGCTCCAACTGGCTGGTGCTCATCGCCATGAGTGTTGCCGGTGCCTGCATTCGCGCCTGGTTCGTGGCCCGTCACCGCGCGGCTGAGCGTGGGCGTTTCGCGCTGGCGCTGTCGGGGCTGGTTGGCATCCTGGCGCTGGCTGCCGTGGTAGCGGCCCTGGCGCCGGCGCCAGGCTCAGGGGCCGCGGGCACAGCGGCGCTGGCACCGGCAGGCGAGGTGTCGCGCGTGCAGCAGATCGTTCAGGTGCGCTGCGTACCCTGCCACGCTGTGAAGCCCACGCAAGCCGGCTTCAGCGCCGCTCCCAATGGCCTGGTACTCGAGACGGTCGATCAGCTGCTGGCGCATCTGCCGCAGGTGCAGCAGCAGCTGTCTGCCCGCACCATGCCGCTCGGCAATCTCACCAGCATGACGGAGGAGGAGCGAGGGGTAATGCTGATGTGGATCGGACATGGAGCGCGCCATTAAAGCTCACGACTACCCACGCGACCTCACCGGTTACGGCCGTCAGCCACCGCATGCGCGTTGGCCCGGGGACGCCCGCATCGCCCTGCAGTTCGTCCTGAACTACGAGGAGGGCGCCGAGAACTGCGTGCTCGACGGCGATCCCGCCTCCGAAGTGTTTCTGTCAGAGATGATCAATGCGCAGGCGTTCCCGATGCGCCACATGAGCATGGAGTCGCTGTACGAGTACGGCGCGCGCGCCGGGCTGTGGCGGGTGCTGCGGGCGTTCGAACGTCATCGGCTGCCGCTGACGATCTTCGCGGTCGCCGCCGCCGTGCGCCGCAATGCCGAGGCGGCGGCAGCGTTCAAGGCGCTGGGCCACGAAATAGCCTGCCACGGCCTGCGCTGGATCAGCTACCAGCAGATCGACGAGGCGACCGAGCGCGCGCACATGAGCGAGGCGATTGCGATCCTGCGCGACACTTTTGGCGCCGCGCCACTGGGCTGGTACACCGGCCGTGACAGCCCGAACACGCGCCGCCTGGTGGTGGAGCACGGTGGCCTGCTGTATGACTCGGATTCCTACGCCGATGACTTGCCGTACTGGACCGAAGTGACGCTCGGCGCCGGCTCCGCTCGGCGCGCCGTGCCGCACCTGGTGGTGCCGTACGCGCTCGACACCAACGACATGCGCTTTGCAACCGCGCAGGGGTTCAATAGCGGTACGCAGTTCTTCGACTATCTCAAGGCGGCGTTCGACACGCTGTATCGGGAAGGTGATCCGGCGGCCCTTGATGCCCCGAAAATGCTCTCGGTCGGGCTGCACTGTCGCCTGATCGGTCGCCCGGGGCGAATCGCCGCGCTCGAGCGCTTCCTCGATTATGTGCTGGAACACCAGCGGGTCTGGATCTGCCGCCGCATCGATATTGCGCGGCACTGGATCGCCGCCCACCCGCACCGGCATGCGCCGTGATCGCCCTCGAGCAGTTGAACGCGCTACCGGCGGGCGAGTTCGTCGCGACACTGGGTGGCATCTTCGAGCATTCCCCGTGGGTCGCGCAGCGCGCCGCCGCCGCCCGGCCATTCGCCTCACGGCTGCAGCTGCTCGATTCGATGCGGGCCGCCGTGGATGCCGCCGCGCCCGGGGAGCAGCTGGCCCTGGTGCGCGCGCACCCGCAGCTCGGCGCGCGCGGGCGCAGCCTGAGCTCACTGACGGTGGCATCGGCGCGCGAACAGCGTCGCGCGGGTCTCAACGCCTGCACGCCGGCCGACGCTGCGCGCCTGGAACAACTCAATGCGCTCTACCTGGGGAAATTCGGCTTTCCGTTCCTACTCGCCGTGCGCGGGCACGACCCGGCATCGATTCTCGCCCACCTCGAGCATCGCCTCGGTAACGACAGCCACCGCGAGCAACACATGGCGTTGAGCCAGATCGGTGCCATTGCCGCCTACCGCCTCGCCGACCTCATCCTCTCCGCGCCGGGGCCGGAGATCGTGGCCATGCTCGAACGCCTGGCGCGCTCGTGCGAGCCGGCCGGCGCGGCTACGGGCGCCGCCGACCTGGTGCGCGAGTGGATGCAGGCCGCGGGGCTGGAGGTGACGGTGGCGACGGGCGGCTATCTGATAGGCCAGACGCCGGGCGGCGACGCCACCGCAATGACGCTGCTGGCCGGTGTATGTCGCGATCCGCTGGTCAACGCTGCGCGTTACGAAGGACGCGCAGCAT
>Ga0302326_10001128_pt1 | contig 69370 bp, 65 predicted proteins | sample Palsa_T0_3_FD_202264 | JGI IMG/M metagenome (GOLD analysis project Ga0302326, IMG submission 202264) | Peat permafrost microbial communities from Stordalen Mire near Abisko, Sweden - Palsa_T0_3 | ecosystem: Environmental > Terrestrial > Soil > Palsa > Peat permafrost | place: Sweden: Abisko... | reverse complement strand
AGCAAGGGGCGTAGGTCGATCCACGTGGAGGGATCGTGGGCCACGCCGCCCACCTGCCGGAGCGGCGCCTGACCGAGGGCGACCGCCAGGCAGACCGCCAAGCCCGCGCCTTCCCATCGGAGTCGTTTGCGCGGGGCGCGGTGGACGGCCGTCTCGACATACAAGGCTCGGTTGACGCCGACGGCCACCAGGTCGGCAGCACCCGCCACGCCGATGAGGGCGGCGGGCAGGAGCCAGAGGGCCATGCGACCCTCGAGCGGGAAGGCGCCGACGCTGGCGGCGCCGAAACCGACAAGGATCGGAGCGGCGAGCAGGCCGGCGTTGATCGGCTCGCGCTGCAGACACCACACCAACCCGGCGGCGACGACGAAGCCGGAGACGACGGGGATGGGCAGGGCGACGGGGTCACGAAACACGTCAACGGCCACGCGGCCCAGCCACGGGACCCACGTGCCGGCCTCGAACGGCCGAGGCGCGAGACCCGCCGCCCAATAGGAGCGCAGGAAGGTGTTGTCACCCAGCTGCCGCAGCGACACCAACCAATCGAGCGCGAAGGAGACGACCCAGACGGCTGAGACTTTGAGCAGCAGCCGAAGATCCGAAGGCGACGGTCTGCGCAGGAGATCGACGAGCAGGACGGCTCCGGTCCCGGCCAACACGAAGACGGCCGGGTGCGAACACCAGACGGCAACGGCGCCGACGACGCCCCACGTCCACCTCGTCGCCGGACCCGATTGACGCTCAGCGGCCCGAAGGCCGAGGGCGACGATGATCATCGCGAGCGTCATGTCGCTGGAGTACTGCTTGACCTCGACCGAGTAACGGAGGGCGCCCGGCGCCGCCGCCAGCAGTGCTGTCGCCAGGGCCGCCGGCCACGGGCCCAACACCCGTCGTGCGATGTAATACATGAGCGGCAGGGCGGCGAGGCCGGCGGTGAGAGGGAGGGCGCGCAACGCGTACTCGTTGTTGCCGAGGGCAAGGACGGCGAGGCGCTCGAGCCAGAGCCAGCCGACGGGCGCTCCCTGCTGACCCGAGAGTGGCTTCAACAATCCGGCGAACCCGCGACCCACGATGTTGTTGGCGATGAGCGCCTCGTCCAGCCAGAGCGATCGCCGCCACGCGAACTGTTCGAGTCGGATGGCCGCACCGAGGACGACGGCAAGGGCCGCGAGCCGACCCGGCCATGGCGACGGCCGCGCCGCCGACCGAGGGCCCGGCCGCCCGGACGAGGGCTGAGACCAAGACCGAGACGAACGAGACGAACGAGACGACCGAGACGAGTGGACCGGGCCAGGCGAAGGGCGGGCCGCCGAGACGGGGGACGCGGACGACACGATCTGGAGATGCTCGCACACCGGCCGGCCCCCAACTGAGACGGGCCCCGTGTCACTCGGGGGAATGCGACAATACGGGCCATGAGTTTGGTCTTCGATGGTTTCAGCCACCAGTTGCCTGACGTGGATCCGCCGGAGACCGAGGAGTGGCTGGACTCGTTTGATGCGGTCGTCGACGCCCACGGGCGCAACCGAGCGCGGTATCTCCTGATGCGCATCCTCGAGCGGGCCCGGGCCCGCGGCGTCGGCTTCCCCGCCACCGTCTCCACTCCGTACATCAACACCATCCCCTCAGAGCTCGAACCCTGGTTCCCCGGTGACGAGTTCATGGAGCGACGCATCCGCGCCTTCATCCGGTGGAACGCCGCCGTGATGGTCACCCGCGCCAACCATGCGAGCGAGGGCATCGGCGGCCACCTCGCGACATACGCCTCGTCAGCCAGCCTCTACGAGGTCGGCTTCAACCACTTCTTCCGGGGCAAGGACGACGGGACGGCGGGCGATCAGGTGTACTTCCAGGGTCATGCCGCGCCGGGCATCTACGCGCGAGCCTTCCTCGAAGGCCGGCTCGAGGAGCACGATCTCGACCACTTCCGCATGGAGGTCGGTCGCGGCGGCCACGGCCTCTCGTCCTATCCGCATCCGCGCCTCATGCCCGACTTCTGGGAGTTCCCCACCGTCTCGATGGGGCTCGGTCCGATCCAGGCCATCTATCAGGCTCGCTTCAACCGGTATCTGCTCAACCGCCGACTGACCGACACGTCGGCCAGTCGCGTGTGGTGCTTCGTTGGTGACGGCGAGACCGACGAGCCCGAGACGCTCGGCGCCCTCTCGCTCGCCGCCCGCGAGAAGCTCGACAATCTCACCTTCGTCGTCAACTGCAACCTGCAGCGCCTTGACGGCCCCGTGCGCGGCAACGGCAAGATCATCCAGGAGCTGGAGGCGGTCTTTCGCGGCGCGGGCTGGAACGTGATCAAGGTCATCTGGGGCTCGAAGTGGGACGAGTTGTTGGCGCGCGACGTAGACGGCGCCCTGCTCAACAAGATGAACACCACAGTCGACGGCGAGTTCCAGAAGTACACGGTGGAGTCGGGCGCCTACATCCGGGAGCGCTTCTTCGGCCCCGACCCGCGCCTGCGCAAACTGGTCGAGCACCTCACCGACGACGACCTGCGCAACCTGCCTCGCGGCGGTCACGACTACCACAAGCTCTACGCCGCGTATAAAGCAGCGGTCGAACACGAGGGCGCGCCGACGGTCATCCTCGCCCACACCGTCAAAGGGTGGACGCTCGGTCCCGAGATCGAGGCGCGCAACGCGACGCACCAGATCAAGAAGATGACCAAGGCTCAGTTGTTGGCGTTGCGGGACACGCTCTACCTGCAAGACCAGATCCCTGACGCCGCCCTCGACGGCGATGAGCCTCCCTACTATCGGCCGCCGGAGGGATCTCCCGAGCACGAGTACTTGCTGTCCCGACTCCGGGCCCGCGGTGGCTCGCTGCCACACCGGGTGGTGCGCGCCAAGCCGTTGCCGTCGCCGGCCGCGGCCACATTCAGCGAATTCGCGGGCGGATCCAACGGCCGCGCCGTCTCGACGACGATGGCCTTTGCCGTGTTGATCCGCAACCTTCTGCGCGACGCCGCCGTCGGTGCCCGCGTCGTCCCGATCATCCCGGACGAGGCCCGCACCTTCGGCATGGACGGTCTGTTCAGCGAAGTGAAGATCTACGCGTCGACCGGCCAGCTGTACGAGCCCGTCGACGCCGACATGCAGCTGTCGTACCGCGAGTCGGCGCAGGGTCAGATCCTCGAAGAAGGCATCACCGAAGAAGGATCGATGGCGTCGTTGTGCGCGGCCGGGACGTCGTACGCGACGTGGGCGACCCCGACGATCCCCTTCTACATCTTCTATTCGATGTTCGGTTTTCAGCGGACCGGCGACCTCATCTGGGCCTTTGGTGACATGCGCGGCCGGGGCTTCCTGATGGGTGGCACCGCCGGCCGCACCACCCTCAACGGTGAGGGCCTCCAGCACGAGGATGGCCACAGCCTCGTGCTCGCCTCGACCATCCCCAACCTGCTCACGTACGACCCGGCTTTTGCGTTCGAGACGGCGGAGATCGTGCGGGTCGGGATCGAGCGCATGTACACGCGGCCCTTCGACGACCCGGCCGGTGACTGCTTCTACTACCTCACCCTTTACAACGAAAACTACGTGATGCCGCCCATGCCTGCCGGTGACGCCGTGCCTGGTGCGCCCGAATTGGGGAATGTGGCCGCGGGGATCGTCAACGGGCTCTACCGCTTCAGTGCGGCGCCAACGGGCAACGGGCGCGCCGCGACAGTTTTGTTTTCGGGCTCGGCCTCGCAGGCCGCGTTGGAGGCACAACGAATGCTCGCCGACGAATGGGACTGCGGCGCGGAGTTGTGGTCGGCGACGTCGTATAAGGCGTTGCGCGAGGACGCCTTGTCAGTTGAGCGGACCAACCGCCTTCATCCGACCCGCCCCGCGGCCTCGCCATACGTGACTCAGGCGCTCAGCCATTCGGAGGGGCCGGTTGTCGCCGTCACCGACTTCATGAAGCAAGTCCCCGACATGATCGCCCGGTGGGCGCCGCGGCACTTCACGCCGCTCGGGACCGACGGCTACGGCCGCTCCGATACCCGCCCGGCATTGCGGCGTCACTTCGAGACCGACGCCGCCCATGTTGTGGTCGCCGTCCTGGCCGGACTCGTGGCTACGGGCGAGGCCAAACCCGAGGAGGTGGCCGACGCCATCGCCCGCTACGGCATCGACACCGAGGGCCCGGATCCCCGCACGGCATAGGCTCTCGACATGGCCATCTCCACCCCGTTCACCGGCGACACCGACGCCGACAAGCTGCTTGCGACCGATGGGTTCGCCTTGCTCTGCGGCATGTTGCTCGACCAGCAGGTACCGATGGAGTGGGCCTTCCGAGGGCCGCTCGAGCTCAAGCACCGATTGGGCGGGCTGTCCCCGTCGGTCGTCGCTGCGATGTACCCCGAGGAGGTCGTCGCTGTCTTCGTGGCCAAGCCGGCGTTGCATCGCTACCCGGCCTCGATGGCTCGGCGGGTCCACGAGCTGGCCGTCGCGATCACCGAGCAGTACGACGGCAAGGCAGAGAAGATCTGGACCGGTGTGGCGGCGCCGGCCGAGCTGCTCGCTCGGCTTCAGGGGCTGCCCGGGTACGGGACGCAGAAGGCCCAGATCTTCCTGTCGATCCTCGGTAAGCGACTGGGCGTCGCACCCCCTGGCTGGGAGGAGTTGGCCGGCGCCTACGGGCAGCCCGGCTACCGCTCGATCGCCGACGTGGACGGTCCGGGTGCCATCGACAAGGTGCGCACCTACAAGCAGGAGATGAAAGCCAAGGCCAAGGCGGCGGCCGCGACGAAGGGCAAAGCCAGGGCCAAGGCTTAGACCGCGGCCTTCTGGCACCGCATCGGGGACAGGTCCTCGGGTCGCAGACCGAGGTCGGTCATCGCCGCGGGCAACCGGCCCTCGATGATCAGCCCGGCCGCCGCCTGCCCCAAGGCTGGCGCGGTGTGGATCCCCGTGCCCCCCATGCCGGCCAACCAAAACAGCCCTGCCTTCTTTTCATCGAACCCGACGACCGGATTGCGATCGGGGACGAAGCTGCGGAGTCCGGCCCAGGAATGCGAGACGTGCCGCACGTCGAGGGTGGTCGCCGTGTTGATGGCGTCGATGGCCCGGGCGATGTCGATCGTTTCCGGCCTCGCGTCGCACGGCTCGGACAGGGTTTCGTCGACGGGCGAGCACACCAGTGTCGCATCCGCCTCGGGCTTGAAATAGAACGCTTCGTCGACCGAGTAGATAAACGGCCAACCCGTCGTCGATTGGTGGCAGGGCACGACAAAGGCGGTGCGCCGCAGCGGCATCAAGCCGAGCGGCACGGCACCGGCCAACTGCCCGATCTGATCCGCCCAGGCCCCCGCGGCGTTGACGAGGACCGCCGCTTCAAACGAGCCGTCCTCCGTGCTGACGACCCAGCCCTGACCGGCGGCGACGATCGACGACACCCGGGCCGAGGCCCGGATCGTCCCGCCCGCCCGCCGCACCCGACGAATGAACCCCTGATGCAAAGCCATGACATCGATGTCCATGGCATCGGGCTCGAGCACCGCGCCGGCGAGCCACTCGGGTCGAAGCACCGGGCACATGCGCAGCGCCTCGTCCGTCGAGACCTGACGAATGGCGGGGAGCAACTCCTTGCCGGCGCGCTCCACGGAGGCGAGGGCAGCGAGATCATCTCGTCCTCCGACGGTGAGGAGCGGCCTCGGTGACAGGAGCGGTACCTCGACATCCTCGGCCGGCGGGTGCTCGAAGTAGTCGCGGCTGGCCAGGGTGAGGCGGCGACAGATCGGGCCGCCGTAGTTCTCCAAGTACTGGGCGACGGACCGGCCCGTCGTGTGGAAGCCGAGCGTCGGCTCCATCTCCAGGACGAGGACGCGGAGGTGGTCGCTCAAGAAGCAGGCGGCCGACGCTCCGGCGATGCCGCCGCCGATCACAATGACGTCAAATCCTTGTGTCCCACTCATGGCCGGGGCGCGGTCGGCTCAGAGACCGAGGAGAGAACCGGAGGTTGTCGTCGTCGTGGCGCCGGCCGCTGTCGTCGTCGTCTCACCCGGCGTCGTCGTGGTCGTCTCACCCGGTGTCGTCGTAGTGGTCGAGCCCGTCGAGCCACTCGAGCCGGCCGCCGTCGTACTCGTCGGCAGCGGGCTACAGGCCGAGGCCCCGGGTCCGATGGTTGTCGACGTCGAGGTCGTCGTCGGCGCTGCCCCACCCAGCAAACCGCCGAGACCGAGCGTCCCCAGCAGACCGGGCGACGTCGTCGTGGTCGTCGCCGGGATGGTGCACACGGCGTCGTCCGTCGCCTGGGTCAGGACGCTGTCGCTGATGGCGCCCTCCAACCCGAGGGCATCGACCTGATCGATGGAGCTGTCCCATTGACGGATCCAGTCCTGCGTCTCGTCGGAGAGGACGGTCGGCGAGCTGGTCAACACGATCGGCGCCGGTCCGGCCTTGGCGGCCTCGGGTCCGGCGGCGAGGGCATCCGGATAGGTGTCGCCGCGGGCCAGGTCGACGGTCGTGCCTTTGAACCCGAGATATTCGATGGCGAACGTCGCCAGGTCGGCCGCCGTCTGCTGTCGGTCCGAGCCGCCGATGCGAATGGTGGACACACCCGACTGCTGGATCGAAGCCTCGACCGTGGGGCTCACCGAGGACGTGCCGCCGACGATGATCGCCTGCTGGATGTTGAGCGCCTGCAACGCCTCCGCCGTGTACTGGTTGAGCGAGTCGGTGTTGGTCAGCAGGAGCGGGAACGAGTCGGCCGCGGCCAGCGGGCCGGCGGCGAGAGCGTCGGGGAAATTGTCACCCGTCGTGATCAACGCGGTGCGCTTGCTGTCGAAGAGCCCGACCTTGCTCGCCGGCACCTGCTCGGCCGTCATCGCCGCGGTCTGATAGCGGTCGGCTCCTGCGATCCGACCTACCACAAGGTCGCCGCCCGCCGAGTTGGTCGAAGCCGTCGTCTCCAACTCCGACGAGACGGCGTCGCTCACTGCGTAGGTCCCGCCGAGGATGCCCACTTGCTTGACCTTCAGCGTCTGGAGGGCATCGAGCGTCTCGGGCGGGACGTCGTCGGCGTCGGTGAGCAGGATCGGGCCGCCGACGTACCCGGCCAGGTAGTTGCCGGCCAGCGCGTCAGCGAATCCTTCGGTCCCGTCAGGGAAGTCCTCGCCGCGGGCGAGGACCACGGAGGTCGCGCCGTTGGGGAAGGCCTGCTCGGCCAGGGCCGCCGCCGTCGCATAACGGTTGTCGCCGCCGTACCGCATGGTCGTGACCTCCGGCGTGGCGTTGGCCGACTGCAGCAGGCCGGCCCACATCGCGACCACGGCGAGGGTCACGAGGGCAACAGCGCCCAGCCGCGTTTGACGACTTCCCATTAACTCCCATCCCCGGTCGGAAGAACCGCCACAACCATAGTTGGACGGCGCCGAACGGCCCCGCACCGGCGCGAGGCGGAGTCAGTCGAGGTCGCCGTCGACGCCCAACAGCCGTGCCCGCGTCACGGCGCCGGCGCCGCGCCACAGGCCCAGCCCGGCGAGCGCCCACGCCACGGCCCCGACCCAGAGCTCGCCGGCACCGGCGCCAAACAACGCGCCGCTCGACTGGGCGTACGACACGACGATCGCCGGCAGCGTCACGAGGCCAGACGCCTGCTGGGCCGCGGCCGCGCTCTTGACCCGCGCCGAGAGCCGCAACACCACCGACAGCGTCAGAGCGAGGAACGGCGGGACCACCCACAGCATCAACACCCACCATTGCGCGGTCGGGAAAAACCAGCCGCCCACATGGGGCCCGACGATCAGATTGACCACGAGGGCGTACACACCAAACCCGATGAGCGTGGTCGCGTACCCCGGCACGAGGCTGGCAATGAGCTTGCCCGTGTAGAGCTGGCGTTCGGTGGCGGGCGAGTGCGCAAGAAATTCGCCCGTCCCCTTCTCTCGCTCCCCCACCAGGCAGTTGGCGCCGACCGCGGTCGAGATGGTCATGGGCACGATTACCGCGAGCGGCGCGAACAGGTACACCGCCAGGGCGTAGCTGGCTTTGACCGCGTCGTTGGCATGCGGCGCCCGGCGATCGATCGCCGTCCTCGCCGTGCCCGGCAACACCGACAGCGTGGCGCCCATCTTCTGGACGAGATCGTTGCCCCCGATGTGGGTGATGGCGAAGAGCAGCACCGCCGGCGCCACCACGAAGAAGAAGGCGGCCAGGATGAGCATCGGCACCCAAAAGTCAGGGCTCTGGTAGAGCTGGCGAAGGTCGGTCCTCGCCACCACCCAGGTGGGTGAGCTCGATCGTGGCCGGCGTCGTTTGGGGAATGTTGCCGTTGTGAGAGTCGCCGTCATACCCCGACCTCGGCCGGCGCTCTCGTCGGCAACAACCCGCCATCGGCGCGGCCGCTGCGAACGGCGAAGTACAACTCTTCCAACGTGGGCTCGTGCGGGGTCACTCGCGTGAGCTGCGCGCCGGCCGCGGTCAGCGCGTTGACCAAGTCGGGGACGCGTGCCAAGTCGTCGAGCTCAACCGACGCCGACCCTGCGTCACGGTGGTAGGCGAGGACACCGGGCAGGCGCATGAGGACTTCGAGAACACTTCGGTCGACGGCGTCGATCACGACCGACGGGTGTGGCCACACAAGATTGACCAGATCCGCCGGTGCGCCGGCCACCAACGTCCGACCGTCCTCCATGAGGACGACCTGATCGGCCAGGCCCTCGGCCTCCAGGAGGAGATGGGTGCACATGATGACGGTCCGACCTTGGGCGGCCATCTCGTCGATGAGTCGCAGGACGGCGCGCGACGACTCGGGATCGAGACCCGACGTCGGCTCGTCGAGGAGCAGGAGCTCCGGGTCATGCAGCACGGCGCGGGCCAGGGCGAGGCGCGTCTTCATGCCCGTCGAGTAACCCCCGACGCGCAGATCGAGTGCATGCTCGATGCCAAACCGCGCCGCCGCCTCCTGGATCGGCGCCCTCGACCCGAGGCGGTACAACTCGGCGGCGTAAACGAGGTTGTCCCAACCCGACAGCCGATCGTAGAGAGCGGGCTTGGCGGCGACAACGCCGCATCGACGGCGGACGATGTCGCCGGCCGCGGCCGGATCGAGACCAAACGTCCGCACGGTCCCCGCTTCGGCTCGGAGAGCCCCGGTGATCATGCGGACCGCGGTCGTCTTGCCGGCGCCGTTGGGACCGACCAGGACCGTGACGGTGCCCGCCATGGCGGACAGCGTGAGATCGGAGAGTGCGACCGTCCCTCCGAACGCTCTTCGGACGCCGTGCATCTCGACCACCTCGGCGCCATCCATCTCCCTGCTATCGGTACGCCTCGCCACGCCCTAAGCGCTACGGTCGATCAGGTGGTGGTGACGGCCAACGGCGCGCCCCTCGAGCTAGTGGACGGAGCCACCGTCGCCGATCTCCTCGAGGCCATGGGTCTGACCGACCGGGTGGTGGTCGTCGAGCTCAACGGCGAGCCGGTCGATCGTCGAGCCACGTCATCGACGGCACTGGCCGACGGAGACACGTGCGAGATCGTCCGGGCCGTTGCCGGCGGGTGCTGGTAGTGCCGCGGTCGACCGCCGAGCGTCGGCTCTACCTCTGCACACCGGACCGGCCCGACTTGGAGCGATTTGTGAGTCTGTGCGTAGAAGGCGGCGTCGACATCGTGCAGCTCCGCGACAAGACCCTTGCCGACCGGCCGTTGCTGGCCCGAGCGGCTGTCCTACAGAAGGTGTGCGCCGATGCCGGCGTGCCGTTGATCCTCAACGACCGCCCCGATCTCGCCCTCGAGGCAGGAGCCGACGGCGTGCACGTCGGGCAGGACGATGTGACACCCGCCACCGCCCGGTCCATCCTCGGCCCCACCGCCATCATCGGTCTTTCGACCCACTCCACCGACGACCTGGCCGCCAGCATCGACGAGCCGGTCGACTACGTGTCGGCCGGACCGGTGACGGCCACTCCCACCAAGCCGGGTCGGCCCGGTGTCGGCCTCGAGTACGTGCGTCACGCCGTCGCCCGCGCCGGACGGCCGGTGTGGGTCACGGGCGGGGCATCGCCGGCCACCGTTGGCGACATGGTGGCGGTGGGCGCCCGACACATCGTGGTCGTGCGCTGGCTCACCGAGGCGAGCGACCCGCTGCGTGCCGCCCGCCAACTCCGCCAAGCCATCGACGACGCCATCGCCTTGACGTGAGGCGGCGCGGCGGCGCGGCGGCGCGGCGGCGTCAGGCGTCGCGTCGCTCCAACCACCCCAGGAGTAGGGCGATGGCACGCGGATCGTGACGGAGTCGATGTCCGGCCATGGCGATCACTCGCAAGTCCGCCTCACCCGCGGCCGCGTCGGCGAGCGCCCTGGCATCCACCAGCGGCACCTCTTCGTCGGCGGAGCCGTGCACGATCAGCAGGGGTCGCGGCGGGATGGCGGCGGCCGACTCCAGCGGGTTGATGCCGGCCAGATCGTCGGCCCACACGTCGAGATCGTCAGGGGCGTCCGTCTCGGTCAGTCCCGCCCGGTAGGCCGCCACGGCCAGACGCCTCGGATCCTCCGCCAACGTCGAGAGGTCCGAGGGGGCAGCCAGGGCAGCCACACCACCGATGGCGGGATCGATGGCGGCGACGCGCAGGGCGAGGGTCCCGCCGAAACCAAAGCCCGCCAGCCACACCGTTGACACCTCGCCGCGCAGAAGGTCGACGGCGGCCTGGAGATCCTGGAGCCAGCCGCCTGGGCTGAAGTGACCCCGCGATGCCCCCGCCCCCCGGAAGGCAAAGCTCAGCGCCGCCCACCCGGTGTCGCTCGCCACCCGATCGGCCAACTCGGCGAAGGTGTGGGCGGCGGTCTCGGCGGACGCCGGCCCGGTCGGGAACTCGTGAGCCACGACGAGCCCGGTGCGGGTGGCGTCGCGGGCTGCCGAGGAGCGGGGTCGCGCCAAGTGCGACTCGAGTCGTAGACCACCGCTCGTCAGATCGACCGGCGGGGCCTCCTCTACGGGCGGATCAGCCAGCGGAGGCGCAGTGTCGACAGGGGCGATAGCCGCGATTGCGGGCCTCGTCGACCAGGTCCGGACCAAACGACGCGAACTGCTCGGAGCTCATCAGCTCGGCGATCTGACAGTCATCGACGGCGGCGTCGAGATCGTGCACGACCATGCGGCGCTTGTCGCCCAACCATTGGAAGTGTTCGAAGCGCACGGGCCTGCTCATAGCGGCCGAAGTGTAGGCGGGGCGCGCCGAGGGGCGCCCCGCAAGGGACGCCCCTCGAACTCAAAAGGTTCTGAAAAAGGCACTGAATCTCCGTACAGCGCCGGATGGGACCATCTTCCGGCTAGAGGGTTCAGCGGGTAGCTGGCTGGGATTCGCCAGGTGGCCCAGACAAGCCGCTTAGCGGCCAGCCACCTCCAAGGTCCCAAGTAAATGACTCAGTTGGACCACCTCCTCTCTCTGGTGGCTCCATCAAATCACAATCGCTGCTCCCATGGGAACGACTTCTCGCCGTCAAATCTCAGTCCAACTCGTCGTCGCCCGCCTCCGGCCCGATGGCGCCGATGGCGTCGAGATAACCGAACTGGGCATCCAGGACCGCTGCCACCTGATCCTCCGACCACGGCGAGTCCATAGCTCGGGCCTTGTCCATCACGAAGTCGGCGACCTCCTCGGGTCCGACCACCATCGACCCGTCGGGACCAGGCGCATCAGGACCGGTCGACATGCCGCGAGCCCGGAGAAACTCGAGATTCCACTCGATGATCTGCTTGACGTCGCCGAAGCTCAACTGCGTGCTCACCTCGAGAGGCAGATGATTGGCCACCCACTCGGTCGCCTCGTCGATGTCGAACACCGCCATGGGCGGCTGGGTATCCAGCCGGCGCGCCTCCCGACCGACCACGACCGCAGCGATGAGGAAGACCACCGCCAAAGCGATGACGACAAAGAGGAGCACCATCTCGCCGCCGATGTTATCGACGGGCCGCGCTCGGCCCTGCTGATTGGGGAGGGTTGAGGATCAACCGGGCCACATTCGCCCCAAGTCTTAAAGACCGATGCGTTGCGCCAGCAGCTCGCGATGGTACGTCGGGTCGCCGAGGTAGAGCTCGGAGCTCTTGGCCCGCTTGAAGTACAGGTGCGCAGGGTGCTCCCAGGTGAAGCCGATACCGCCATGGATCTGGATGTTTTCGGCAGCGGAGTGGAAGTAGGCATCCGAGCAGTAGGCCTTGGCCAGGCTGGCCACGACGGGCAGCTCGTCCGAATCCTCGGCTGCCGCCCAACCGGCGTAGTAGGCAGCTGACTTGGCCGACTCGACCTCCAGCAGCATGTCCGCGCACTTGTGCTTGATGGCCTGGAAGCTGCCGATCGGCCGACCGAACTGGACCCGCACCTTGGCGTACTCGACACTCATGTCGAGAACCCTTTGCGCGCCCCCCACCTGCTCAGCAGCGAGCGCCACCGCGGCCAGATCGAGGGTCTTGGACAGGATGGCCCAGCCGCCACCGTCGGTCCCGACCAGGCGCGCCGGCGTGTTGGCGAAGTCCAGCTTGGACTGCTTGCGGGTCTGGTCCATCGTCGAAAGGTTGGTACGGGTCAGGCCGGCGGCCCCACCGTCGACGGCGAAGAGCGAGACGCCCGCGGCCGTGCGGGCGGCGACGATGATCAGGCTGGCGGTGTTGCCGTCGATCACGAAACTCTTGGTGCCGGTCAGCGTGTAGCCGTCGCCCGACCTGGTGGCCTGGAGGGCGATGCCGCTCTCGTCCCACTTGCCCGACTCTTCGGCGATGGCCAGCGTGGCGATCGTCTCACCGGAGGCGATGCCAGGCAGGAGATCCTTCTTGGCGGCGTCATCCCCGCTCGCCAACAGGGCGTTGGCAGCAAGGGCGACGGTCGAGAAGTACGGGGCGCACAGCAGGGAGCGGCCCATCTCCTCCAGCACCACGATCAGCTCGACGTAGGTGTATCCCGACCCGCCGTACTCCTCGGGGATCGCCAGGCCCTGGAGTCCGAGCTGCTGGGCCATCTGCTCCCACACCGCCGGGTCGTAGCCCTCGGCCGTGTCCATCAGCCGGCGCACCTCCGCCTCGGGCGACTTGTCGTCGAGGAATCGGCGCACGGACTTACGGAGCTCTTCTTGCTCCTCGGAGAAAGCGAAGTTCACGGCGATGGCCCCCTCTAACGACGTCGGCTGCCCGTTGTTTTACTAGACCGCGCGGTCAAGTTGCACGTCCGGCGGCGTCGGGGGCGGTCGTCGGCCGGCCGGCGTGGCCACCCGTGCGAACATGGCCCCTATGGCCACACCCGTCGCCCTCCACTGGTCCGATGCCGCCGTCGAGGTCCACAAGATCGTGGTCGGACCCGTGGACAACAACGTGTTCATCGTCCGCTGCCGCTCGACGGGCGATGCCGTGCTCATCGACGCCGCCAACGAGCACGACCTGTTGTTGTCGCTGGCATCGTCGCTGGGTGTGCGCTCCGTCATCGAGACCCACGGCCATTGGGATCACATCCAAGCCGTGCCCGCCATGCGCGAGGCCGGCTACTCGGTGGCGGTCACGTCACTGGACTCGGCGATGCTGCCGTCCTACGACACGGTCATCGACGACGACGTCGTGTTGTCGGTGGGCCGGTTGCGGCTCCGCACCATCTTCACGCCCGGCCACACGCCGGGGTCGGTGTGCTTCTTGCTGGAGGACACACCGCTGCTGTTCAGCGGCGACACCCTTTTCCCGGGTGGGGTCGGCAACGCCACCTTCCCGGGCGGCGACTTCTCGACGCTTTTGACGTCGGTGTCGACGCGTCTCTTCTCAACGTTGCCGGCCTCGACGATCGTGCTGCCGGGCCACGGGCTCGACACCACCATCGGCGACGAGTCGCCTCACTTTGACGAGTGGGTCGATCGTGGCTGGTGACGGCGTCGGGCCCCCGCTGCGCTACGACCAGCGCCCCCTCGACCACACCCCCGTCCACACCGGCGGGCTGCCGGCCACGCCGCAGCGGGACCGATCGATCCCAGCCTCGGCCTGGATCGAAGCCCCCGCCACCCTCCTGGCCCTGGGCGACGACATCAACCGCGCCGACGACATCACCTACAAGCGCCGGATCGGGCCGTGGCTGTTGTGGCGGGCCGGCCCGGCCACCGACGCTGATGCCCGGTATCTGGCTCTTGCCGCCGACGACCTGGACCAGCAGTGGACCTTCCGGCTTTTCCCGGACGGCACCGGGACGGGCGTGGGGCCGAGTGGGGCGACGCACACCAGGTTCCGGACCTGGAAGGAGGACCTCCGGGACCACCCCCCCATCCTCTAGCTCATTTCATGATATTTGGTCTGATCGTGCAGCGAGATGATCTCGCAACTGGGCCTCGTTGCGAGATGATCTCGCAGAGCAAGACCGTGGCAGCCACGACAGGACTTCAGACGGCGGTCAGCGGGTGCCGCGGAACGGTGACCACGTCGATCTCGGGTGGCAACCCGTCCACCGAGCACGAGCCGTCGGCCTCGACGGTCACCGTGATGCGCCGACCGGCGAGCGGGATCCGATGGACCTGAAGGGGGCCCATACCCTCCAGCAGGGCCGGAGATAGCCACACCTTGCCGTGCGGGATCCACGGGTCGAGCCTCAACAGGGTCCGCAAAAAGAGCAACGGCGTCCCGGACGCCCACGCCTGCGGCGAACACGATGTCGGGTAGCTCACAACCGTGGGCAGCTCGGCTCGGTCCAACCCGCTGTACAGCTCCGGCAGCCGGCCCCCCTGGCTGACGGCGGCGTTGAGGACGCCGGTGATGACCCGCTGCGCCTGCTCCACCATGCCGTAGCGCATGAGCCCGGCGGCGATGATGGCGTTGTCGTGGGGCCAGACCGAGCCGCAGTGGTAGCTGATGGGGTTGTACCCGGTCATGCTGCTGGCCAACGTCCGGACGCCCCACCCGCTGAACATCGCCGGTGACAGCAACCGCTCCCCCACCAACGACGCTTTTTCCTCGTCGACGATGCCGGTCCACAGCGCGTGTCCCATGTTGGACGCGAGGGCGTCGATAGGACGCTTGTCGGCGTCTAGCCCCATGGCAAACCAGCCCTTGTCCTCCAACCAGAAGTCGGCGTTGAAGCGTCGCTTCAGCTCGACGGCGCGGTCGCGCCAAAGGGTGAATGCGGCCACATCTCCGGTCTCCTCGGCGAAGTAGGCCCGCGCCAGGTAGGCGCCGTAGACGTATCCCTGCACCTCGCAGAGGGCGATCGGCGCCCGGGGAATCTCGCCATTGGCGAAGCGCACACCGTCGTAGCTGTCCTTCCAACCCTGATTTTGCAGGCCCCGGTCGGACGCCCGCTGATACTCGACGTAGCCATCCCCGTCGCGGTCACCGTGGTTGACGATCCAGTCCATGGCCCGGTCGGCGTGCGGCAGCAGTTGGTCCACGATCTCGGCGGCCAGACCCCACCGGCGCAGTTCGCCGAGGAGCATGACAAAAAGCGGCGTGGCATCGGCCGTCCCGTAATAGACCGAGCCCCCGTCGAGGCTCAACGACGACGCCTCCCCGAAGCGCATCTCATGCAGGATCCGGCCGGGCTCCTCCTCCGTGCGGGGGTCGACGTCGACGCCCTGGAAGCGAGCCAGCGTCTGCAGCGTACCGAGCGCCAGGTCGGGGTCGACGAGCAGCGCCATCCAACTGGTGATCAGCGAGTCCCGCCCGAACAGGGTCATAAACCAGGGGGCGCCGGCGGCGACGACGGCCCGATCCGGGTAGTCGGGATCAAAGATCCGAAGGGCGCCCAGGTCCTCGAGGCTGCGGCTGACGACGGTGCGCAGCTCTTCGTCGTCGGTCGCTAGGAGGGGAACGTCGCGTCTCCACTTCTTGAGTCGCTCCAGAGGTGTTGCCCGCTCGACGGGCTCGCCGCACCGATACCTGGGCTGGATGTCCTCATCATCGATGACCGGCGTCAACTGCAGGCATGCCCGCCACTCTCCCCGCGCCGGCACGATCACTTCGTAGGTGAGCTGGTTGGCGACGAGGTGACACCTGGGTTGGCAGGTCACGCGCACGCCGCGCCGGATGTTGCCGTTGCGCCACTTGAACACCAACGAGCCGTCGACGGCCTCGTCGGCGTGCTCCCCCGACCGGGCGACCCGCCCCTCCTTGACCTCGAACAGGTGGGCGAAGTCGGCCTCGACCGTCATCTCGAGCAGGCAGAAGGCGGGCTCCTCCCCGAAGTTCCGCACGACAACGTCCTCGCGCATGCCCCGCCCGACGTAGCGGTAGCGAAACACCATGAGCGTCGAATCGGCCCTGCCGTTGCGGGGCGCGGTGCGGCTCACGAAGACGGCGCTGAACGGGTCCATGGTGCTCGCGGCCAGCGACTCCGGAACCTGATGGTTGATCAGCAGCTCGAAGCGGGACAGGAAGCGGGTGTCGCGAAAGAAGAGTCCGTGCGGAGTGCCCCGCGAGATGTCGCCGGATCCGCTCGAGATGCAGAACGACGCCCCCTCCACCAGGGTCACAACCCCGCCGGTGCCCAACAACGTCGGTGACTCGCCGGCGTTCCATGGGTCGGTCACACCGACCGACGATACCGGCACCGTATTTCCACTACGCACGTAGTGGTAATAGAATCGGCGTCGTGGCCGCTCTCTTCGCCATCGAGGATCTGCACGTCAAGGTCGACGGTACAGAGATCCTGCGCGGGGTCGACATGATCGTCAACGCCGGCGAGGTTCACGCGCTGATGGGTCCCAACGGGTCGGGCAAGTCGACCCTTGCCAACGCCCTGCTGGCCAACCCCGAGTACGAGGTCTCGAAGGGTCGGATTCTCCTCCATGGCCAAGACGTCACGAGCTGGCCGACAGACGTGAGGGCTAAAGCGGGCATGTTCCTGGCATTCCAATATCCCGAAGAGATCGCCGGCGTGCCGATGGTCCAGTTCCTCAAGCAGGCGCTGTCGGCCCGCAAGGGGATCGAGGACCTGTCGATGCTCGAGACCCGGCTCTCGATCATGGAGTGGATGAAGCGGCTCGACATGGACCCCTCCTTCGGCGACCGCTTCATCAATCAGGGTTTTTCTGGGGGCGAGAAGAAGCGCAACGAGATCCTGCAGATGGCCATGCTCGAGCCCGACATCGCCATCCTCGACGAAACCGATTCCGGTCTCGACATCGACGCCCTGCGGGCCGTCGCCCACGGCGTCCGGGCCGTGCAAGAGGCAAGGCCCGAGCTCGGCGTGGTGTTGATCACCCACTACCAGCGCATCCTCGACGAGCTCAAACCCGATTTCGTCCACCTGCTGATCGATGGCCGCATCGTCGAGAGCGGGGGCGCCGATCTGGCGCGGCGGCTCGAGACCGAGGGGTATGACGCCTGGAAGCCGGTTCGGCCATGAGCGAGCACAGCGCGAATCGCCCGAGCGGCGGAGAGCGGGAAGTACAGAGCGAAGCCACGGATGTGGCGTCATGAGCGGACAGCTCGACGTCGCCCGTGTGCAGAAGGACTTCCCGATCCTCACCCGGCTGGTGCACGACCACCGCCTCGTCTACCTCGACTCTGCCTCCTCATCCCAGAAGCCTTCAGCCGTCATCGACTCGATGCAGCGCTACTACGAGACGACGCACGCCAACATCCACCGGGGCACGTACGAGCTGGCCGAGGAGTCGACTCGTCTGTACGAGGAGTCGCGCGGCCGGCTGGCCCGATTCATCGGCGCGCCGTCGGAGCGCGGCGTAGTGTTCACCAAAAATGTCACCGAGGCGATCAACCTCGTCGCCTACACCTGGGGCCGCGCCAACCTCCGCGACGGCGACGTCGTGGTGCTCACCGAGATGGAGCACCACGCCAACCTGGTGCCGTGGCTGATGCTGAAGGAGGAGCGCGGCATCGAGCTGCGTTTCATTCCGCTCGCCGCCGACTTCACGCTCGATCTCACCGACCTCGACCGCATCGTGAGCGGCGCCAAGCTCGTCGGCGTGACGGCGATGTCCAATGTGCTCGGGACCATCAATCCGGTCACCCGCATCGGCGAGGCCGCCCACGCTGCTGGTGCCCTGTTCCTCGTCGATGGTGCCCAGCTCACGCCGCACATGGCGACCAACGTGGCGGCCATCGGATGCGACTTCTTCGGCGTCACCGGTCACAAGATGTTGGGACCGACGGGCATCGGGGCCCTGTGGGCGCGACCCGAGCTGCTCGAGGCCATGCCCGCCTTCCTGGGTGGCGGCGAGATGATCAGCGACGTCCGCCTGGACGGCTGGTCACCCAACGAGATTCCGTGGAAGTTCGAGGCCGGGACCATGCCCATCGCCGAGGCCGTCGGCCTCAAGGTGGCCATCGACTACCTCGAAGGCCTGGGCATGGCCGCCGTGCGCCAGCACGAGATGGCATTGACGGCCTACGCCCTGGAGCAACTGCGCGCCCGCCACGGCGACGGCATCACGATCTTCGGTCCCGACAACCTCGAGGTGCGGGGCGGGGTCATCTCCTTCGCCTACAAAGGCATCCACCCCCACGACCTGTCCCAAGTCCTCGACCAGGAGGGCGTCTGCATCCGAGCTGGCCACCATTGCGCCAAGCCCCTCATGCGCAAGCTCGGCATCAACGCGACAGCTCGCGCCTCGCTCTACGTGTATAACGACGAGGCTGACGTCGACGCTCTGGTGGACTCGCTGTCCGCCGCCGACGACCTGTTCCTCTAAATCCTTCAGAATCACCCAGGAGAAGACCGCAATGGCCGGCCTCGAAGACCTCTACCGAGAGATCATCCTCGATCACTACCGCAACCCCCGCAACCGGGGCGAGCTACCCACTCCGCCCGCCCACCGGATGGAGGGTTTCAACCCGCTGTGCGGCGACGAAATCGTGGTCTACCTCGACGTGGAGGACGGTCGCGTGGTCGACATCAAAATCAGCGGCCAGGGCTGCTCCATCTCCCAGTCGTCTGCGTCGATGATGTCGGGCGCCGTGAAGGGCAAGACCGTGGCCGAGGCCCGGGCCCTGATCCGGGCGTTCAAAGGAATGATGTCGATCCACGAGCAGCGCCTCGACGGCGAGGGCGATGACCTCGGGCTGACCGGCGCGTCATCCTCGTCCTCAGCCTCGTCCTCGTCCTCGTCCTCGTCCTCGTCGGCGTCGGCTGAGGACGGCGACAGCGACACCGGCGCCGGGGCCGCCGGCGAGGCGCCTCCGAAGCTGGGGGATCTCGAAGCCCTCCAGGGTGTGGTCAAGTTTCCGGTCCGTATCAAGTGCGCCACCCTGTCGTGGAACACGCTGGCTCAGGGTCTCGACGAGGCGGCCGCGGCCGCCAGCTGACCTGTGGGTCAGCAACCCCTTCGTAGGGTCACCATCGTCGGCGGCTCCCTCGCCGGACTGCGCGCCGCTGAGGCGCTGCGGCGGGAGGGGTACGACGGCGTCGTCCGCATCATCGGGGCCGAGGAGCACCTGCCGTTCGACCGGCCCCCGCTCTCCAAGCAAGTCCTGGCCGGGACGTGGGAGCCGGCACGAGCGCAGCTGCGCGGCGCCGACTCCGTCGATGCCGAGTGGGTGCTCGGCCACCGAGCGACGTCCCTTGACGTCGCCACCCATAGCGTCACGCTCGATGACGGCAGTCGGGTCGACGCCGACGGTGTGGTCATCGCCACCGGCGCCACGCCTCGCCGTCTCCCTGCTGCGGTCGCGGATCCGGGGCTCGAGGGCGTGCACGTGTTGCGTTCGATGGCGGACTGCGTGGCACTGGCCGACGACTTGGCCCGGAGTGAACGCGTGACGGTCATCGGCGCCGGGTTCATCGGGTCCGAGGTGGCGTCGACGGCCAAGGGCCGGGGCCTCGAGGTGACCATCCTCGAAGCGCTGCCGGTCCCTCTGGAGCGGGTGCTGGGCGCAGAGATGGGCAAGGTGTGCGGCCGACTCCACATCGACAATGGCGTCGACCTGCGACCCGCCGTGGCCGTCGCCGGTCTCGAAGCTGGTAGCGCCGCCGGCGCCGCGGCCGGGCGGGTCGGCCGCATCCGCCTGGCCGACGGGGGCGCCATCGACGCCGACGTCGTCGTCGTCGGCATCGGCGTGACGCCTGACACCGGCTGGCTCCAAACATCGGGGCTGACCCTGGACAACGGGGTCGTCTGCGATGCTCGCTGCCAAGCCGCCCCGCGCGTCGTCGCCGCCGGCGATTGCGCCCGCTGGTATCACACGGGCTTGGCCGCGTTGCTTCGCGTCGAGCACTGGACCAATGCCGCCGAGCAGGCCGACGCCGCGGCCCGCACACTGCTCCACGGGACAGCCGCACCGGTGTATTCACCCGTGCCGTACTTCTGGTCCGATCAGTACGGGACCAAGATCCAGTTCGTCGGGCACAACAACCCCGGCGACACCGTCGCCATCGTCGAGGGGTCGGTCGACGAGGGCAGGTTTGTGGCGACCTACTCCCAAGGTGAGCGGATCACCGCCGCCCTCCTCTGGAATCGGCCGGCGCGCATACCGTACTGGCTGGGCGAGCTGGCGTGGCTGGGTGGGAGTCCGGCGCGCGACGGGTAAGTGTCTCCAACGTTGGAGGCAAATACGGGGACATAGTCCCCGGATCTTCCTCCAACGTTGGAGGCATTTGGCGCGCTGAACGGCGCTTTAGCCCTTGCAGCCGACTTTGTAGTCGTTGGTGCTCCCGGCGTCGACGGTCTGGAGGCCCACGAAGATCAGGAGTGGCACCCCGGTGAGCGACGCCACGGTCGTGGCGTACGGATACTCGAGCCTCGCGCCGATCGGCGGGCTGCCGACGTCGGTCAGCGGGACAGTGATGGCCATGGTCCCATCCGCAAAGACGCCACTGAGCACATGCTCCTGCGTCGGCCCGTTGACCGGGTCCAGGTAACCGTCGACAAAGACGACCGTCTCCCCTGACGCCTGAGCCTCGGCGTAGTAGGTCATGTCCTTGTACGTCCAGTAGACAAAGAACTCCGTCCCTGCGTAGGACGTCGGCACGATGCCGGGCGAGAGACCGGGGCCGCTCATGTAGACGATCAGCGACTGGTGGTCAGGTGAGAGTGAGAAGCCGCCACCCGTGAAGTTGAGGGCGGGATCGTTTTGGCCGGTGATCGGATCGGTCGCGTTGCCGAGCGATCCGATGTACACATCCGTCCTGCCGCAGGCCACCGGATTGGGGGCGACGGCCGGCGGCAACGCTGGGTTGATCGGCGTCAACCGGTGATCGAGGTCGCGCATGATGTTGGCGACGTCCATGACGCCGAGGCCGCTGTCGTAGTCGTAGCCGGGCCCCGGCTGGTAGGCGAAGTTGCCGATGCCGAGCTCCGACTGGGTGACGTCATCGAAGTCGCGGTGGTAGTCGGGACCCTTGGCCGCACGGTAGAGGCTCTCGTCGGCGAACCCGAGGCCACCCTTGGGCGCCGCCGCCTGGATGCGCGCCCACATGCCGGAGGCGAGTTGGTCGGACAGACTCGTCCCGCCTCCCGCGCTGCTGCTCATGTCCTGCACGACCCCGTAGGTCCCGATCGAGCTGACCTCAGGGATGCCGCCGGCCGAGTCGGCCGCGATGTCGGGAACCCCACGACAGATCGTGCCGCTCGGATAGGCCTGGCCGGTGGGATCGACGAGACAGGGATGGTTGATGGCAGCGATGCCCTTCTGGAACGCGGGCTCGGCGACGAACGCTGATGGACCACCGCTGCTGTAGGTCCACGATGTCTCGCTGACCCGCTGGTCGGCGGCGCCATTGGCCTGCAGCACGGTGCCCCCCACGGAGACCACGTAGGGGCTGACGGCCGGGAAAGACTCGAAGGGGGCCGTGCCCGGTAGCAGGCCATTGGTGTTGGTCGGGAGTTGAACGGGGGCGCAAAACCCGCCGGTGTCGCCGGAGGCGGTGAAGAGCGTGCGGCCCTCGAGCGTCGCCTGCCGGAGAATGGGTTCGGAGGCCAGCTCGGAGTTGTCGCCGAGCGACAGTCCGTACGTCGAGTTGGGCGGGTCGAGCAGGGCGTCACCGACGACCGGGTTGAGCGGGTCGGTCTCGCACTCACCGAAGCTGGCACCAACCTGCAGTGGCCCGGCGGGGTCGTTGGCCCACGCCGCGAAGCTGGCGACGATGCCGGCATCGGCCAGGCTGTTGCCGAAGTAGTAGACAAGTTGCTTGGCCTTCGGAGCCATGCCACTGGAGGCCTGGGAGTCGAGGTTCCACTCGAACTCGCCATCGACGTCGAGATCGTGATCGCCGGCGACGCTGTGGACGACGCGCACCGGGATTTCCGGCAGACCGTCACGTTGTTCGAAGATCCGGAGGTTGGCGATTACCGGCGCGATGTCGCCGCCACCAATGATGCCGATGGACTGGCCCTGCCCCATGTCCGAGTTGGGCATGTCGTAGATCTTCCAGAGGTCCTGGGGCACGAAGGTCCCCGTGAAGGTCCCACCCGACTGCGCCGGCGACGCCGCGACCGCCGGCGACGCCGCGGCCGGGGGCGACGCCGCCGGGACACCACTGTCGGCCGGTTGGAAGGCCTGAAGGGTGTTGAGCCCGAGGATGGTCGTCACTGGCAGGCTCGCCGGGTAGGCGGGGGCTGCGGTGTTGGCATAAAAGTCGCGACCCTTGAAGCGGTAGGACCTGATCGGCGTGTCAAACAAGCGAGACGCCGACCGCGCCGTCGCTCCCACCACGATGGCGTCGCCGGCACCTGAGACGCTCTCGATCCGCATCCCGCCCGAGCGGAGCCAGGACTCGGTCGCGGCCACCGTCGCCGCCGGCACACCAAACTCTGTGGCGTACTCGGCGGGAGTCAGGAACTTGTGATAGTCCGGGCTGGACGGGTCGTACATCGCCGTATACGCAGCCAACTCGCCAGCCGTGTCGGGATGAGCGAGGGTGACGAGCAGGTCCATCGGGGTCGAGGGCGGCGTGGTACCGAGCCGCTCGGCCAGGCTCAGACCGTCGAGGACATTAGGAAGGTGGTCAACCGCGGGGCGGGAGCTGGTCAGCGCGGAGGCGCCGACCGACGCGAGCGGCGCGACGGCAACGACGGCCGCGACCAGCGCGGCACCGAGCGTGGCGCCGACCGCACGATCATGTCGACGTCCGCGCCGCCGTAAGCCGAGCGGCCCCAGAATTTTCATGCGAGGAGCTTTCCACAGGCAACCGGCGTCTCCTCCCCGGCCCACCGGGCGGGCTGGTGCGAGGCCGTACAAATCCTCACAAAAGCGGATCATCCGGAAGCCCGCCCGCGCCCGCGCCGCCATCCTCGGACGAGTCGAAGCCGGCGTAGCCGGTGCGTTCCAGTTCCTCAGCCATCTCGGGCCCACCCGTCGCGACGATCCGACCAGCCGACAGCACGTGGATGGTGTCGGGTCGCAGCTCCTTGAGCAGCCGGCTGTAGTGGGTGATAGCCAACACGCCGAGCCCGATCTCGGTGGTGAGAACTTCGACCCGTCGACTCACGTCGCGCAACGCATCGACGTCGAGCCCGGAGTCGATCTCGTCGAGGATGGCAAAGCGCGGCTTGAGCACGGCGAGCTGCAACGTCTCGTTGCGCTTCTTCTCCCCTCCCGAAAGATCGACGTTGAGGGGTCGCGACAAAAACCGTGAGTCGAATCCGATCCGGGCCGCCTCGGCGCCGACCAGGCTGTGCATGAGCGACCGATCGGCGCCCCGTGCGGCAAAGGCCTCGCCGAGCGCGTCCTCGAGGCTGACACCGGGTACCTCGATCGGATATTGCATGGCGAGAAACAACCCGGCTTGGGCCCGTTGCCAGGTCGGCAATGCCAGGAGGTCAACCCCGTCGAGGGTGACGCCGCCTCCGAGCACCTCGTAACCGGGCTTGCCCATGAGCACGTGCGAGAGGGTCGACTTGCCCGATCCGTTGCGACCCATGACGGCGTGGACTTGACCCGACTCGACCGTCAGGTCGACGCCGCGGAGGATCTCCCGGCCGGGGATCCCGGCCCGCAGACCAGAGATGACGAGCGAGCTCATGCGCCGCCCTCGAGCATGACGCTCCCGTCCCGTACGACCACCTCATAGACGGGCACGGGCTGGGTCGCCGGCAACGTCTCCGGCTTGCCGGTACGGAGATCGAACGTGCTCCCATGCTTGACGCACTCGATCGTGCAGTCGTCCACGTCCACCTCGCCAAGCGACAGGGAGACGTCTTGATGACTGCACTGGTCCCCGATGGCGTAGACGTCGTCGCCTATCCGCACCACGACAATCCGATGCGAGCCGACGTCAAAGCGACGAGCCTCGCCGTCGCCCAACTCGTCGAGCCGGCAGAGCTCGACCGACGAGACCGAGCCCGACGAGACCGAGCCCGACGAGACCGAGCCCGACGAGACCGAGCCCGAGCCCGACGAGGACGATGACGACATCGACGTCATTGGTCAAACCCCAACGCCAACTTGGCGCTGACGACCTGGCCCAAGTGGCGGCGCAGTCCGGGCACGGGGAGCCGGGCGAGCAGGTCGTCGAAGAAGCCCAGCACGATGAGTCGCTCGGCCACATCGGTCGGCACGCCCCGGCTCTCCAAGTAGAAGCGCTGGTCGGCGTCGATCGGTCCGGTCGCCGAGGCATGCGAACAACTGACGTCGTTTTCCTCGATGTCGAGCTCGGGCACCGAGTAGGTGGCCAGCCCGGTGTCGGAGAGGATCAGGTTGCGGTTGGTTTGGAACGCCTTGGTCCCGGCTGCCCCACGGCGGATCCTGATGAGCCCGCTGTAGGCGGAGCGGGCCTCGTCGGCCACCGCCCCCTTGAAGATCAGCGTGCTCGTCGACTTGGCCGCCTCGTGATCTTGCAGCGTGCGGAAGTCGTGCATCTGCTTGCGCTCGCCGCAGTACAGCGCCATCAATTGGGCGTCGCCGCCGGTCCCGACGATTCGGCTGTCAGTGCGCATCCGCGCATAGTCGCCGCCCAACGCCACCGTGAAGCTGGAGAGCGTGGCGTCCCGCCCGACCCGGCCGGCCACGTACGCCGTCTGCCACACGCGCGGCCCGAGCTCTTGGGCGAAGAGGTGCGAGAGGTGCCCGCCGTCGGCGACGTCGGCCTCGACCACCGGGTCGACCCAGGCGACGACGTCGTCGGAGAGGTGGTATTCGACGATCGTGGCGGAGGCGTTGACGCCGACTTTGATGAGCGTCCTGGGGAATGTTGCCGCGTTGCCACTCGCCGTCCAGTGACAGATGACGATCGGCTCGCGCACAACCGCGTTGGCGGGCACGTCGATGACGACGGGTGACGGGGCCTGCGCGGTGTTGAGCTCGACGAGTGCGTCCCACGGTTGGGCGCCTCCGCTCAACTCGCCGATCCTGTCGCCCTCACGGACGATGTGGAGACGGACGCCGAGTGCGGCCGCAGTCGGCCCGACCTCAGCGGACGCGAGGGCGCCGTCGACGGTGAGGGCGGTCGCCGCGCGCGGCCCGATCAACTCCAGGATCCGCGTGACCGGTGCCGGTACCCCGGCCGGCGCCGAGGGTCGGGCGACCTCGAACGCGTCGAGGTCGAGCTCGCCGATCCGGCTATATCGCCAGATCTCGTCGGCCTCTGTCGGCAGCGGCCCTTCGGAGAATCGAGCCAGAGCGCGCTCGTGGGCGTCCCGTAAGGAAGAGGGACCAGGAAGGGTGCTGGGAACGAGCAATTGCAGGGGTGCCACGACTGGAAACGAATCCCTTCTCGGGGTTAGAAGGCTACCGGGTGGGGGCTATATTCCCCAACGCCGAGTACCGATTTCAAAGGGTGAACGAGCCCGTTGCGCACGCAGCCAGGCGCCCGCCGACGACGGGGCCCTCGTCGGTCAACTCGACCTCGATGACGCACGGCCGACCCATCTCACGGTGGGGGGAGGGGTAGCAGACCTCGGCGAGAAGACGTCAGAGCAGCCGTCAGCGGCGCTTGAAGCGGCCGCGCAGACGACCGAGCGGGCCGCCGTCGGCGCGATCGCGCTTGCGTTGGACGTCTTCGAGGACGGCGGGTGCCGCGGCGTTGACGATGGCCTCGGCCTCGTCGAGCAACTCGATGCTGTCGGCGTCGAAGCCGACGGGTTCGTCGGTGGCCGGAGGAGTGACGAGCGTGCCGTGCGTCCAGTTGACGTCGGCCAAGCGCCGCTGGAACGACGGGCAGTCGTCGGGGCAGCGCCACGGCGCTTCGGGGGCGAGGTCGAGCTCGCACATGCGCGCCACTTCGCCGTTGTCGTAGGTGCGGCTCTGAAAGTGCTTGCACTCTTCTCTCATGGCCACCGAGCTAGTGCCGACCGGGTCGGCGTCGCTCCCAGGAGCGGGCAAGCGAGGGTGGCGTCCAGCCGGCGTCGGCGTCGTTGACGTTGGTGCCGGGTGGGACGATCTCATCGATCCTGTCCAGGACGGCGTCGTCGAGGACGACATCGCCGGCGTCGATCTGGCCTTTGAGCTGCTCCATGGTCCGGGGTCCGATGATGGCTGACGTCACGACCGGATGGCTGAGGACAAACCCCAGGGCCAGGTCGATGAGGCTCATCCCCGCCTCCTCGGCGACACCGGCGAGGGCATCGGCTGCGTCGAGCTTGGCCTGATTTTCGGGCAGAGCCAGGTCGTAGCGCCGCGGGATCCGCGTGGCCCGACTCGACTTGGGAAGCTCCTCGACGGGGACGCCCTTGCGGTAACGGCCCGTGAGCCAACCGCCGGCGAGAGGCGACCACGGGATGACGCCCATGCCGTATTTTTGGCAGGTGGGCAGGATGTCGGCCTCGATGCCGCGCACGAGGATCGAGTACGGCGGCTGCTCGCAGACGAAGCGCTCGCGCCCTCTCTTCTCGGCCGTCCACTGCGCCTCGACGATCTGGTAGGCCGGGAACGTCGAGCTGCCCGCATAGCGGATCTTGCCGGCATGGATCAGATCGGACAGCGCACCGAGCGTCTCGTCGATGTCGCACGAGAGGTCAGGGCGGTGGATCTGGTAGAGGTCGATCCAGTCGGTGCCGAGACGCCGCAGGCTGTTGTCGCACTCTTTGATGAGCCAGCGGCGGGAGTTGCCGCCCATGTTGGGGTCTTCGCCCATGGGTCCGTGGGCTTTGGTGGCGAGCACGATGTTGTCTCGCTTGGCCGAGCCGCCGGCAGCCAGTGCCTTGCCGACGATCGTCTCCGACTCGCCGGCCGAGTAGACGTCGGCGGTGTCGATGAAGTTGATCCCACCGTCGAGCGCGGCGTCGATGATCGAGACGCACTCGTCGTGATCGCGGTTGCCGAACGCGCCGAACATCATGGCGCCGAGGCACAGGTTGCTCACCTTCAGGCCGGTGCTGCCAAGCGTGCGCATCTTCATCGGTGCCTCCCCGTGATCGAGCTCGTTGTCATCCGATGGGGTCGACCCTACCGGGCGACGAAACGATCAGCCGACGGAGCCTTCCATCTGTATCTCGATGAGGCGGCTCCACTCGACGGCGAACTCCATCGGTAGGGTCCGGGTCACGGGCTCGATGAACCCGTTGACGATCATGCCCATCGCCTGCTGCTCGGAAAGACCGCGGCTCATGAGGTAGAAGAGCTGGTCGCTGCCGACCTTGGACACCGTCGCCTCATGGCCGATCTGCGCGTCGCGCTCTTCGACCTCCATGTACGGCTTGGTCTGCGAGATGGAGTCCTCGTCGAGCAGCAGCGCGTCGCAGCGCACGAAGCTCTTGGCGCCCTTGGCTCCCTTGTCGACGTGGACGAGGCCGCGGTAGGTGCTGGTGCCGCCATCCTTGGAGATCGACTTCGACACGATCGTCGACGTGGTCTCCGGGGCGGCGTGGATCATCTTGGCGCCGGTGTCTTGATGCTGACCCGCACCGGCATAGGCCACGGACAGCACTTCGCCCGACGCCTTCGGTCCGACCATGACCACGCTCGGATACTTGATCGTCAGCCTCGACCCGATGTTGCCGTCGATCCACTCGACGTGGGACTCAGTGTCGGCACGGGCCCGCTTGGTCACCAGGTTGTAGACGTTGGGTGACCAATTTTGCACGGTCGTGTACGTGATCCGAGACGACGGCATGGCAACCAGCTCCACGACCGCGGAGTGCAGGGAGTCGGTCGAGTAGACGGGGGCCGAACAACCCTCGATGTAGTGAACCTGGGCGCCCTCGTCGGCGATGATCAGGGTCCGCTCGAATTGGCCGGCGTTCTCCGAGTTGATCCGGAAGTACGCCTGGAGGGGCAGCTCGCAGACCACGCCGGGCGGCACGTAGATGAACGAGCCACCGGACCACACAGCCGAGTTGAGCGCGGCGAACTTGTTGTCACCAGGCGGGATGATCTTGCCCATGAAGCGTCGGACGATGTCGGGATGCTCACGCACCGCGGTGTCCATGTCCGAAAAGAGGATCCCCTGGGCTTCCAGGTCCTCCCGATTCTTGTGGTAGACGACTTCCGATTCGTACTGGGCGGTGACGCCGGCGAGGTACTTCCGCTCGGCCTCGGGGATGCCGAGCTTCTCGTAGGTGTTTTTGATGGCGTCGGGCAGGTCATCCCACTCGTCGACCTGCTCGCCGGCGGGGCGCAGGTAGTAGTAGATGTCGTTGAAGTCGATGTCGGGCATCGAGGTGGCAAACCACGGCGCCATGGGCTTGGACTCGAAGATCCGCAACGACTTCAGCCGGAACTTGGTCATCCAGTCCGGCTCGCCCTTCCACCACGAGATCTCGCGCACGACGTCCTCGTTGAGCCCCTTCTTGGGCTTGAAGGCGTAGTCGACGGTGTCACTCCAGCCGAGCTTGTACCTACCCAGGTCAAGGTCGGTGGCTGCCATGCGGACTCCTTCTTCGACTCCAGGATCCCGCCACGGGGACGGGACGAATTTCTCCTACCCAGATAGTAACAAACCCATGCCGCTAGCCCACCCGACTTGCCGAACTCACTGACGCCATGGCGATCAAGTGGCGGAAGAGACCCTGTTGGGCGGCGTCATGCTCCATCAACTCGGGGTGCCATTGGACGGCGACGACCTCTGGGTGACCCTGCACCTCGAGGGCCTCGACCGTCCCGTCCGGCGCCCAACCGACGGCCGTGACCCCCGCACCGAGGCGCTGGGCGGCCTGATGGTGCAGTGAGTTGGCGCCGACCTCGGTCGTTCCCAGGATCGCCGCCAGGCGGCACGCCGGCTCCAGGCGCACACCGTGCACGACCTCCGTGAACCGTGACCCCCAGGCATGCCGTTCCCCGGTCACGGTCGGCACGTCCTGCACGAGCGAGCCACCGAGCGCCACATTGAGCACCTGGGCGCCCCGGCACACGGCGAGCAACGGCACCCGCTGGGCGACCGCTTCCCGGGCGAAAGCCAGCTCCCAGGCGTCGCGGGCGGGGTCGACGTTGCTGACCTCCGGGACGGGCTGCTCGCCGTACTCGCTCGGATCGACGTCCCCGCCACCGGTGAGCACGAGCCCGTCCACCGCGGCAATCGCCGTCGCCGCCAGCTCGGGCGCCAGGATGGGAATGATGACCGGGAGGCCCCCGGCCCGCACCACGCTGTCGACGAAATAGCGATTGGCGGTGTGGATGCGCGTGGGGGTGTCGGGGAAGACGTCGGTGACCCGCGGATAGGCGGTGAGACCGATGAGGGGAATGTGGCCGCTCACGGTCGGTGCCCCACCACATTAGTAGGCGTCTCCCGGTGCCCAACTTCAGCGGCGAACTCGGCGAGTGCTGGATCGTCGTGTCCACCAACCCAGACGTCGGCTCCCTCACCGACCTCCAAGGCGCGGCGGGCCGCCTTGGCCGCGTCGGTGTCGACGATCACGCGAGTCTCCACTCAGTCGATCCGACGAAGGTCGCGGCGATAGCGACGGCCGTTGTCCACGTAGGCGGCGACCCCCAGATCGATCAGGATCGATTGGGCTGCGCCCTCTTTGATCCGTGCCGGGATGCCGAGGGCCATGGCGCCCGCCGGCACGACGGTGCCGTTGGTGACGACGGCGTTGGCGCCGACGATGGCGCCGCTGCGCACGATGACCTCGTGGAGCACGATCGACCCGGAGCCGATGAGGCAGTGGTTTTCGATGGTGCAACCTTCCATGTGCACGAGATGGCCGATCACGCAATCGTCGCCGATCAACGTGTCCAACGGGCCGCCCGGCACGTGGATGACCGACCCGTCCTGCACCGACGTGCGCTCCCCCACGACGATGCGCCCGTAGTCGCCGCGAAGCACCGTCCGGGGCCACACCGTGGAGTCAGCGCCGATGGTGACGTTGCCGATGACCGTCGCGTCGGGGTGGACGAAGGCGTCGGGGTGAATCTTGGGGACGAGGTCGCCGAGGGCGTAGATGGCCATGGGTCTTCAGATCTCGAATCTTCCGTAGCCGCCCCGATAGAAGAGCAGCGGTCGGCCCTCTCGCGCTTGCATCTCGAGCACCCGCCCGACCGCGATGTGATGGTCGCCGCCTTCGTGAACCGCCTCCAGACGGCATTCGATCCACGCCAGCGCTCCGGCGATGACCGGCGCGCCGGTGAACCGCCCGGGCGTCCAGCCCACGCCCGAGAACTTGTCGGTGCCCGGAGCCGCGAACGCCCGGCACACTTCCTCTTGGTCCTCGGCGAGGACGTTGACACAGAAGCCGCCGGACGCGGCCACCTTGGGCCAGCTTCCCGAACCCTTGCCTGGGCAGACGAGCACCAACGGGGGGTCCAGCGAGAGCGAGCTGAAGGACTGACAGGTCAGTCCCGCCGGCCCTGCCGCCCCCGTCCCCGCCCCTGTCACGATCGTGACCCCGCTGCAAAAATGGCCCAGGGTGGCGCGGTAGTGCTGCTCGGAGATGATCGGATCGTGCAGGCCCGCCACCCCGGGAGGATCGGTCACGCCGTCACCCTACCGGCGAGCATCAGAGCTGGATCTGAAGACCCTCTCGCGCGCCGATGATCTCGGGACCGTCACAACCGGCGCCGGCGCGTATCTCCGCGTGCAAGTGATCGAGATCATCATCGCTGTGGGCCGGGTCGTGGTGGAAGAGGCAGAGGCGACGAGCGCCGGCCTCGCGAGCCACGAGGAGCGCGTACCGCATGGTGCAGTGTCCCCAATGGGCCTTCTGCTCGAACTCCTCCTCGGTGTACTGGGCATCGTGGATCAACAGATCCACGCCGTCGCACAGCTCCAGCACGCGAGGGTCGACGGTGTCGAGGGTGAGGGGAGCTTGATGGTCGGAGACGTAGGCGACGCTCGCGCCGTCCCAGTCGACCCGATATCCGACCGTCGGACCGCAATGCGGTACCGGACGCACCTTGATCTTGGCTGAGCCGATCTCGAAGTCGGCATCGGCCACCGTCTTGAAGCGGATGTCGCCGCGAAGGTCGCTGTAGTGGACCGGGAAATACGGGGGCCGCATGAAGTCGTCGAACGCCTTCTCGAGCTCGCCCTCCTCCTGCACCGGAGCGAAGACGGTCAACTCGGCGCCGACCCGATCGATCGGTGGGAAGAAGGGCAGACCCTGGATGTGATCCCAGTGGATGTGGGTCACGAGTGCGGTACCCCTGAAGGTCCCGTCGAGCGGTTGCGTCAGACCAAACACTCGGAGCCCCGTCCCGAGGTCGAAGATGATCGGATCACAGTTGGGGCGCTCGAGGACGACGGTCGCCGTGTTGCCACCGTACCGACGATTGGCGTCGGTAGGGCTCGGCGTCGACCCTCGCACCCCGTAGAACGTGATGTTCATCTATCCCCCCTACCCCAGGACAGCCACGTTACCGAAAGATGAAATCAAATCGACGTCACTGTGACCGATGTCACAGTACCCGCGCCATCGCGGGCGGCTTCAGCCGTCGCGCACATAAGGTTCGGTCTCATGCCACCCGCCCTTGACCGGATCTCGGTGACCGCCAACGGCTTGACGTTCGGTGCCCTCGCTCAGGGTCCGGTCGACGGTCCCCTTGCCTTGTGCCTGCACGGTTTCCCCGACTCGGCCATGACGTGGCGGTACCTGCTCCCAGCACTGGCGGACGCCAGCTTTCGCGCCGTTGCGCCATGGATGCGCGGCTACGCCCCGACCGACGTACCGGCCGACGCCAGCTACGGCGTCGGCGCCTTGGCTGCCGACGCGTGCGCGTTGCACGACGCGTTGGGCGGCGACGAGCGCGCCGTCTTGATCGGTCATGACTGGGGCGCGTCGGCGACCTACACCGCGGCGGCCTACGCGCCCGAGCGCTGGTCGCGTTTGGTCGCCGCCGCCGTCCCGCCGTTTGCGGCCATCGGCATGAAGTTGTTCGGCTACCAACAACTCAAGCGGTCGTTCTACATGTTCTTCTTTCAGAGTCCGATGGCGGAGCTGACCGTGGGCGCCGACGACCTCGCCTTCATCGACGGGCTGTGGGGTGACTGGTCGCCGGGCTACGCGGCCGACGAGGACGTCGCCGCCGTGAAGGATGCTCTTCGCGGCCCGGCCAACCTGAGCGCGGCGATCGGGTACTACCGCGCCATGTTTGGGACGACGCCGCCCGATCCTACGTACGCCGCTCAAGCGGCGGCCGCGGGCGCCACGCCGCCACAGCCGATGCTGTACCTCCACGGCGACGAGGACGGCTGTCTCGGCGTTGACCTGACCGACGGCGCTGAGGCGTTCATGGCACCCGGATCGCGGGCGGTGGTTGTCGGTGGTGCCGGCCATTTCCTGCACGTCCAAAAGCCGGATGAGGTCAACGCCTTGATCGTGGACTGGCTGACGACCTAAGGCGTTGGCGTGGTCGCCGGCGTTGGGGTTGTCGCGGGTGTGGCGGGTGTCGGGGACGTCGGCGATGTGGAGTTGGATGCTGGGGTCGGCACGGCGGGCGCCTGGAGCACGGTGACCTCGGAGATGCGCCAGCCGGCCGACACCTTTTGGAGGGTCAGGACGATGCGCAGCTCGTCCTGTTCGGGCGTCTTGAAGTTGATGTTGGCGATCGTCTGATCGACATCGGCGTAGGTCGTTGCCAAGTTGCCCTGGACGGACTGCACGTAGAGGGCGTTGATCTGGCCGCGGCTCACCGCCTGGACCTGGGCGAGGGCCTTGCGCACGTCGGAGTCGAAAAAGCTCAGGGCTTGCGTCTGGAAGTCCCCGGTGGCGTAGGACTGCACCCGATTGAAGTCGGCGTCGATGGTGTTGGCCTGGAAGTTGGTGAGCGCCAGGAGGAATTCCTGGGACACCTTGGTGACAGCCTTCGCGGAGCCGGCCCGATCAGAAAGGGTCTGATACTTGGCCCAGAAGAAGACCGTGCCAAACAACCCGAGCAGGCACAGCACGGCGAGGGCGATGAGGAGCGGCGAGGGCCGGCCGATGGAGGCGCTCCTGATCTCGGCCGGATCGTGTTCGTAGTCGTCAACGTCGACCACCCCGACCTCGGCGTCGTCACCCTCATCGTCATTGGGTCCGCCGGCCCCGACCACTCGTACTCCGGCTCGCGACGGGCTCATCGCCATGTCCTCCTACTCCGACGGGCCCGCCGGCGGGCCCGGGCCCGGCGGCGGATGCGACGAAGGTGCCCCAACTCTCGTCGCTCGAGGGCGCCGAGGCCAAGCAGACCACCCCCGACGAACAAGCTGGTCTCGGGATGGCCGCCCTCCGGCACGACGGGCGGTCGCCCCGCGGTCCGCGACGCGGTAGTCGTCGAGGCATTTGCTGAGGACAGATTCTTGGTGGGCAGCACGTTGCCGGAGCCGGTGCCGCCGACCTGTGCCGTGGGGGGTGGGAGATCCTCGGCGGGGATGCTCGTGATGGGAGCGGGGACGACCTTGCCGTTTTCCGACGGCGGCGCCGGATCGACCTGGGACGCTGCCGGCACGCCGGCACCAAAGACGCTGAGACATGCCGCGCCCGGATAGGTGTCGGGGATCTGGTTGGGCGGCGCGTAGCTCACGGCGAACGGTTGCTCCGGAGGGAGCAGGGTTCGGACCCGAAGCCAGGTTTGGTCGTCGCGCGTCGGCGAACCAGGCAGCGGATTGCCGAGCGGGCCCGTGATCGACTTCGCCTCACCCGTCGGCGTGATGGCGTTGATGGGACCGAAGAAATATCGATTGAGGAGGAGCGTGCTGTTGAGGTTGGCCAGGTTGGTCGGCTCGGAGAGGTCGCCGCCGACGTCGCCGAGATCCTTGGCGAGGCAGGCGAGGTTGGGGGTGTCCTGATCCACGAAGGTGTTGGTCGCCTGCGCGAACGCGGTGCCGGTGTGGAACAGGTTGACGATGTCGTACTTTCGCTGGTTGAGCAGATCGACGAGCACCTCGGTGTTGGTGAGCGCCTGCTGCAACTGGGGCCCGACGGCAGCCACCGTGTCGAGGACGGGCGGCGCGTTGGCGAGGAGCTCGTGGAAGGCGTCGGAGTAGGCCACCGTGTTTTGCGACAAGACCGTGGACTCGCTGATGATCGTGCGCAGGTCTTGCGCCCGGCCGGCGAGGGCGAGGGCCAACTGGTGGATGATGATCTCGAGATCACCGGTGGGGACAGCGGCAAACAGTCGGTCGGCGGCGTTGACGACCTGACCCACATCCGGCGGGGTGGGCGTGTCGGTCGGCGGCAGGACGTCGCCGTTACGGGCCGGCGGCGCCGTGCTCCCCGGTTGGGGGAGGAGGTCGACGTCTTGCTCTCCGAGCGGGTTGGCTCGCTCGACCTCGACCTGAGTGTCAGCGGGCACGGTGACACCGGAATTGATCCTCATCGTCACCTTGACTTCGGGCGCTTCGGATCCGTCGGGTTGGAGCTGGGTGGCGAGTCCGACGCTCGACACGAGCCCGACCGGGATGCCGCGAAGGGAGACGGTGAAGCCGGATCGGACACCGCCCGTGTCGTCGATGTAGGAGTACAGGGTCGTCGACTTCGAGAACGGATTGTGGATCAACGTGAAGTAGCCATAGCTCGCGAGCAGCGCGCTGAGACCGAAGAAGAAGATCAGGTTGATGATGACCCGGCGGGGGATCACGGCGCGGCCCCCGTCGTGGAGGCCGGTTGGGGGACGTTGCTGCACGAGTCGAGGGGCGAGGTCGGAATCTCGCCGCCGTCCGGGAGGCCGCACACGATGAAGTCGTTGAGCACTTGCAGGAAGTCGTCGTCGCGGTCGACGAACCGCGCCGTCGACAAGTTGTGGCCATTGAGATATTGGAGGACCTGCCCGAGCGAGGTCTGCTGGTTGGCGAGCGCCTGCGTGACCGTCTTGAGGCTGGTCAACTGATCGGTGATCTCGCCGAGGTCGGCGTTGAGCAGGGATGCTCCCTGGGCGCTGACCGCACTCAGCGATGAGAGCAGGCTGATGAGGCGATCCTTCTGCCGATCGAGCACTTCGGTGGTGTTGGCCAGGTTGGTCAACGCCTCGGCGTTGGCCTCGGCGTTGGGGCCGAGGGTGGACGCGAACGAGTCCAGATTTTGGAGGAGCGTGTCGATGGTTTGCGTGCGCGTGGAGTAGCCCGTGACGACCGTGTCGAGGTCATCGAGCACGGTGCGCAGGTCGCCACCCTCGGGGCCAAAGCCTTGTGCCCCCTCGGAGATCACCTGGGCCAGGGCCGTCGTGCCCTCGGCACCGAGCGTGCCCAGTAGGTCGGTCCCGGACTGGACGAGGGACTCGAGGTCGGGCTCCAAGGGGGCGGGATTGTCGGCGTCGGCGAGGACGGCACCCGACTGGAGGGGCCCGGCCGTCGAGTTGGGCGGCACGACGAGCTCGACCACGTCAGGCCCAAGAAGGCTGGGCTGGCGGATCTCCGGGGTGACGTCGGCGGGGACGTCGGACGACTTCTTTATCGACATCGTCAGCTTGGCGAGCACGCCATCGACAGCGATGTGGCTGACGACGCCGACGTTGATGCCGTTCATCTCGACCGTCGCATGATGTTCGAGGGCGTTGATATCTGAGAAGTCGGCGGTGACCGTGACCCGTCCGTGCCCTCCTCCGCCGCCTCCGGAGCAGGCGGCCAGGGCCATCGCCAGTAGGGAGGCGGCGGTCATCTCGGCCAGGAAGCGGCGGCTCACCACAGGCTCACGACCCAGTGGAAGAGCTGATGGAGAAGTCCAGGCCGCGCTGCAGGCGCCGCATGCAAGATCGGCGCCGGCCCGAGACTGGCGGGCGTGCCCCAGGGCGAGGCGCCCTCGGCCACCGAGGGGACGGTCCCGCGCGGCACGGCGGCGAGGGCGGCCACCGCGGCCTCGCCGAGCGGCGCCGCCGACGGCGCTGGGGTGGTAGCCCCCCACCGGGGGTCGTCCAGCTCTTTGAGCTCGGCGGCGCTCAGGCCGGGTATGGCCGCCAACCCTCGGGCGAAGGCCTCGGTGGCGTCGGCTGGCGCGTCAGCTGGTGTGCCGTTCCGTGAGGCGGCCGGAGGCACCGGGGCGGGCTGGGGACCCTCTCCGGGAATGCTGCCGACGACCGTCGGTATGAGCCCGAGAATGGGGTTGAAGAAGCTCGACGCGGGGTTGCCGCACGTAGCGAGTTGGGTGGCGAGTGCGGGCTCCCTGACCGCCAGTCGTCGACACAAGCTGGCCAGCGCATCGCGCACATTCCCGACGAGGACCGCCGACGTCAACCCGAGGGGCGTCTGGCTGTTGAGCGGCAACCAATTGTGCTCGGGGTCGTAGGCGTGCTCTGCACCGGCGAACAATCGGGGGGCGTATTGCAGCCCGATGTTGATGGCGTTGATGTTGCGATCGAGGGTCTGCCCGACCGTCGTCAGGTCGGCCACGTCGGTCTGGATGGGTTGCAGGTCGGGCGCCAACAGGTCAGTGCCTTCGGTGGTGACATTGGTCAACTGCGTGATCACGCCATTGAGTTGGCCCTGATCGCCGGCCAGCGTCTCCGACAACAGGTCGTAGTCGGTGATGAGGCTGGCGAGGGCCTGATCGCGAGTGTCGAGCTGACCGGTCAGCGCCGCGAGGGTGGTCGTGAGCTGGCCGAGATCCTGGCTCTTGTCAGCCAGCAGGGTGATGGTGCCGGCCGCGTTGTGGATCAGTTCGTTGAGGTTGGCGCCTTGGTTGTTGAGGACGGCCGCCAGGTTGGTGGTGAAGGCGGTGACGTTGGTGGGCTCGATGCCACTCAGGACCGTGTTGAGGCTCCGGAGGACGGTGTCGATCTCGACTGGCACGGTGACGCGGCTCTCGGGCAGGACGGTCCCGGCCGCCATCGTGGCGCCACCGGTGTAGGCGGGCTCGAACTGCACGTAACGCTCACCCAGGACGGAGTCACCGACAAGGATGGCGTCGGCCGTGGCCGACAACTTGTCGGTGTTGTCGACACGCATGGTGACCAACACGTGGTCGCCCTGATTGGAGGTCTTGACGACACTGCCGATGTCGATCCCGAGCTGCCGGACGTAGGAGCCGGGGTAGAGCCCGATCGCCGACGGGAACTCGGCGCTCACGTCATAGCTTGGCGGCGTGCCGACCCCCTCGAACTCGCACGCGCTCACGACGAGGCACGCGGCCAACAGGCCCGAGAAGACCACGGCCCGACGGGTCGTCGCCATCAGGTGCCCTCCGTTGACAGGAGGGGGACGAGCAAGGCGTTGAGGCTGTCCTGGGTGCTCCGCGCGGAGGCCGGCACGACGGAGCCGAGCTGCCCGAGGTGAAGGCCGGGGCCGACCGAGGCGGCCCTGGTTGGCGCGCCGCTCGCGCTACCGCCCGGTATCGGCCCCGTGTACTGCTGGCAGTTGGTGACCGGGTCCGGGCCGACGGCCTCGGTGAGCACGAGATCGAGCTCACCGTCGCAGCCGAACACGGGATCGCCAGATGCCGGACCGACACCTACCAGGTAGATGTTGGCCCACGTGTTGGGCGCGTCCTGGGGGTCTGAGTACCCGACGGAACTGAATCCCTCGACCGCTCCCGCCAGGTACGACACGGTCTGGGCCAGGTCGACCTGATGGTCGTTGATGACGTTGAGCGAGCTCTCGAGCTCGACGAGCACGGCGTCGAGCTGGGTGCGGTTGGTGCCGATGAGGGCGGCGAGCTTCGACGCCGAGTCCTCGGTCGTTTGGAGCAATGTGGTGAGTTCGGCCCGCCGCGCATCGAGGTTGGCGACGACCTCGTTGAGGCTGTCGATGGCCGTCAGCAAGCTCTGGTTGTTGGTCTCGACCGTGCCCGACACGGCGTTGGCCGCGTCGATGAGGCTGCTGATCTCCGTGCTACGGCTGTTGACCGTCGAGGTCAGCTGGTTGAGCCCGTTGATGATGGAGCTGACCTGATCGGCCTTGCCGGCGGTGACTTGCGCCAGATCGGACAGGAACGAGTTGACGGCGTTGGCATCGAGCGTCGCCAGTGCCGTCTCGGCGTCGCTCTGCACGTCGAGCACCTGGGTCGGGCTGGTGCCGATGCCGGGCAAGTGGTCGCCTTTGACGTAGAGGTCGGACCAGTTGGGGTTGGGCGGGGCGGTCAGGACGACCTCCATGCGCCCGAGCAGGGTGGCCACACGGATCGCCGCCGTCGAGCCGCGGGCGACCTGCACGCCGTGGTTCATCTTGAGAGTGACCAACACGGTGTTGCCGTCCTGCCTGATCTTGCCGGCGTGACCGACCTGCACCCCGGCGATGGTGACGAGGTCGCCGCCCTGCAGGCCGGCGGTGTCCTGAAAGTTCGCGGTCAACGAGTAGGCGGGGGCGAATGTGTCCCCTTTGACGACAAGCGCGGCGTAACTCCCGGCCAGGATCACGACGATGGCGATCAGACCGATGACGAGCGGGTTGCGTTCGGTGAAGTTCACTGCGACCCGTCCCCGTACAAGGCAAACCCGACGACGTTGGCGACGCTCGCAGAAGGCGCGGGAGGGCCGATCGGACGGCTGCCGGGATCGGCGGACGTGAGTGAGGCGTCGGCCGAGTTGACGCTGGCACCGCCCGGACTGGCACCGGCCGTTGATCCCGGAACGGGGTTGTAAGGCGTGTTGTCGAGCGTGGTCGGCTCGTTGCCCGGCTCGTCATAGACGCACGTGGTCTGATCGGCCAGGCATGCGTACACGACACGGATGGCAAACCACTGTCCGAGCTTGGAGATCTCGATATAGGGCGCCAGGCCGGCGGAGGCCGTGGTGAGCCCGGCGTCGAGATCGGCGGCGTGCTGCTGGAGCACCTTGGCGATGACCTGAAGGTTGGTCGTGATCTGATCGACGTTGGCGCTGTTGTCGTCCACGAGCTGAGACAGGTCCCCGTTGACCTGCGTGAAGTTGGCGATCACGTCGTCGATCACGTCGTTGCGCGTCGCCAGGTCGGAGGCCACCGAGGAGAGATGATCGATGGCCTGGGCCAGATCGGAGTCGCGCGACTCGAGGGCGTTGAGGACGCCGGTGAGGTTGTCGACGATCTGGGCGATGTTGGTGTCCTGGTTGCCCAAGTTCTCCGAGACTGTTGCCGTGTTGTCGAGCAACTGGCTCACCTGGTCTTGGTTGTCCTGAAGCGACTCCACGATCGACTTGGTGAAGGCATTGATGTCGCCGGGGTTGAGGGCCTGGAGGAACCCGCCTACGTCCATGAGGAAGTCGCCTACATCGGCGCCCTCCACCTCGTTGGTGAGGGTGGCTCCGTGCGGAAGCTCAGCACCCGTGGTCGACGGGTACAGGTAGAGGTACTTGGCGCCGATGATGTTTTGCCAGCGCAGCCCGGCCGCCGTGCCCTGACGCAGGTGGATGTCGCTGTCGAGGCTGAACTTCACGACGGCCTCGCCCCGATAGACCCGCACGGCGTGGACCTGACCGACCGTGACGCCGGCGATCTTGACGTCGTCCTTCGCCACCAGGGAGTCGGCGTTGGAGAGCATCGCCCGGTACATGGCGCGGTGCTGGGTCGGCGAGCTCAAGTTGCCGACCCTGATGGCCAGGACGAAGAGGAGCAGCAGGCAGATGACCGCGTAGATGCTGAACTTGATGAGGGGTCGGAAGACCGGGTTGCGGTGCTCGGCCACTACGGGGAGCCCAACATCGATTGGAGGAGCTGGCCCACGGTCTCGGTCCGCGCCACCTCCGGCGCGCCGACCTGGCCGGCGATCTGCTGCATGAGGTCACTGGCCGCGGCCTGCGCGCCCGGGGGCAGGCCCCCGGCGGAGGCCTCGGCCGAGCTGGCCGGTGCCGCACAACCCAGAGCCGTACCCGAGAGAGCCTCGACGAGGGGCTGCAGCGCGGCCGGCACGGCGCTGCCTCCTTGGGGAGGGTCGACGAGCCCACAGATGAGATTTTGGATGTCGCTCAGCTCGATGAAGTTTTTGAAGTAGACGAACTTGGTGCCGTTGGGCAGTGTCTCTGGCCCCGTACCCAGCGCGAACTTCTGGAGGTAGAGCGCTAGCCCGGAGATGACCTGCTCGACCTGGGGTTCGCGCATGGCAAGCAGGCGCACGACGTTGGCGCCCCGGTCCAGGAGGGCGTCGATGTTGGGCCGCTCCTGAGCGATCACGTCGGCGAGCTGCGCGGCAAAGGGCTGGATGGTTTGCAGCGCCTGCTGGAAGGCGGCCTCGGCGGCGTTGAGGGTGGGCAGCGCCTGATTGCTCCCTGCCGCCAGGTTGTTGAGCGCATCAGCGTCGGGCGTGATCGCCGCCTGGAACGCGCTGAATGCATCAAGCGCCTCCAGTTGGGCGTTGATGCTGTTGGCGTACAGGTCGGTGAGTTGGGCTCCATCGTGGATGGATTGGGCGATGGCGGGACCCTCCCCCGCCGTCGCATCGTCGAGCTCGGTCACCAGGGTGAGCAGGTCGTTGCCGTTGATCTGGGCGAGAAGGGGCGACGTGGTCGCGATCAGATCGGCGGTGTCGGCGTCTACCGACGTCACCTCGATCCGATCGCCGCCCTTGAGGTAGCCGTGGGCGGTGGAGGCTGGGAGCTCCAGGGCGACGTAGGGGTCGCCGAACAAGCTGCGATCGTGGACCTCGGCGGCGGTGCCGACCGGCACTTTGAAGCCGGCATCGACCTTCATGAAGACCTCGACCTGATGGTCGGATTGCAACCGGACGTGGGTGACGTGGCCGACCTCGACGCCGAGATAGTCGACCTCGGTGTTGGGCCCGAACCCATACGTGGCCTTCTCAAAGGAGCCGATGATCGTGTACCCGCCCTTGAAGGCGCCATAGGACGCGCGGACGGCGAGGACGGACGTGGCCACCAGGAGGATGACCACGGCGAGCGCGGCAACGGCTTGGGCCCCCCGAGTCATCAGCCCACCAGGCGGATCCCGCCGCTGCCGAACATGATCAGCGACAAGATGAGGTTGAGCACGACCACAGCGATGATCGAGATGCGGATGGCGCGACCGGCGGCCACGCCCACTCCCGCGGGCCCGCCTGTCGCGTAGAAGCCGTAGTAGCAGTGGATGAGAGTCACCACAACGGCAAACACCATTGCCTTGATGAAGGAGTACAGCACGTCGCGCGCCGGTAGGAAGAGCTGGAAGTAGTGCTGATACGTGCCGGGCGAGAGGAAGAAAAACCGGGTTACGACCAACTCGGTGGCGAGGAAGCTGGCAAAGAGGGCAGCGAGGTACAGCGGGACCATCGTGATCAGGGCGGCGATGACGCGGGTGGTGACCAGGTAGACAAAGCTGTCGACGCCCATCACCTCGAGAGCGTCGATCTCGTCGGAGATGCGCATGGCCCCGAGCTGGGCCGTAAACCCGGCGCCGACCTGGGCGGCGAGGGCGACGCCGGCGATCAGCGGGGTGATCTCACGAGCGTTGGCGACAGACGAGACCAGCCCGGTGAAGGCCTGGGCACCGATCTGCTGGAGTCCTTTGAAGCCCTCCAGACCCACTTGGGTGCCGGTGAAGAAGCTCATGGTGAAGATGACGAAAAACATCCCGCCGCCGACGACGAGTGCCCCAGCGCCGACGGTGATGTCCGAGATCAGGTTGATGATCTCCTTCCAGTACTTCAGTCCCCGGGGGAAGGTTGTGAAGATGCGACCGAAGAAGCAGAACTGCTTCCACAGCTCAGCCAGAGTCTCGGTGAACCGCGAGGACGGACGGATGATGACGCGATCCGCGATCGAGGTGGCCATATCAGAGCTTCTGGGGGATGAAGTTGAAGTAGAAGGCGGTCAGCACGAAGTTCACGAAGAAGAGCAGGACGAAGGTGATGACGACGGCCTGGTTGACGGCGTCGCCGACCCCCTTGGGTCCTCCCTTGCAATAGAGGCCCTTGTAACACGCCACCATTCCGGCCAGGAAGCCGAAGATCAGGGCCTTGGCCAGGGCGATGTAGAGGTCCGGTAGCTGGGACAGGGCGCTGAAGCTGGCGAAGAAGTCACTCGACGGGACGTGGTTTACCTGGGTGGCAAAAAACCAGCCGCCGGCCAACCCGGCGACGCTCACGACAGCGTCGAGGAGGAAGGCCACCAGGGTGGCGGCCAGGATCCGGGGCGCCACCAAACGGGCGATCGGGTTGACGGCCATGACCTCCATGGCCGCGATCTCGTCCCGGATCTTGCGAGCGCCGAGATCGGCGCACATCGCCGAGCCACCGGCCCCCGCGATCAACAACGCCGTCGCCACCGGCGCCTGTTCGCGCACGACGGCGAGGACCATCACCGCGCCCGTCTGCGACTGGGCGCCGAGTTGCGCGAGGAGCGACCCGACTTGAAGAGCGATGACGGCTCCGAAAGGGATGGAGATCAAGATGACCGGGAGCGTCGTCACCTTGGCGATAAACCAGCACTGCTCGAGGAACTCGGCGATCGGAAAGTCGTGGGTGACGAAGATCGACTTGAGGGCCTGCCACATCGCCTCAAGACCCATCGCAAACATGTCACCGATCTGGCGGACGATGTTTTCCGCCTTCTTGGTTCCCGGAATTGCGATGGCCACGAGGTGCTGGCTCCCTGCGATGGGCGTGGGGCAACGACCAACCGCAGCCCCCGACGGGCGACAATAGCCCTCGTCCCGCCGTACGCAGGGTCTCCCGCCACGGGTAGCGTGGTCTGCCAGACAGGGGAGGTCGGGTGGCTACCAACGCCAAGGAGCGCAGCGGTCAGACCCCGGTAGCCGACCCGGTCGCGCGCCCGGAGCCTGTCCCGGAGTCGATCATTGAGCTCAAGGGCGTCACCAAGCGTTTCGGGTCCCACGCCGTGCTGGAGGACATCACGTTCGGCGTTCCGAAGGGCAAGATCACTGCGATCATGGGTCCGTCAGGCACCGGGAAGTCGGTCCTGCTCAAAAACATCATCGGTCTCCTCAAGCCCGACGCCGGTGAGATCTGGGTCGACGGTGAGCAGATCGTCGGGATGAAGGAGAAGGATCTCTACCGGGTCCGCAAGAAGTTCGGCGTGCTCTTCCAGGACGGGGCGTTGTTTGGGTCGATGAACCTCTTCGACAACATCGCCTTCCCGCTGCGGGAGCACACCAAGATGTCCGAGAAGGAGATCCGCGACGTGGTTCTCCAAAACGCCGGCCTGGTCGGTTTGCTCGACCACATGAAGAAGACGCCGGGCGAGGTGTCGGGTGGCATGAAGAAGCGGGCGGGCCTGGCCCGCGCCCTGGTGATGAAGCCCGAGATCGTCCTCTTTGATGAGCCGGACTCGGGCCTCGACCCCGTCCGTGTGGCCTACCTGGACGAGTTGGTGGTGAAGGTCCAGCGTGAGGTCGGCGCCACGTTTTTCATCATCACCCACAACATTCCGTCGGTGATGCGAACGGCCGAGTACATGGGCGTCCTGTTCCGGTCCCATTTGGTGAAGTTCGCGTCCAAAGCCGAGATGTTGGAGACGCCGGACCCGATCATCCGCCAGTTCCTCGCCGGGAAGGCTGCCGGGCCGATCGGCATGGACGAGATGGCGACCGACCAGACCGATGTCGAGCGCGAGCTGGAGGCGGCCGCCATGGCCCGCGCCGACTCCGAGTCCGACGCCATCATGACCGTCTGACCCAGTTCGGCCCCGAGCTGGTGCGCAGTGGCGTTAGGAATCAGCCCCCAAATCCGCCTGATTCCTAGCGCCATGGTGATCCTGCTCCGCCGCAGGCCCCGCCGCGAGCCCCCCGCCCCCGCCGCGAGCGCCTAGGCCCCGCCGCGCGCGCTTAGGCCAGGACAAGGTGGCCGTCCACCGAGACGGCGAAGCCCTCGCGCACCAGTCCGGCGGCGACGAGCGCCGCCCGCGACCCCTGATCCGGCCAGCCGCACGCTGCGGCCAGGGCCGAGGCGGCAACCGGGCCGGACCTGAGGGCGTCGAGCAGCCGACCCCGGCCCTGGCGGTCCGACCCCTCGAAGGTCGATTGCCGACCGGACACGCCGGCGGATCCCACGGCCGGGTCGGGGTCGCCTCCGCCGGCGCCGCGCCACGCGCAGACGGCAGACGCCGGGCAGCCGGCGCACGCCGGCATCCGGGCGGTGCACACGGTGGCGCCGAGATCCAACATCGCTTGGTTCCACACCCAGCCCCCACCGGCGGGGACGAACGAGTCGGCGAGCGCCTGGGCCTCGCGCCGCCCCAAGGGACGGCCCGCCACCCGGGCCAGCACTCGGGCGGCATTCGTGTCAAGCACTCCGACGTCGACGTCAAAAGCGAAGGCCATGACGGCCCTGGCCGTGTAGGGCCCGATGCCCGGAAGGGCGAGCAGCTCGGGGAGGCCCGAGGGCACCGACCCCTGGTGCCGGGAGAGGATCGCCAGCGCGCACCGGTGCAGGTTGAGGGCCCGCCGGTTGTAGCCGAGACCGGCCCAGGCGCGAACGATGTCAGCCACCGGAGCAGCCGCGCACGATGCCGGCGTCGGCCACAGCTCGAGGAAGCTCGTCCACTTGGGCACCACCCGGCTGACCTGAGTCTGTTGGAGCATGAGCTCGCTCACCAGCACCGCCCACGGGTCACGCGTCCTACGCCACGGCAGGTCGCGCCACCCCTCGCCCGCCCATCCGAGGAGCGCCTCCTGGGTGGCCTCGACGTTCACGTCCGGCGGCAGATCCAGACCCGTGTGGACTGGGGGACCAGCAACTCCGTCTTGCCTGCAGTATCGGGGTGGGAGGCAAGCAGCTTGGCAACGGAGGTCAGAAGCGCGTCTTGGGTCACCCGGTCGAGGGCGCCGACGTAGCTGACCGATCGGAGTCGAGCGATGAACGAGTCGGGCGAGAGCACCTGCGGATTGTCGAACTCCGCCTCCTCGAGCGGACCAAACAGCGATGTTGCGGCGAAGGCTTCCTGCCACACGCCGTCGTAGTGCTGCGGTGTCCCCCCGCGGTAGGCCTCCATCAGATCGTCGGCCTCGGCCATCCAGCCATGACCCCGCAGCCGCTCGTTGTTGATGATGCCCAGCCCGCCGCCGGGCCGAAGGACGCGCGCGAACGAAGCGAGCGCAGCCGGCCGGTCAAACCAGTGGATGGCCTGGGCCACCGTGATGGCGTCGGCGGTCCCGTCGGCCACCGGCAGATGTTCGGCGACGCCCTCCAGTACCTCGGCGTCGGGCGAGGTACTGGCGAGGTACGACCGCATCTCGGCGACCGGCTCGACGGCGATGACGCGAGCGCCGGTCGGCAGCAGCAGCCGGGTCAGCTTGCCGGTGCCCGCGGCGACGTCAACGACCGTCGCGCCAGCCCGGATGTCGAAGGAGGAGACGAGATGGGCGACGGCGTCAGCCGGATACGAAGGGCGCGTCCGCTCGTAGTCGTCGGCCCCACGAGCGAATCCCACCGCCGCTTCTGGGTGGATGTCCATCGAATTCGCCACGCTACTGGGCTGCCACCACACCGAGATCATCAAGTACGGCGGCGAGGACAGGCGCGACGGCCTCTGCCCAAAGTCGGTAGCCGGCGACGTTGGGATGGTATTCGTCGCCGAAGAAGTACTCCTTGGGATGGTGACGAAAGGCCGACCCGGTTGCCTTGGCGATGTCCACGTACGCGAGGTGACGGGAGCGGGCGATCGACCTCACTTCGGCGTCGAACTGGCGACCTCGCCAGCCCACGATCGCCCGAAGAGGCTCGTCAAGACGAGGTGGCGAGCCCATGTCGGGCACGCCGAGGAGGACCACGCGGGCGTGAGGTGGCAGGCCCTTCAGGACCTGGAGATACTGCCCGCGGAAGGTGGCCACGCGGGCCGCGTGCACGACGTCATTGGCCCCGATGTCGATGACCACCACCGACGCCGACGCCGGCACCAGCGGCAGTTGCTTGTGCAGGACATCGCCGACGCGAGCCCCGGAGACAGCGAGTGAGATGAGGTTCTGCGGGAGCCCCGACAGGGCGGCCGTCTGGCGGGGCAAGGCGTCAGCCGACTGATGGACACCGACCCCCGACGCCGTCGAGTCGCCCAGCCACACCACAGTCGGGCTCGATTCGACGGCCCCGTTGACGGCGGCGTCGAGATCGAGCACTGGCCCGTAGTCGGGTCGGGCGGTGATGCGGGCCCGTTGGATCTCGAAGCCGAGTAGGGCGGCGATGCTCAGGGGGACCAAGCCGATCGCGGTGACGAGGAGCAACGTTCGACGGGTCACATTCCCCGCCGTTGGAGCCGTTGGAGCCGTTGGAGCCGTTGGATCAGGACGTCACCAACCGGCGTCGTCGTAGGGACGGGCGCGAACCGGCGCGTCCCCGGCCTTCCACACCATCAGCTTGCGACGGAAGTAGCAGACCTCTTCGCCCCGCTGGTTGAAGCCTTTGGTCTCCACCGTGACAACGCCGCGGTCAGGCTTGGATGCCGAGGCCACCTTGTCCAAGACGCGGGTCTCCGCGTAGATGGTGTCCCCGTGGAATGTCGGGCGTTTGTGGGTCAGCGACTCGACCTCGAGATTGGCGATGCACGATCCCGATACGTCCGGCACGCTCATGCCGAGGACGAGGGAGTAGACGAGATTGCCCACCACGACATTCCGACCCTGGACCGTCTCGTGCTCGGCGAACCACGCGTTGGTGTGGAGCGGATGGTGGTTCATGGTGATCATGCAGAAGAGGTGGTCGTCGTACTCGGTGATGGTCTTGCCCGGCCAATGTTTGTAGACGTCGCCGACCTCGAAATCCTCGAAGTAGCGACCGAAGGGGCGGTCGTAGGTGGTCATCGATGCCGCACCCTACGACAACGCGGCGCGCTACCGATCACTCAGGAGGCAGGACCGATGGCGTGCGAACAAAATGTGCCTTCGGGAGGATTCACCCTTAATGATTGTGGGAAAGCTCATACTTGAGTTCTGTAACCCGACGACGTCGGGCGCGCTCCGGAGGGGGGTCGCAGTGCTGTTCGCGTTGATGGTGGTGGTGATCTGGTTGGTGGCATCGATTCCAGTCGGTTTGGCCATCGGGATCGCCCTGTATGGAGGGGGCGACGAAGCCCCGATGCGGCTGCGCAGCCTCAGTCAAACCCCCGTGTAGCGAGCGAGGTTTCCCGGCTCGCCCAAAGGACACAACGGGCGGCCCGCGGATCATCGAGAATGGCGCTCGTGCTCGAGCTCGGCCTCCGCAACGACGTGTACCGGCGTCCCCTCGCGACCGCCCTCGACCGACTCGGGCTACAGGAGGGATGGCGGTGCGTCGACGTGGGTGCGGGGGGCGGCGATGTGAGCGTGGCCCTGGCTGCACTCGTTGGACGGGAGGGGCGTGTCTACGCCGTGGACAGCGATCCGAGGGCGCGAGACGAGGTGGCGAGTGCAGCGGCAGCGGCCGGCGCTGGTCAGGTGTTGGCCATCACCCAAGCGGCTGAGGACCTCCTCCTGCCCGAGGCGGTGGACCTGGCCTTCTGCCGTTTCCTGCTGTTGCACGTGGTCGATCCGTGCGCCGTTCTTCGGCGCATGGCCGGGGCGGTCCGACCGGGCGGCTGGGTCGTCGCGCAGGAGCCGATCACGTCGGCGGGCCGGATCGCCGGCGACCCCCTGAGCATGCCGACAGCGCGCCATCCCGACGTTGGGGCCTTGCTTCCCGCGCTGGTGCGCGACGCCGGCCTCGAGCTGGTCGACGCATGGGCGGAGGCGCCGGCCGGCGCCGGCCCCGGTGCCGTTTCGACCTACCTCGAGGCTCTGACCGAGGTGGACCCAGGGGACGACCCGGTCGTCCTGCCGCCGCTGGTGACCGTGGTCTGCCAGGTAGGCATCGACAAACGTCGTCGGTAGCATCGGGCGCCATGCCCGAAGACTCGCCCTCCCCGGACGGCGCCTCCGATCTTGTGGCGGCCGCTTCCGCCGTCAACCACGCCCAGCGGGTCATCGACGCCGCCGCCCGTCATCTCGCCGCCAACGGCGATGTCGACAGCCAACAGGTCGTCGCCTACGACCTGGCCCACGCCGCCGCCGCCGTGGAGAATGCGCGCGCCGCCATCGGCTACGGCTCCCACGGCGACCTCGAATCACGCATGGCGTGCGCCTTCGTCGCCGATGCCACCTACGACGTCGCCGTGCGGATCCTTGGCCGCGAGGCCGACTTCGGCGCCGCGCCGGGGGCACTGGACGAAGCCGTCGCCGCCACCCGAGCGTGGCGCCGGCCGGACTATCTCGCCGCTCTCGTCGGCGAGCAGGGACCACGGCATCTCGATGCGGACCTCGAGATGGTCCAAGACACCTTCCGCCGTTTCGCCGAGGACAAAGTCCGGCCCGTCGCCGAGCACATCCACCGCCACAACGCTGACATCCCCGAAGAGGTGATCGCCGGTCTCGCCGAGCTCGGCACGTTCGGCCTGTCCATCCCTGCCGAGTACGGCGGCTTCTCCGAGGGGGGCGAGGGCGAATATCTCGCCATGGTCGTGGCCACCGAGGAGCTTTCCCGCGGCTCGCTCGGTGTCGCCGGCTCGCTGATAACCCGTCCCGAAATCCTCACCCGCGCGTTGGTCAAAGGCGGGACCGAGGCTCAGAAGCAAGAGTGGCTTCCCCGGATGGCGACCGGCGAGATCCTCAACGCCGTCGCCGTCACCGAGCCCGACTACGGGTCCGACGTCGCCGGCCTCAAAGTGACCGCCCGCCCGGCGCCGGCCGCGCCCGCCGCGCCCGCCGCCGACCCTGGCTATTTGATCAACGGCGTCAAGACATGGTGCACGTTCGCGGCCCGAGCCGACGTCCTCATGCTCCTCGCCCGCACCGACCCTGACCCCGCCGCCGGCCACCGTGGTCTCTCCATGTTCATTGTCCCCAAACCACGGGGCGAGGGCCACGGATTCTCGTTCGTCCAAGACGACGGCCCGTACGCAGGCACGGGCAAGATGGAGGGGCGGGCGATCGACACGCTCGGCTATCGCGGCATGCACTCCTATGAGGTCGCGTTCGAGGACTGGTGGGTGCCGGCCGCCAATTTGATCGGTGGGGCGGACGGCATCGGCCGCGGCTTCTACCTGCAGATGCAGGGCTTCGAAAACGGTCGCCTTCAGACCGCGGCCCGCGCCGTCGGCGTGATGCAAGCCGCCTACGAAGCCGCCTACGACTACGCCCTCAATCGCCGGGTCTTCGGCAACCCGCTCGAGGACTACCAGCTCACCAAGGTCAAACTCGCCCGCATGGCCGTCGTCATCCAGGCGAGCCGCCAGTTCGCCTATCACGTCGCCCGCCTCATGGCTAAGGGCGAGGGGGCCATGGAGGCGTCCCTCGTCAAGGCTTACGTGTGCCGGGCCGCCGAGTGGGTCACGAGGGAGGCGCTGCAGATCCACGGCGGCATGGGCTATGCGGAGGAGTACTCCGTCAGCCGCTATTTCGTGGACGCTCGGGTCCTCTCCATCTTCGAGGGCGCCGACGAGACGCTGGCCCTCAAGGTCATCGCCCGCCGGCTGCTCGAGGGTGCCGCCTAACCGTCCTACCTTCCTGGCTCTACCTCCGCGGTCCTACCTCCGCGGTCCTACCTCCCTGGGCCGATGCGGTGCCGTCGCACCCGTCCTACCCTTGGCGATGTGGGGAATATGACCGCGCAGATGGCCGACCTCAATTCGCCACCCTGGCGTTGGGTGGGAATCGGCGTGGCCGTCGTCGTCACAAACCTCAGTCTTTGGGGATTCCTCCAAGGGCCGCTCACCGCGTACCGGCTGGTGCTCGCCATCGCCGTCGTTCTCCTCTATTGGCTCGACCTACTCGTCTTCCTTCCGAGGTGGGTCTTCCTGCCGGTGGCCGTGATCGCCGCCGTCGCCATGTCGGGCGGGCGCAGCGACAACGTGATCTTGTTCCTCCCCGTCTTGGCGTGCGGCGAGGCGGCCATCACCGGGACCCTGCTCGATGCGGTCGTGACGCTCACCACCTCAGTGGCGGCGATCATGGTCGACGCCGCCCTCACGCGAGCACCGGCCCTCGACTACTTCTCCACGCCGATCGGCTGCCTGCTCGCCAGCGTCGTCAGCATGGTCGTTCGGGTCCTTCAGAATCTCAACGCGCAACTCCGCGCCAGCCAGGGCGCCATGGCCGTGCAGGCCGCCCTCGAAGAACGCCGTCGCCTCGCCCGGGAGATCCACGACGTCATCGCCCACTCGATGACCGTGACCATGCTCCACGTCGGAGGTGCACGCCTCGCCCTGTCCGACGATCCGCCCGACGTGTCGGAAGCCATCGCCGCCCTCGAGGAGGCCGAACGCCAAGGGCGCCAGAGCCTCGCCGACATCCGCACGACCGTCGGATTGCTCAACGCCGCGGGGCCGACGCCGGCCGACGAGAGCCCTTTCGCTGCGCCAGCGCCGCGCGTCGAAGAGATCGGGACGCTGATCAGCACGTACCGAGATGCCGGGGTCGATGTCGACCTGCACATGCAGGGCAACCTGTCTGCGCTGTCGCCCGCCACCGGCCTGGCCGCCTACCGGATCGTCCAGGAAAGCCTGGCCAACGCGGCCAAGCACGCGGCCGGTGCGCCCGTGAAGGTCGACGTGCACGTGGGCCGGCGGCGGCTCGAAGTGCGGGTTGTCAACGGTCCGCCCGTCCTCGATCATCCCGTCGTCGTCCCGCCGTCCGCCGGCGGCAAGGGCCACGGCACTGCGGGCATGATCGAGCGAGCCCGCCTCCTCGGCGGCAAGGCCGAGATCGGACCTCGTGGGGACGGATGGCGGGTCTGCGCACTCCTACCCGTAGCCGCGTGCACGACGACCGATGTGGCCGCGTTCACATGATCAGGATCGTCCTCGTCGACGACCAGGCGCTCGTACGGGCAGGCCTCCAGCGCATCTTGCGGGCCAAGGACGGCTTTGACGTCGTCGCCGAATGCGCCGACGGTGCCGAGGTCGCCGACGCCGTCGCCCGCCACGTGCCGGACGTCGTGGTGATGGACATCCGCATGAAAGGCGTCGACGGCATCGAGGCCACGCGCCTGGTCCGGGCCGACCCAGCCGGGCCCCCTGTCCTCGTGCTCACGACCTTCGACGACGACGAGATCCTCTCGGCCGCGCTGCGCGCCGGCGCATCGGGCTTCGTGCTCAAAGACGCCAGCGCCGAGGACCTCATGCGGGCCGTGACGGCAGTGGCGGCCGGCGACGGCTGGCTCGACCCGGCCGTGACAGGCCGCGTCCTCGCCGCCTACCGAGCGCCGGCGCCTGTGGGCGCGCTCCGGACCGACGTCTTGGCCGAGGAGCTCACCGCCCGGGAGACCGACGTCCTACGCCTCATCGGGCGAGGAGCGAGCAACGCCGAGATCGCCGCCCTCCTCTACGTCAGCGAGGGAACGGTCAAAACCCACATCGGTCACGTGTTCGCCAAACTCGGTCTGCGGGACCGAGCCGCGGCCATCGTGTGGGCGTTCGACCGCGGGCTGGTCAACCCTCAGTCGTAGGCCCTCCCCCTGGGGTCGCAGCCCCACAACCCGCCGGCAGGGCGATGGCAAACGGCCCATTTGTCCGTACCGTTCGACCCATGACCACCTTCGCCACCCCGATCACCCTGCCGCTCACCGGTGTCGAGACCGACACCCGCGTCGGGTATCCCACCCGCGACCGGGCCCGGGTTGCCGGGCGCCGCCCGTGGGCTCGCAAAGTCGACGGCAAGGTCGAGATGCTCCGGGCTGTCCAGGCCCTGGATGGCTGCGGGACAGGGGAGCTCAACGCCCTCGCCCGCAGCGCTGATCTCGTTCACGTGCCGGCCGGCACCGTGTTGGCTGAGGGTGCCGAGTTCAGCCGGCAGTGGTGGATGCCGATCGAGGGATGGTTGCTCGTCGAAGGGGACGGCAACGTGTCACGGACCATCCCGGCCGGCTCCTCGTGGACCGCCCCCCGGATCCCCGCCCTCGGCGGTCGGATCACCGCCCTACGGGACACGACGACGCTGGTCGCTGCCCTCCCCCACATCACTGCTGCCCTCTACGACTACCCGAGACTCGGGTCGGCGATCCGGGCCAGTCTGGTCGGCGGCGATGTGTAACTCGGGGCGGCGGCTAGACCCGTCGCTGTCATCCGCGTCGGTGGCCCCAGATCTTCCACCGGCTCCACCGCCTCCACCGGCTTTGTCTCTCGCATCGGGCGCCGCCGTGGACGACCGTCAACGCCAACAGGTCGCCGACGAGCTCCGCAGCCACTTCACCGCCGGCCGCATCGACGTCGACGAGTACGACCACCGTCTCGACGAGACATGGCAGTCCGCGACAATCGGCGACCTCGAGAGCGCCCTGCGCCAGCTCCCCCCGATCCCCGGAATGTCCCGCCCCTGGGATCCGCCGGGGATGTCACCGTCCTGGACCGCGTCGGCACCCCCGCCCCTGGCCCAGTCCCCGGCCCAGTCCCCGGCCCAGTCCGATCCGGCCTGGTCCAGGACCGGTGACTCACGACGCCGCTATCAGGTCTGGAAGTGGGTGACCGTCGTCATCATCGTGGGTGTCGTGCTCGGCACGATCCCCGGCTGGGTCATCGTGATGGGGGTCGTCACCCTTCTCATCGTCCGCCACGCCCACCGGGACGACTATCGGCGGCGGGGACGGCGCGGCTCACGGGATCACCGCCTCGCCATCAACGGCCGTTAGCCCACTTCCCCCTCGGGTTCCCGGCCACCGCGCCAACTGCCTCCAACGTTGGAGGCAGTTACGGGGACTATGTCGCGCTATGTGCCTCCAACGTTGGAGACACTTTTCCGTTTCATGTCATTGCATATCATTTCATGTTCGCGATGTTTGTCAGCGCCGCGAGCGCGGCGGCCGCGGGCGCGGGGCCGGGGGGCGCGGCGCCGGGCCCGCGGTCGGGTCAGGCACGAGCGCCTCCGTCACCAGCAGCACGAGGACGAGGGCCTCGCAGCCGGCGGCGAGCAGCGACGGGTGGGTCCACCGCGTCTCGACAAACCCGCTGAGCCCGACCGTCCGAGCCGCCATGTAGCCAAGCAGGGCGGCCGCAGCGAGAAGGCTCCCGGCCCAGGCAGCCCGACGGTCCCCCCGGATGAGCACCAGGAGGCCGACCACGGCCGAGACCCCGGCGTCGACCACGAAGGCGGGCCCGACCAGCCCAGGCGCGTACCGGTACCCGCCCTTCCACCACAACCACAGGTGGACACCCCCCGCGACCAGGATGGCGACGCCCGTCGCGATGCGGATGCCCGCGGGCATGGTGGCGACCCTCACCGCGCCAAGCGTGGCACGGTGCGACGACGCGAGCGAGAGCGGTACCGTCGAGCCGTGACAGATTTCGAGTTCACCGAGTTGCTCCCGATCGACCATCACCACACGGGGACTACCTGGCGCCGGCTCGACTCGGGCGGGGTGTCCGTGGTCGAGGCGGCCGGTCGCCGGTTTGTCGAGGTCGAGCCCGAGGCCCTGCGGTCGTTGACGCGCGAGGCCATCCGCGACATCTCCCATCTGCTGCGGTCGAGCCACCTCCAGCAGCTCCGCAACATCCTCGATGACCCCGAGGCGTCTCCCAACGACCGCTTCGTCGCCACCGACCTCCTCAAAAACGCCTGTATCGCCGCCGGCGGGGTCCTCCCGATGTGTCAGGACACGGGCACGGCGATCGTCATGGGCAAGAAGGGCGAGCGTGTCCTCACCGGCGGCCGCGACGAGGAGGCCATCTCGCACGGGGTATTCGACGCGTACACGCAGCTCAACTTGCGGTATTCGCAGATGGCCCCGTTGACGACGTGGGACGAGGTCAACACCAAGACCAACCTCCCCGCCCAGGTCGAGATCTACGCGAGCGGGGGCGACGAGTACGAGCTGTTGTTCATGGCCAAAGGTGGCGGCTCCGCCAACAAGAGCTACCTGTTCCAGGAGACTAAGGCCCTCTTGACGCCGCCCAAGCTCCTGGCCTGGCTTGACGACAAGCTGCGCGCGCTTGGCACGTCGGCCTGCCCGCCCTATCACCTGGCCCTGGTGATCGGCGGCACTTCAGCGGAGTTCGCGCTCAAGACGGCCAAGTACGCCTCTGCCCGTTATCTCGACACCCTCCCCAAGGAGGGCTCGCCCTTGGGCCACGGCTTTCGGGATGTCGAGCTGGAGGCTGAGGTGCTGGCGTTGACGCAACGCTTCGGCATCGGCGCCCAGTTCGGCGGCAAGTACTTCTGTCACGACGTGCGCGTCGTCCGCCTCCCGCGACACGGTGCGAGCTGCCCGGTGGCCGTAGCCGTCTCCTGCTCAGCGGACCGTCAGGCGCTGGCCAAGATCACGGCTGACGGCATCTTCCTCGAGGAGATGGAGCGCGACCCTGCCCGATTTTTGCCCGAGGCTACCGACGACGACCTGGGTGGCGACTCCATCCGGGTCGACCTCAACCGGCCGATGGACGAGGTCCGGGCGGAGCTCTCGAAGTATCCGGTCAAGACCCGCCTGTCGCTGACCGGGCCCATGGTGGTCGCACGGGACATCGCCCACGCCAAGATCGCCGAGCGCCTCGACGCCGGCGACGCCATGCCCGCCTACCTCCGAGACCGTTGCGTGTACTACGCCGGTCCTGCCAAGACACCGGCCGGCTACGCGTCGGGCTCGTTCGGGCCGACGACCGCCGGGCGCATGGATAGCTATGTCGACCGCTTCCAAGCGGCGGGCGGTTCTCTCGTGATGCTGGCTAAAGGCAACCGGAGTCAGGCCGTCACCGACGCCTGCGCACGACACGGAGGTTTCTATCTCGGCTCGATCGGCGGCCCTGCGGCCCGGTTGGCCCAAGACTGCATCCGCAAGGTTGAGGTACTCGAGTATCCCGAGTTGGGCATGGAAGCCGTCTGGCAGATCGACGTCGAGGACTTCCCGGCCTTCATCGTGGTGGACGACAAGGGCCACGACTTCTACTCGGATGTCTCGACCCCCGTGGCCCTCCGCCGCTAAACAATGCCCGCAAAAGCGGCGGCCCCAAAGGTCCTTACAGGTCTGACAACGGGGAGGTGGCGGCCGTCGTGGTTGTGGCCGATGCTGCGGTCGTGGTCGTCGCGCCAAGGCTGGTCGACGAGTAGCTCGGCGGCGCCGAGCACGCCGGCAACGTGGTCCCCGTACTCCCGCCGAGGCCGCCCAGACCGGGAATCGGCGAGGCTGCCGTCGTGGTCGTCGTGGACTGACATGTGGCCGTCCCCGCGGCAGCCGTGACGGTGGCATTGCTGACGGCGTCTTGGAGCCCGAACACGTTGATCTGGTCGATCGTGTTGTTGCGGGACTGGATCCACGCCGTCGTATCAGGGCCAAGCGACGACGGGGACACGGTGAGCACGATGACCGACGGGCCCATGACACCGGCCAGAGGGCCGCCGGCGAGGGCGTCTGGATACTGGTCGCCGCGAGCCAGGTTGATGGTCGCGTCGCTGAAGGACAGCGTCGTGATGGCGTACTCGGCGATGTCGTCGGCCGTCTGCTGACGGTTGGCGCCGGCGAGGCGTTGGGTTGTGATGCCCAACTCGTTGATGGACGCCTCCGTCTGCGTCGAAATGGCGTCGTCGCCGCCGAGAATGAGCGCTTCTTTGATGCCGAGCGAGGTCAGGGCCTGCTGGGCGTACGGGCTCAACGAGTCGGTCGGGGTGAGGATGAGGGGAAGACCGCTGGCGTAGGCGAGGGGCCCTCCGGCGAGGGCATCGGGGAAGTCGTCGCCACGGGCGATGAGGGCCGTCGGCAGGCCGCCGACCGACTTGACACCCGAGGATCCCACCTGGTCGGCGACCATCTGCGAGGTCTGGTAGCGATCGGCGCCGGCGATCCGGGTGACCACCAGGTTGCCGCCTGCGGCGTTGGTCGACGAGAGCGCTTCCAGCTCGCTCACAACGGTGTCGCTCACGGCGTAGGTGCCGCCGAGGACGGTCACGTCTTTGACTTTGAGGGTCTGGAGAGCGTCGATCGTCGACTGGGACAGGTCGCTACCGTCGGTCAGCAGGATGGGGGCATGCAGATTGCCGGCGAGAAAGGTCCCGGAGAGCGCGTCGGCGAACCCCTCCGCGCCGTCGGAGTAGTCCTCGCCGCGGGCGACGATGGCGTTGAAGGCGCCGCTGGGGAACGCGGCCTCGGAGATCACCTGGGCCGTCGCGAAGCGGTCCGAGCCGCCGTAGCGGGTCGTCGTGACCGTCGTCGTCGCCCGAGCGGGCAGCGCGATCACCAGACCCACAGCGGTGCAGACGAGACCGACCATGGCGGCCTGCGCCCACTTGCCCTTCATCACCTTCATGTTCAACGTGCAGACCCCCTACGGGCGCGTCGTGCTTTCGCGGCTTAAGTTGCAGGTCAGACGCACGCCCCAACGTGCTCCCCGGTCAGGTTAGCCGGTGGTGGTTGCCGAACGCCGCAAGCCTGCCCGAGTCCCGCGGGTGACGAACTTGGTCGCCATCTTACGGCTGGCCTCGTCGATCATCTCGTCACCGAACATGACGGCTCCCTTGCGCTCGCCCGGATCTCCCTGGGTGGTGGCCGCCTCGTAGGCGTCCAGGATCGCCCAGGCCCGGTCGAACTGCTCCTGCGTGGGGCTGAACACCTCGTTGAGGATGGTCACCTGGTCGGGGTGTAGCGCCCACTTGCCGTCGTAGCCGAGCGTGCGGGTCCGCTTGCAGTAGTCACGGAATCCATCCGGGTCGCGCACGTAGAGGTAGGGCCCGTCGATGACTTGGAGGCCGTTGGCCCGGCCCGCCATCAAGATCTTGGAGAACACATAGTGAAAGTGGTCGCCTGGGTAGTCGGGCAGCTGCACTCCGCCGGTCAGCACCGGCATCTCCATCGAGGCGGCAAAGTCCGCCGGCCCGAAGATGATCGTCTCGAGACGGGGCGAGGCCGCGCAGATCTCCTCCACGTTGATCAGGCCGCGCGTGGTTTCGATCTGGGCCTCGATGCCGATCTGACCGTGGGGCAGTCCGGCCTTGCGCTCCACCTGCGTCAAGAGCAGGTCGAGGGCGACTACTTCGGCGGCTGACTGGACCTTCGGGAGCATGACCTCGTCGAGACGGGTGCCGGCGTTGCCGACCACCTCGATGACGTCGTAGGCCGTCCACTCCGTGTCCCACGCGTTGATGCGGACGCACAGCACCCGCGAGCCCCAGTCAAGGTTTTTGATGGCGTCGACAACCTTGGCCCGAGCGCCCTCTTTCTCGAGGGGAGCGACCGAGTCTTCGAGGTCGAGGAACGTCATGTCGGCGGGGACGGTCGGGCCTTTGGCCAAGAACCGTTCGCTGGAGCCGGGGACAGACAGACAACTCCGGCGGGGGAGGTCGCGCGTACGAGCAGACATAGCCCGTGAGCCTACGAGGGAGGGCCCCGCCGGACCAACGTGACGTCGTCGGGCCCGCGATAGGTGCCCGGCGCAAAAACGCCCTTGGACAATTCGGCGGCCACCGGGCACGACGTGCGGCCCAGCGCCTCGGGAGCCGAGCCGACCCCCCAGGGACCCACGACGATGTCGACCAGATCGATGGGCACGACCTCGTCGTCGGTATCCCAGGGTTCGCCCCGCAGATCGAGCCGTCCCAGCAGAGCCTCCCAGAGGCGCCCGGGCAGGAGCCGCCCTTCGCCGACGACGGCCCAAACCTGATGCCCTGCGTGACGGGCCACGGCGGCTGCGGCCCGACTGCCCGCCACGGCGACCAGCCCGGTCGGACCCATCGCAAGGGCTTCGAGCACAACGACGTCGGCATCGGCGACGGCCGCGGCGACGCCGGGCTCGGGCACACACACCGCGTCAAGGCCGGCCTCGGCGAGAGCGTCGGCCATCTGACCTCCCTCGCCCAGGGCGTCGACAGCCCGGACGCGCAGATCGCCCCGACGGTGCAGGGCCTGCGCGACCAACTCGGGCCAGCCCAGCACGACGGTCACGGCGCCGTCCGGGAGGGCCCCCGCCAAGACGCGGGGCGTCGGGTCGGCCTCCATCTCTTCAACGACCAGCCACGCTTCGTGGCGCGGATCGTCCGAACAGAGCAGCCGGCTGGTCATCGACCACATCGCCCCGGCCGTTGGATGGCGGTCGACCATCTGGCGACACCCGGTGACGAGCGCAGCCTGGTCGGCCTCCATGCCAGCCAATGCGCGTGCGGCGGCTTCGACGAGCATGGCGACGCCGGCCCCGTCGGCTCGGGCCACGTACCGCAACCGCTCGATCGGATGCACCACGGCTCGACGTTACCCCCGAGCCCCCAAGCCCCGAGCCCCGAGCCCCGAGCCCCGGTCCCGCCCGCCGCCCGCCCGCCCCCCTAGATCCCTTTGGTCCCCGGCTCCCACACCATGAGGACCAGGGCGACGACCAGCAGCAGGTTCATGATCCCGATGCTCATGGAGAGCCGTTGCGTCAACGACGCCCGGTCGCCGTCGCCGCCGGCCAGCTTCGTCTGAGCCGGGAGGATCAGGCCGTGAAGTACCCCGACCATCAGCACCCACACCAGGATGGCCGGGCCGACCCACGGCGTGCTGAAGGACAGACCGGCGCCCTTCTTGGCCGCCCCGATCAGGCCGATCCCGAAGATCAGCACGCCGTACATGGCGTATTGGGACACCTTGCTCACCTGGAGGAAGGCGCCGTTGATCGCCTTGCCGCCTTCATCGGTCTGCTTGGCTGCCTGTCGCCCGAAAAGCCCGTTGAGCATGTACCCGCCGAACCCGATCACCACCGACAGCAGATGGAGAAAGAGCAGAAGCTTGTAGGCGAAGCTGTCGTTCCAGATCACGAGCCCCTTGTTTAGACGACGCGCGCCGTCGCCGGGTGGTCACAAGAACTTCGCCGCGAGTGGGTGGGTGGGATACCTTGCTCGGCCGTGGCGTCGAACCCGGATCCCGACACCATCCTCCGGCCGATCAACGGTCCGGCGCGCCCGCTCTCCAACTTTCTGACGACCTTCCACCTCGTGTTGATCGTCGTCGATCCCTACACCCACGAGAGCGCGTGGATCATCGAGACCGGCGGGCGGATCCTCGAGACGTTCCAGGGTGCGGACTGCCGCTGTGGGTGGCTCGTCGCCGGCGACGCCGAGGACTGTAAGGCGTTCCTGGGTCCGTGGTCCGACCGCTTCACCACGTTTGCCGACGCCGACCGCGCCCTCATCAAGAGCCTCCAGCTGACGCAACTCCCTGCCATCGTCCACCTCGGCATGGACGCGACGATCATCAGCGAAGCCGAAGGGTGGCATCCCGCCCAGTGGCGGGCCGTCACCGACAACGCCGCCCGGCTACTGCAGTGGAAGGGTCCGCGCCTGCCCGGCACCAAGGACCCGGCGCCCTACGACGGGACTGCGGCGACCGGCTAAGCGACACCGCCTCTCGTCATCGCCATCACGTCGAGCGCCCGGTCGACCTCGGCCTCGGTGAGCAAGCCACGTTCGAGCACGACGGTCCGAATGTCTTTGCCCGTCCGCATGGACTCCTTGACCACTTCGGCGGCGCGTTCGTAGCCGATGGCCGGGTTGAGCGCGGTGCCGAGCGAGGGCGACGAGAGCGCGTAGGTCCGGCACCGCTCGACATCGGCCTCGATGCCGTCGATGCACGCATCGGCGAACACCCGGCTGACGTTGCTCAACAGCCGAATGGACTCCAGAAGATTGCGAGCGATCACCGGCACCATGACGTTGAGCTCGAAGTTGCCGGCGGCCCCACCGAAGGCCACGGCGGCGTCGTTGCCGATCACCTGGGCGGCGACCTGGCCAACCGCCTCGGCGATCACCGGGTTGACCTTGCCCGGCATGATCGAGCTGCCCGGTTGAAGGTCGGGCACCCGGATCTCGGCCAGCCCGCACCGTGGTCCCGAGGCCATCCAGCGCAGATCGTTGGCCACCTTGTAAAGGCTGACGGCGATGGTGCGCAAGACCCCGCTCGCCTCGACGAGTGCGTCCCGCGCGCCCTGCGCCTCGAAGTGGTCTCGAGCCTCCGACAGGGGGAGCTCGAGGTCGGCGGCGAGGGCGGCGATCACCGCGGCCGCGAAGCCCGGGGGCGCGTTGATGCCCGTGCCCACCGCGGTGCCGCCGAGGGGTAGCTCGCCGATGCGCGGCAGGGCGGCCCGGATGCGCTCGACGCCGTGCTCGACGGCGGCTGCATACCCGCCGAACTCCTGGCCCAGCGTGACGGGCGTGGCGTCCATGAGGTGAGTCCGCCCGCTCTTGACGACGGTGGCGAACTCGGCCTGCTTGCGCCGCAGCGCGCCCGCCAGGTGGTCGAGGGCGGGGACGAGTTGGCGGATCAGACCGTGGACTGCCGCGAGGTGTACGGCAGAGGGGAATATGTCGTTGGATGACTGGCTGGCGTTGACGTGATCGTTGGGATGTATCGGCTGTCCGAGCCGCTCGGTCGCCAGCGTCGCAAGGACTTCGTTCATGTTCATGTTTGACGATGTTCCTGAGCCAGTTTGGTACACATCCACCGGGAACTGATCGTCGTAGGCTCCCGCGACGACCTCATTGCCGGCGTCATGGATCGCCGTGGCGACGTCGGCCGGGATGATTCCCAGTCTCCCGTTGACCGCCGCCGACGCGCCTTTGAGGGCGGCGAGCGCGCCGATCAAGGACCGATCGATCCGCAGACCGGAGATCGGGAAGTTTTGGACGGCGCGTTGCGTCTGAGCAGCCCATTTGGCGTCGACCGGCACGTCGACATCGCCCATCGAATCATGCTCGGTACGGGTCGGGCGGTTTGGATTGGTGGCCATAAGGGGACGGTAGTGTCGGGACCGGCGCCATGCCGGGTGCTTGAGGTCGCGTGGGCGCGGTTGCTACGGTGCACGCCCATCGTGAGCAGGTCCACCGCGTTCCGCGGGCGGATGACCATCGGGGCGAGGCCGTTGCGGCTCGTGACAACGCTGGTGGTCGTCAGCCTCCTCGTCCCCCTTGTGCTCCAAAGTGGCGCTGCTAGCGCCGACTCGGTGAGCAATGAGCGGGCGCGCGCCGCGGGGCTCGCCGGCCAGTTGGCCGCCATCAACACGCGAGCTTCGGAGTTGGCCGAGGCCTACGATCAGGCCGAGATTCACCTTCAGACGGTCGAGAGCGACCTCGCTACGGACAAGTCCCAACTCGGTCAGACGGGCACGCAGTTGAGCGGTGCCGAGGCCCGGGTGCGGTACATGGCGATCCAGTCCTACATGGACGGCGGAGCGGCTCGCGAGCTTTCGTTGCTCATCCCGGGGTCGGAGACCGAGATCGCCGATCGCAGCACGTACGTGGCGGCGGCCACGGGTTCGGATTACGACGCCATCGATCTTCTACGCGCCGCCCACATCGAGCTCGGCCGCCAGCAGGCCACGCTTGATGCCAGTCAGGCCGAGGCGACCGCTGCTCTCAACGCCCTCAACTCCGCTGCTCACGCCGCCGCCGCCGCTGACCGAGAGACCGCCGCCGCCTATGACCAGGCCGAGGCCGAGCTCGGCCAGGCGCTGCTCGCGCAAGCCCAGCAGGCGCGCATCGCCGCCGAGCAGGCCGCCATGGCCGAGCGGGGCTATTCGAGTGGGATCGGCGCCCCATCGTTCGCCCCGCCACCACCCTCCCCCGAGGCCGGGCTGGCCATCCAATTTGCCGACGCCGAGTTGGGCAAGCCCTACGTCTGGGGCGGCTCTGGACCGGACGACTTCGACTGCTCGGGCCTCACTGCTTGGGCCTGGGGTCACGCCGGTCACGCCCTGCCGCACTCGTCGGAGGATCAGTACTACGACACGACCCACGTGTCGGTCGCGCAGCTCGAGCCGGGCGATCTCGTCTTCTATGGCTATCCCCCACACCACGTGGGCATCTACGTGGGCAATGACGAGATGATCGATGCCCTGCACTCAGGGACCAACGTCGAGTACGACACGATCTTCATCGAGAGCGACCTCATCGGCGGCGGTCGGGTCAACTAGCCCTTCGGCCGACAACCAAAGGTTGCCGGCCGAAGTGGTGCCATGATCTGCCCCCATGGCACGCGTCCGCGCCCCTGAGCTCTCCGGACAGGGGGGATGGATCGGTGCTTCAGCCGACTTCGGGCTGACATCGGTCATCGGCAAGGTGGTCGTGCTGCATTTCTTCACGACGTCGTGCATCAACTGCGTGCGCGTGTTGGAGGAGTTGCGACCGATCGAGGACCGGTTCTCGGCCGAGGCGGTGGTCCTCGGCATCCACTCGCCCAAGTTTCCGCGCGAGCACGAGCACTCCGCCGTCCAGCGGTCCGTCCAACGACTCCGCATCCGCCATCCCGTCCTTGACGATCCCGACCTGACGACCTGGCAGCAGTACGGCATCAAAGGCTGGCCCACGGTGGTCGTCGTCGATCCCGAGGGCTACGTCGTGGGAGGTATCGCCGGCGAGGGAAGCGGGCCGGTGGTCTTTTCCTCGGTCGAGAGCACGATCGCCGAGCACGATGCCAAGGGGACCCTGGTCCGGGGCCCCGTAGCCGGTCTGTGGGGCGCGACGACCGTCCCGACGACTGCTCGACCTCTGCGCTACCCGGGCAAGGTGGCCGTCGACCGGTCCGGGCGCCGGTTCGCGGTCTCCGACAGCGGCAACGGCCGGGTCGTGGTGTGCGATCTGCGCGGTCGCGTCGAGCAGATGTACCCGCTGCTCAGCAACCCGCAGGGCGTGTGCTTCGACGGCGACCGACTGGTGGTGTGCGACGCCGGCACCGACCGGGTCATCGCCATCGATCGGGCCACGGGCAGTCACGAGGTCGTCGCATCGGGGCTGGCCTCGCCGTGGGACGTGACCGTGCTCGCCGACGGGTCGCTCCTCGTGGCCGAGGCGGGCCGACACCGCCTCCGCCGCCTGCCAGGCCGCGACGCCCCGCCGCCCCCGGAGGCAGCAACCGACCTCGAGGGAGCCACACAGGCCGAGATCGTTGCCGGCACCGGTCAGGAGAATCTTCTCGACGGTCCCGCCGTTGCGCCGCCCGGCTGGCCCGACCCCGTCGGCGAAGCAGCGACGGCACCGCCGCCGGCCTTGCTCGCCCAACCATCCGGGCTCGCTGCCTTAGCCGGCGGTGGGGCGGTGTTCGTCGACGCCGAGTCGAGCGCCCTCCGGGTGCTCACGCCGGAGGGCGACGTGGTGACGTTGGTGGGGCAGGGACTCTTTGACTGGGGGGCCTCCGATGGCGGGCCCGACGCCGCCGCCCTCCAGCATCCGATGGCGGTTGCCGTCGGCCCGGTGGGCGACGGCGGCATCCCGGTCGTCTACGTCGCCGACACCTTCAACGGCAAGCTCCGCGAGTGGACGGGCACGGCCTGGACCGCGGCCGCCGGGACGCTCCGCACGCTGCCGGTGACGGGCCTCGAGGAGCCGAGCGGTCTGGCGTGGCTACCCGACGGCCGACTGGTCGTCGCCGACACCAATCACCACGAGGTGGCGCTGATCGACCCCGAGACGGGTGCACTCGAGGTGGTGCAGATCGACGAGTCCTGGCTGGGCACCACCCCGGGTGACCCCATTGACGCGCTCGCCGGCGAGCCCGTGTCGATCCCCTACGAGTTGGACCCGGGCGACCTCACCGTCGACGGCTCCGACGGGCCACCGGTGCGGGTCAACCTTTCGAGCGAGCCCGGCTCGTTGCTCGGGCCCGGACCGCGACGGTGGGCCCTGGCCGATCCCAAGGGCACCGTCGAGGTCACGGCCGGGACCGCGGGCGAGGGAATCCTGATCATGGAGTTGGAGATCGACACCTGCGATGACAACACGTGCACGGTGTTGACCTCCCGCGGTCGTCATGACCTCAGCGTGGCGCCCGCCGACACAGCGTGAGAGCGACCATCGCCGGCGGATCCCCTGACGGCATCCCAACGGTCGGAGATCGGCCCGAGCCGCAGCCCGGCAAAGGCGAGCTCCTGATCCAGGTTCGCGCCGCCGGCCTCAACAACGCCGACCTTCTCCAGGTGAAAGGGTTCTACCCGCCGCCCCCGGGCTGGCCGCCCGACATCCCGGGGATGGAGCTCGCCGGCGAGGTGGTCGCCCTCGGCGACGGGGCCAGCCGCTTTGCCGTCGGTGATCGAGTGATGGCGGTCGTAGGCGGCGGCGCGCAGGCTGAGCTCGCGGTTTGCCACGAACGGGAGGCGATGCCGATCCCGGACGTTTTGGGGTGGTCGGAAGCGGGCGGATTCCCCGAGGCATTCACGACCGCCCACGACGCCTTGTTCAGCCAAGGCCAACTCGCCGCTGGCGACCGGGTGTGCGTGCATGGCGCAGCCGGCGGAGTCGGGACCGCGGGCGTGGCCCTCGCCGCGGCCGCCGGCGCCCAGGTGGTCGCCACCGTGCGGCGGGAGTCGGCGCGGCGGGACGTCGCCGATCTCGGGGCCGGCGTGGTCGCCGTCGAGCCCGAGGGGTTCGGCGCCCACGGACCGTTCGACGTGATCCTCGAGCTCATCGGGGGACCCAACCTGGCGGCCGACGTGGCCGCCCTCGCGCCCGGCGGACGGATCGTCGTCATTGGGGTCGGCGCCGGTGCCACCGCCGAGATCAACCTCCTCGCGCTCATGGCCGTTCGGGGCGCCATCCACGCGTCGACCCTGCGGGCTCGACCCCTCGAAGGCAAGGCCGCCGCCGCTCGCCTCGTCGAAGCGCACGTCCTCCCGCTCGTCGCGTCGGGTCGCTTGCGCATCCCGATCGCCGCCACCTTCGCGCTCGAGGAGGCGCCCGCCGCTTACGCGGCGTTCGCCGGTGGAGGCAAGTTCGGCAAGGTCGTCCTCGTCAAACCCTGAGGCCGCCGGACCGTGCCCGGTCTCTTGGCGAACTCTGGGTCGGCTCACAGGTTGCTCCCAGGTTGCGTCAGCATTGTTGGCAACATGGTCGACGTGGTACCCACGGTTGACACTCGGATCCTCGTGGTCGACGACGAGGACAACATCACGTATCTGCTCGGGACGGCGCTACGCCACTTCGGGTTCGCGGTCGAGACAGCGGCGACCGGGCGCGAGGCCCTTCAGAAGGCGGCCGAGTTCAAGCCCGAGCTGGTCATGCTTGACGTGATGCTCCCCGACCTCGACGGCTTCGAGGTCTGCCGGCGGCTTCGCGACGCCGCGCTCCGGATGCCCGTCATCTTCCTGACGGCCCGCGACGCGACCGAGGACAAGGTGAGGGGCCTCACCCTCGGCGGTGACGACTACGTCACCAAGCCCTTCAGCCTGGAGGAGGTCGTTGCTCGCGTGCGGGCCATGCTTCGTCGCAGCGGGCACGGCGTCTCCGATGAGCCGGCGCTGACCTACGTCGATCTGGAGATGGACGACGACGCCCACCAGGTGCGCCGGGCCGGCGAGCTGATCGACCTGTCGCCGACCGAATACAAGCTGCTGCGGTACCTGCTCGCCAACGCCGGTCGGGTCCTCTCCAAAGCGCAGATCCTCGATCACGTGTGGGAGTACGACTTCGGCGGAGAGGCCACCGTCGTGGAGACCTACATCAGCTACCTCCGCAAGAAGATCGACCGGTTTGATCCGCCCCTGATCCAGACCGTGAGGGGCATCGGTTACGCCCTACGCAAGGCGTAGGCCGAGGCATAGGGCGGCGCGAACCCATGTCGCTGCGGAGTCGACTTGTAGCCGGCTTCATCCTCGTCGCCCTCGTCCTGCTCGGCACCGACGCCGCCGTCGCGCTGCTCGTTCACCGATCGCTCATCTCGTCGGTCGACCAGCGCCTCGATGTCGCCCAGGGCGGGCCGGGCCGCTTCGCAGGGACGGGGACCAATGGCGGTTTCCCTCGTTCCAGCCCCACGACGTCCGACGCCGCGCCGGACCGCAACACGGTCACGGATCTCTACTTCACGGTGTTGGACCCCCAGGGCAAGGTCCTGCGCACGGCCGCGCCGGTGACCGGTACCCACGTCCCGAGTCCTCCGGCGATCCCCAGTGATCTGGCCCGGATGACGAGTCCGGTCGGCGCCACGCCGCGGCCTTTCACCGTGCACGCGGCCGGCGGCGGCGGTGACGGATTCCGGGCCGTCGCGGTCAGCACTGCCGACGGCGACACGCTCTTCATCGCCGTGTCGCTCCGTGACATCGCGGCCACATTCCGCAACGTGGTGATCGTCGAAGTGCTTGCCACCCTCGCCGTGCTGGCCACCCTCGGACTCGTCGCCTGGTTTGTGCTCCACCTCGGTGTCCGACCGCTCGACCGCATGGCCGAGACCGCCGACGCCATCGCCGCGGGGAACCTCTCGTTGCGCGTCGACGTGGCTGAGCCGCGGACGGAGGCGGGCCGGTTGGGCCTCGCCCTCAACACGATGCTGGCCGAGATCGAGCAAGCCTTCGACGCGCGCGCCGCTTCCGAAGAACGGCTGCGACGCTTCGTCGCCGACGCCTCGCACGAGCTGCGGACGCCGCTCACGTCGATCCGCGGGTACGCCGAGCTGTGGCGCCAAGGAGGGCTCACCGGCGGGCAGGAATTGGCCGACGCCATGCGGCGCATGGAGAAGGAGGCGGCCCGGATGGGTGTCCTCGTCGACGAGATGCTCCTTCTCGCCCGCCTCGATCAAGGCCGTTCGCTCGAGTCCAACCCCGTCGATCTATCCCGTCTGGCGGCTGACGCTGTTGCCGATGCCCGCGCCGTCGAGCCCGACCGCCCGATCACCCTCGTCGGGCCGGATCAGCTCATCGTCCGAGGTGACGAGGGCCGCCTCCACCAGGTGCTCGCCAACCTGTTCACCAACGCTCGGATCCACACGCCCCGGGGGACACCCGTGCGGGCGACGCTGGGGACGACCGGGGCCATGGCCTTCCTCGAGGTCGAAGACGATGGTCCGGGACTGGGGCCTGAGCCGACCCGGGTCTTCGAGCGTTTCTATCGGGCCGACCCGGCCCGGGCTCGGGCCAGCGGGGGGACGGGCCTTGGCCTGTCGATAGTCGCGGCCGTCACCGAAGCCCACGGGGGGCGGGCCACGGCGGGGGCCGCGACGTCCGGAGGCGCTCGCATCCGAGTAGAACTACCCATCTACCCCTCGGCCCCGCCGCCCTCGACCAACGCCGCGCCGGCCGACGAAGGCCAACCCCCCACCCCCCAGGACCAGACGGCGCAATTCGCATGAAACTCCCAGACTTCTCCTCGGATGCTCTCATGCCGGAGTTGTGTACTCCAGGCATGAACCACCAATCCCACCGAGCCATCAGCCGGCGTTCGCTCGCGCTGTTGGCATCCACCTGTGTCGTTGTCGCCCTTGTCCTCACCGCGTGCGGTGGCGGCTCCTCGTCGTCGTCATCGACCGCCACGACAGCAGCACCCGCGGCCAGCGGAGCGAGCGGACGCGGCTTCAACGCGGCCGCCATGAAGGCCTTCTACGCCTGCATGACCCAGCACGGCGTGACCATCACCGTGCCCACGACCACGCCCGGCGAGACGTTCCCCACGCCGCCGGCCGGTGCCAGTGGCGGCGGCAGTGGCTTTGGCGGCGGCGGTCGGGGCTTCGGCGGTGGGGCCGGGTTGGCGGCCTTGACCAACAACCCCGCGTTCCAGGCCTGCGAGAGCCAGTTGCCGGCCGGCACGTTGCAGCGGCTCCAGCAGCGCCAACAGGAGGACGCCGCGTTCATCAGTTGCATGAACGACAACGGAGTCACCATCACGACCAGCGGGCCGGGCGGTGCCGCAGCGGCCATCCGCTCGCTTGACAAGACCTCACCGGCCTACATCAAGTGCAGTGCCGTGCTGCCCAGCGGCGGAACCTTCGGCCCTGGTGGCGGGTCGACTACCACCACCACGCCTTAATCTGCTCGTCCCCCGCGGAGGCTTCACTGATGTTCGCATCACGTCGACTTTTCAACCTGCTCCTCGCTGTGGCCGTGCTCGGCCTGGGCGTAGCCGCCTATGCCGCGGTCGGCCCGCCCGCCTCGGCCAAGGCGATCACCAGCACGGCCACGGTCGGTAAAGGCATCGTCCTGACGAGCGTGACGGCCACGGGCAACGCCAGCGCCGCCACCCAGCTCAACCTCGACTTCGAGACCGCCGGCCTCATCACCGCCATCGACGTGACCCCCGGCCAGCAAGTCCAGGCCGGCCAGGTCCTCGGGACGATCGCCAACGCCACGGAGACCGATGGCGTCGCCAGCGCCCAGGAGTCGGTGTCGGCGGCCGAGGCAAAGTTGTCGGCTGACGAGGCGGTCGAGACCCCAGCTGAGCGCGCCGCCGACCAGGCCGCCTCACAGTTGGCTCAGCTGTCGGTCAACAATGCCGTGCAGAACGTGACCGATGCCCAGGCAACCGCGGGCATGGACGCGACCACCGAGCAGCAGGCCATCACCTCGGCGCAGCAATCTCTCACCAACGCCCAGGCGCAGCAGGCACTCGACGTGACCTCCGAGCAGCTCACGCTCACCGAAGCACAGCAAGCCGTCACCAACGCCCAGACACAGGCCAGCGAAGACGCGACAACGCAGGCTGCCAATGTCACGACGGCGCAGCAGAATCTCAGCAACGCCCAGGCCCAGGAGAGCGAGGACGCCAGCAACGACTCCGCTGAGGAGACGGCGGCGTGCGGCGGGGGCACCACGACGACCACGGCGCCGACCACCTCGACGACAATGGCCCCGACGTCGGGGACCTCGGAGTCGTGCACGCAAGCGCAAGCCACCGCCAGCCAGACCTCGCTCAAGGATCAAGAGGCGGTCCAGAGCGCCGAGAATCAGCTGACCGCTGCGGAGAACACGCAGCAAGCAACCGCCATCAAGGACAGCCAAGCGCTCCAGTCGGCCGAAAACGGTGTGACCGCCGCGCAGAACAACATCGCTGCTGAGGTCCTGAAGGACCAGGAGTCGATCCAGTCAGCGCAGACGGCGGTGACCAACGCCAAGACCTCCCAGACGAGCGAGCAGATGAAGGACGCCCAGTCGATCGCCAGTGCCCAAGCCTCGGTCGCCAATGCTCAGGTCTCCGAGCTCCAAACGGCAGCGTCCAACGAGACCAAGGAGACGCCGACACCGGGCCAGCTTCAGAGTGATCAGGCTGCCGTGGACAATGCCGAGTCGCAGCTCGTGACCGCCCAGCAAAACCTGAGCAACACGACGCTGACGGCGCCCGTCGCCGGGACCGTCTCCACGGTCAATGGCGTCGTCGGGGAGCCCGACAATGCCAGCTCGTCGGCGAGCGGCACGTCGTCGTCCTCATCGTCATCAAGCACGGCGTCGGCCGGTAGCGCAGGGTCGGGCTTCATCACCCTGACCGACCTCGCCACCCTCCAAGTCGTGGCCGGGTTCAGCGAGACCGACGCCGCCAACGTCAAGCTCGGTCAACCGGCAACGGTCACGTTCAACGCGTTGCCCAACTCCGACCTTCAGGGCACGGTGTCGCAGATCAGCGTCAACTCGACCGTCGTCTCCAACGTCGTCACCTACAACGTCACCGTCTCCATCCTCAACCCGCCCTCTTCACTCAGGCCGGGCATGACGGCCAACGTGGCCATCACGACGGCCGAACGGGACAACGTCT
>Ga0302326_10001127_pt1 | contig 69493 bp, 63 predicted proteins | sample Palsa_T0_3_FD_202264 | JGI IMG/M metagenome (GOLD analysis project Ga0302326, IMG submission 202264) | Peat permafrost microbial communities from Stordalen Mire near Abisko, Sweden - Palsa_T0_3 | ecosystem: Environmental > Terrestrial > Soil > Palsa > Peat permafrost | place: Sweden: Abisko... | reverse complement strand
GCCCACTGAGTAACCCATATAGGCGGTGTTCGGATACGGCTCCATTTTTGTGAGGTGGATGGTGCGCTCGGTATCGGCAAACTCAAACACCATCATGATCTTAGTGGCGCCCTGAATAATCTGGAACGGATGCGGCATGTACATGGCGCGCGGCACGCCGGGCTGAAAGCACTTGATTTCCGGATCGCGGTCCATCCAGTGTTCCAGGTTCTCTTTCTTTCTGGCCGCCGCCCATGGTTGGTAGGGAATCTCTTCGCCCTCCACGACGCCGAGACCTCCCGGAACCCAGCCGATTGAGCCCAGTCCAAGTACTGGCGCCGCTAGAACCACCGAGTTAGGCACCACGCCAGGCTGCGCAACCATAGGACGCGCCTGATGAGCTTGAAGGTCCCAGTTCGCGGTGTTGTTGGCTTCCCAAATTCCATTGAAGTCCGGCTTGCCGGCGACACGGCCAGCAGTGTCGGCCGTGGCAGCGGAGACGGGTGCCACCCTTTGCATCACCAGCAAGCAAACACTCGCGGTCAAAGCGGCCGTCGATAGAACTATGGCAGAGCTTCTGCCCAAATGTCGCATAAGACGATTTCTACTTCCCCACATAGGTTACAACTATTCGCGCTGTGATAGCTGGTAGCGTCTCAGTTTGAATCTCGGGATTGGGAAGCGGACCTCTGGTTATTGGTCACACCGATACCGCGGCGCGTAGATAGTGTTCAACTTTACCTCCGCGCGACGTCGGCTCAAGCTATTCTGATGAACGTGGGAGGGAGATTTGCAGCATGGCAAGACTTGTCTACGGATTGAGCCAGTCGCTCGATGGCTACGTGGACCACATGAAGCTTGGGCCGCCTGTGCCTGCGGCCTTCCGTCACTTCATCGAGCTGGTGCGTGGCCTGACGGGCCTCATCTACGGTAGCCGCACGTACGAGATCATGCGTTATTGGGACGAAGATCTTCCTGATTGGGACGCGGAGGATCGCGAGTTCGCGGTGGCGTGGCGGAACCAGCCGAAGTGGGTCGTGTCGCGTTCCCTCAAGTCAGTTGGCCCCAACTCGACGCTTGTCGCGGATGACTTCGAGAAGGAAATACGCAGGCTGAAGGCTGAGCTGGCTGGCGAGATTCACGTTGCCGGACCAGTCCTGGCGCAAAGCCTGACCGAGGCCGGTCTGATCGATGAGTATCGGCTCTACCTCCGCCCCGTCGTGCTTGGCGGGGGCCAGCCATTCTTCGCCGGCCCGCGGCCGCCGCTTCACCTGGCGGCTAGCGATTTAATCGCCGAAGACTTGATTCGGTTGACATACGTTCCTGCTTAATCGCGCGACTCGCACGACGGACTGCGCTCAGAAATTCAAACTGAGACACAACCTGATCGCTCATTTGCAGGTGTTGGGCCAGCCTTCGCGACAAGCAAGCGCGTATAGCTTCGACGGTTCCCGTTCCCGGATCTCGCCTTTGCTTCCCCTGAGAATGATCGGGTAATCATCAAGAGTCGGCTGGGTGGCAGCGAACGCGCCAGCCCCGCTAGTCAGTACGTTCAGGTTGCGGCAGGCCACCACCGATCCCAAGTCGCAACCCCGGCGGAACGGCTCCGCGGAGCCCGCTGGATCCAGCCGGCGAAGATCTTCGCCGGAGCGTGAGAGCGCGATATCCATGAGTCCGGCGTCGTTGCAGGCCCAGCTCGACCCCCGATTACAAAAACCCAGTTCCACGTCGGCCAGGTAAGGGCAGGCATACGCTCGCCCGTCCTGGCAGGCCTGTCGCCAAAACGGAAGCCACTGGCCGGGATGATTGTCGCCCACTGCTCCCGTAGCGCTCAGAACAATAAACACAAGCATCCAAATGGACATGTAGGCCAGGTTGCGCTGGCGCGGCGCGAGGGATCGGCCCAGAGCCGCGGGATCGAGCCGGCAGAGGAAGCGCGAACGCGCGGCCCAATCGATCCCTTGGATCGACAGGTTCAGCAACGGGACCTGGAGCAGCTTGTCATAGAACGTCGGCATCCCTGCGCGGCCCAGCAGCCAATACAGCAGCACCGTGCTCAACCCGTACAACACACCGTAGATGATCCGCCCGAGCTCGGTGCGGGGCGACGTGGAAGGATCGGTGAACAGCAGATGCATCCCGAGGAACACGGCGATCGGGATATAGGAATCGTAGAAAAAATATACGCCGGTGGCCGCAAAGTAAACACGGCTGAACGCGTAAGCAGTCACCACGGCAGACATAGTCATGGAAGTAACGCCGAAGAAGAATTGTCCAGGCAGTCCGATAAGAAACAGCATCAGGTACATCTGTGGCGGATAGAACTGCGTAGTGGCGATGTTCTGGCCCCAGGTGATGTCGCTCGTGTGGGTAGCCAACAGAATGAGTGAAAATACACCGAGCGGAAACGACGAGGGGTTGAAGATATGCACGCGCCGGCCGTCCTTGCTCCAGCGGATCAGCTCTTTCGCCGCCAACCCGAGCGCCACCATCGCGAACTGCAGATAGAACCAGTCCGGCTGGAACCACAGAAACAAATTGATGCTGAAGATGACGGGAAACACACCAAAACCGAGCGTGTAGGTGTCGCGCCGGGACCAGCCGAGCAGCATGTCGAAGGCGTAAGCGAAGAGCAGTTGGGCAAGTATGAACGGCCCAAAAGCATAAACTGGCGGCCAGTACCAGCCCCAATACAACAGCACCGCGAACTGCGCGCTGGCTTGCACATAGTGCTGCTTTTTGAGGACCACTTCCAGCTGGAGCGTTCGCCCGGTGCGCCGAGCCCGGACCAGCAGCAGCGCGTTCCACACGCAAAGCAGGATCGACACGCCCAGAAACGCCCCGAGCACCTTCGGGTTTCGACCAACCTCAGGAAGGAATGTAAGGCCGGCTAGACCGAAGGTAAATGCAAACGGCAAAAGCCGCGCTCGTGTCTCAATCAGATCAGCCCGGCCTGTTTCTGTCGGATGCTCGAGTTTCACTTCACCCATTGTGTGCTGGTGAGCCTGCGGTGTGCTGGCCAAGCCTTTTGCGATCCTGAGGGTGCGCCCACGGGGAACTAAGGGATTTTACGTAAGACTCCTAAGCGAAATCCAGCCTTGTTCGTACCAACGCCCGTTCCTTATGCTCGGATTAGTGTCCCGGCCTGCTTCCAATATATGCCGGATGATTGGAGGAACCGTGAAGTTAATTCTTGCTCTGGCATTTCTTTCGAGCGCCCCTATTTGGGCTGCCGACCCCACTGCCTTGGATATCAAAACCGGCGAATGGGAATACACCGTAACAGTGCAAATGGCCGGGATGCCCCAGGCTAACGCAGCCCAGATGCCGCAGATCCCGGCGGATCAACTCGCAAAGCTCCCGCCCGAACAGCGCGCAAAGATCGAGGCAGCGTTGAAACAAGCCAGCAATATGGCCGCAGGCAAGCCCATGACCAACACCAGCAAGAACTGCGTCAAGAAGGAAGACCTCACGAATTTCAACCCTGGAGGCATGTCAAAGTCCTGCAAGGTCAATGTATCCAATTCCTCGCACAGCAAATTTGAGGCTAAAGTCATGTGCGACAGTCCTGACATGAAGACGAACGGCACAATCGTTGCCGAAGCGCTGACTCCTGAGTCCATGAAGTTCACCGTCGTCTCCAATGGCACATCGAACGGACAGCCGATGAACATGACAATTAACGGAACGGGCAAGTGGCTCACGGCCGCCTGCACGGACTCCAAGTAGGCCGGCCTTGGATCAGGGATTCCACCTGATTCCAAACCGTGGGGGCAGATTCGATTTCGATGTGCGGCCGCATGACTTCCCCGCCCTGCACTTGTTTCGTAAAGTATATTCATGCCGGCGCACTCTCGAAATTACTTCGTTGTCATCGTCCCGCTGGCGATGGCCCTCGCCACTTCCGCTTCCGCCGATCAATCCGGCATAAAGACTCTCGCGCCGGGCGAATCCTTGAATCTGGATACCGGCGCTGTTTCGACCACGGGAGGCGACATCCAATGGAACGGAACCGCATTGACGCCGGAAGGCCGCGCCGCTGTCTTTAACGCGGGAAAGTATGGATCGCGCCTGTTCAAGGCCATTCGCACCCGCTCTGCATCCGCTGCGCACTATAGCGCGGTTCCCATTCCCGGCAGCATCCTGGTAGCCGGCGATGTGTTCGGAGTGCACACCAACGGCGGCCATTACGCCAAGGTCCTGGTGACGGCGGCCAACGCTGGCGCTCTCTCGCTCCAGTACACCACCTTCGTCAGCGACACCCGATCGAGAATTGCTGGGCGCCCAGCGGCCTCCGGTCCGCCTCTGTTCGTCATGGCAGTCCAGAATAATTACAGCTATCTTTCGCCCGGAGTTCCCAACTACGGGATCGCACCCGGCAGCATATTCCTGATTCAGGGTCAGAATTTAAGCAGCAATTTTACGCCTGTGCTGCAGTCCAGCGCGGCGCCTGGCTTACCCCAAACGTTGAATCAAACCAGCCTTTCCGTGACTGTCAATGGCGTCACCACCATTCCGGCCCTCTACTACACTTCCTCCACTGGCGTCGCCGCGGTACTGCCATCCACCACTCCGGTAGGCACCGGAAATTTGACGGTGAGCTACAACGGCAACAGCGCGATTGTGAACATTCAGGTAGTACCGAGCGCGGTTGGACTGGATACCCTGTACGGAAACGGCGCAGGCGCCGCCGTGATAACCGATTCCAACTTCAACGTTCTCGGACTCACAAACTCTGCGATGCCCGGCCAAACCATAATTTTGTGGGGCTCCGGCCTCGGCGCCGATACGTCCAACGACGATCGCACGTACCCGCAAAAGCAGAACAATCTCACCAGCATCCCCATCGGGGTCTACATTGGAGGGATCTCCGCGAATGTCCTGTATCGGGGCCGATCCGAGTACCCGGGCTTGGATCAGATCAATGTCGAGATTCCGGAAAATGTTTCTCCCGGTTGCTACGTTTCCGTGATTGTGGATACTGGCACGGTGGTTAGTAACTCGGTCACAGTCCCGGTGAATCCGCAAGGTGGAGCGTGCTCGGACCCCGGTTTGGGCTTAAGCGGCGCTCAGCTTCATTCGCTGGCGGCCAAGGGCAACACGCCAGTCAATTCGCTGGCAGTGGTTGTCTCGCAGTTCACCAACTCGCAGGGAACACGGGATGACGAGGCATTCGTCCTCTCCAGTTCCATCAGCAGTTCGGAATTCGGAGCCGGCAACCATTATGCGTCCCAGGGAAGTTGCAGCGTGTTTGAGCCAGGCCTGGGGTTCCCGTTCCAAGCCCCGCTCGATGCCGGCGCCATCCAGTTGACAGGCCCAGCCGGCTCGGTGGAGTTGTCAGGCCAAGGGGGCTCGTACGAAACAGCACTCCCATCGGGGACCTTGACGAGTTCCCCGGGCACGTACATGTTTGCCGGTTCGGGTGGAAAGGACATAGGAAGCTTCAAGGCGTCCATCGACGTTGAGCCCTCGTTCGCTTTGACCAATCAGACCGCGCTGGCGAACATCACTCGATCGCGGGGTGGGACGGTCACCTGGACCGGCGGTTTCGCCAACGGCGATGTCATGGTGAATGGTGTAGCCGCGACTCAAATTGGAAGCATCAATTTCTATTGCCACGCCCCTTCCAGTGCAGGGCAACTCAACATTCCGCCTTCCATCCTGTTGGCGCTCCCGCCGGGAAACGGCAAGCTGATTGTGATCAATGCAACGGCTCCGCAGCCGTTGTCAGCCACAGGTCTCGATCTTGGCTTGGCGACCGGCGTTGTGTCCTTTGATATACCCACTACGTTCGAGTGAGTCAGTGGAACTTTTCTGCGGGAACAATTTCCTTGCCACGGCAACTCTTGGATAGCAACGTTGGCCTGGCCGTCGGGAACTCCTTCGCTCACTTCGATCTTTCGATTGGTTCGTGACGTGCAGTCCTCGCGAGCGGGGAAAGGACCATTTATGAAAATGCTCAGATCTTACTTAACCGCGTTCACTCTGATCGCAGGAGGAACCCTCATCGGGTGCTCAACTACGGCCACGAAATCGCCTGACGTCTCTGGCGCTATCCGCAAGTCGCTGGATGCTGCGAACCTGAAGGACGTTTCCGTGAGCCAGGATCGCGACAAGGGCGTCGTGACTTTAGGCGGCCACGTCGCGGTTGACGCCGATAAGGCGCAAGCCGAATCGATTGCCAAGGCGGACGCGGGTGGCCAAGTGGTCTCCGACGAGATTGCCGTGCTACCACCCGGAGTGGAGAGCAGCACCAAGACAGTGAATTCCGATCTGGATAAAGGCATCGACAAGAATCTCGATGCTGCACTGATCCAAAATCGCCTTAACAAAGGCGTGAAGTATGAAGTCAAGAACGGCGTTGTCACGTTGACCGGCGAGGTAAATTCCGAATCGAAGCGGGTACAGGTCCAAACCGTAGCCTCCGCTGTTCCCAATGTGCAGCAGGTTGTGAATGAGCTTGAGGTGAAAGACCGAAAGGCTACCTCGTCGAATTAAGCCATAGCTTTGGCCAGGTCCGAAACACATCCTTACATTAATTGCCCCAACCTAACATTTCCCGGCTCGTCGTATTAGGTGTAAGGAGTTTTGACACATGACCGGAAAATCGTTACTGACCCTTGGCGCGCTGACTCTTGCAACCGTCGGATTAGCCGCAGCCAAATCATATGACATCGATCTACCCGCGAACACAAAAGCTGGAGCCGTCGAACTGAAGCCTGGTGAGTATAAGCTGAAGCTCGAAGGGTCTCAGGCAGTATTCACAGACACGCGCGGAAATTCCTTCACCGTTCCTGTGAAGGGTGAAAACAGCGACAGAAAGTTTCGTGACACTCAGGTCGAATCGGCGAATCAGAGTGGGATGGATACCATCCAATCCATCGATCTCGGCGGTTCCGACACGCGGCTCAATTTGGGGCAGTAGCGCTGTTTTTGTTACCGGCCGAGGCCGGTAAGAATTGCAAATGGCATCGCGGATCACGCCGCCAAATGATTGATAACGACCGGACTTTCTGTGGCCACTGAATAGCATCCATCTAAGCGAGGTTCCGTCGCGTGATCACGGATGCAATAGAGGCCCGAAATTGGCTTGAAACCTTTTTCGAATGGTTCGGCGAGTTCGGCCAGTTTTGCGTCCGTGTAGCCCGCGCCAGCTTCGGCGCTCCCTGGGAGGGCCGGGAACTCGTTCGGCAAATGGACGCGGTCGGGTCGAAATCCTTTCCATTGGTTGCTGTCGCCGGAGCAGCCACAGGCGTTGTACTCTCGCTCCAAACCCACGCCAGTTTAACTCGCTTCGGGGCCAAGGCCATGCTGCCCGCGGTGATCGTGTTCTCGATCATTAAAGAGAGCGGCCCTGTCATTACAGCCCTGATCGTAAGCGGCCGCGTGGGAGCCGGCATTGGGGCGGAGCTTGGATCCATGCGCGTCACCGAGCAGATTGACGCGATGGAAGTCTCAGCCGTCAATCCCTACAAGTTCCTCGCATCTACTCGGGTTCTGGCGTGCCTATGCATGCTGCCCTTGCTGACGCTTGTCGCGGACGCTTCCGGCATCTTTCTTGGATGGATTTCGACAACTTTGTCGCAGCCCATCACTTTTCGTTCGTTTCTGCACAGCGGCCTGAAAGAAGCCACTCTGAGTGACTTCCTTCCCCCCACCTTCAAGACTGCGGTGTTCGGCTTGATCATTGGCCTGGTTTCGTGCTTCCAAGGGATGCGCACCAGCGGAGGCACCGCCGGTGTCGGCCGCTCGGCAACCAGCTCAGTGGTGCTTTCATCGCTATTGATCATCCTTGCGGATGTGATCCTGGTGCGATTCATTCAGGTATTTCTTCCATCATGACGGCAAGCGCATTCACAACTACCAGCGAACCTGCGGCGGACCAAACCAGCCCGGAGACTACCTCGTCCGATGCGACGCCACTGAAAGTGAGCGCCCTGCACAAATCGTTCGGCTCGCAACACGTCCTGGCCGGGGTTGACTTCAAAGCGGAACAAGGTCAAACCGTCGTGGTGCTGGGACGAAGCGGCACGGGCAAAAGCGTTTTGCTGAAACTCATCGCCGGATTGCAGCAGCCCGACTCAGGGTCCATTCGAATTCACGGCCAGGAAATCGCCGGTCTTGAAATGGACCGGTTGAACCAGATCCGAAAGAAGATTGGCTTCCTGTTTCAACAAGCGGCTTTGTATGACTCGCTCACCGTCCAGGAAAATGTCGAGTTTCCCCTGCGCCGCCACACCACGCTATCGGACGCCGAGCGGCGGCAGAAGGTCGGCGCCTTGCTCGCGAGCGTTGGAATGGAGCATGACCTGAACAAGCTACCCTCGGACATTTCTGGAGGAATGCAAAAGCGGGTGGGCCTGGCGCGGGCCTTGGCTTTAGACCCGGATCTTCTGCTATTCGACGAGCCTACTGCTGGCCTCGATCCGATCACCGCGGCTGAAATCGGTGAGCTGATCCTGAAACTCAAGAAGGAAAGAAATCTGACGTCGGTGGTAGTTACGCACGACGTGCAGGGGGCGAAATCCTTCGCCGATCGCGTGATTCTGCTACGCGAAGGCAAAGTTGTCATCGACGGAACCTTTTCTGAAGTAGAGCGGAGCTCGGATTCGTTCGTCGCGCGATTCCTGCGGGACGCGGCTTAGGGAGGCATTATATGTCGCAAACATTTCGGCTAGGCTTGTTTATTGTCGCGGCCCTGGCGGTGCTTTTCGTGGGCGTTTTCCTCATTGGCAGCCGGGAGTCACTGTTCCAATCGACCTATCAGGTGAAGGCGCAGTTCCAGAACGTGGCGGGACTCGCCGACGGCGCCGACGTGCGGGTGGGAGGACTTCACCAGGGCACCGTGAAACATATCCAGCTCCCCAATCAACCAGACGGCAAGGTGACCGTCAGCATGGATCTCAATAAGGCCTCGCGCGATGTCCTGAAGAAGGATTCCGTCGCATCCATTAAGTCCGAAGGCTTAATCGGCGACAAGTATGTCGAAATTTCATTCGGCACCGATTCCGCTGCGCAATTGAGGAATGGCGATCTGATATCCAGCGAACCTCCTTTGGACATGTCCAACCTGGTTAAGAAGGCGGATCAGCTATTGGATACGGCCAAAGGCGCAGTAACGGATCTCGACGGAACCGCGAGCAACTTGAAATCGATCAGCGCCAAAATCAACGACGGTAAAGGTACCGTCGGCGCATTGATCAACGACAAGACCATCTATCAAAAGGCCACCGAGGGAGCCACGGCTCTCAACGAAAATATGGAGGCTCTGAAGCATAACTTCCTGCTCCGCGGATTCTTTAAGAATCGGGGCTATGAAGATGCCTCCGATCTGACCAAGCATGCCATAGCGAATCTTCCGTCCGGAGAACCAGCCAAGGTGTTTGAGTATGACGGGCAAAAGATCTTCAATGAGCAAGCCAAGCTAAAGGATCAGAAATCGTTCAAGGACGCTGGAGACTACTTGCAGACCAACAAGTTCGGTTTGGCGGTGGTGGCTGTTTCGGTCGGCATGAAGGGCGAGACGGACAAAGACCAGGTCCTCTCGGAAGGACGGGCAGCCGTGATTCGCGATTATCTCGCCAAGAACTTCCGCTTGGACGACACACGGATCAAAACCCTTGGCCTCGGAAAGTCCGGCGATACCGGAGACAATGGCAAGGCAGAAATTCTGGTCTATCCCGCAGCTTCTGCAACCGGCGCGGCTGAACCTGCCAAGAACAGCACCAAAGAAGCCAATTAGCGCTTGCTGGTGGTTCCCTCTCACCGTTCTGGTGCTTTCCAACTACCTGTTTTGATCGACGAGTCAATGCTTTCAACCGCTTGCCTGAGGCCACCCGCATGCATTCCAAAGGGTGTGGTTTGGAGGTGGTTTATGAAAGACAAGTTCCTGAGTTTGGCGAAGACCGCAATTGCGCCGGTAGCTCTCGCGATTGCAATGGTGGCTTTTAGTCCCGTAGCGGCGATGGCAGCAAGTCACGGCGGCGGAGGCCATGCAGGCGGATTTTCTGGAGGACATGGATTCAGCGGCGGCGGACATTCCTTTTCCGCACCGGCCCGTGGGAATTTCAATGGCGGGCACGCCTTTTCCGCACCAGCGCGCGGCTTCAATGGCGGCGTTCGCGGAGGATATTACGGCGGCGGCTATTACGGCGGACGAGGATGGTATGGACCCGGACTTGGATTCGGAGTTGGCGTGTACCCGTCCTATGGCTACGCGGCTCCAGTCTGTAATCCTGCGGGATTCTACGACCCGAACGGTGTCTGGCAGGTCTATCCCGGTTGCGCGGTACCTCCCTACGGCTACTAATCTCTGATTGCATGCGGCCCGTCTTCATGGCGGGCCGCTGTTCTACGGGACGAAAGGCCGTCGAGTTGCCTAACAGAAATATCACCGGTTGATGAAGATGCTGAACACAATGACGACAGAGATTCTGACGACCAACGCAGGCGTGTTGTTTGCCCTGCTTTTTGTGTTGGTTGGGCTTGCCTGCTGTATCAGCGCGGCGCGATTCGTGGAGTGGCGCCGAAAAAGGCAGGCCGATTCATCGGAGACTGGATCGTGAAGTTTTTTCACGATACTTGTTCTAATTGCCTACAGCCGAAGTAACGTGGATCAACCCAGAGAGTCTGGGGTGGTTACGCAACGGTGTAGCGCAACGCTCGTCCCGGCCATCGAGTCTACAAATTGGGGTGAGCGAAATGACAAACGCTATTCGGTTGATGTTGGTTGCACTGGTGTTGCTGGCAATCCCCGTTGCATCCTTTGGCGGCGTGTTCGTATCCGTCTCCATCGCTCCGCCGCTCCTGCCGGTTTACGCGCAGCCTGTTTGCCCAGGCGAAGGATATATCTGGGCGCCAGGTTATTGGGCTTATGGCGCATACGGCTATTATTGGGTACCCGGCTCGTGGGTGCTGGCGCCCTTTACTGGCGCGCTCTGGACGCCAGGATATTGGGGCTGGGGCGACGGTGTGTATCGATGGCACGAAGGGTATTGGGGCCTGTCGGTTGGATTCTATGGAGGAATCAATTACGGGTTCGGTTATACCGGTTTCGGCTACTACGGCGGGTATTGGAATCATGGTGCGTTTTACTACAACGGCGCCGTCACTCACGTCGATCGCGCGATTGTTCACAACGTGTACAGCCGCGCTGTCACCAGCAACGGCGGTATAAATCGTGTCAGCTTCAACGGCGGCCGTGGCGGTACGACGGCCCGGCCGACCGCTGCACAACTTGCGGCAACTCGTGGCCGGCACGATTCTCCGACGGCCGCGCAAAACCAGCTCCGGAACACCGCGAGCACCAATCGCGCGCAGTTGGCGACGAGTGCACGTCCCAGCAGCGCGCATGCCACCCCGCCTTCCCGTAACCATGTCGCTGCTCCTCACTATCGGGTTTCGACGCAACACGCGGTGGCGCCACACAGGAGTGCGCAGGTACGTCGCGCTACTCCAACTCCGTCCCGCTACACCTCGCGTAGCAGCCCGGCGCCACATACCTCTGCCACTCGTAACCGGGCTCCCGTGCAGCATGCTGCGACGCGCAGTCAACACACGGTGCAACCGCATGCGAGCGCCTCGACCTCAGAGCGCTCCGCGTCCTGCCGGTCGTGAAAATCAGGCCCGGCGCGAGGGTGGCCACGGGTAAGTTCCGACTATTAGACCGTATTCATTCCCGGCACTCGAAATTCTTCGCGTCTTCCGGGTCGCCTTGCCCTTTGTAATGCGCGTACTTGGGATAGGCGCATAATGGCCGTGTTCTGCCCGGGAAAGCCTTACCCTTGGAAACCACGGAATCAGGAGCCGTTCCCTTCTCTACCCAATCCACCAGCGCGGTGAGCAAATCGAAATTGTCGAGCGATTCACCGCCGCGGCAGTGATACATCCCGGGCACCAGAAACATGCGGCTCCAGTTCTGCACCTTTTCCGTGCCGCCGTTGGCCTTCGCCATGCGCTGGTAGTAATCGAGCGTGTCCATCGCGGAAAACGCCTGGTCGCTCATTCCGTGATAGAACAGCAGCTTGCCTCCGTGCGCCGAGAAAGTGCTCAGATTCGTCCAGGTGGTGTCGGTGACCGCCTCTAGCGGATCGCCCAGCAACGCAAAAAGGCGCTGGTCCACGTCGATGCTGACGGGCGGCGCTGGCGCTCCTGCGGCTGGTGGATTAACGGGTGGCTTCGGACTCGGCAGCAGATTCGCGATCCCCGCGTCATAGCCGTTCATCGGATAAATCAGATCGCCTCGCGAATCGCGCGGGCCGGCAAACGCTTTCTTGATCGCAGCCGTCTGCTGCGGCGTCAGGCACGAATCATTCTTCCCGGCCTTGCACTGCAGCACATCCGGATCGAACTTGCAGGCTCGCGTGTTGAACACCATGCCGTCTTTTATGCCGTCGTTGGCGTCGCAGGCGTCCAGAACTCCCTTCACCACCAGTTGGATGTCGCTTTCAGAGAACACCTTGTTCGGCTGCGCCCGTCCCGAGTCGTCTCTAGGAGCGATTTCGTTGAAAGCCACAGCGGACCAGTTGTTTCCGATACGCGAGATCCCGGTGCGCATGGCGGGATCTCCGGAGATGACGCCGTCGAACTCGTCCGGATAGCGCTGCGTCATCAGCATCGCTTCGCGGCCGCCGGTGGAGCAGCCCGCGAAGTAGGAGTGGCGGGCCGGCTGCCCGTAATAGTGCGCGATCATCTGTTTCGAGATTTCCGCCACGCGATCCACCGCGACCTGCGCGAAGTCCAGACTGGCCTGCTGATCGACGTCATAGGTTCTGTCAAACGTCGTGCCTTTGTGGCCCGTATCGGTGGAGACCACCGCGAATCCGCGCGCCAATCCCGGATTGTCGCCGGCCGCCGCTGAGCCAACCGGAGGCCGGACGCTGCCGTTGTAGCCGCCCCCTCCCTGGAACAGGAACCGGTTGTTCCAGTTGTCCGGCAAAGCGAGCGAAAAGCCGATGCCGTAAGTTCTTCCGTCAGCGCCCGTGCGTTCATTGATCATGCCGTCGGCCCGGCAGTGCGCCGGAATGGTGGCCGAAGTTGCCGACGTTTCCGCAGTGGGCGCCGCGGCGGAAGAGGACGCAGGAATCACGGCGGCCTTGCTGATCACCATAGGAACGCCAGGAATTTTGAAGTTGGCAAGGTCCGCGCACCGGTCCGGCGTTGCAGCCCAGCCGGTGGAAGCCAACAGGAATACCAGCCAGCGAATTTTCATGAGTACCGTCCCTCCAGCGAGCCGATTATATCAGCGGGCACGGACGACACTAAGCAGTGGGATCGCCCGCTGCGTCCCCGCGCCGCGGTTCGGTGGTTGCGTTATTCCGGCGGCTGGTGCGCTGATAGTGCGGGCTATACTCCAGCCCGTACGGCGTCTTGACCTTCGTGCTCGACTTTTCGTCGTGGAACGCCAGACTGGATTGGTGCCGCGCCGCGATCTGCTCTTCCGTGCCGTCGCGGAAGGTGATCTCTTCTCGTGGCACAAACATCACCTGCCCGATCGGCATGCTGTGTGACGCGGAAATTGTTTCGCCGGGCTGCAGGACATAGCGAAACTCGGAGTCGTGAACGAACCAATCGGTCTCCACACGGATCACCAGCATCGGAGCAATGGGCCGCTCGATCATATTAAAGATCGGAGTGTAGACCGTGTCCCAGCCCTGCGGTGTCTGGAAGTTCCACGCGCCTCGCAGAGTTACGGCGCCGGCCGGTGTCCCCAGGTCATCCTGGGAGATGAACATGCCAGGCATCAAGTGGGCGATCTCACGGGTCTCCGGCGTGTCTTGGATGTGCATCTTGATTTCCCGTTTGGTAGCGCCGATCCCGCCCACCGGCAGCTGATACGTCACGGTAAAGATCCGGTCCCACTTCTTTCCTTTGCTGTTCACCGAGTAAACAAACTGATAACGGCCCTCCCCGTCATACCCGATTTGAAAAGTCTCTTTCTCAGCCAGCGGCGGATGGACCATGAAGCCTATGCTGCTTCCGGCTTCGAGCACCGGACAGAGTCTGGCGTGCTGTGGCAGAAGAGGGCGCTGAGCCTCGCGGCGCGGTCGCAGGCCAATTCCGGGCCTGAGGGGGTTGGGAAACAGACCTACTTCCATCTCCGAAGTATCGCACCGTCGTTATCTGCTTCTGAAGACTGTCCGCCAAAGTCCGACATGCCGACTTCTCGCTCATGTGGTTTCCGTGGACGAGGTATCAACGGTGTGGATCACGTCGAGGGGCCTCGATATCGGCGCATCCTAGCTTCGCCGTCTCAACTGCACTAATATGTTTCGGACGCTCTTATTTTGGGTTCGGCGAGAACGGGAGACCCAAGAGGCACAACTCGGAGTGGGCACAAAATCAAGTGGCTTATTGCAAATTAGGATTCATGACGGCGCCTGCCAAAAACAGTGCCCTCGTCGTGTTATCGCGAATCAAAAAGAGGAAAGGGCGATCCAGGGTCATGTGAAAGGGAACGGCCCCTTGTGGCACACCGGCCTCACCCCCGACCCCGGAGCCACCGATCTCGCCCGGATCCGTCCGGATTCCGTCTTTGTCAACCGTAATCTCGGTTCTCTGGGCGATCCCCCTTATCACTCCGCCCTTCCTCGCGACTAAGTACAATGCCTGCGGGTCAATGAAGATGCGATGTACGCCCAACGCTTCGATTGCGTTGCGCAGGTTTGCGTCGAAGGAAAAATGGAATTGCGGAAGGCGTACAGCTCCCAAGCTTTTCTTCAGGAGGGATTCGACCCAATCGGGCCGCTGGGCGGCTGTGGCTTCGAGTTCCTCAATTCGATGGTCGCCTCTCGGAAGAACAAGGATCATCGTTGCCTCTAGGCACCCTAGAGCCACCGCTTCAAATTGGTCGGTGCGCGCGTAAGGATACTCGCTGGATGAACTCTGCATGAAATTCGCCTGCACAACCTCGCCTGATCGAAGTTTGAACTCGTGCGTCTCGGTATTGGAATAGATACCGGTGGTCCACGGCTCGCGCAAGTGCGCGTAGGATGTAATCCAAAAGTCTCCGTTCTGAGTAAGCTTGGGCAGTGGCAGCGAAGCATCCCAGTCTTTCGCCACAACTCCAGCTTGGGTATCACGCTCGCCGACGGCGCGAAAGCGAAGGCCAAAATCTCTCGCTTCCTCGATGAAGTGCGGGGAAACAGAGCCTGCTCCATGGTAGAGAAAAGCCAGAGAGAGCCACATTTCTTCGCGTATTAATGACTCGGAATAAAGCCGGGCTGCCTTGCCCGCACGGACGGGAGCTTGAGCGGGGCGCGTTGAACGTCTTGCTTTAGGCCTTGTGAATCGCGCAAGTATCATTCTCGCCGCGATAAAGTGGTCAAAAAGTCGATCCCAGTGAAACGCCGCTCCCAATTCCTTGGAACTGTCTGGCGTCTCGAGCCACAGAGCTCCGAAGGCGAGAGAAATGGGAAGGGGCGCAATCACGATGTTGCGATCAGGGGACTCGGTGTGAGTCGTTTTCAATAGGTCGAATGCAAAACGGTCATTTGCTCGCAAGAACATGCCGGGTTGCACTTCCATGAGCTCCTGAGCTTTGCTTCGGGAGAAGAAAAGGGTCAAGCACACAAGAAGACCGGCGACTGACATCCACCGAACTGGATACGAGCGTGCGACACGTGAAGACCATTTTGGCGGCGTAATTGAGCGCGGCTGCTTCAAAGACCTAACGTAGCAGAATGCTCAGCCCGCGTTTGATGCATCTTGAGGATCAGTCGGAATGGCTCGGCGTACCGTCAACTTGACGCAAAACGGCCTGGTCGTCGTGGTGCCCGAATCGCCAGAACGGGTGGATCGTCAGAGGCTCTTCCAGAGCTATCGTGTGGGCAACCTGCGAATGGCAATGGAGGAGTGTCATTATCCGGCCGGAGCGGGCGGCCCAATCAACGAAAATTCGACTTCCGGTCCAAGTCGGATCTGGCCCAAACTATCAAGGGACACGTCGCTGAGTTAATGTGACCAACGCCAGTCCCTGCCCTAGACCGAGGGGGCGAGTTATCGACCGCTATACGACTGATGTGGGTCTGCGCGCCGCGGGATGACGACCCTGGGCGAACCGGCAAAGCGAGGGCGCACTGCCGATCGGGTAGTTCTAGATCCCGAGCCGCGGCCGTCGCTTCGAAGCGACGGGTCCGCGCAACTGACAACGCAAATGAGCGCTTCGCCATTGTAGCTTCCCAGTCCTCCGATATCCAGATAAACCCAACCGGAACTCGTTCCGCTCGGCACGGTCACGTTCATTTGGTATCCGGCCCCGACCGCGAGTGGAGCTCCCGGCTCAATGCCCGCGTAGTTGATGGTGCCTGTCACGCCGGAGAAATCGACTGAGAGGTAGCTGAGGTAGGTGGCGTTGCCCGAGGAATCCAGCGTCCCAAGGCCCGTCAGATAAACCACCAGTTCCTCACCGATCGCGGCTGGGTTCGAAGCTCTGACGATGGTATTGTTGCCATGGAAAACGGCTGGGGTGGAAGTAGCACTGTTGAATATGCCGGGTTGGGTCGGCCCCACGTAGTTACTTACTGTGTTCGATGTTCCCAAACTGTTGACCACCTGAATGGACGCGATGCCGCTCGCGATGCCCAGCGGGATCACCGCGTTGACCTGGCCGGGGCTGACGTAACGGACGGCCGTCGGAACTCCATTCACCAGCACTTCCACGCCACCCAAGCCGGTGGGAAGGGTGGGGTCTGTCGCGGTTGTGGTTGCCAGGTTGGCTCCGAAAATCGAGATGAATTCGCCGGGCGCGAACTCCGCGGTGAAGGGGACATAAGCGCCGGCGTTCAGGATGCCGGTCGGATAGATATAGGGCGCGGAAGTGGGAGCCGACGTGTAGATGGGTCCCTGCATCAGAACCTCCATCCCCAGGAATCCAGAGGTCTCATTCGCAAGGCCGATTGCAAATGTGCCACCCGGGCCGAAGAAGTATGTGTAGTAGAAATCGCTGTACGTGCTTCCCGACACGCTGAGCCCATCAGAGTAAGTGTAATCGGCGCGGAAACTGCCGCGTGGTGGACCCACCACGTTATCCCGCTCATGCACCAGAATCGCCCCGTTCTTCGCATCTGTAAGGGCGTCATAGGCGCCGTAGGTGCTGTTGAGCCAGGCACAGTCGCAACTGCTGGCCTCCGAATCGTCCTGAAAAAGACCGCCCGCGTAGTACGGAATTTGCGCAGTGAAGAAACTGCCGGAGCTCTGGCGCACGCCGACGATGAAATCGGTATCCTCGGAATCGCCGCCGAAAAAGAAATTACCATCGGGCGAGAAATAGAAGTTTTTGGCGCCGGACATCAGATTACTGGCGAGATCGGCGGCCGTCAGCTCGTTGCCGAATGTCACAGCCGCAACGCCGGCGCTCACGGAATACTTCACCCCGGAGAAAGCCGGCTGCGTCATCGTTGCGATGTTCAATCCGAGGGCCCCGGTGAGGGCTGTGGTGCTGACTGTGCTGTTAGTGCCCGTCATGGTAAATGAGTAATCGCGCGAGTGGACCAAGTCCAGGGTCAGCACGGGAATGTCTACACCGATAACGGAGAATGTGCCCTCGAACGATGGCGTCGACGCCGGCGGCGACGTGGGCGCCGGCGCTGCAACGAACAGGTCGTTATAGCCGGTGTTGTTATCGCTCGTGTTCCCTACCACGACTTTGGATGGAGATACCAGCAAAGTGATTTCATCGCCCTCGAATTTGGAGTCAACGAATTGAAGCGGCGTGGACATGTAGCCGTAGCCGCTGGCGCCGATGGTGTAGGTGCCACTGCCAGCAATCGATGAAACTGCGCTACCGGCCGCATCGGCAGCCTTTGCGGTGGCAGTATAGGTTCCATTACCGCCGAAAACGATGCTGCCGTAAACCGCTATGGCTTCGTGAAGCGCACTGGCGGAATTATAACCACCGAGCCACATGACCTGGCGAAAGTAGTACGTCCCACTCAGCAATCCATTTCCGCTGGCATCCCAGTTTTGCGCGGCGGCGGGCCAGCTAGCCAGCATGAGCAGAGACAAAGAGCAGCAAGCGAGTGAATTCATATTTCGGATATTTGGATTTACCGGACGCGAGAAAGCGGTACATGTCTCAGCATAAACCGTTTGTCAGTTTCCGATAAGGATGCGTGAGGGAGCCACCGCGGGTGGCCCACCCATTAGCGTTGTCTGAGACCTGGAAGATTCAGCCGCCACTTCCTTCCATGGCTGTTGTCGGATAGTATAACGTTTGACGTGATACTTGGGACGCTATAGACTTAAGAATGGACATTGATTACGTCGTTCAAGTGCAAGGAAAGCGCCGCGTTGTTCGACGGAAAGGTCTCGCGGAAAGCAGCCACGGATTGTCCTCGCGTGGCACAGCGCAAGCTGCAAATGCTGCACGCCGCCACCATCTTGGAGGATTTGAAAGCGCCACCCGGGAATCGGTTAGAGGCACTGAAGAAAGACCGGCAAGGCCAGCACAGTGTCCGAGTGAACGAGAAGTGGCGAGTCTGCTTTGTATGGGACACGAAAGCCGGAAACGCCGGCGAAGTTGAAATTGTCGATTATCACTAGGAGGTCAGCGAGCAACAATGCCTAAAGCAGTACAGTTCCGGGTCAAGAACTTAGAGCCGGTTCATCCGGGAGAGATTCTCCGCGAGGAGTTCATGGCGCCGCTGGGAATCAGCATCAATCGGCTGGCGCGTGACCTGCATGTGCCAGTCAGCCGAATTAGCAAGATCGTGAACGAAGAACGCGGGATCACTGCCGATACCGCCATCAGAGCCGCACGATACTTTGGCACCTCGCCTGAATTCTGGATGAATTTGCAGACCCGCTATTGCCTGTTGATGCTGCGGGATAGTTTAAAAGTTGTGCGCCGCGAGGTGCGCCCTGCTGCGATCACTGAGGGCCTGCCCAAGAATGTAGTGGTCACCTGATCACCAGATTGGACCAACTGGAAAGGCCTGCGTAAAAAATGTGAGCGATCAGGTCCCATGCCATCCTACGCTTTCAGTTTGATACAATCCCGCTTTGCGACCGCGTTTTCTCTGCACTCATTCACACTGAGACCAAACCATGAAGCTTATTTGGACCAAGACCGACGAGGCACCCGCACTCGCGTCCTATGCGCTGCTGCCCATCCTACGAGCGTACTGCAAGGGGACCGGGGTCGAGATCGAAACCGCTGACATCTCGCTCGCTGGACGTATCATCGCCAACTTTCCTGAGTGTCTTCGGAGCGACCAGAAGATTCCCGACGAGTTGACGCGCCTGGGGGAGCTGGCGCAGACACCAGAGGCCAACATCATTAAGCTCCCCAATATCAGCGCCTCTATTCCGCAACTCCGCGAAGCGATAGCGGAGCTTCGCGGAAAGGGCTACAACATCCCCGACTATCCCGACCAGCCGTCGACCGAAGAGGAGCGTGCGCTCCAGGCCCGCTTTGCCGTGGTGCTAGGCTCGGCGGTGAACCCCGTATTGCGCGAAGGCAATTCGGACCGTCGTGCTTCGAAGTCGGTGAAATCGTTTGCGCGGAAGCATCCACACCGGATGATGAAAAACTGGCCGAGCTCCGGTTCTGTGACGCGTGTAGTCCACATGAGTGACAAGGATTTCTACGGCAGCGAGAAATCCAACACGGTGAGCACCGCAGCCAACGTGCGCATTGAATTCGTGGACTCAGCCGGCGCGCTGAAGGTGCTGAAGCAAAACATCCCGCTGCTCGAGGGCGAAGTCATCGACTGCGCGGTGATGAACGTGGCGGCGCTGCGGAAATTCTATGCGGAGCAGATAGCCGCCGCTAAAGCTGACCATGCTCTGTTGTCGCTGCATCTGAAGTGCACCATGATGAAGATCTCCGATCCGATCATGTTCGGGCACTGTGTGGCGGTGTATTTCGCCGCTGCGTTGGAAAAGCACGCCGCCGCGATCCAAGAGACTGGCGCCGACGCGAACAACGGGCTGGCCGACATCCTCGACAAACTCGTTCAACTTCCGGCACAGAAGAAGGCCGAGATTGAAGCCGATATCGCCGCCTGTTACGACCAGGGCCCGGGTTTGGCTATGGTGGATTCGCGGAAGGGTAAGACCAACCTGCACGTGCCCAGCGACGTGATCATCGACGCGTCGATGCCGGTGGTGATCCGGGACGGCGGCAAGATGTGGAACAAGGAGGACGCGCTCGAAGACACCGTAGCCATGATTCCGGACCGCTGCTACGCCACCATCTATCAGGCAGTGATCGAGGACTGCAAGCAGAACGGACAGTTCGATCCGGCCAACATGGGCGGCGTCTCCAACGTCGGGCTCATGGCTCAGAAGGCCGAAGAATACGGCTCGCACGACAAGACATTTGTCGCGCCCGGCAACGGCACCATTCGCATCGTGGATGCCGGGGGCCGGACACTGCTCGCACAAAGCGTCGAGCGCGGCGATATCTTCCGCGCCTGCCAGACGAAGGACGAGGCCATCCGCGATTGGGTGAAGTTAGGTGTAACACGCGCGCGGGCAACCGGCGCACCGGCGGTGTTCTGGCTCGATCCGGATCGTGGCCACGATGCGCAAATCATCCAGAAGGTGAATGCCTACCTACCGGAACACGACCTCTCTGGACTCGAAATCAAAATCATGAAGCCGGTGGACGCGATGAAATTCTCGCTGGAGCGAATTCGCCGCGGCGAGGACACGATCTCCGTCACGGGAAACGTGCTTCGTGACTATCTTACGGACCTGTTCCCGATCCTCGAGTTGGGGACCAGCGCCCGCATGCTCTCCATCGTGCCGCTGCTCCAAGGCGGCGCAATGCTCGAAACCGGGGCCGGTGGTTCGGCGCCCAAGCACGTGCAGCAGTTCGTGAAAGAAGGTCATCTGCGCTGGGACTCGCTCGGTGAATACTGTGCGCTGGTACCCTCGCTGGAGGTGATTGCGACGAAGACCGGAAACCGGCGGGCGGCGCTTCTTTCGAAAACGCTGGACCAGGCCATCGGCCAGTACCTCGAAGATGCCCGCGAACCCTCGCGCAAGGTGAACGAGATCGACAACCGCGGCTCGACATACTATCTCGCTTTGGCGTGGGCGAAGGCACTCGCCGCCCAGGTGGAGGACGGGGAGTTGAAGCAACGCTTCGCTCCGGTAGCCACGGCGCTGGCGGCGAACGAGGGCAAGATTACTCAAGAGTTGTCGGCCGCGCAGGGCAATCCGGTAGACATCGGCGGATACTATTTCCCGGACGATGCTAAGTGCGCCGTGGCGATGCGGCCCAGCGCTACGCTGAACGCCATCATCGAACGAATGTAGTGGCTTTTGAGCTTGATTTGATCCCTATTACCGGTACCGGTCGAGTTTCAGCTCGTAAAGCCAGTCCGCTCCCATTGGTAACCCGCTCGGTGCGCAGAAGCAGCGTCGGAGGAATGAATTCCGCTTTGGTCTTCTGACGAGGCCCGCGTAGCCAACGATACGCGGAACCCCGGTGGAACCGAACGGAACTCACACCCTGTCCGATGCATTCTGAACGGTCGTTGACTCAGAGCGTCCAGACGCAATGGCCCTTCTGATAGAAGGAGAGTTGGCCGCCTTCGCTCACCATCAACACATTGCCAAATTGCGAGGCGCCGATTGCCGCCGCGGTACGTCCCCCTTCGCCGATCTCCTCATCCTCATTTACCCGCTGGCGGTGCCGAAGAATTGCTCCGAACGCCAGCAATCTCGAATCGGGATCGAGCACGACGCACCCATCGATCTGCGCGACACTCTCGAGCACGGCCGGTGAAAGGTCGGTAGCGCGCGTTTTTTGCAATAGGTAATGGAGCCGATTCTTGGCGCCTGCTCGCTCCCGTAAGTCAGTTTGCAGCAGATCCGGCGCGCTGACAATCTGGCGAGCGTGGCGAGCATCTTCGAGCACGACAAACATCCCACCGCGGCGGTGTTCAGCGAGATTGAGTCCGGCCGAAAACAGCCGCGCGGCCAGATCTTTGCGCCCGATGGCGGCCTCCCACGCTTCATACTTCGAGACAGAATCCGTAAGATGCCAGCGCCCATCGAAGAAATTGAATAACTGTACGCCTTCTCCGAAGATCTTGATCTCACCATTCGGCGTGAGCACCAGGCATATGTGGCCACCGCACAGAGTTGCTTGGCAATGGGTTCGATACCGCCGCGCACTGGGAACCGGAAGCTCCAGTGCGCTGAAGGGCTGTGCCCATTCCTGCACATCAACCAGTTCAACCATAAGGCCCTTCTCGTCCACTAGAGCGATGGTGCGTAAGCCATCGCAGATGCGGTGAAAGCTTCGAATTGAAGTCAATTCGCTCGAATATGGCAATGCGTTAGGGGGGGTGCGATGGCACCGAGTGACAAGCATCTGGCCACGCCCCGAAAAGCAACGCGCCGGTCGAGATTCGTTTGTCCTCGTAAGAGCTAAGGGCGCTGATTCGAAGGACTTCAATTGCCTCTGAAACGCGATCGGGGAGTGTACCCGCGCTTACAGCGTCGTCGAAGACCCTTCCATCGAGAAATGTAGAGACATAGCGATCCTCCGTCAGACCGCCGAAGATCGGCACGTGCTGCGCGGCAACGTCGCGGTTAAACAACAGTTCGTGGCGGGTGGAAAGGAACTTCGCAATGCTTCGAACCATCCTCTGTTGGTGATCGCTGAATTCCCTGTGATTGGTGAGCGCATACTTGGTTCCCAGCCAATCAAAACTCAAGCCGCCGTCGGACGACGAATGGAAAACCACTTGGGGAATCCACTCCGGACCATTTCCGACAACCTCAAGTTGGCTGGAAGGCAAGAAATATTGGACCCCTCGTATTAGGAGCTCCTGATACAACCCATTCAATACCGGTTTGATACTTTCCTTTAGTGCGGATCGAACCATACGCGTTTGGACGCTTTGAGGAGGTAAAACGGTCCTGCTAAAGCTAAGTGGGCCCCACGCCGGGCTGTATCTCCTTGCAAGGTCCACCGCGGCATGTACAGCTTGAATTCTCGCAACCGGAGACCGTCTCCGACCATCACTTAGCTGCGGAGACACCCTCCGTTTTACCCGCAATCGCTGGCGGATCTCAATTTGGAGTGGGAGCAGAAGGAACAGAATGGCAAACATGTATGGTGCGATTTCAACCACGGAAGATGTTTTGAATGGCGTGAATCTTCGGGGCAAAAGGATCCTCGTGACCGGCGTTTCGGCGGGGATCGGCGTGGAGACTGCGCGGTCCCTGGCCGCTCACGGCGCCGAGGTAGTGGGTGCGGCCAGGGATTTGGCGAAGGCCGAAGCTGCCACCGCCCAGGTTCGAGGGGATGCCGCAGCCCACGGCGGAAGCTTTGAACTGGTTGCGGTGGATCTTGGCAATCTTAGAAGCGTGCGCGCCTGCGCCGACTCGTTGCTCAGCAGGGGTAAGTTCTTTGACGTCGTTATAGCAAATGCGGGTGTGATGGCCACGCCGTTCGGTCATACGGCGGATGGCTTTGAAACGCAGTTCGGTACGAATCACCCGGGGCACTTTGTTTTGGTGAACAGGATTGCGCCGCTCATCGGCGCCGGAGGTCGCCTTATCAACCTGTCTTCCGCGGGTCACCGCTTCTCCAACGTGGATCTGCAGGATCCGAACTTCGAGCGGACACCTTACGAACCCTTCGTTGCCTACGGCCGGTCAAAGACAGCGAACATCCTATTCGCGGTCGCTTTCGACCGGCGCCATCGTGCACGGGGCGTGCGCGCCGCAGCCGTGCATCCAGGGGTTATACAGACCGAGTTGGGTCGCTATATGGAACCTGGCCGCATACAAGCGATGATCGATCAGATCAGCCAGCAGGTTGCGGCAGAGGGCAAGGCTCCCTTCCAATGGAAGACCATCCCGCAAGGCGCGGCAACTTCGGTTTGGGCTGGTATCGTTGCTCAGGCGAACGAGATCGGCGGCCGCTATTGCGAGAATTGCCATGTCGGCGAGGTCGTGCGGGATGAAGTAACGATCAGCCCGATCAACGAAGGAGTGCGAGGATACGCTCTGGATCCAGACACTGCCGAGGCGCTCTGGAAGAAAAGTGAAGAACTGGTTGGAGAATCTTTTTAACGAGGAAGTCACTCTCCTGGATTGGGGTGCGTAGCAGGAGTCATTTGATAGGCCGCGAACCAGTGATGAGGATGTCCACAAGCCTCTTAGCGCTTTGCCGCCAATCAGGGCTGGTCGCGACGTTGGCGACGCCGACTAGAGCCCGAAGCAGGTCGATGGGATCCAGATCCCTGCGTATGTCGCCGTTCTTGATCGCGCCCTCGACCAGGGCACGAATCGCTTCATGGGTCAGAGCGTAGGAAGCCGCGAACACCTTCTTCGGGTCGCCGACCAGCGTATTTACCGCCGGCGCGATGAGTTGTTTTGCTGCGATGGCATCAACGAACAAGAACAGCCAGGCACGCAAGGCTTCAATCGGAGGCATTTCTTCAGCGAGCTTCCGCGCTGCCGCAGCGAGCTTTTCCAGTTCAGACCGATACACGGCCTGCAGAAGTTCTTCACGCGTCGGAAAGTGACGATACAAAGTCCCCGGACCGACTCCTGCTTTCTTGGCAATCTCATCCAGGCTTGTATTCGCGCCTGACCGCGTGAACTCCTGCTTCGCTACTTCCAGGATGCGTTCGCGGTTCCGCTGCGCGTCCGCGCGGGGCTTTCTGTCTCTAAGTTCAGCGACTTTCGTAGCCATCAGCAAAAACTCTTGCAACCGGAGGCTGCCTCCGCTAATCTAGGAATTATACGGAGGCTACCTCCGTTTGTAGCAAGTTAGGAACGGTTCGTCAAGATGGTTGGCGCATCTAGCGCAAACCCCAACGGGCCAGAAGGAGAAATGAACATGCGTATTTTGTTACCGGAGCTACCGGCTTTATCGGTTCTGCCATCGTCCCAGAGCTTATCAACGCTGGCCATCAGGTTCTTGGCCTGACGCGCTCGGATGCCGGCGCCAAGTCGCTTTTGGCTGCGGGCGCCCAGGTGCATCGCGGCGATCTTAACGATCTCGAAAGCCTGCGCGAGGGCGCGGCCATGTCGGACGGCGTCATCCACACGGCCTTCATTCATGATTTCTCGAAGTTCCAGGAAGTGTGCGAGGTAGACCGGCGCGTTATCGAGACCTTGGGCGCGGTGTTGGCCGGCTCCGACCGGCCCTTGCTCATCACCTCGGGGACGGGGATCGCAAATAATTCGCCGAGCCATCTTGCGACAGAAGAGGATGCGCCGGATAGCACTCACCCAATTCCGCGCGTGGCGTCTGAGCAGGCGGCAGCTTCGCTCGCGGCAAGGGGCGTGCGCGTGGCGGTGATGCGCCTTCCCCAGGTTCACAACACCGTCAAGCAAGGGCTCGTCACTTATGCAATTGAACTCGCTCGCCAGAAAAGCGTGATCGCATATATTGGCGACGGAGGCAACCGCTGGCCGGCGGTGCAGCTCCTCGATGCGGCCCGTCTGTACAGGCTGGCGGTGGAGAAGTTGGAGACAGGCGCGAGGTATCACGCAGTGGCCGAGGAGGGAGTGCCTATGCGCGACATTGCGGAAGTCATCGGCCGAGGCCTAAGAGTGCCGGTCATTTCCATATCCGCGGAAGAGGCTCCAGCCCATTTCGGATGGCTCGCCGCATTCGCAGGTCGAGACCTTCCGGCCTCGGGAGCGCTCACCTAAGGAACGGCCGGGGTGGCGCCCGACCGGGCCAGGATTGATCACCGATCTCGAAAAAATGCGCTTTTTCGAGACTGACGCAGGTGTCGCATCTGCGGCGCGCCGCGCCTAAGCTTTTAAGTCAGGAGGTAGAACGATGCAAATCAAGGAACGTGTTTTCATTGTCACGGGCGCTTCGTCGGGCATCGGCCTCGCAACGGCGATCGCGCTGTCTGATCGTGGTGCGAAGGTCGCCCTGCTCGCGCGCAGTGGCGATGCGTTGCAAGAATTAGCGCGGAAGCTTCCAGGCAGCTTGCCTGTTACAGCAGACATGACGCAGCTTGATCGGGTGAGGGAAGCCGTAAGCGCCGTCCGTCAACATTACGGCCGCGTGGATGGCCTCGTGAACAATGCGGGGCGCAGTTATGCGGCCTCCGTCGAGCAGATCGATCCTACCCTGTTTGACGAAATCTTCCACCTCAACGTGTTGGGGCCGATTGTCGCGATGCAGGCTGTGATTCCGCTGATGCGGGCGCAAGGAGGCGGAAGCATCGTGAACATCAATTCGGGGACCGCATTCATGACTGTTCCGCAGTACGGCGTGTACTCGTCTTCGAAGCGTGCGCTTCTTGGCTTCAGCCTCACGGCACGCGCCGAGCTGGAACAGGACCGCATCGTGGTCAGTGAAATCTACCCGTTCATCACGGCGACCAACTTCGGCACGAACAGGATGGGAAATCCGGCAGGCGGGGGACCGTCGGCCAATTACGCCGATGGCGACAAGCCCGAATTCGTGGGCGGTCTCGTTCTACAGGCGATCGAAGAAGGTCAGGCTCAGTATTTCGCGAATGATCGCCTGCGCAAAATGGCCGGTGCCGCGGCCTAGTCGAAGGCACAGCCGTCTTCTTAAGTGCGCCAGGCGAGAAGATCATCAGCAAATCCATGCATGAGCGCACTAGGTCCTGATGGTCCTTCTTGCTCCAGTTTTTGAGGTGTTCATCGAGAAGCGTTTTGGCGTCTTCGAGCGCAATATCTCTCCGTGGCGGCGCGCGGTGGCGGGCGACGTTCGTCCGGCCGCCCCTCTTGCAACTCATGAAGACGGAAACCCGAGAGGAATCGGCCGCCGGGTTCGAGCGGCGATGTTCTACTGACGGGCGAAAATGAGCACGCTCCAACTGGGGAGATTAATCCAAATTTGGCCGTTGGAGGCCTCCAGATACATTTGGTAGTTGCCCACAGTGTTGATGCCACCGTAGACGGGCGCCTGGGAGTTGAAGATTTCAAGCCATGTGCCGCCATCTCCAGCCAAGCTGACCCCATACTGATTTGAAGACCATACGTTGTCGCCAGGGTTTACTACGACGAGCAGCACGTCGCCAGTCAGGTTATAGCGCTTGAATGCGATGACCTGGTTCTGGAGGTCGTTGTGGGTGACGAAGCCGGACGGGGATCGTAGGGCGGAATGGGCCCATCGGAGGTTGTTGATGTCACGCACGAGCTGTTGCATGGGGGCGCCAACAGGATCCCCGATCTTGGCCCAGTCGAGGCGCAGATCGCCCCACGGGCCGACGACCGGGTTCCATGAGCCGTCGATATGCCCATCGGTGCCCATGAAGAGCATGGGAGTTGCCGGCAGCGTGGCGTTGAGAGACCAGGCGAGCCGGGCTTTTGCGAGGGCCCAGCCGTTGCCGCGGCCTCCGAAGCGTTGAGTGATGTAGAGACCCGTGTCACCCTGACCACTGTAAATTTGGTCGTGGGAGCCCGTGAAGTACATCACGTTATGCCAGTTGTTGGGGTCGGAAAATAGAAGCTGGTTATTGACGATTGCGCCGGGGCCGCCACCGTTGAGCATGTTGATCGCGTCCCAAGGGCTACCCGTGTTACTGTTCATGTCCCAGATCGCGCAGAACTGGAAGACTCCCCAGGGGTCGATCCACGGCATGACGGAAGTGCCGGGATCGTTAGGGTTGTATTCGGCGATGAGGTACTTGTCGGGGAACTCGCTACGCAGGGTGGGGATGATGTATTCGAGCGCATCGGGCTCGATGGCCTGAACCGCGTCAAAGCGCATGCCGTCGACTAAGAAGTCGCGAAAGTACAGCCGGGCGTTGTCGAGCAGCAGGTCTTTGACTTCATGCTGCCAGAGGGCGAAGCCTTCGCCCCAGGGAGTGTGGTGGCCCTTGACGAAGTAAATCCCGCCCAGGATGAGATTGCCGCTGCTGTCTTGGTTATAGCCTTCGTCGTTGCCGTCGTATTGCCAGTAACGGTTGTCAGGTTGCGACGCGTGGTTGTAGACCATATCGAGAAATACGGCCAGGCCTTTGGAATGGGCGGCGTCAATCAGCTGGATGAGCTCGGCGACAGCGCGATCTGGGCCGGTGGCGTAGGCGTCCTCGGAGGCGAAAAGGTCGCAGGGACCGTAGCCCTCATCGGCGCCTACGCCAAGACTCGCTCCGGGCAGATCGCAGAGAAAGTTGGAGATAGGCAAGAGCTCAATGGCATTGAACCCGAGACCTCGGATATAGTCGAGCTTGCTGATGACATCCACGAACGTGGCGATGTTGTCGGTGACCGCGATGCCATCATTCTTACCGGCAAATGAGCCGACGTGGAGTTGGTAGATGAGGAAATCCTGAAAGCTTGGCGTGGTAAAGGGCTGGCGGTTGCGGGTGAAAATGGTCGGATCAATGACATAACCCTGCGACGCGGCTGCGGAGCTTTGGACCTGCAGGGCGCGCGCGTCGGTGCGGGAATAGGTGCCGGCGATGTTGTTCAAGCCGCCAGGGTTGGTAATGATGTATTGGTACTTGTCATTTGCGGCGACCGGAATCTGGTCGGCGGACCAGTTGCCGGTGCCTGGCTCCGTGGCGAGGTCTAGGGCGTTGGCCGTTGAGCCGCCAGTGAAGTCGCCAAAGACCTGTACGCGAGAGGCGTTGGGAGCCCAAACGCGAAACCGGGCGGTACCGTCAGCGTATAACAGACTGCCCATGCCGTCGTTGTTTGGTGAGGGAGAGCGCATCGGAACCTCCAGAGATAGCCTGACCTGCGCAATTCGCGCCCGAGCAACATCAGGATGCCGGCGACTCAGTGAGCTGGCGCGATCCGCGCCCGACTTAAATCGGACCTTTTGAGCCAAGTCACTTCTAGTAAGCTGGTTCTCCTGAAAGAAGCACTTCGCTTTACTCTAGCGTAAATCGGCGGATTCGCACGGTAAAGTTGCCAGTCGTCAGTAAGTCACAAGGTCGAGTGTGCTCGGAGACGACCAAGCTCATTGACGCGTCGGCGACATCAAGAGGAGTAATCTCCCATGGCACCGATTCTGGACCACAACGCAGTTAACTTCCGGACGCTTCTCGTTCTCGGTGCGACTCATGACTCAAGACACAGAGCCGATATTTGACAGACCCTATTACTTCTGAGTAGTCGCCCACCGTTTGCGCGCTTACTCGAGCGGTTTCTCATCTACGTGATCCACCACGATCACCGGAATGGACCGTCTGGTTTTCACCAGTTTCAGTCCGAGCTCCTTTTCCACCGCTTCGTAAGGCGACATATAGCCGGGATCCGAAGCTCCGGCGATGGTTCCGGGCGGCTGATTCGGGCTGGAAGGCTGCGGGGGCGCATGATGGTCAAATCCTATAAGGTAATTCCACCCTCCCTGAAGACCGGTTGCATCCACAATCGGGTGATCGAAAAAGCCAGTGACCTGTTCCAAAATGCGAGCAAACTCGGCCATGGTGAAATTCTTGCAGTTGGCCATAACCCACAGATTGGGGAATGGCTTGGGCGCGTTGGGGTCGGGAATGCAGCCTGTCCGCTCGGACTCGTCTGCCTTGGTTAGCTTCAGTTTCCCGGGTCCCAGGGTCACGGCGTATACCGTAACTTCCCGGTTCTCGGTGTGCGTTTTCAAGTCGAACTGATCAATCAACAGCCCGCTCAGCATGTCCAAAATGATACTCAGGGGCGGCGGCACCGGCCTTCCGGCGGCAGAATTAGGGGCGCCTTCTCCGGTACTCGGCAGCTTGGCCGTGATTTCCCATAGCTGTGAGTCGGCGAACTTGGGAAGCCCGACGATCTTATCGTTGGCGGCATTGGGCTGAATCTGGAACGCTAGCGCGATCAGAGACCGAAGCCTACCGCTGATTTGCATCTGGCTACCACCGCGGTAGAGCAGGCCCCGCTGCACGCGTTGGTTCGGATTGGCGGGCCTGATGGACGCGACTTCAAACCGCGGGGCTGCCAGAGCCAGGGCTGTCGCCACTTGAGGAGAGTTTGGCGAGGGCTTTCGATTCACACTCGCAACCATCAGCACCTGTACCGGGACGTCTTGCAGTTCCAGTTTCAACCCCAATTGCTTGTCCACGGCTTCGAATATCGAGGCATCGCGGCCTTTATCCGGAAGGATAGTCGCCGGCGTTGCGCCTGCCGGTAGTCTGGCGACGACGTCGAACAGGTCGGATTCCAGCCAACTGGGACCGCCGCCGACACCGTCTTCGGTGACGCCGTATGCCCCTTGAATGAGGCGCAGCATGGAGGCATCGCGCTAGATGTACAAACGGTCACGGATCACGGCGCTGCCCGGGTTCTGCTGCGCAAACCAATATTCCGTTTTGCTGATATGGACGTCCGCCAACTCGAATTTCGGCGGTTGGGCGAAAGCCGCCGCTGCCATCAGCACGACAAAACAAATGATCTTCCGCATGTAGGAACTCCCTGCTCGATTGAGCCAATTGAGAACGAAACCGTGTCTGGCGGTTATTCCGGGGCAGCCGGAATAGCAGCGCAACCCACCAGGAAGTGGGGTTGGGACGCGGCGGTATTCCTCCTCTCGGGTTTGGATGTATAGACGTTCGCGCCCGGCAATTTGTACCGCTTTTCTGCCGCAAAAATTCGCCCCTAGGATCTCGCAGCCGAAGCGGTTCATTCCGATGTCGTGAGCGTTGACCGAGTCTTAGGCCCGGCTGGGTTTAGAATTTGGGGCGCCTGAATCAAATTGAGATGATCGGAAGCAATGACGCACGAGCTATCGATCGTGCAGCTTCTGGGCTGCATCGCAATCAGTTTCGCTCGGCGGATGTGAAGATCAGTGGGCAGAGCCAACGTTCCGAGTGCCAAGAGCGCTTTCTTCGCACTCTGCCGAGCATCCAGCATCCTAAGGTGTTGCACTTTGCCAATCTCTGCCATCTCGGGATTGTACGGATCGATCACAACGACATTCGAGCCGAAGGAAGGTTGCAATTGGTGTGCGAACGCTGGATCTGACATTACGATCATGTCCTTCGGAGGGCTATGCCGGTATCGAGTCCCTGGCGACACGCCTCGGTCAGACGATGCGATCCTCCACGTTTCGCTATAGCGAGATATGGTATAGTGAACAACGCCGTCGGATGTCAAATATGACGTCACAACGCGAGACAGGCAGTGTACGGTTCTATCGGCGATGTCTGGCGCTTTACCCAACCGAGTTTCGCGATGAATATGGGCGCGAGCTGTGTCTGGCGTTTGCGGATCGACTGCGCGGCGTCGGGTCGATGCGCGCCAGAGGAGTGGTATGGCTTGAGGCATTGAACGGCATCCTCAGCGAAGCACCCAAGGAGCATATGAACATGATCCTGCAAGACCTTCGATATGCAATACGAACCATGCGTGCGAATCCGAGCTTCTCCGTCATGGCTATTCTGATCCTGGCAGTCGGCATCGGATCGAACACGGCGATTTTCAGTTTGATGTACAGCGTACTGTTGCGGCCGTTACCGTATCCGAACGCCGATCGAATTTACGCCGTATGGGCCGAACAGCCCCGTGCGAATCTCAAGCACATCAGCATGTCCGGATCGGATCTGGCGGACATCGAACAACAGAGCCAGTCCTTTGAATCGGTCGCGGGGCTGCTGCCGTTGTTCACCTTCAAGCTGACGGGTGAAGGCGAGCCGCACATCGTCGAATGCACCGCAATATCACCCGGGTTCTTTTCGACGCTCGGTATTCATCCGCTGCTTGGCCGCGAGTACACACCGGAGGAGTATCACATCGACGGCACCGAAGTGATCATCTCGTATGATTTCTGGCAGCGCGAGCTCGGCGGCGACCCACACGTAATCGGCCGCATTCTGCACCTGCAGGAGAGCCCGATCAAGGTTATCGGCGTGATGCCGCCACTACCCGATATCTACCCGCAGACCGATCTGTGGCCCACGCTGATTCCGGACTTTCAGTTCATGAAGTGGCGCGGCAACAAATTTTTGGTGCTCTACGGAAAACTAAAGCCCGGCGTCTCGCCCGAGGCGGCCGGACAAGAGCTGACGGCGATTTTGCGGCGCGCGGCGGAGACTCCGCGCGATGCGCAGATCTCGCTGGTGCCGCTCAAAGCGGAATTGGGCGGACCGGGCCGGCCGATTCTGGTGACGCTGTCGTCGGCGGTAGCGCTGGTACTGCTGATTGTTTGCGTGAACGTCGCGACATTGGTGCTCGTGCGGAACGAAGCACGCAAGCGCGAGGTTGCGATCCGGCTGGCCCTGGGAGCCAGCCGGACGCGATTGCTGCGCCAGTGGTTCACGGAGGCGCTGGTGCTCGCCATGTTCGGTGGCCTGCTGGGAATTGCGCTGGCAAGTCAGGCGATGCGCGTTTTGTTATGGCTGGGTTCCGATCAGTTGCCGCGCTCACAACATGCCGGCATCAACCTTTGGGTGCTTGGCTTCGCCTTTCTGTTGACGCTTCTCACCAGCACCGTCTGCGCGTTGAGCCCGGCCACCAGCCTATTGCGCACAAACCTCGATCAAACGCTTCTTTCGGGAAGAGGAAACGTGGGGGTGCTCAGACGCTCGAAACGCGATGCGCTGATCGTCGTTGAGGTTGCGTTGTCTCTGCTACTGCTGGTCGGCGCCGGTGATCTGATGCGCAGCTTCTCAAAGTTGATTCATGCCGACCCGGGCTTTTCCGCCGATCATCTGCTCACCAGCTATCTGCGCCTGGAAGGCGAGCCCGAAACACAGCGCACGTTTCCGCGCGAGGTGAATTTCTATCGTGACCTGCTGGCCGATGTGAGCGTGCTTCGGGGCGTGAGCTCGACGGCGGTTGCCGACTGCATCCCCGGTTTGCGCGCACCTTTGGCCGCGCTTCACTTTCCGGACCGCGCGAACGATCCTACGCATCTCCCAACTTCGTTCGGATGCTGGATCAGCGCGGATTATTTCCGCGCGACTCGCACCGCTCTGCTGCGCGGCCGGATGTTCGAGGAGCGCGATCGGCCCGATTCTCCGCCCGTCGCCATCGTGAACGATGCGTTCGCGCGCCGCTACTGGCCGGATGAAAATCCGATAGGCAAGCTCGTCACGATTTCCGAGACGGGACCTGGCCGGCGCGTCAACATTCAGCCACGCGAGAGAGAGGTGGTCGGCGTGGTGGCGAATGTGAAGCAGCACGGCCTGGACGCTGCCGCGAAACCCGGCGTCTACATGCCTTTCTATCAGGATGAAACCGGACATGTGTACGTCTCGATGACGCTGTTCGTGCGCGCCGAAAACGATCCGATCTCTTTGGCCGCAAGCCTGCGCGCGCGCATCCGCGCCTCCCAACCGGATCTGCCCGTCACCATTCAGATGATGGATCAGCGATTGATGGAATCGGTAACGCCACGGCGTTTTACGCTAGTGCTACTCGGCTGCTTCGCCGTGATCGCACTGATACTCGCGGCGAGCGGGATTTACGGGGTGGTCGCGTATTCAGTGAATCGGCGCACAAAAGAAATTGGCGTTCGTATGGCGATGGGCGCGTCGCGCAGTCGCGTGCTCCGCACAATTCTTAGCGAAACGATGATGCCTGTCACGGCCGGATTTGCGCTCGGCGGGCTTGCCGCCATTCCGGGTGCGAGGGTTCTCGCGAACATGCTTTACGAAACCGGTCCGGTGAATCCTCTGATCCTTGTGACCGCAAGCGCAATAATGGTGGGCGTCGCATTACTTGCCGCGATTGTACCGGCGTATCGCGCTGCTTCGACAAATCCGGTGCGAGCTTTGCACACCGAATAACGGGTTCACGATGAGATCATTCACTCTGTCGCGCGATACATTTCACATCCTGGTGGCTCTCGCCGGCTGCGACCGTCATGGCTACTCGATCATGCAAGAGATCGCCGCCCGGACGGATGGCAAAGTTCGACTGAGCCCGAGCAGCTTATACAGCGCAATCAAGCGCCTGCTCGAAGGGGGCTTAATCGAGGAACTGGAGGAGCGTCCCGATCCCGATCATGACGATGAGCGACGGCGCTACTACCGGTTGACGGCCGCCGGAAAGCGAGCGGCGCTGGAAGAAGCGCGACAGCTCGAAAAACTTCTGTCGGACGCGCGTGCCAGCGGGCTTGCGCCGAAGCGAGTCTGAGACTGCATCCGCGCTTCCTCTTACGCTCCTAAAGGACGGGTGTCTCGACGGAATCAAGCAATTCTTCGGCTGCGGCGTTGCGACCCGGACTCCCGGCATGTGTGTCTCTCCTCGCGCACCGCCCTCCAGGTGGAGATCCTGGCGCTGCGCAAGACATTTCTCCCTGAGCGAAGTTTTCGACAGGCACAAGCTGTCCGAAATCACCGCGAACCGTTCGATCGCGTGCAGAATTTCCTATTGCAAGAGTCCCCTGGTTGGCAGATCATAGTCGGGTGACAAATGCGCTGGTGGTTCCCACGGACACGCTACAGCTTCCACGCTAGGTTCGCGCCATGGCCCAGTCTCCGAATCCAGCCGAGGCGCAACAGGTGGCTCCTCTGCTTGCATTGGCCACGAAGTTCCTCTGGGCCGGGCGGCCTTCCGATGCCATCGCGCCGTTACACGATGCCGCACTGCTGCAGCCATCCAATCCCATCATCCAGCATGATCTCGGCCTCGCCTGCCTCGAGGTGGACCGCGTACCGCATGCGATAGCGGCATTTCAGCAGGCCGTGGCCAGCGACCCGCACTACACCGATGCACATTTTCGTCTGGGAATCGCTTTGGAAAAGCTCGGCGACATCGGCGGGGCAATCGCCGCGTACCACCGCGCCACTGAGCTAGACCCATCGCTGACCGAGGCGTGGTTCCGCGCCGGCGCCCTGGTCTACATACTGGGCCATCGCGACGAGGCGATCGGCTGTTTCCGCCAGGCGGCGGCCACCGGAGGTAACACCGGCTTCGGCCGGCTTGGCAAGGCGCGGGCGCTGCTAACCGAGGATCGCAACGAGGAAGCCGAACTGGTACTGCGAAAGACGCTGGCGCTCGATCCGGCGAATGCCCTGGCGCATGATCTGCTGGGCAATCTGCTCTCTGAGTTCGGCCGCTTTGACGAAGCCCGCGAATGTTTCCAGCGCGCGATCGAGATTGCACCGCTCATGGCAGGAAGCTACTACGAGTTGGTCCGGTGCCGCCCGGCCACGAGCGAGGACGACGGTCTGCTTCCACGGATGGAGGCTGCCCTGGCCATGCCGGGGCTGGAAGCGGCGCAGCGCCTGCGGCTGCACCTGGCGATCGGCAAGGCGGCGGACGATCTGGGCGAATGCGCCTTGGCGATGCAGCATTTCGACGCCGCGGACGCGGTACGCCGGGCATCTGCGTCCTTTGACTCGGCCGCGTTCTCCAGCGAGATCGACCGGCTGATTGCCCGCTCGACACCTGCATGGATCGCACAAGCCCAAGAACTTGGCAGCCCGGATGCGACGCCGGTGCTGATCGTCGGCATGCCGCGCTCCGGCACAACTCTGGTCGAGCAGATCGTCTCCATGCATCCCGAGGTCGCGGCTGGCGGCGAGTTGCATTTCTGGCGACAGCGCGGCGCTGCGTGGCACCGCTCCGGCGCGGCCGGGGACGAGAGGCCGTTCCTGGCCAAAGCTGCGGCAGACTATCTGCGTGTGCTGCGCGCGATCGCGCCGAAGGCGGCGCGAGTGACCGACAAGATGCCGTTCAATTTTCTCTGGGCCGGGCTGATTCACGTGGCATTCCCGCGCGCAATCATCATCCATTGCCGCCGCTCCGCAATCGACACTGCGCTGTCGATCCATCAAACTCATTTCCATCCTGGCCTGGCGTTTCCCACCGGGGGCGCCGAATTGGTGGCGTATTTCCACGGCTATCAGCGGCTCATGGACCATTGGCGAAGGGTGCTGCCGGCGGATCGCTTCATCGAGGTGGACTATGAAGACCTCACTAGCGCGCCGGAACCAGTGATCCGGCGGATCATCGCGGCCAGCGGCCTGGCGTGGCATGGCTCGTGCCTGCGCCCTGAATTGAACCCGCGCACTGTGAAAACTCCTAGCAAGTGGCAGACGCGGCAGCCCATCTATCGCACCTCCGTCGCGCGCTGGCGACGCTACGAACCTTGGCTGGGACCCCTCGGCGCGCTTGTCGACGACGTCTCGCCAGCATGACAAATCCGTAATTTCGGCGTCATGCCCGTGTAAGCCTTGCGCCTCTAGACTTAGCAACGGAGGAGATCTGTATATGTCTCGAAAATTCTTTCGAAACTCTCAAAGAAAGAAATCTAAGAAGAAGAACCGTCTGAGTCCGCTCGCCAGCCTGTTGGCGGCGGGGTTGGCCTCCGCGGGGCTGGCCCTTGCTCAGTCCGTGCCGTACCCGACCTACTTTACGGGCCCGCAACCGGCTGGCTGGCCCAACGGCTCATTTGTGGTCAGCTCCGGCCAAGTCATCACACCGGCTGGAACCACGGTCGACCTAGGCAACCAAGTCCGCGCGAAGGCCATCGCGGTGAACCCCACTCCCGGCAGTCACACAGCGGCCGTCCTCACCATGGGCGCGGCGGAGGCCGTCGAGATATTCGACACCACCACCGGCGCTGTGCTGCAGAACTATATCACGCAGGGATTCGATTCGAGCGGCAGCTATAATGGCATCGCCTACTCGGCCGATGGCACGTTCCTCATGTTCAGCCAGGACAGCAGCAATGTCAGCGTTGCCAGGGTAGCCGCAGACGGCACACTGAAAAACGGCGAACAGATCAGCGTGCCGCCGAACAATTCCTTCATTACCTGCTTCCCGAATAGCCCTCCGGCCGCTTATGCCAACCCCTGCGGCTCGTTCTATAGTTCGTACACTTCTTATCCTGGTGGACTTGCCATCGGTCCGAATGGCAAGAGCGCCTATGCCTTGCTGAACCAGAACGATACGCTCACTAAGATCAACCTGACCACGACGCCCGCCACTGTGGTTACGCAGATCCGCGTAGGCAACGCACCAAACAGCATCGTGATCAACAGCGCGGGCACCACCGGCTACGTCAGCAACGAGGGTGGCCGAATCGCTACGGCGGCGGACTTCCAGATCAACTCGGCCGGTACTGAAATCGTCGCCGACCCGGTGGTTGGCGCCGCGATCACCGGTACCGTTTCCGTTGTCGATCTGGCCTCAATGACGGTCACAGCTACCATCTACACCGGTCTGCATCCCACCGGAATGGCGTTCTACGGTAAGTTCCTGTTGGTCACCAATACCTACAGCGACACCATCACTGTAATCGACACCACCACCAACACGGTGGTGCGGACCATCAACGTTGCGCTGCCGATCGGAATTCCCGGTGCAGGCCCGGCCGTGGGCGCGGAGCCGGACTCGATCGCGGTCGATTCCACGAAAGGCATTGGCTACGTCGCGCTTTACCATGCCAACGCGGTCGCGGTGGTCAGCCTCGCTACCGGCGTAACCAACCCCGTGATGGGCATGATCCCGGTAGCCTATGCGCCGGCCTCGGTTGTGCTGGACACGGCAACCGACACGCTCCTCGTCGCCAACGACAAAGGCGTCGGCACGCGTTATTCGTTCGAAACCGACTGGGGCGTGACCGGATATAACACCCATCAAGACAACGGCACCGTCAGCATCGTCCCCGTCCCGGATACCACCACCTTGGCGTCGATGACGGCGCAGGTTTTCCAGAACAATCACTGGAATCTGACGCAAAATATCACGTCTGCCGCCGGTGGCAGCCCAAAGACCACGCCGGTGGCGCTCCCGGCCAAGATCGGCGATCCGTCGCTGATCAAGCACGTGTTCCTGATCGTCCGTGAAAACCGCACCTATGATCAGATGCTGGGCGACGTGGCTGCAGGCAATGGCGACCCGTCCTTGGCAGTGTTCGGCTGCGGACCCAATCAGGCCACTGAACAGACCACCCAATGTGTGTCGCCGAACGCGCACGCGCTGGTGCAGCGCTTCCCGCTCTTCGACAATTTCTACGACCCCAGCCGCCAGTCGGCCGACGGTCACCAGTGGATCACCGAGGCGGCGGCTCCCTACGCCGACGACATCCAGTCGCCTGACTGGATCCGCAGTTATCCCGGCGGGAATGCCGGCGATGCGCTTGCCTATCAGAACAAAGGCTTCGTGTTCTCGGAAGCGGCGGCGGCCGGTCTCACGGTAAAGATGTATGGCGAATACGTGGAGAACGATACGTTCCTACAGCCCAACGGGTCGACCAGCGAGCCAAGCTGGAGCCAGTTTTACGCCGACTCGCAATGCTTCGAGGGAGGGCCTGATTGCGCAGCACCCGGCGTCCCGGGCGAGAAGACGCTGTACTTTCAGAACACGGTTCAGGCGGAGTCCTCGGTTCCGGCGGTGTATAACCACCTTATCAAGAACTTCCCGCAGTTCGATCTGGGCATCCCCGACCAATTCCGCGTCGATCTGTGGGTGCAGGACTTCAACAATGACGTCACAGCCGGGACGGTGCCTTCGTTGAGCATCCTATGGATCATGTGCGACCACACCGGTGGGCCGCCGAACCCGGTGGCCGAAGAAGCCGATAATGACTTGGCCGTTGGGCGCATTATCGACTACATCAGCCACAGCCCCATTTGGTCCTCCTCGGCGGTCTTCATCGAGGAAGACGACTCGCAGAACGGCGTCGACCACATCGACGGTCATCGCAGCCCAGGCTATATCGTTAGCCCGTATGCCGTGCAGAACGGACCCACCCAACACACCTACTACACGCAGGTGAACATGACTCGGACCATCGAGCAAATCCTCGGTCTGCCGCCGATGAACCAGTTCGACCTGGTGGCGTCGCCAATGAGCACCGCTTTCGTCCAGGGCACGCCGCCGGCGAGCAACTTCCTGCCGTGGGCGCACGTTCCGAACCAAATCGCGCTGAACTTGGACGTTTCGAACGCACCGTTCCGGAGGGAGAACTCCAAGGTCAAGTCCTTGAGGGCGGCTTGGCTCCAGAAGAAGAAGGAGATCTTCGCCGGCAAACTGACCAAGCCCGACTCCGAAGATCCGGACACCGTAAACCATCTGAACTGGTACATGGCGACCGGATTTACGCGGCCCTATCCCGGCGAGCGCAAGGTTCGCCCCCCGAGCGATTTCAATAACCGCCCGGCACCCGCCGGCGACGCGGACGACAACTAACAGAAGGTACGTTCCAACTCCTACCGCCCTCTCCCCGCTTATCGGGGAGGGGGCTTTTGTACACACCTTTAAACGCAAAGTCCCCACCAACCTGAACTCAACCGCCACCGGCGAAGAGACCGTGAGGAGAAGCGTCGGGTACATTTTCGCGAAACTGGGCGCGCACAATCGAACCAACGCCGCCTGTTGACCGAATAGTCAAGAAAGTGAAACTAGCGGTGGCCAGGATGGCGTCCGGACCGCAGCGAGCTGATGAGATCAAGTTCGCTGCCCAAGTTGACAGCATGCTTCATGAGGTCTGGGACCTACTCTGACTTGTGCAGGATATCGCAATCGAGCGAGAGAAAGCGCAGCATTTCATTCAACACTTTGCCATTGGCCTTGTACCAAAGGAATGACCCTTCGCGGCGTGTCGTTACCAGATGCTCATTCCGGAGCTTCTCCAGATGATGGGACAGCGTCGACCAGGGTATCCGCATTTCTCCCTGAATCTCCCTCACCGTCTTTTGTCCTTGCGGGGCGCCCATCAAAGACTGCATAATCCGCAACCGCGGTTCAGCGCCAATAGCCGAAAAGCGATCGGCAAATGTCTTGGTCTTGGTGGCGTATGATGGTCGTTTCACGTTTCTGCGTTTCTAGGAACGAGATTGAAACTTAAGCTTAGTGCCATGCGTCGCACACGACCATTACGCCATAATTACAACTTTGTCAGGAACTCTTCAGCCCGGCGACTAAGGCGCCCGGCTCGGCAAGTTACTCGCGATTCGCACGTGGCCTGATCAAACCCGGTAGAACCGTTCGAAGAATCGTGGAATGCACTCTTGGGTGGACTTGCTTCCTCACCGTAGATTCAGACATCTAGAAATGTCGAAACAGTCATTCGGGTGCAACAAAGCTCCGGCAGACTGAAACAGCGCGTAAGGAGCCGCGAAGTGCTGTCTTCAATTGCTAACAACTTCAAACCCACGCTTCTTGGCGCTTCTCTCATTTGCGTGCGCATCCTACTCCTGAATTGTGGTTCACCCGAATTCTGTATGGGCCAGCAGGACGTTGGCCCCGTCAACGCGAGATCGAAGCTGTCCGGTACGTGGCAACAGAACAACGAACGCTCCGTTCCTCGACCGCGCAACAAAGCTCATAGCTACAAGATGACCGTGGAAGCCAGCGCTAAAGCTCTGCGAGTCCGCATTATCGCGAACAACGGGCATGGTGAGCGGAACCTCGATTTGAACTATGAGATCGGTGGGAGAGAACTGGTCTACACCGGTATTGACGGCGATGAATATCACTCCAAGGTTCATTGGGATGGTGACTTACTGGTTTTCACAACCGTAGAACATGAGCGTGGCCGCCTTATTCCTTCCGAGGAGACGTGGACGCTGATCGATTCTGGCAACAGTCTGCAAAGCGTAAAAGTGAGCAGCGCTCCGGGCGAAGAGTCTAAAAGCGTCTACGTGCTGGACCGCCTGCCATGAGAATCTCAGTCCCGCTTCACCCGAGTAACTTCAATATCCTATGAGAACTTCTTTTCTACTTCCAACCTACGCCGCATTTCTGTTGACGATTTCGATCTCTGGAATCGCTCGGGCACAGGTGCAAAGTTCCGCGCTTACCGGCACGGTGACCGATGAGCAGGGCAAAAGCGTTCCGCAAGTGACCGTGAAAGCCGTCGAGGCGGCGACCGGACTTCAGCGCGAAACGGAGACCTCAACGCAAGGCGACTACACACTGCTCGATCTGCCGCCGGGGATTTTCTCGGTCCAGATTTCAAAAGAAGGATTCTCAACATTTACAGCGGAACGTGTCGAGCAGGTAGTGGGGCAAACCAGGACTTTGAACGCGAAGCTGTACGTGGCCGGGACCAAGCAACAAACAACCGTTACGGAATCTCTGGTGCAACTGGACAAAGTGGAGGCAACCATCGGAGCGCCCATTGAACAAGAGCAGGTCCAAGAGCTTCCGTTCAATGGCCGCAATTGGGCCACCATGACGGCGCTGGTTCCCGGCGCTATCGATAATGGAGCCGGAGATCAGCGAACCATTCGGTTTGCCGGCCACGGCTTGGATGACAACAATCTGACGCTGGACGGAGTGGATGCCACCGCCGTTTACAACCAGGAGCAACGAGAGTACATGCGGCTGAACATACCGCTCGACTCCATCGACCAGTTTCAGGTGCAAGCGCAAAACTTCGGGGCGAACGTACAAGGTGGCACCGCAGGCGGACAAGTCTCTGTGATTTCGCCCTCCGGAACAAACAGTTTTCACGGGGATGCCTTTGAGTATTTCAGAAACGACGTAATGGAAGCGCGTACGCCCTTCAACGGACCATCTCCGAACCCCTTTCTGCTGAATCAATTCGGCGGCGGCGTGGGCGGACCCATCGTGCATAACAAGACGTTCTTCTACGCCAACTACGAGGGCCTGCGGCAGCGGCTGGACGGAACGCAGATCGGATTGGTGCCTAGCCCGAGCTTTCTCGAGCAGGCGGCCCAGACGTCGCCGGCACTAATGCCGATATTGAGCGCGTATCCGCTGGGGACATCGCCAACGTCGAAGTCAAGCGTTTGGAATTATGTGGCGCCAGGCAGGCAGATTGATAACGAAGACTCCGGGATGATCCGCTTCGATCAACACTTCTCCGACCAAACCACGGCGTTTCTGCGCTTCAATTCAGACGAAGCAGTGGAACAAACTCCAAGCGGCCAGCTCACGGTGAAGACTGGGATCGACACCAAATTTAACAACGGTGTGGCCGAGCTCATGCACGTGTTCACGCCAACTCTGGTGAACGACCTGAAGTTTGGGTTGAATCAGACCATCTATCACACCGCCAATCTCTCCCCCGTTCCGTTTGGCGTGAGCGTTTCGGGATTCAGTTCTCTTACCGGTGCGTCCACAACGGATTACCCGTCCAAGAGCTTCGATCTGATTGATGACTTGGCCTGGTCCAAAGGTAAACACACCCTGAAGTTCGGATTTGAAATCCGATGGGTGCTGCTGAACCAAGGCACGTCTGAGAGTGGGACGTTGACTTATACTTCGACCGCAAACTTTCTGAACAACGACATGGGGACGGCCTCTTACACCGCCGTGCTTCCGCTGGTAAGGCAACGCAAAACGCAGTATTGGGGGTATGCGCAGGACGAGTGGAAGGTGACGCGTAATCTGACCGTCACGGCCGGCATCCGGTACAACTTCTTCAACGCTTTGCACGCCATCAACAACTATGATGTGCCGTTTGATTTCGGCACCTGCGGCCCCGAGGGCTATTGTCCACGCACCGACTCGTTCTTCCACCCACGGTATAACGACTTCGACCCGAGGCTGGGTATTGCCTGGTCGCACGGCGATACGGTGGTGCGCGTGGGCGGGGGAATCTATCACACGGACGGGCAGGAAGACGATCAAAATCTGCCGATCTCGAATACAGTAGACCGTTACTCGTTCAGCAATACAGCGTTCCCGGGGCTTTCGTTTCCTTTGACGCCGTACCTCATCTACGCGGAAAACGGCGGTTTGGGAGTAGTCTCGCCTCGCGACCTGGACCGCAACCGCAAAGACGATTACGTCGCGGCCTGGACTGCATCCGTTCAGCAGAAGCTGCCCTTTAACATTGTTGGAACCGCAACTTACTTGGGTAATAAAGGCACCGATGTTCTGACGACAACTTACACTAACCTGGTGAATCCGGCGACTGGCGTGGCGCCGTATCCGGCCTTTGGTCCCGTCTCCTGGCGCGGAGACGTGGGCAACTCCACGTTCCAAGCCTTGCAATTAAATGCTCGCCGGGCTTTCCAAGGCGGCTTTCTGCTTTCGTCCAATTTTATGTGGTCGCACTCCATCAATGACGGCAGCATCGGTGGAGGCGAGTCCGATACTCCGCAGGATTCCTTCTGCAGATCCTGCGACAAGGCCAGTAGCGATGACGATGTGCGGTTGTTGTTCAATCTCTCCGCTGTCTACCAGTTGCCTTTCGGGACCGGGAAGCCATACTACAGCAGCCCTGGTGTTGCACGGGCCCTGTTGGGCGGTTGGGAATTGAGCGCGATCGGAACGGCGCAAAGCGGTCTGCCTGTCAACGTCACGATAGATCGTTCGAATGGGGCTGTTCCAGGCGATTACTCGATTAGCGGCGAAGAACGACCGAACTATATTGCTGGTGTCTCGCTGACTCCTTCGGTTGGATCTACCCCTAACCTGTGGATCAATCCACTGGCGCTCTCCACGCCTACGAACCAGACGTTCGGCAATCTGGGGCGCAATCCTTTCCGAGCGCCTGGGATTTCTCAATTGGATCTGGGCCTGTCGCGGTACGTGAGCATCAGGGAGCGGGTAACGATCCGCTTGCGGGCAGATTTGTTCAATGTGTTCAACCGGGCCCAATATGGAGCGCCGAATTCCGATCTTTCGCAGAGTAACTTCGGAGTCATCACGACGACCATCAGCAACTATGCGACAGGGCGAGGCACGCCGCGCGAGCTGCAATTGTCCGCGAAGATCCTGTTTTAGATCACGCGATTCTCACAGAGGTTGATCATTGAAAATCCTGGTAGTGGACGACGAAGCAAAAACGGCGCGCTTTCTTCGAAAAGGGCTGCGTGAAGCCGGATTCGTAGTGGATGTGGCGGGAGATGGCGAAGAAGCCATTCACCTGGCGGGAGAACTTCCCTTCGATCTGATCGTGCTGGACGTGATGATTCCAAAAGCGGATGGCTGGCAGGTGTTAGTCACGTTGCGCGGCCATGGCATCGAAACGCCGATTCTTCTGCTGACCGCGAAGGATGCGGTCGCAGACCGGGTTAAAGGCTTTGAATTGGGCGCCGACGATTACCTGGTGAAACCCTTCGCGTTTTCAGAGCTGTTAGCCAGGGTTAAATCGTTGCTGAAGCGGTCGCCCGTCCGGCAGCAAGAGAAATTGCGCGTGGCGGATTTGGAGATTGATCTGGTGCGGCATCGGGCGGTGCGCTCGGGTCATCGCGTGGACTTAACCGCCAAGGAATTTGTCTTGCTCACCTTCCTGGTCAGGCGGGCGAGCGAAGTGCTTTCGCGCACCATGATCGCCGAAGAAGTTTGGGATATGAATTTCGACAGCGATACAAATGTCGTGGATGTGAATGTAAGGCGGCTGCGCAGTAAAGTGGATGATCCCTTTCCGCGCAAACTGATCAAAACAGTTCGCGGCGTCGGATACGTAATCAATGGCGAGGATATGTGATCAGTGCCGAAGACTAGCTGGTCGCTGGCATTCCGGCTTACCGCTTGGTACACCATTGCTTCTCTGCTGCTGCTCCTGGCGTCGACTGGAACTTTGTATTGGGCGTTGGTGGCGAATTTGGAGCGGGACGCGACTTTGTTTCTGGCCGACAAGGTGCATGTGATAACGACACTCCTGCGTGAGCGCCCGAACGATTGGGACGGGCTCAAGGAAGAGATCCAGTTAGAGTCGGCAGCCCGGCGGTACAACCAGTTCTACATGCGGCTACTCGATGCACACGGGAATACTCTTCTGGAGACGCTGCAAATGAGTCTCGTTTTACCCGCTGCCAGCTTCGAAAGGTTATCGAAAGGCGCAACGCAGATTAAATCTACTCGGGCATCGCTCTACCAGGCAACCGAAGTCATTGCGCCAGTTGGTGGGACGCAGGGCGTTAATTGGAAGATCCAGATTGCGGTCAGCCTGGCGCAACAGCAGCAAGTGCTTGCTCGCTATCGGCAGTGGCTTTGGGCCATTCTGTCAGCATCCTTTATCTTGTGTCCCCTGGTGGGATACCAGATTGCAAGACGAGGGATCAGACCCGTTCGCTATGTAGCGGAGACCGCGAAGCGAATCGGATCAAGCACGTTGAACGAACGCATTCAGTCCGAGGGTTATCCGATTGAATTGGCGGACCTGGCGCTGACCTTCAATGCCATGCTCGACCGGCTCAAGGAGAGTTTTGAAAGGCTGACGCGATTTTCAGCTGATCTGGCGCATGAACTGCGAACTCCCGTGAACAACATCCGCGGCGAGATTGAAGTGGCGCTGGCCAGATCCCGGACAACCCATGAGTATCGCGAAGTGCTGGTGTCGAACCTGGAAGAGACCGTACGGCTTTCCGAATTGATAGGAAGCCTTTTGTTCCTGGCGAGGACCGAGAGCCCCGGCACACACATTAAGCGCGAGGTTGTCAGTATGAGCGAATTGCTGGAGAGCGTCAGAGATTACTACGAAGGGCCGGCGGATCAGGCGGGCGTGGCGCTCGCTGTAAGTGCACCGCATGGCCTGCAGGCTATGCTGGACCGCTCTTTGATACAACGCGCGCTTGGGAACTTGGTGAGCAATGCATTGGCCCATACGCCGAGCGGCGGGCGGATTGATTTGAGTGCAGGACAAAGCAGCGCCGGTGTGGAGATTTGTGTTAGCGATAGCGGCTGCGGTATTCCCCAGGAGTCGCTGCCACGATTGTTTGACCGGTTCTACCGGGTTGATCAGGCGAGATCGCAGCAACAATCCGGCGGATTCGGCCTGGGGCTGTCGATTGTGCGAGGCATCATGCTGCTGCATGGGGGCCAAGTGCAAATCGTGAGTGAGTTGGGGAAAGGGACGCGGGTCACTTTGCTGAGCCAGGCGTTTGAGCCGCCGTTTGAGTCGCCGGCTGAAGGACTTTCTGACAAAAATGTGATTCTGGCGTAATGGTTGCGTGCGAGTGTCCACGCAGTCATCCCTCTGCGCTCGTTGACAGTCAGGTCGCAGAACGTCCCTACTTCGATACAGGTAAAGTAGTCGTATTGCTTGAAGTTCCGCCCTGCTTTACCACCAGGCTCAGATTCCCCGAAGCCGCGTTCGATGGCACTGTGAAATTAATCTGATACAACCCGATTCCGCCGGGTGTTAGGCCCGCATAGGCGATTGCGGCGGATTGGCCATCGACAAAAATCGTCGGTTGCACGGTCGCCGGCACAAGCTGGAGCGGCGTCGGATTTCCCGAGGGCACTGCTGGATTGGTCGCTCCCATTCCCGCGAGATAGATGATCAGCGGCTCGCCGGGCGCGGCGGGATGTGCCGCCGTGACGAGCGAATAGTCCTTGGCGTGCTGCGCGATTACCGATCCATCCGCATACGCGGCCATGCCCGGCTGCACCGGCACGATGTTGAGCGTCACCGGCAGCGTGATGGCCCCGTTTGCGCTCACCACCGCCGTGTATTGCTGGTTGGGCGTAAGCTCGAACGGAACCTGGATATCGAGCTGTCCGGAGCTTACGTAATACAGCGGCACTTGAATCGCGCCGATCACCATGAAGGTTCCGTTGAACTGATTGGCCAGTGGCACTCCGCCGGGCGATCCCGCCGCGGGCGCCATCCCGGTTCCGAACACTTGCGCAACGTTGCCCGGCGCGAGCCCGTTGCCGAGCTGATTAGCGGCGGCCCCGCTGAAGAAAACACCCAGAGTGCCGCCGGGAAACAGCGCGGGCGCGGCCAAAGTATTCTGTTCGACACCGCCAACCAGCTGCTGCATGGAGGGCTGAAGGGCGCCACTCGACGCATTGATAGTGATCGTCATGGACTGAATCGCCGTGCCCGGCTGCCAGCTGGTCGAATATACGTTGCTGGTATTGTCGCCGGGCAACGCCACTGGCGGATCGCCGTTCGAAAAACTCGCGACCACTGAGCCGTTCGAAACCGGATTCCCGCAGTCGTCGTTCAGCAGCACGATCAGCGAGGCGGGCCACCCCGCCGGCACCGAGAAATTATTCGAAAGCGTGGTCTGGGTGAGTATTACCCGGCTGGGGGTGCAGCCAACCGCGTGGGGCATTTCTCCTCCCGAAACACCCGCACTCTGGCCGGTGACCAGGAACGTCACGTTGACGGTTCGCACAAACCCGTTTTCGGAAACATTCACGTTGCCCGTATAGATCCCGTTGGCGAGACCGGATGCGCTCGTCGAGATCGAGAGCGGTGCCGGATTTTGTGTCGAAACAGTTCCCGAAGCCGGGTTAACCGTCAGCCAATTGCCTCCATCCTCAGTCGAAGCCGATGCCTGAAACGAGGCCGGCGTCGTGCTGCTGGTGAAGACGGTGACGGTCTGGGGCGCGGTCGACGTCGTAGAGAACAGGCCTGCGGGGAGTGGATCCGGTTTAGCCGGGTTGGTGGCGGGTTCGACATAGAGGACAGCAACTACGTATTGTGGCGAATTCAGCGCATTGGGGGCGGTGACCTGGATGAGTGCATAGGCACCGCCCACCGGCAGGCTGTTCGCATCGCCGCCCACGCTTAGCGAAAAGCTTCCTGGCGCCGATGGCGTGGCGCTTCCGCTCGCGTTGGTCACAATCGCCCAATCCGATCCGCTGATCGCCTTCGCGGTGAAACTGACGGTCGAAGAAGGATCGCCGAGATCGCGAACGCTGATGGCCAGGGTTTGGCCGTTTCCGTTGCCCTGCCGCGCCTCGAACGTCGCGCCGCTCAGGCCCACGCTCAGTATCGCGCCCTGGCCTGCGACGAACAGCGAGATCGGCACATCGGTCTGGGCGCCATTCGAAGTAATACGCAGAATATCGTGGAAGTTGCCCACGGCTAGTCCCTGCGAATTTATCGTCACTCGCAGAGGAACAGTAACATTGGGGCCGGCCGCGCCAGTTGCCGGAGTTACGCTGGTGATCCAGGAACTCTGTCCGACAATGGCCGCGCTATAGCTCAAAGTGCCTCCACCGCTGTTACTGAGCACTACTACTTGGGTCTGCACGGAAGGCGTCTGCACACGCGCAGTCAGCGCCAGCGAAGCGGGCGAGACTTGAAGCTGCGGGCTCGCCGTCGTGATGGTGAGCGAGACTGAGACCGTAATCGGAGCCTGCCCCGAGCTCCCTGGAGCGGTGATGTGAATTGCGGCCGCATAAGTTCCCGCTCCCATCGTTCCCGGATTGGCGGTCACCGTTAGCGATCCGGGCGTCGAGCCGGCGAGCGGAGCGACTCCGATCCAAGAGGGCGCCGCCGAGCCTGCCGTGCCCCCGTCCACCGATACCGCGAACTTCAGCGCCATCGCGCCCGAGCCGACAATGGACACCGTCTGCGCCGGCGCGGAATTGCCGCCGGAGATCGCCGAAAACGCGAGGGCCGTGGGCGATACCGAGAGCGAACCGCTGTTCGTTTGGATCGTTCCCGAACCGGTGAGCGTGAACGGGTAACCGGCGGAGCCGGTTCCATCGGGCGCGGTGCCCACGAAGCTGAACGATCCTGTGGCGTTGGCCAGCGCTCCGCTGCCGCCAGTAACAGGGACCGTTCCGGAAATCGAGTTTTCGGTAAACGAACTGGGTCCAGACGCAGTCAGCGTGTCGCCATCGGTCAGCGTAAAGGTGAAGGAAGCGCTGAAAGACGTCCCGCCTCCGCCGCTGACCGCAACCGTAGCAGCTCCGAATGGAGCAAGCGTCCCCGACCCGCTCCCACTGATGCCCGTAACGACAGTACCGCTGGCAGTCCCGGTGAAAGAAAGACTGATATTGGTGGATGCGCCGCTCTGCGCATCCGCCGCCATCGCCAGGCCGAGGAAAAGGAAGATCACCAAGGTAGAACGAAGAAGCCGCATCAATGAAATCCTTAGATTCTATAACAGTCTGGGACCGAAGTTATGATATACCCTCGCCAAAATTTACCGCGGCTCGCCGGGCGACAATCCACCGAAGAAAGTTAAGTTCTGTGACGCAATAATTAAGAGTTTTTTCGAACAGGTTTTGGTGGGCAGCACGGCTTCTGGACCGCGGGAACCGCTTATCTCATCTCATTTTGGTCTGGCCGCCGGGCTGAGTCCTTGAGTGTGGCACTCCGAGCAAGTGTTCTGGAACGTATGACAAGTGAAACAGGCTCTGATATCGAGCATGGCTGGACCTGCATGCCCGCCTCCGGCGAAGACGGGCAATGGTTGATGGCTCCGAGGCAGCTCATTATGGCATCGGCTGCAGGTATCGGCTGCGTGACACGTCGAGCAAGTGGTGCGGTCAATCGAGGCGTACTTTCCGTGAAGATCGTCTTTCCAGCGCGCCGTGTGGGAAACCGGCTTCATAACCTGGTGGCATCCGGTGCACTGAGCCTTGCCTGTTGAGGACGGTGTAACGTTCTGATGGCACACGTAACACTTGGCGTCTGGAGAGGAAGCCTCCTCGCTATGGCGTATCCGGAAAGTCGCGGTGTGGAACGCGGGCTTCACGTTTCTGACATGACTTACAGGAACATTCAAACCGGCGGCCGTATCCGCGTGGCACGTGGTGCAAACGGTCATTCGAAACTGGGCCGGGATTATCTTTGAGGTGTCATGGCATTCCACGCAGTCCAGCATGCGAGGGAGCGTGAGATTCGCCAGACTCGTGCTTCGGGGAATGGCGTAATGGCAGGTAGTGCAATTGATGTGGAATTGGTCTTTCTCTTTAAAATGCGCGCTATGGGAAAACCTAATGTCCACATACTTTCCCGATACGGCGACGGGAGCAATCATCCGGCGGGTTTCGGTGAATCCGGGGTTTTCAATTTCCTCCGGCGTATGACAGCCGCGGCACCCCTCGGCGTCGAGGGATGCATCCAGCTTTGGCTTCATGCCTGGCTTGGAATGGCAGGCGGCGCACTGCGCGTGTCCGGGAAATTTGGCGAAAATGCCCTGCTCGTCGAACTTGTGACAGAAGGTGCAATCGGCGCGGAAGCCGGTTGCCGGGTTAATGCGGGCCTTCTGATCCACGTGCATCGCGTGCGAGAACTGAAACAGGATGGCGCGCGTCGATTTGTAGCGTGGAAATGACAAAAGATCGGTTGCGCCGTCCGGCGGGAAATTTTTGTGGCACTGGGCGCAAATAATTTGTTTTACGTCGTTGAAATCGTCTGCGTGGCAGGCCATGCATTGGTCGTGTCCGGGACGCTTCAACTCCACGGAGCCATCCTTTACCGCTGTGTGGCAAAGGCTGCATTCCAGCCCGCCCAACTTGTCGGCGTGAAAAGCGTGAATGAAGAAGTCCTTGGGAGCGCCCGATTGGTCGGCCGGTTGGTTCGTTTGCCCCGCGGTGGGCTGCTGGGCCGCGGCCGGCTTGCTCGCTTGCCCCGCGGCGCGTTGGACCAAGGCGGCGGATGCCAGCGCCAACACTCCGGCCGTTACCCACAGCGCCACACATCGTGTGTTGATTCTTCGCCTCACCCAGTTCGTCAATATTTCCATATGATCCCCACGTGTAACGCACGCGAGTCCTTCAGGTCGGGTTGCAACAGGAAGAAATCGTTGTCCAGATCGTAATCGAAGAAAACCCGCGCGTGGTCGTCGACTTTCCACTGGGCGCCCGCCAGCCAGCCGCTTTGGTGCAGACCGTTAAGGTAATAGAAGCGATCTTGCAGACTGATACGCCGATAATAGACGCCGCCGCTCAGAGTGAAGCGCCCCCGCTCGCCGAAAGTTCGCCGGAGATCGCCCTCCAAATCCTTCACGCTCGTTTCACCGGTCTCCTGCAGGTCATCGAAGGAGGTTGCGTCCAGCGGGCTGAGGCGATCCGAATTGCGCTGATGGTATTCAAGGAAGGTCTCGATTTTTCGCCAGGGAAAAATTTGGCCGTTGATGCGATAGTCCTGAAAGGATGTATCGAAAGGCCCTTCGTCGTGCGTGTTGTTCAACTGCCGGACCAAAATGGATCCGCCCAGGTTCAGCCGGGCATTGATAGTCCGCCTGGCATCGATCGTGACTTGGCTATACTGCTCGAACGGCCCCAGGTAGAGACGCAGCAATTGCGCGTTGGCGGCGAGATTGGTCGCCGCGTCCGTGAAGTCGAATTCGTAATCGTTGGCGGTTAGCTTTTGAAAGAAACCAACCCGCAGGCTGGTCTTTCCGTCACCCGAATTGTACAGACCATTGAGGCTGAAGTCGACCGGCGAGCCTCCGTAAGTGCGGAAGTAGGTAGTCGTCAGCCAGCGTGAATTGATTCGGCGGCGGAAGGTGAGCCCGTTTTCGCCATGGATGTACCAGATACCATCCCACGTGAAACTGACATCCGGGTTAATTTTGTAGGTGAAACCTGCGCCGCCCAGCGCCCGCTGTTCCGGGTCGGAGAAAAACGTAAACCTGCGGCCTCCGAATATCGTCAGGTCGAAGGTGGGGCGGTCGAGGGTGAAGTCCACCCCATCGATGGAGGCCACTTCGGCGCCATAAACATATTGCCGGCCGAGCGTGAGCGTAGTGCCGGCGAAAAAGCCGTCGGTCGGCTTGCCATCGATTTCGATAGAAGCTTCCGCCGCCTGCAGAAACCTGCTGGAGCCGAAGGTCTCGAGGATGCCTTCAGCGGGTGCCCCTTGGTCCACGTGCGACAAATCCTGGTTATAGACGAAAGCAAAGTGCGTGTTGACTCGATCCGAGAGCCAGCCACGCGTGCCAAAATCCAGGAAGGTCTCAATCCGATTGGAGTTCGGCTGAAACACCGCAGGGTCCGGATAGCCGGCGGGGTTGAAGACACCGGTAGGTGTAGCGTTGATGATCCCGGTATTGGTGGCCAGTCCGGTAAAGCTGGCGTCGTACCGAAAGTAGTCCGTTCGATCTTCGAGGAAGAAATGGTTCGCGAAATCGCCGGCGGGGGCCCTTTGTACGGGTGCTTGCGGTGCGATCAGGACCGGGTCGGGCGTAGCCTGCGGAATCGCGCCTTGCAGCAGGGAATCCCACGCCTCCCCGACGGTGGGCGGCGAGGGGGCGTTGGCGGGCGCCGGCGCAGACGCGGGTTTGGCATCCTGAGCGCTTAAGACCAGCGGCCAGCCGGTCACCAAACCTAGGACGGCGAGGTGAACCGCATGCGATGCAACGACAGAACTTCTAGCGAGTCTGATCAAGTTGTACCTGCTTGTCAACGATCCTTTTGTTTAATGGTGATCCCCAGCCCTTCTACGCGCTTCCTCGGCTGCCTGAGCCGTTGCCAGCCTCTTCTTGGCTAGCGTGATGCGCCATGGGTAGGTGTCGCTGTGCCACTTGGTGGCCTGGAGATAGAGATTAAGCTCGCTCGCTTCGTCGGACGGATCGTTGATTGCCAGGTAGATTTGCGCCAGCGCCCAGTGAACGTGAGCGTTGTTGGCCGTGTCAGTGGTCAACTGAGTTTCCAGGGGAGTCACAGGGGACAGGGCGAGCTCCGCCTGGTATGCGGCAATGGCGCTTTGATAGAGACCTGGAACCTGGGTCGGATCGGTGGCGTTTTGGGCCAGCGTGACGTAGACTCCCCCGATGGCGGCGTTCACACCGAGATGCAGCGGATCGATCGTCAGAACCTCCTGGTACAACTCAATGGCTTGCTGTGGTTTTGTTGCGCTCAGCAATCCAGCCAGCCGAAGCCGCACGGTAAAAATACAGGGCGGCGGATTCATGGGTCCCGTCGGCGCCACGGAGACGAGTTGGCAGGTCTTGTTGGTGAGATTGTTCATGGAGATGGATTGCTGATAGTCGGCGATGGCGTCGGTAGGGTCATCCAGATCGTCTTGTTCGTGGATTCCACGCTCCATGTACTCCCAAGTATTACCGGGTTGCGTGATCTTGAGAAGGTTCCAATCGATCCGGCCCTCGAAATAAAACGGATTGGGGATTGGATAGTTCGGATTCGCCTGCTGATAGGTAACGCCGGGGACATAGGTCGACGTCGTCGTATTCGGTTGAGCCCACGCCCCCGCGGCAAACAAAGAAAACAGTGCAATCGTGAAGATTCGGTGCGTCATGGGCTTATTCCTCCACATTCACTGTAGTGTCCGCGGAAGCAATGCTCTTCAGATTCTTCAATAGATCTTCGATTCGCTGTTCACTGAGCAGGCCCAGGTCGTGGCCGGAAGGTCCGGTGGGTCCAGTGGTACGAGTTAGGAAGCGGACGAACAGCGGCGGAAAATGTTCGTAGTTGATCTGAGCGTGCACATGCAAAGGCGTCTTGATCGACTCCACACCCATCTCCGCCAACTCCTCTTTGGTCGGCAATGTGATGTCGTAGTTAAAGGTGCGCGGAACTAAAGGCTGGAGCGATCGAAAATTGTCCACGGTATTGGCCAAAGCAGCGCTGAACGTCTCTTCGTAATGCGGCCTGGTAGCGACGATCGGGTTGCCGCTTGCATCCGTTCTGCCAATGCTTGCGCCAGGAAGAAAGATCTTCGTCAGCTCGTTACGGAAGAGCACCAATCCTTCGTTGAAGCCGAAAAACACTCGGGAGTCGGAGCCGTCATCCGGACCGGCTTCAAAAACCTGGTTGGTGTGACCGGCGTTGGAGGTCATGCCCGCCGGGTATGGTTTGGCCGGGTCGCGATCATGGTTGCCCGGATCCACAACGGCGTGAATGTGCTCCAGATCTTCGTCGTCCAGATCGCCATTGGGCTGTGATTGGCCAGTTTCCGGATGCGGCTTGTCGACCACATAACCGGATTGATACAACAGAAAACCGTTGTCGTCGGTAACCGTCAGTTGGATGTACCCCGTACGTTCCTGCGAGAATCCCGCGGGGAAGCGGTGTCCAGTCAGCGCCACGCACTCCGCACGCACCGTGAACGTTTGTCCTAACTGGGCGGTTGCATCGGTGTTGCTGATACTGATGCGAGCAGCGGCGTCCAACAAATCCTGCCTGCGCTGGGCCAACGCAAGTGGGATGCCGTATTCATCCACGCCAGGGACGTAGGGGTCCGGATAATCGGCTCCTAGCCTGGCCTGCAGTTCCGACGGATAGAGCAACGGCACGTCCACTCCGGTGAAGTGATGGTTTACGACGGAGCGCATCTGCAACGGGAAGTTGTTGTTGGTGGCGACGCCAGGCACGGCGGCGTAGTTCTGGAAAAAGATCGCGGGCGTAGGACTGGTGATGCTGAGATCGCCAACCTGGTACGTCGAATTGCCGGCATATGGGAACTTCGACATATGGCAGTCCTGACAGCGAATCACCTTACCAAACGGATTATTAGTGCTACTGTAGGCGCCGAGTTGGAACTCTGAACTAAGGTTCTCCAGTCGGAAGGTAGTTACGCTCTTATTTGGCGAATTGACGTCGTACTCCAAATGCTGTAAATCGCCGGGAGCGGCTGCGGGAACGCGAACATCGTGACAAGCAGCGCAAAACGCTGGGCTCCGCAGGTAGGAGATCTTGGCCTGATCATTGCTGGAGACATGGAAGTTGTCTTTCACTTCGACCGGCTGAGCGAAGGGCCCTACCTTCTCGATGGTGTGGTTGAAATCGTTGCTGTTGTTGGCGAAGCCGTCGCCCAGCAAACTCCGCTCTAAGTTGGGACCTTGCAGGTTGTGGCACATGTCGCAGGTGATGCCCGCGGCGCCCGGCGAAGGGCCGGAACCCGCCGGAGGATCGCCGCCGATCGTCGCGGGAAGGACCTGATTGCCGTTGCTGTCCACCAGATGATAATCGCGCAGCGGCCGGAAAATTTCCGGCACAAAATTCGTTCCGGTTCCGACCAATTCCGGAACCTCGTGGGTGGTCCCGCCTTCACCTTGTGTCAGGTACGGACCGTTGTGGCAGCCCAGACAGAACCCCGCTCTTATCTGGTTGATGTTTTCAAACACGGGGGTGGTGAACATGTTGGTGGTGAACGGAATGATTGAGCTATTCCCCAGGGTGATCGTCTTGGTGCTGGTCGCATACACCGGGCGGAGCAGGCCACCGTTCAGAAAATTCGCCGATGCCTCCAAACCGTTGAACAGGGGGCTAACGTTGCGGTAACCTGATTTGACTGAACTCCGCAACTCATCGTATTGCCTCTGATGACACGGCATGCAAACTTGCGGCCGCTGATAGTCCTGGTTGTTAAACGGGCCGTTTGCTGGACCGCCAACGGGGGTCTGACCGAGCAACGGCAAAACCGCTAGTGCGAGAAAAAACACAGAACGGGATGGTACCAATCGATACATAACCTTAAGAAACACCTTTTGCAAGAGTATGAAGCAAGTACATGGTTCTTGCAAGCCTAATCAAGCCTAATAAGGTTATCCCCGGCTGGGGTCTGTGCCGATGGCGGATGACGAGCCCGCGCTGGCGCGTTGCTTCGCCAGTTTGCTGAAAACATCACCGAAGGCCGGCACGCTTTCCCGCAGTTTATTGAAATCGTGTTTCGGAATGATGAGCACGTCCAAGGCGGAACGGGCCCGGATTGTGGCATTCCGGGTCTGATCGGAAAGCAGGGCCATTTCACCGAAGTAATCGCCGCGTACCAAATTAGCTAGTACCTCCTCGGAACCGTCCTTCTCGCGCAGCACCTCGCATTCGCCCTGCTCGATGACGTATACGCTGTCGCCCACGTCGCCCTGCCGAAAGACCGTGTCTCCGGGCTGGAAATGCTGATTCTTGATGCCGTACTCAGCCGCCACTTTGGTTTGCGCAAGTTCGGGCGGGAACATCAGGTGCAGCAGCCAGTCGGTAGAGATCCGGACTTTGCGATCCCATCCGGGCATCTTCATCAGGTAAATCGAGCGCCAAAGGAACCAGGCAACCAAGCCGGACAGCTTGATGCCAAAGACCTGAGCTACGGCCGCGCCGTGGCCGAGCGAGCCTAGCGTTCCAAGACCTTCGAAGGCGAACTGAGCCCGATCCCCACCTCGAATGTTGGCGGCGATGTTGATCGCCGCGGTAGTGGCTTCCCGGATGGCGTGCTGCGCGGTGGGCGGAACTCTTGTGCCTGCCACGGTCTTAATCGAAGCACAATCCCCGAGCGCCCAGACCCGGCCTTCGTAATCTTTCAACTCTAGGCCTGTATTGACCAATAGCCTGCCCCGTTCTTTGGGGCAAGCCAGTTTCTCTAACACCGGGGGCGGCGCCGATGGCACGGTGGAGATCAACGTCTTGCAGGGGATCTCGATTCCAGATTGCAGGACAGCGCGTTCCGAAGTCGCCGATATGAGCTTATCGTTGAGGAGGATTTCGACACCGCGCTTGCGGAGGATCTTCTGTGCAAAAACCGCGAGGGGTTCAGACATCTCAGCCAGAATGCGGTCCCCAGCCTGCACTATGACGCAGCGGTGTGGTTCGTTGCGCAGACGATTGTAATTCTTCTTAACCGCATGAACGAAATCATTGAGCTCCGCCATCACCTCGACGCCGGAGAACCCACCACCGCCCACCACGAAAGTCAAAAGCTTGCGGCGCAATTCCGGACTCTCTTCCACATCCGCTTCTTCCATGACGTGTATCAAATGGTTGCGCAGTACCATGGCGTCGGCGAGCGTTCGAAACGGCATCGCGTTCTCGATCAGACCGGGCATGCCATAGAAATTCGTTACGCTGCCAAGCGCTATGACCAGGTAATCGAACTTGATTTGAAGCTGTCGCGGACGGAACCCTGGGCCGATGGTAACGATCCCATTCTGCAGATCGATGTCTTCCACTTCCCTCATCACTAGATTGGTGCGGGGACAAAAGCGCCGAATGGGGGAAACGACATTGGTCAGACCGATGGACCCGGAAATTACTTCCGGCAACATCGGTTGATAGACCCAGTAGTTCTCGCGGTTGACCAGCGTGATATCTGCTTCTTCTGGTTTGAGAAGCTTCTCGAGATAACGGGCAGCGTACACACCCGCGAAACCACCGCCTAAAATGAGGACTTGCTTAGGGCCCATGCTCATCGTTTCGTCTAACAGCTCTTCCGCGGGAATATCGTACAGACAGGGGGCGTTAGGCCCTCATCTTCCATGGCGCCTCCTAAGCAGTATAAGGCGGCCTCGCGCCAAAGGGCAATCCCACACCATCCGAGCAGAAATAGCATCTTGACAGGTAGGGATAACAGCGTACATGATTGACATTCATGCTGCGGCTTCTACGGAACGCGACGATTGCTTGGTCGTTGACACAAGCCCTAACCTACGGCGAAGGCACAACGACGGATGCATTTCATACCGATCCGGTGGAGGTTTGGGGCTCGCGCTTCCTGATTGCCACCATCTGTGTGGGAATAGCGCTCTTGTTGTTCACTCTCATCAAGTACCGCGGCAAAACCGCTGGAGCGGTGTCTTGGGGCTTACTGGCCGGCGGCATCGCCCTGGTGCCGATGATGTCCACCGGGCTGGGGACGCTCTTGGTTTTCGATCGCGCCGAACGCGTTGAATTCTGCGCATCGTGCCATCTCACCATGCAAGGCTTCGTCAACGACATGCGGGACCCCAAGAGCGAAAGTTTGGCCGCGATTCACTACAAAAACAGATACATTCCCGACAATCAGTGTTATGTGTGCCACACGTCCTATGGCATGTTTGGCACCGTGGAAGCCAAAGAAGCCGGCATGATCGACGTTTATAAGTACTTCACCAAAACCTATCCGAACATCATCGCAATGCGGGAGCCGTATCCGAACCACGATTGCCTCAAGTGCCATGTGGACTCCGACAAATGGCTGAAGCAGGATGTGCATATCGCGGTGCGCGACGATCTGTTCGCCGATAAAGTGAAGTGCCTGGATTGCCACGGCGCCGACCATCCGGCTCATCCCGATATGGCCCGAAAGGCGACGAGGTAGATCGTGAAAAACGCGGCTCCGCGTCCCAGTTCGCACAACCGGCTATTGATTGCCGCTCAGCTGCTCGCGCTGTCGGCATTGGCCTTGGGGTTGAACTTCCTGGTCCAGACCAGCGGGGGAACGTTGTTCCTGTTCGCTTCGGTCGCTCCGCTGCTGATGATCGTCGGGATCGCGATCCTGGTTGGAGTGGGAATCAGCAAGTACAACGCGAGCCACCACCTTTTTGACGTGGAGACTTACTCGCCCGGCGAAATAATCATTCGCCAGGGAGAGCCCGGGCTATGCGCTTATTTCATTCAAACCGGCGAGGTGGAAGTGGTTCGAAAAGAGCAAGACCAGGATAAAGTGATCGCTACACTCGGCAACGACGAATACTTCGGAGAAATGGCGCTGCTTTCTAATGAGCCCCGAAATGCAACCGTGCGCGCGGTGAAGGAAACGCGTGTTGCCGCGCTGGGTAAGGAGAATTTCGTCAAATTGCTGGGAGTCCTGCCTCAGACGAGGGAAAGCGTCCTACAGACCGTACAAGCCCGGGCCAAACAACAAGCGGCAGCCAACCAGTGAACGCTTCAAGCCTGGCAACGAAAAAGATCGCAGGCTAAGGAAAAAATGAGTAAGATGAAACCTGGCGCAAAATCAGGAACGTGCGCCGTCATAATACTTCGAAAGAGGAGATCAACTCAGGAATGAAACTCAATTTGAAGAAGATGGTTGGCACGGCCGTGTTGTGTGGCTTCGGGTCGTACGGGATGGCATGGGCCGCGGACGCCGAAGCGGGCAAGACGGTCTATGGCGCAAAGTGCAAGATCTGTCACGCCGCCGATGGCCAGGGTAATCCGGCGATGTCCAAAGCCCTCAAAACCGAGATCAAGCCGCTTACCGATCCTGAAGTGCAGAGTATGAGCGAAGCCGACATCAAGAAAATCGTCATGGAAGGCAAAGGTAAGATGAAGCCGGTCGCGGTCATGGGAGCCGATCTCGACAACGTAGCTGCCTACGTGAAAAGCTTGAAGAAGTAAAAGGGTCGCCGTTGGGTGTGCCGCGTTCTTAGAATCGGTCGGAGGCTGGTTGCCCCCATTAAGTGCGTAGAGCCCTGCCGTGCTCTCTGGAACTATTGATTCTATGGTGGGCGCGACAGGACTCGAACCTGTGACCTCCTGCGTGTGAAGGAGAGTCATCCTCTCCAAGCTTTCTATCTGTTTTCGCCAACTCCTAACATTTACAATACTCTGGGGAATGTGCTTTCGCTCAAAAAGCAACCCCTATGGCTTCTGCAGAAAAGATTGGGACACAGTTTTGGCACAGAAGCAGGCGCATCAGTCGTTCTTGGACCCTTGAAAGCGAACCGTATCGGATGAGTTTCAGGATAAATGCATTGCAACGGCGAACTGTTTTCCGATGTATGGAATCGACCGGCGAACAACCGCACGGCCGGATTACACGACTGTAGGTCGCCAAAACACGGTCGGAACGATCTCATCGGAGCACTCTCCTGCCTTGTTATAAGGTTGGATTCATGCTTGGCCGGCCGAGGGCCGCATAATCGGACGCCTGCGGCCGCCAACAGCCTCAAATAGATACCTGATCTGTTTTGGAGGATAAATGGAAACAAACAAGCAAAAGGCAACACTGCAGCATTTCTTCCCTCATTGCGTCTTCCCATCGGTCCCTGTCGATCATGATCGAGAAAAATCGGTGGAGGAAGTGTGCGAGCCGGCAACTTCGATATTCTTCTCATTGACGATGGCGAAGCCGACGCCAAAGCATTCGTGATGGCATTGACTTCGGTTGCCCCAAGGGTCACCTGCTACTGGGTGGCGACAGCAAAAAAGGGTATCGAATACCTACGTCGGGAAGGAAGTTTCCAGGACGCTGGATCACCCAGCATTGTGGTTTGCGATCTTAACATGCCAGGTATGAGCGGTTTCGACTTTGCGGCGCAGGTGAAGAAAGATCCAGCGCTCATGCAGACACCGCTCATCGTGTACAGTGGATCGCGAGCACCACAAGACATCCATCGTGCGTATTCTTTGGGTGCTAATGTTTATCTGGTGAAACCAATGACGATAGATACGATGGTTCAATAAGTGGAGGTGCTCGTTAAGTTTTGGCTGGACACCGCCGTACTTGTAAACGGCGAGCATTTCGACTAGTCGCAAGCTAAAGCGTTCATCGATCCTCAGCTAGGTTATCCCGCCCCGTTCCACTTCAAGATCGGCCGAGGTGTATTCGTGTGAGTGGTGGCACTCCGGGCACTTGATGTCGCTCTTCCATAGCGGGCTTCGCCACTCCGGATGGTCTGGGTTGAGAACGAAAGAGCTATCTTGATTTGCGAGCGGCGTTCCACAAGTCTTGCATCTGACGAACCAGTGCTCCACCATCCTGATATTTTATCTAGCGGTGCGACCGAAACCAGTCGAGCGAGCACTGCACGTCAGTCTAGGCGCAAACCTTCATCACTCGGACTCGGACCATTCCCCTTCCGGTGCGCCTAATAGGCATCGACCAAATCCCGAGTAAGTCTTCTTGAAAGATGCTGTAGAGCTGGTCTTTGTACAACACTTCAAAACATTTGCACAACGAAGAGGCGCCGACCACGCGCAGTTCCGCTCCCTCCGGCAGAAAAACGATGCGTCCCCTCCCGTCTTCTTCGAATCGAACCGCCGCGAAACATTTTCTCAGGCGGTACATTCGAACTGCATCGCCCTCGCAGTTTTGAGCGAGCGCGGCAAGCGGGGTGGTTATCAATGGCGCAGCAGCATTTGTCATGTTGATCAACCTTTCATGGTCTACGGCTCAAGAAGCGCTATGGACAGCCGTCCTTGGTGATCGTGCGGGCACAGACAGAACACGGCTCACCGTTTCGATCAGCTCCGTGGGCCGAAAGGGCTTCGTCAAACATTCCATGTCCCGGTATTCGCACGGGGCGTCACCGGACATCAGGACAACCGGCAGCTTTGAATCCATCCCGAGAACGCGATCGGCTAACTCAAAACCACTGATCTTTGGCATCACCACGTCGGTGAGCAGAAGGGCAATGCTCGATCGATGCCGCTCATAGAAATGAAGTCCCTCTTCTCCGTCGGCGGCAGCGATCACCTTGTATCCGGCGACTTCTAAGAGCCTTTTTGCGAGTCCACGAACTGCCATGTTGTCATCGACTAACAGAATTGTTCCGCATTGGGTTTCGCTTGCCATAGTTTGAACCTCCTTGGCTGCGACGTTGCTTCTTGGGCGCGGGGTCTGCGAATCCGCCAGCGCCAAACACCTCAAAACCGGGAGCTTAACACCAGCATATGGATTTGCCTTGGTCAGGTCTGTTCAGAATTGCTCACCTTCGCGTAACGTACGATGGATGAAAGCGGTCATGGTCGAGCCATAACGCCTTTGAATCCGCAACCATACATTTCGATAGGACGGATAGCGCCACCGGGAGGGCAGCGGCCCGTATTCGATTTTGAAAACGCGCTGGAATTGGAAAGGTGCTTCCGATGGAGGTGACTAGCTGTATATTCGGGGCGTTCAGGAGGTACAATTGGAGTCTCGCATTAGTCTGGCTAGGCTCCTATGAAAAGGAAAGCGAAACCGCCTTTCGATCCAAAGCTTTTTCTGGCGAAGATCGGCGCGGGGCGATCGCTTGCCGACTACCAGAAAGATCAAAGGGTCTTCTCGCAGGGCGACCCCGCCGATGCAGTTTTCTACATCCAAAATGGCCAAGTCAAGCTCACTGTCGTCTCCCGTCAAGGCAAAGAAGCAGTGATCGCCATTCTTGGGGGCGACAACCCTTTCTTCGGCGAAGGATGTCTGGCGGGCCAGTCAATCCGCATGGCAACCGCCACGGCAATGTCCAAGTGCTCGATCATGCGGATAAAGAGAGCGGCAATGGTCCGGGCGCTGCGCGATGAGCCGACCTTCTCCGAGTTGTTTCTGCGCCATGTGCTCTTCCGAAACATTCGCATTGAAGAAGATCTGGTAGACCAGCTCTTCAACTCCAGCGAGAAGCGCTTGGCGCGAGTGCTGCTCCTGCTGGCCAATTTTGGCAAGGAGGGTACGCCTGAGCTCTTAATTCCGAAGATGAGCCAGGAGACGCTTGCTGAGATCATAGGTACCACCCGCTCGCGGGTCAGTTTTTTCATGAACAGGTTCCGCAAACTCGGTTTCATTCACTACAATGGTGGGCTTCAGGTTCATCGCTCGCTGCTAAACGTTGTGCTGCACGACTAAACATAACCGTCATTATGAAAATTGTTGGCGCGGTCCTGGTACGATCACGGTTTGATTTCCTCCTCTTCCGTCCCCCGACTATCATCGGGATCGGGTGTACCAGCCCCCGCAACCGGCCAACAGCAGGTCAACGATCCCCCTACGTCGGGTGTGGCTATTTCGGGTGGGCGGGCTGGTTGCACAGAGCAAGTGCTACTCCCAGCAGCAGCCCTAGTTAGAATGCCGGCGGCACAAGGGCCGTCACCCGATCGACTGTGAGTGTCACGGCGCCGTTGAGTGGTGTGGTTGCGCGCGAGTCGGGCTGGTAGAGCAATGTCCTGACGCCGACTGTCGAATCCACGCTCGTCGGTGGCCCTAGAATCTCCAACACCTGAGCCTCGGACATTCCCTTCTTAATTAGGATCCAATTCGGCGCTAGAAGCCAAGGCGGGATCGGCGCAGGGATGGTCGTCGGCACAGGCGCAGCAACCGGCTGCAATGCCTTCACGATCCTCTCTAACTCCGTAATTCTCCGCTCTTGGTCGGCGATCGTGATCTTGAGTAGCGCAGCCTCCTTCTTTAATTCGCCTATGCGGGGATCAGGCGCTTGCGCCATCGCGATCAGTGGCAAGGTCAAATACAGTAGCCACACTCTGCAAATAGCCGGGTTACGAGACATTGATCTCTCCTGCTTTCTCTAATAGAAGTGGGGCCGACTAGTAGCCGTGGTCGGCCGTGCTTCGACCACCCAGTGCCCACTTGGATTAACGTGGCTGGGCTCGAAGATCTTCGAAGCGATTTTTCAGTCTCTTCGTGGTGCCCGGCTGCCTTGTGGACGTCTACCGCGCCTCAACACGCCATAGCCTGGGGCCAGAACGACAGGCCATGTGCGCAAACCACCTGACTGGCCAGATCAAATACTGAGATTGTTTTTTCTGCGACAGTTCGAGAAGCGCAAGGTAGCGCTAATGGCGGTCGCGGCGTCGCTCGGCGGCGTGAAGCCTGGTGATCACCATCATGGGGACGTGCGGAGATCTGCGACGTCCCGCGGCAGACCTCCCCGGCTCAGCTATCTTTTCTCAGATACGTGGCCACGTCCATCCCGCACTTCGTTCCCTTGGAAGTGCGCACTATCGACACGCTTGGACGGTTCGGCTTTCTCGCCACGTGCTGGCATTGGGCCCTTGTAACCGTGATCCGGATGGAAACGGTTATTCACGTTCCCCTGGAAGTCGCTGGCGCCGTGAAACCATGGGCCAGCGCCGTTGAAGGCTTCCCCGTTAAACCATTCCGGGCCGTAATAGCCGGCGGGAGAACAGCCGTATGGATCGGTGTCATAGTAACCATAGGGGCAGTCGGGCGCTGTTCCGATTTCAACGGCGACCTGGGCCTGTGCTTTGGGACTGCTAGTCGTGAAGCCGATTCCAGCAACGGCAGCTAGCATCAGAAATGTAATTCCGCGCATTAGTTCACCTCGCAATGGTCTGGGCACTTCCCTGGCCACGGTTGCGATGCGTGTTGGCGTGCATCGTCCGGTCCCAGCGGGCGTTTGGCTTGTCACTGACGCATAGCAACTCGTTCGCCTGTCCCAGCTTGCTGCGTCGAGCTTCTAGGAGCCTCCAGCATCTCCTACGCTCGTACACATTCAGCTTGGCCCCCAATCTGCACTTCGCCTGATGGAGAAGAGGTAAAGAATGTCGACAATATTGATTATTCTTCTAGTTTTATTTTTGCTTGGTGGCGGCGGGTGGGGATATTCTCGTTGGCGCGGGTAGCACTCCCGACCATTTGAGGTGTACCGCAGGGTGGAACCAGAGCCAGGGGGCTCTGGCGTCCGCTTCTTTACGGTAGCCACTGGTGTTGGATGACGTCACGGAAGGCTCCGGCACATTCGTAAGAGCATCCGCGCCCAAGTCGTTCCCCTCCGGGAGGGGATGACTCCCATCAAGCGTCCGCTGATGAGCAGCTCCTCGACTTGCCCGTCGGCCAGGGCTTCGAGCGTCTCGTGCAGACCGACGACGGCCAAGCCGCGAGCGCGATATTGAGTCATCAGCCGATCCACCAGTTGCTCTGTGATCGTGGATGACGTGACAGGTTATAGGCACGACGCCGGCCGAGAAACCAGCTCACTATCCTTCGGAGGGCCCGCCGCAGTAACCATATCCGGTCACATGACCGTACAGCGCCGCCAAAGCCTAAGGCTTCTCAGGGTACAGTGACCGCCCTTTTGGCGGTTTAGTTGTAGCCCGCCTTAGAGTACTCTATCCCAGCTACGATCGGTCCTTCTCATGCCTTAGGAAGATTGACGGATATCACTACCAAAGGAGAACTAAAAATGCTCGGATTAGGACTGCTCGGAACCATTATTGTGATTTGTCTGGTTGTTTGGCTCGTCCGCAGGGTGGTGTGAACAATTGCGGATCAAGATCGAGCCGGCTCTCGCAAACCGGTCGATCAATGCTGGCGGGCGCCCGGGCGATGGCGGCTCGGGCAATTCGGATTAGCCGGTACACCCAGACGGGCTGGCGGAGGTCAGCCGCTGGGCTTTTCCTTTTTACAACACTCCTAACAGCCACGGTCGTCGGGATTGGTTTCTATCACATCTATCTTGATCGAACTAATCTGCCTGATCTGGAGCCGTTCGTTCGCTTCGACTTTCCTACCATCGGCCACGTCTACGACATCCACGGGCAGCCGCTCATAGAGATGGCCACCGAACACCGCTGGATCAGCAAGTATGAGGACATTCCGCCGGTGGTTTCCAGCGCGATCCTCGCCGCCGAGGATAAAAACTTCTTCTCGCATAATGGGGTCGACTATTCGAGCATTCCTCGCGTGTTAAGCAAGCTCAGAATTCGAAGTCTTCTGGGACGCTTCATGAAGCTGGGACGGCGAGACGCAGTGAATAGTTCTCCGATCTTCCCGCAAGGCGGATCGACGATCACTCAACAGCTCGTGCGAGGTTATTTTCTTCAAACGATGAAGGCTCGAGAGAACAGCAACCAGCTCCGTCACAGCGGATTCTTGTCTCACGGCCTGTCCTATCTGATCGGCGCGCGAAGCGTCAACATGGTGGTTCGCAAGGTGGAGGAGATCCGGCTGGCGCTATGGCTTGAAAAGGCGATGCAGGAGCGTTTCGGTTCCAAACGCCGCGCTAAGGAGGAAATTTTGGCCCGGTACGCCAGCTTGGTTTACATGGGAAACGGCCAGTACGGATTGGCGCGAGCTGCCGATTACTATTTTGGTCGGAGTCTCGCGTCTTTCACCCCGGAGGATGCGGACAAGGCAGCCTTGCTGGCAGGCAGCATAAAATCACCTCGCTATTATGGGTCCACGGGGAGCGAAATCGAGAGGGTCAGGCGCAGAAACCAAGTTCTCGCGCTGATGGCGGCGAATGGATCTCTTCCTCCAGACTTCGCGAAGAGAGCCAAGCAGCGCCCGATACAGGTAGTCGCGAAAGACAACGACGGGATGCCCCAATCTTCCGCCGTTGTCGAAAATGTGCTCGAGGAACTCAAAACCAGCCACACCGATCTCAGCGTGCAAGACCTGCTTCAGGGACGCATCCAGGTTTACTCCACGGCGGATGCGCGGGTGCAGCAAATCGTAACCCAGGGACTGGAACACGGCCTGCTGCTTTATGAGAAGCGACATCCTGGCGCGAAAGGGTTGATTCAAGGCTCTGTTGTGGTGCTAAGGAATCGCGATGCGAGCATACTCGCCGAGGCGGGCGGCCGGCAAATCTATCAAGACCGTTCCGCTTCTTACAGTGACTTGAACCGTGCCACGCAATCCCTGCGGCAACCAGGCTCCGCGATGAAACCGATTGTCTATCTGGCTGCCTTTCGGGCAGGAACACTGAATCTCGACTCGGTAGTTCCCGACGAACCCATTAGCGTTCCCAATGGAACAAACCAGAATGTAAAGTGGATCTCAAACTACGATGGTCAATTCAAGGGTAGGATTCCCGCGCGGATGGCGCTGGCCGAATCGAGAAACGCCGTCGCGATTTGGATCGCAGGCGAGATTGGGATTTCGAGCGTCCTGCGGACAGCCCGAAGTGTGGGGATAAAGACGCCGTTGCAGCCTTATGCGACGACGGCTTTGGGAGCGTCCGAAGTGAACCTGATGGAGCTGGCTAACGCCTACCGGACGATGGCGTCAGGCATCCTCACCCAGCCATATGTGATCCGGAAGATCGTCAGTGATCCTGGACAAGTGATGGCCGAAAGTGAACACGCGTCGTCTCCGGTTCATGTCGAGGGCTTCGCTCTCCTACTCATTCAGGAAGGTATGCGCGGCGTCGTACGTTTGCCCACTGGGACGGCTCACGCACTGGATTCCAGCGGTTTTCCGATTGCCGTGATGGGCAAGACGGGAACGACGAATGAGTTCAGGGATGCGCTCTTCGTGGGCTCCACTTACGGCCCTTCAGGCATCACGATCGCTGTGCGCGTCGGCTTTGACGACAACCGTTCCCTTGGAGCAGGAGAAACTGGCGGCAGGGTTGCCCTTCCAGTGTTCAAAGAAATCGCGCTGAGAGTCTACGCCGAAAAGCTGGTTGGGCCCGCTCCGCTGTTTCCCGTTGAAATCGAACAGAGCATCAACGATTACCTCGGCAGCGGTGTTGTCAAAACCATCGCCCAGCGATGAACCCTAGGTCTCATCGCCGAAATAGTCCCGGCCGGTTAACGATATACGGTCACATGGCTGGATAACGTCACTGGCGCTGGGGATCGACGGCCTCAAGCCTTCAATCGGAGGGGTTTCATTTTGGACTATCCCGTGCCTAGAACTATATTCCGCCCAAACGGGGCCGAAAGGGATGGACATGAAGACAGTACATAGCGCGGTAAACGGGTTCCAAGCGGTTCTCGAAAGAAAAGAGTCCGAACTGGCCCAGGTAGTGCGAAAGCGGGATGGCATCGCAATCGAGAAGAGCGCGGACCAAATGGACGAGATTCAGCTGGCGACAGAACGAGATCTGGCGATTCGAAACGTGGACCGCGAGTCTGGCCTGCTGCGTGACGTGCAAGACGCATTACGACGGATTCACAGCGGCGAGTTTGGAGCTTGCATGGAATGCGAATCGGCGATCAGCCCCAAACGCCTCACGGCCGTCCCATGGGCAGCGCGTTGTATCCGGTGCCAGGAGGCTGCCGATCGGGACCGGCAGGAGGGAAACGAATCGCCCGGCGCGTCTGTCCTCCATGCCTCGTGAAGAAACATTTCACTTCTGTTTTGCGGTGAGCGCTCTTGGACAGACAGCACCGATGCTGACCTGATATGTTCCTTTCAGAGAAAATGAACTGGAAGGGGCCAAAGGAAAACCAGCCACACAGACAACGGCATAACGAAGTGTTTGTCTTTGGGCTCGTCGACAATACCTAACTCCGGCCGGCTATCGACAAAGTTTTCCCTTGGGATGCTCGACATCGAATCCAGGGACGAGGACGAAGGAGGAGGAGACACCATGTTATTTGACCGGCAGAGATTTGTTCTTGCTGTTCACCAGGCTCTTGAGGAGCACGACAAAGAAAAAGACAAATCAGTCGATTCCGGTGGGCATACTATCGCCATAGATTGCGATAGCGAGTTGGAGGATTTTGCGGACCGCATCCTGGAACTAATGGAGTAATAAACTTGACGATACATGGATGGCAGTGAAGAGAACGATGCCACCACCCCACTCTGCTAGGGCCAGAGGTTCGCAAGCCCAACTGTCGTATCGACTTTTCCTGAGGGAATCCTTGCGCAACATCCGCGTTACTGCCTCCGTGATGCCCAGTTCCCGCTTCCTGACGACCGCCATGCTGCACCAAGTGAATTTTCGAAAAGTTCGCAACGTGGTGGAACTCGGATCCGGAACAGGGGTTATCACCCAAGAGATTCTACGCCGCATGACTCCGGACTCCCGTCTGTTCGCGTTGGAGATCAACCGTAGCTTTGTGGGGCACCTTCGAACCAGTTGCCGCGACTCCAGGCTAATGGTGCTACACGTTGATGCTTGCGACCTGCTGCACCAGCTCGCCGTACATAACGCTGGAACGATTGACGTAGTGATCTCCTCGCTCGGTCTCACGGCCATGACTTGGGAGCACCGTGAACGAATCGTTCGGCAGGCGGAAGCCTGCCTCGCCCCGGCCGGTATCATGATGCAGTTCCAGTACATGACATCGCTGGCTCCCTTCCCTAAATTATCCAACTGGCCGCTCGGTCGATTTCAGGAAGTCGAATTCTTGAGAGGGTATTTCCCGAGTGTGACCGCGAGGCCCGTGTTCTTCAATTTTCCGCCCGCTCTGGTTTTTACTTGCCACAAGTGAGTCTTGAGCCGGAGTCCTCCGGCGCCGCGCCCCATTTTGTGCTCGCTCGTTTTAGGCCGGTAACGCTATATGGTCATGTGACCAAGTGTGGTTACGGAGCGAACGAATTCAGACGGGACCCTAACTCTTCCGTAACATCGACACATCTATGTAGGCATGGGATCGGGGCACGACCGTGTCGTCCGAAACCCTAACAGGTTGCTGAAAAGGCCCCTCTACAACCGCGAACCGAAGGCTTGGGCGCCTACGCTACACGGGCTATCAACAACATAAGCGTGCCCGTGTAGGGCGGACTTCAGTCTGCCGGGCATTTTCAGCAACCTGCTAAGGCCCTTTTGGACCCACATCTGCAGTAGATGAAGACCGGAAGTCTCAGGGCTTCCAAGTTGATGCTAATGGAGAAATGCGAAACATGAGCCTAACCCCCATCAATCCGTCCATATTAATCGTCATCGTGGGAATTCTTCTCGTGATCGGCGTTGCGCTGTGGATGTGTATGAAATACGTGCAGAAAAAGCGCACGCATGAACTCCGTTCCAAATTTGGCCCCGAATACGATAAGGCCATCAGCGTAAATCGGGATCGCGGGCATGCCGAATCGGAACTGCAAAAACGGGCGACACGCGTCGCCAAGTTTAACATTCACCCTCTCAAGGCCGAGGAACGATCGAGATACACCGCCGATTGGGTCCGGGAGCAGTCGCTATTTGTGGACGATCCTCAGGCTGCCGTTAATCATGCCGATACTCTGGTGCAGGATGTAATGCGACACCGCGGCTATCCGGTAGGCGATTTTGATCAAAATGCTACCGATCTCTCGGTAGATCATCCCCGCGTCGTAGAAAACTACCGCATCGCTCACGAGATAGCCCTCCGAGAGGGTTCAAATCGGAGCAGCACTGAAGATTTGCGCAAGGCCATGGTGAGTTACCGCGCCTTGTTTGAAGATCTTTTGGAACAAACTGTAGACAAACCTGAGGAGGTTACAAAATGACACCGCAAGCACTTGATTTACGTGGAGAGCGCGACAATAGTCTGCCGCCGACGGTTGAGATGCCGGCTGCTAACGGCAACCCTGCCGCTTCCACGCTGGCGATATCCAAAGCAGCGCAAGAACCAAACGTGCCGCTATTTGCACAAAACGACACGCAGGACTTCCGTTCCCGTTGGGAGAAGATTCAGATCGGCTTCGTGGATGAGCCCCGAGAAGCAGTGGAACACGCTGACGAGCTGGTGGCCAGCGCCATCAAACGGCTGGCGGAAGTCTTCGCGGCCGAGCGGCAGAAGTTGGAGGCGGAATGGGGTAAGACCGACAACGTCTCGACGGAAGAACTCCGCGTCGCCCTCCGCCGGTACAGGTCCTTCTTCGACCGGCTTTTGTCTGTTTAGTTAACACCTGCCAAAGCGTCGGTATTGGGAATGCCCGTTAGACCGTAGAAATTAGCGACTCCCGCTCGAAGCCTTGATAGGCTGAGAGCAAATTTTCTTTCGCGAGAAAAAGGAGAGTCGCTATGAAGAAACCATATCAGATTGAATCGCA
>Ga0302326_10001126_pt1 | contig 69495 bp, 57 predicted proteins | sample Palsa_T0_3_FD_202264 | JGI IMG/M metagenome (GOLD analysis project Ga0302326, IMG submission 202264) | Peat permafrost microbial communities from Stordalen Mire near Abisko, Sweden - Palsa_T0_3 | ecosystem: Environmental > Terrestrial > Soil > Palsa > Peat permafrost | place: Sweden: Abisko... | reverse complement strand
CAACAAAATCTGATGCGCGCTACCTCGTTGCCCGGCTGCACCTCGATGCGCTGAGTTCATCCGGAACCTCAACCAATAGCGCCGCGCGAGCGGCGGTGGAAGCCGACATTGTCGAACTCCGCAAGAGCTATCCGGATGATACCCGGACGGCCATCATCCAGTTCGGGTTTGTCCAATACTTGAAACTCAACGATCCCGGGGCGGCGGAACTGATCCTCCGAGAGTTGGAAGGCAGCCAGAACATCCAGGTGGCCTCGATGGCGCAGCAGCAAATGCTGGCGCTCCAGTCGGCTGCCAAAATCGCCAAAGGGCCTCTTGACCTGAAGTTTCAGGCGGTGGACGGCACGCAGGTCGATCTGGCGAAGCTGCGGGGCAAGGTGGTCATGGTGGATTTCTGGGCGACGTGGTGCGGCCCCTGCCGCGGGGAAATGCCGAACGTATTGGCTGCCTACAACCGCTTTCACAGTGATGGCTTTGAGATCGTCGGCATTTCGCTCGATCAGAGCAAAGAGCGACTGCTTGACTTCACGAAGCAGGCCGGTATGACGTGGCCGCAGTATTTCGACGGCAAGAGTTGGGGCAACGACATCAGTACCCGCTACGGGATCAATTCGATTCCCACTTCATGGCTGGTGGACAAGAAGGGTTTCGTGCGTTCCACGGAGGCGCGTGGCCCCGATCTCGCGGAGCAGGTCAAGGCGTTGCTGGCGGAGTAGTGCGTTCAGTGGGGACGCGGTGCTCCGCGTTCGTGGAATCGTCTAATAGCCGCGCGGCAGCGCGGCCCTACCGGCTTCGGCATCTGCAAGGTTCTTGACAGGTCACGGGCATGGGAAATAAAGTGGTTTTCATGAAGACGACATTGCGTTCCTTCTGGACTTCCGCGGTGCTTCTGCTCGTTACGACGGCCGGGGCTCATGCTCATATCATTCCTGGCGATATGCATGGTTTTGGGAGCGGGTTTGCACATCCGCTACACGGACTCGATCACATTTTTGTAATGGTGGCCGTTGGCTTATGGGCGGCACAGCTTGGCGGACGCGCCCGGTGGCTGGTGCCGGCAAGTTTTGTCGGCGCAATGGCATTGGGCGGAGCATTGGCAATGGCCGGGCTTCGCGTCCCCTTCACCGAAGAGGGAATTCTGCTGTCCGTGCTGGTGCTGGGGATCCTGATTGCTGTGTCGGCGCGGTTTCCCATGGCCGTAAGTATGGCGATCGTGGGGTTGTTCGCGTTTTTTCACGGACACTCGCACGGGATGGAAATGCCGGTGAACGCGGTCGGCTATGCATACGGCGTAGGTTTCGTGCTGGCCACGGCGCTACTGCACGGCTGTGGCATCGGGATGGGATTGCTGGCGCAGCAACTCGCCAGGGCGCCGATGATACGTTTTGTCGGTGCCGCGATTGCCGTGGCGGGCGTTTGCCTGTGGGCGTTCTAGCTGATGGGTGGAACGCACACGGCAGTCAACAGCGACACCCTGATCGCTTCTTAAAACCGCGCCGTTAGTGCAGCGCGGACTTGAATCGGCTCGACGGGATGGAAAACGTCCCCAAACTGCGACGCGCCCGTGGGCGTCTGGCGATATTCGTAGGCGTAGTCAATGTCGTGGTCGCGACGGTTAAGCACGTTCAATAGTTCGACGGAAATGCGCCACGTTTTGTTGAATTGATAGCCGGCTTCCGCGTTGACCAAAATCGTTTCGGTCGAGCGATAAACTCCGTCCGATGTCAAATCGCGCGGGCCGAAATAACGCAACCGCAGGCTCGACGAGAATCCATTCAAATCGTGCAAGGTGATGCCCGAAGAAATCACCAGCCCAACGGCCTCCGGCACGTGCGTGCCGCCGGGACTGCCCGGCGCGGCGGCGGCGGCCTCAACCGAAGTAAAACGGGCAATGGAATCCGCGATGTCCAGGTCAAACGCCAGATGCTGTGCCGGCGTGAAGTAGTTCGCCCATTCGACGCCGTAGCGGTTGCTCGGCTCTTTGGAAGCAACGGTGCTTCCCGTGTCGCCATCCTGCTGCAGTTCGGAATCACTGTAAAGATACCACAGCGAAAGAGTGCTCTGCAGATGCGGCACGATCAGCGTGCGCGCGCCGATTTCTCCCCCTTTGGTTTGGACCAGACCGGGAATCGCCTTGCTCGGCGTTCCGGGATTGGGATTGTCAGCCGAGATCGGCTCTACGGTCTGTGTCGCGCCGCGCCCGTCGTTGCTATGAAAATCAAACCCACCCTGCACATAATATTCCGTGTTGGCCCAGGGACCGAAAATCAAACTCAACTTGGGGTTGGGTAGAATATTGAAGGACGTGCCGGAGTTGACCGGATTGTTGAGACAGGTGACATCAAAATAGTCCAGGTCGCCGCGCATGGCCGCGACGGAACGGAATTTTTCTGTCCACTGCACCTTGTTCTCCACCCAAAAACCAACTTGCGTGTCTGTGAAATCATCCGATTCCACAGTGGCGGGCAGAATACTGTTGCCGTTTTGGCTGTCAACTTTGTCCACGCGCGCGCGGTCTTCGGTTTGATAAAGGCCGTTGTTGATCCAATCTTCGCGGACTTGCAAGCCGAAGGTGTTTTCCACCTCGCGGCCCCACCATTCGTTGAAAAGGGTGTGGCGCGCGTCCAGCCCGCCCACCCATCGTCTGTCCTGCTGCTCAAACTGGTCCCCGAGAGTGGGATCCGTGAGGTAGTACGTGAAGTCGGAAAACAGATCGAGATCATAATAAAAGCTGTACGCCATGACTTTTGTCTCCGAACTGCCGTCCGTGCCGTGCCATTCGCCTTGCAGGCTGTAGCGCTGCGAATTCCCGCCATCGGTCGGATTGAGCGTGCCGAAAAAGCCGACGAGGGGCACGGCGCTTTCGGGGAGTTGGTCGCTCGAATTCCACTTGCCGTGATAGCCCCGCGCCGTGACGCTGAAACCATTGGCAGCATCACCCTGGCTGTAGGTTAGCAGACCGTTGAATTTGGAATAGTCGTCCGGATGCACCCACGGGCCGTCGTCATGATACACTTCGCCTCCGTAGAGCAGATTGCCCGGGCCGAGTTTCTGCGAAAAGCCTGCGGCGCCGCGCTCATAACCATACATGCCGCCTTCGACAGTGGCGAAGTCTTCTGGCAGCACCTTGTAAAACACCAGATGCGCCGATCCAGCGGAACCGTAATTGCCCACATCCGCATAATACGGCCCCTTCTCGTAATCCACTCGCTCGACAAACTCCGGAATGACGGTATTCATGTCGGAATAGCCCTCGCCGTGCGCGTGCGATGGCAGGTTGAGTGGCATATCGTCGAGGAACACCGCGAAGTCGGTGCCGTGGTCGAGATTGAAGCCGCGCAGAAAATACTGGTTGGCCTTCCCGCCGCCGGCGTGCTGCGTAATGATGACACCGGGGACTGTTTCGAGGATTTCGCCGACGCGCAGAATCGGGCGGTCTTTCAGTTCCGCCTGGCCAGTCGTGCCTTGCGACGCGGATTCAGCCACACCCACGAGGTTGCTTTGGCGCCCGATCACGACCACCTCCGGCAGGCTGGTCACGGCTGATGTAGACGTCGAAGCTGGTGGCGGAGCGGGTACGTCCGTCGCTTCGCAATACGGGGCGCACGCCGACAAAAGAACCCCCACGGCCATCGTAAATACTCTCAGTCGCATGGGTTCCTTTCGCACGATGGTGATTTATCCGGGTAAATCTTTTCCTGTGCTGGTGATGGTGAGCTTGCCATGCTTGACGCCCTTGGCGGCGATGAGTTCATCCGCGAGTTTCTTGATGGCGGCGGCTTTGCCACGGACGGCAAGCACTTCGAGGCAGTTGTCGTGGTCGAGATGGCAGTGCAGTGTGGATATGATGACCTCTCGATGTTTGTGCTGTAGGTCGGTCAACAATTCCTGCAGATGGTGCTTATGATGGTCGTAAACGAGGGTGATGCTGCCGGCGATCTCGCTCCGGCCAAGCTCCTGGCGATGCTCCACGAGGTGGGCGCGCACCATATCCGCGACCGCCAGCGAGCGGTTGTCGTAGCCTTTCTCACGGCACATGCGGTCGAGTGCGTGCAGAAGTTTCTTGTCGAGCGACACGCTAAAGCGACTGACGGTTTCCATGGTGTTACGGATTCTAATAATCGTAACACCGATTGGCGTCAAGCGTAATTTCGTCGCCTATATTTCTGGTTGCCTCGCGCCCGCACGGATGTTATTTCTGGCGCGAATCAACCCTACGAGGAGATCACAGTTATCATGCAGACATTGTTGCGCGGTAAGGACTATATCGAGACACCGGATTGGACGAAGGAAGAACTGGAGACGGTATTGGACGTGGCGGGCGACCTGAAGCGCCGGTTCGCGCTGGGCGAGCCGCATCGGCTGTTGCAGGACAAGACGCTGTTCATGATGTTTTTCGAGCAGAGCACGCGCACGCGCAACTCGACGGAAGCGGCGATGACGCAACTCGGCGGTCACGCGCATGATCTCACCCCCGATAAGATGCAGATTTCCCACGGTGAAACGCCGAAGGACACGGGCAAGGTGCTCTCGCGGTACGGTCACGGCATCGCGATCCGCAATTGTTTCTACGGCGTCGGCAACAAATATCTGCGTGAAGTCGCTGAGCACGCCTCGATTCCGGTTGTGAGTTTGCAGGATGACGTCGATCATCCGCTACAGGCCATCGCGGATTTGATGACGATGCGCGAGAAATATGGCAACAACCTGCGCGGTGTGAAATGTCTTGTGTCGTGGACGTACGCGCCCGCGTATGCGCGTCCGCTCAGTGTGCCGCAGGGATTGATCTGGCTGTTGCCGCGCTTTGGGATGGATGTGACATTGTCGCATCCGAAGGAATTCAATTTGATGCCGCGCACGGTTGAGGCGGCGAAGAAATTCGCGAAGGAACACAAGACGAAGTTCGAGATCATCCACGACATGGACGATGGGTTCAAGGATGCGATCGTGTGCTATCCGAAGTCGTGGGGTTGCCACCAGTATTTGCAGGACCAGGGCGTGCCCGAGGACAAGCGCAAGGAAGAGGGCATGAAGATCCTCAACAAGTACAAGAGCTGGGTGTGCACCGAGAAGCGGATGAAGATGGCGAAAAAGGAAGCTTGCTACATGCACCCGCTGCCCGCCGACCGCGGCGCGGAAGTCGAAGACGCCGTGATCGATGGCCCGCAATCGGTGGTGTTCGACCAGGCTGAGAACCGTCTCCACACGGTGAAGGCGATTCTATCGCTGGTGATGGGCGGAAGACCCTGACGGGAATTTTGGATTTTAGATTTGCTTCGCAAATCCTCACGGACTCAGTTTTGGATTGCGGAGGAAAGCTGGTCCAAGCACCTAGAAATGATACAGGCCGATGATGCCGAATTTTGACGCGCAGTAGGGGCCGGCTTGCGGGTAGCCGTGCTTGGCGGCTTGCGAAGCGATGTTGATGATGTAGCCGGAACGCTGGGCGATCATGGGGGGCAAGACGGCTTGGGTCATCAGGAATGTGCCAGTCAGATTGGTGTCAAGGACCTTGTGCCAATCTTCTTCGGAGCAATCGACGATCTTGCTGCCGACGCCGAGGCCGGTGTTGTTGACGAGTATGTCGATGCTGCCGAAACGTTGCTTCGCGGTCTCGACCACCTTGACGGCGTCGGACTTCTGGCGGACATCGCAGGGAACGCTAACGGCATTTTCCACAGACGGGGCGCGCCGTGACGCGACCACAACATTTACGCCCTCGCGCACCAGTGCCACGGCGATGGCCTTGCCGATACCGCTTCCGCCGCCGGTGATGATAGCGGTTTTGCCGCGTAGCGCTTCCATGAGGGAAGCGAGACTAATAAGACTGCTCGACGCGCACAAAAACTATTGCGATACTACCCAGCTTCCGCATGGGAACAAAAAGACATCGCGACATTGGTTTCATGGCCATTGCCGTCTTCAAGATTGTGAAGGGTCTGCTGCTGCTGTTGGTCGGCATCGGGGCGCTGTCGCTGATTCACAAAGACGCGGCGGAGACCTTCACGCGCTGGGCGAACGCCCTGCAGGTGAACGTGCACAGCCGGGTGATCCAGCACTGGCTGGTAGAAATCGGCTTGGTCCAGGAACGTGAAAAGGCGCTGATCGTCACGGTTTCGTTTGTTTACTCCGCACTGCTGTTGACCGAGGGAATCGGGCTGCTGATGGAGAAGGTGTGGGCGGAATATATGACAACGTTGATCACAGTGTCCTTCATCCCGATTGAAGTGTATGAACTGGCACGACGCACGACGCCCAGCCGCATTTACCTGCTGATGATCAATATAGTGGTGGTGGCGTACTTGGTGATGCGCCTGAGTCAGCGAAAAGCGGCGAAGGCATAGCGCGGAGGGTTGCTTCGTCGCCGAAGATCCAACTGGCGGTGGTCATGGGGCCGACCCGGGCGAATTGCGGTGTCTGGCCGGGGAGGAGGATCGGGCGCGCGGATTGGCCGGACACACCCGTCGCAGGAACCGTCACTGAATGAGAAAGTTCGCTACCGCTTGGCCGTCTTGCGTCGCACGAACGAGAGCGCTCCCATGAAACCCGCCGCAGCCAGCATGATCGTGCTCGGCTCGGGAATGATGGCGAGTTCTTCACCGGTAATCTCCGGCTGCTTGATGGTTGTGCCGTATTGGAGGGTGACATCAGAAATTTCTGAGAGGGAAAAGTCGTCCGGTAGCCCAAACAAAACGAACTGAACTGAATTTTGAATCAGGCCCTGATCTTTGAGGCCGTCACGGTCGTTGCCCGGTCGATCGTTCATCGTCGTGAGACCGAAATCGATACCGCCCGGACGTCCGGCTCCGCGAAGCTTCTCGCCCGGGAAAACATACTTCTTACTGCCGAACCATTTCAGTGCGTCGCTGGAGATCCCTTCATTTGCGCCGTCTGGTGCGCCAGCCAGTCCGCTGCGGTAGGCCCATTCACCGCCGACATCGCCGTCGAATCCCATCGGCAACGGATCAGCGATGATCGAGCTGCCGGTATCCAAGTCTGCCGACACGGGCGTGAGCTTTGGATCTCCTTCGATGTTGAACAAGACCGCCGACAGAACGTCCGCGGGAGTGCTCGGATCAACCGTACCGGTATTCGACAAGGTGACGATCAGATCCAGATTGGACACCGCAAAGACCACAGACGCCTTCAACGTGTCGCCCGGAGTCTTCCCGACCCCCGTGGCGGTGAAAGTTACAGCCTGTGCCTTTGAGGCAACAATAAACAATGCGAGAGCGACAATAAAACTCGCGGTTTTTTTCATACCCTAATACCCCTCTTCAATACGACACTTCGAAAACAAAATACCCTCTACCGAGCACAATACTACCACAGTTTTGTTGCGCCGCAAGGCAATTAGAGGCAAAAATATTACTACCCTTTGCTCACCCCAAAATCTGGCTAACGGAACTACAGGTAAGCCGAATACAATGTTTCATAACAAATTGGAAGCCAATGTCTTGCGTTTGATTATCTGGATCGGTGACACCGTCTCAGAAATGCGATTCTGTATGGCTCCAGTCGGTAGTGTTGTTTGTCTTATTGCGTTCGTGCAGTCTCTGGAGACGCCGAGGGCCCGGCTGATCAAGCGCGTACATCTCAACTCCACGTGGCGGAACAACCGGATCGCGCCGCCACAACTCAAGTCTGCCACCCACGGAGTGCTCTTCACGCTCTGCAAATGTTTTTATGGTGGCAGCAGATGCACAATTCGCTAGGCAAATTTATTGTCAAGGGATATTGTCCCGCCACGCGACCTTCAACTATGAACACCATTGTCATCGCCATTGGCGGTAACTCCCTTATCAAAGATGACCAGCACATGAGCGTGCCCGACCAATATGCGGCGGTAGTCGAGACAGCCCGACATATTTCCGATCTCATCGAGCGTGACTTCCGTGTCGTCATCACGCACGGCAATGGCCCGCAGGTTGGGTTTATCCTGTTGCGCAGTGAACATTCGCGCGGAATTCTGCATGAAGTCCCGCTGGATTCCATCGGAGCCGACACGCAGGGAGCCATTGGCTATCAGATCCAGCAGGCGATGCAAAATGAGTTCCACCGCCGCGGCCTGAAGAAGTCAATTGCGACGATCGTGACGCAGACGTTGGTGGACAAGGACGACCCCGCGTTTCAAAAGCCGAGCAAACCCATCGGTCAGTTCTACAAGAAGGAAGCCGCGGAAGAGCGGATGCGCATCGAGAAATGGAGCATGGTCGAGGATGCGGGGCGCGGCTGGCGGCGAGTCGTGCCGTCGCCGAAGCCGTCGCGGATCATCGAGGCCGGCGTGATCAGGCATTTGGTCGACGACGGTTACGTAGTGATCGCGGCGGGAGGTGGTGGAATCCCCGTCATGCAGGATGACCAGGGCAACCTGCACGGCACTGCGGCGGTGATCGACAAGGATTTCGCCGCCGCCGTACTGGCGAAAGAGATCGCCGCCGATATGTTGGTGATTTCGACCGCAGTCGAAAAAGTGTGCCTCAACTTCGGCAAACCCCACCAAAAAGCCCTCGATCACATGACGGTCGCCGAGGCCAGACTGTACATCACCGAAGGCCATTTCAAACCCGGCTCGATGCTGCCGAAGGTCCAGGCGTGCATCCAGTTCATCGAAAACGGCGGCCAAGAAGCCCTCATTACCTGTCCCGAAGCGCTCCCCGCTGCCCTTGCCGGAAAAACCGGCACGCGCGTAACGAAGTAGCCTTGTGCAAATGGGCAGTGGGCGGAGAGAGAGGATTCTGCCCGATTATTCCCCGCAAGAAATCAGCTGAATCCTTGCTCTCTGTGCCCTCGATGCCTTCGCATGAGGAGAAATATCCTTTAATTCATCTTCAGCCTGGCTTAAGATTAGATATGGCAACGGTCACAGCGCAGGACAGATCCATGGCGTTTACGCTCAATGGCCAGTCCGTTTCGTCGGAAATCGACGACGAGCTGATGCTGTTGAATCTTCTGCGCGATAAATTCGACATCGTCTCACCGAAAAACGGCTGCCAGCCAATGGGGCAGTGCGGTTGCTGTGCGGTGATGATGGACGGCAAAGTGGTGCTCTCGTGCGTGGTGAAAGCGAAAATGGCGGCAGGAAAAACCGTCACCACACTCGAAGGACTGGCGTCCGAAGAGCGCGATCTCCTCGCCCGCGCGTTCGTCACCACCGGCGGGCTCCAATGCGGTTTCTGCATTCCCGGCATTGCGATGCGCGCGAAATGGATGCTCGACCAGAACCCCGCGATGCCGCGCGAGGAAATCAAACGCTGGCTCGGGCCGCATCTGTGCCGCTGCACGGGCTATACGAAGATTGTCGACGCGGTCGAACTCGCCGGGAAAGTGCGACAGGGCGGGAAGTTTCCTGAACTGGACGAATCGGGTCGGGTCGGCACGTCGCTGGTACTTTACGAAGGGGCGGACAAGGCGCTTGGCGACAAGAACTATATCGACGACCTGAAGGTGCCGGGGATGATATATGGAGCGTTTGTATTCACGGCTCATCCCCGCGCGAAAGTATTGAAGATTGATGCGAGCGAGGCGGAACAATTGCCCGGTGTGGTAAAAGTGATCACCGCGCGAGATATACCGGGGAAGAAATGCGTCGGGTTGATTTACAAGGACTGGCCGGTGTTCATCGGCGAGGGCGAGGAGACGCATTGCATCGGGGACATTCTCGCGATGGTGAGCGCGGAAGACGAACGGACAGCGCGCAAGGCGGTGAAGCTAATCAAGGTCGAGTACGAAGTGCTGCCGCCCGTACTCACGCCGGAAGATGCGATGGCACCGGGCGCGCCGCTGATTCATCCGCCCAAACCGAACAAGCTATGCCAGACGGGCATCACGCGGGGCGATTTCGAGGATACATGGAAGAAGGCGGCGCACACGGTCAACGTCAAGGTGCAGACGCAGCACATCGAGCATGCGTTTCTTGAGCCGGAATCCTGTCTGGCGATTCCGTTGACGAATGGCGCGACTGCGGCTCGTCTTGGTAATTTGTCGAAGGACCAGCAGGCAGCGGCGCTTACAGCGGTGGCGAATGGTGCGGAACTGATTGTGTATTCACAGGGGCAGGGCGTGTTTAACGACCGGGACCAGATCGCCGACGTGCTTGGGTTGTCGTCCGACAAAATTTTCGTGGAACTGGTCAGTAATGGCGGCGCGTTTGGCGGCAAGGAAGACCTTGGGATGCAGGAGCACGTGGCGTTAATGGCGTGGCTGACGAAGCGGCCCGCCAAGGCGACGTTTTCGCGCGAGGAAAGCACACGGTTCCATCCAAAGCGACATCCGATCAAATTCGAGTACTGGGCTGGGTGCGATAAGGATGGTCATTTTACGTGCGTGAAAGTGCGGGCGATTGGCGACAAGGGCGCGTATGCATCCGTGGGGACAAAGGTGCTGGAACGCGCGGGCGGTCACGCGTGCGGGCCGTACCGGGTGCCGGTCGTGGACATTCAATCGATCGGCGCGTACACGAACAATCCGCCGTGCGGGGCGATGCGCGGGTTTGGCGCGAACCAGGCGGCGTTTGCGATTGAGACGGTGATCGATATGCTCGCGGAGAAGGTGGGCATCGATGGCTGGGAGATTCGTTGGCGCAACGCGGTGGATGTGGGCGATATGTTTTCGACGGGGCAGATTTTCAAGCACAGCGTCGGGTTGAAGAAGACACTGCTGGCGGTAAAGGATGCGTATCGCGCCGCGAAGTTTGCGGGAATCGCCTGCGCGATCAAGAACGTCGGCATCGGCAATGGCGCGGAAGATGGCGGCCGGGCGATGATAACCGTTGAGGATGACGGCACGGTGGTGGTGCGGTCGGGGTTTACGGAAATGGGGCAGGGATTGTTCACGGTGCTGCTCCAGACGTTTTGCCAGGAGACGGGGATCAGCCCGAAATTGGCGCGGGTGGTAACGGACACGCGGTATGGGCTGAATTGCGCGCAGACGACGGGCTCGCGCGGCACGTTGCTGGGGTGCCAGGCAGTGAAGGCGGCCTGCGCAAAGTTTTTACCGGATTTGGAAAAGGTGCGGAGCAACGGCGGATTCTCGAAAAATGATTTGAAGAAGTTGACGGGCAAGGAATGGTACGGCGAGTTTATCGTGAAGGACACGCATCCATTGGGTTACACCGGTCCGAACGTCAAGACGCACATCACATATGGATTTGCGACACAGGTGGTAATTCTTGACGATGAAGGCAAGCTGAAGAAGGTCATCGCCGCGCATGATGTCGGGAAGGTGATGAATCCAACTCTCCTGGAAGGCCAGATTGAAGGTTCGATTCACATGGGGCTCGGCTACGCGCTCACCGAGGAACTACAGATCAAGGATGGGTACATCGTGAGCAAGGATCTGCGCGCGCTCGGTATTCTCCGCGCCAAGGATGTGCCGGAGATTGAATGCATCTTCATTGAGGAGAACGAGCCCGCCGGACCGTACGGCGCCAAGGGCGTCGGCGAGATTGGCTTGGTTCCCACGGCACCGGCCGTCGCCGGCGCGCTTTTCAAGTTTGACGGCATTCGACGGACAAAGCTTCCGATGAAAGATTCACCGGCGGCGCGGGCCATTCTTGGGAAAAAGTGACCCGGCAGACGGCGCGCTGCTCGAAAAACATTGTGTCGGCGTCGCTGTTCGATAGACTCCAGCCCTCATGAAATGCGCGGCGTGGACTTTGCGAATCAAGCAATGCGTGTATGGCAGCCTCGGCTGTCTGCTTTTGGTATGTGCGGGCGGGATGTCGGTCGCGGCAGCGGCGGAGGAGGATCAAACCGGGTTCCTCTCGGCCACCGAGGAAAACGATTCGCTCAATAATCCCTTTGGGCGGCACCAAGACCGACATTACACGCAGGGCCTGAAAATCTCTCTCTTTGGCGGCGACGATTTCGCGACCAATATCACCACCACGCTCAATAATGCGCTGCCCGCGTGGGGGATCAAGCCCGAGGCCAGTGATCTCGGCTGGATCATCCTGGGGCAAAACATTTACACACCGCAGGACCTGACCAACTCCGCGCCGATCAAGACGGACCGTCCTTACGCCGGGTGGTTGTACACAGGCTTGATCTATCAGCGGCGGGGCGAGATCAATCCCTCCCTCCACGTCGCGGAGGATTTCGAAGTCGATCTCGGCATCGTCGGCCCGGACTCGCTGGCGGGGGCGGCGCAACAGCAGTGGCACCGGTGGTGGTTTCCCAACGATATTCCGCGGGGCTGGATCAACCAGCTCCAGGACGAGCCGGGTCTGGTGCTGAAGTACGCGCGCTTATGGCGTTGGTCGCCGACAACGAACACGGCCCAATACGTCGATGTAATCCCACGCGTGGGCGGCGATCTTGGCAATGTGTTCACCTTCGCCACCGGCGGGGCAACGGCGCGGTTCGGCTACAATCTTCCGCCTGATTTCGGCGTCCAGATCAACGACTCGCCCGCGTCCGTCAACGGTGGTCTCACCCGGCAGACTCCGTGGTTTTTCGGGTATGCGTTCGGCAGCGTCGATGGTCGCGCTGTGGGCCATGACATCACGCTGGACGGAAATTCGTTCCGCGGCGGCCCGAGCGTGGACAAGAATTGGTTTGTGGCCGATCTGAGTTGGGGATTCGCGCTTCAGGTGTTCCGCCATGTCGAGATCGCCTACACGGACGTCATCCGCACCAAGGAATTCCGCGGCCAGAACAGCGATGACGTGTTCGGTTCAATCACCCTCAAGGGGAAGTTTTGCTTTTAGCGCGACGGCGTGTCAGTTGTCCGTGGGGTGAGGTCGCGGGATGGAGAGCTCCCGCTAATGCTTGGAGAAGCGCACGGACAACTGTCCACGCTGCCGAGAGAGGGAGCGGCGGACTGCGAGGGGCAGCAAATGAGCGATCTGGAATGGTCGATGGGTCAGTTCGAATTCGGCCTGGAGCCAGTCATCGAGTTCGTGGCCGGGCTGCCGGCCGCGTTCCAGATAGATTTCGAAGGCGCGAGCGCGTATTTCAGATTCCGATGGGCCATTGACCTTCATGAGTCACCTCGCCAACCAAACTGTAACGCCAACACTTCAAAGGTAGGCCCGTGGCGGAAAAAAGCAAATCGGTGAAGTGTCTGGTTCTTTCCTAGGAAAAAATCCCAGATTCCAGTCACGGGTGAGCAGGGATGAGCGTAAAGGCAGAACGGCTGACCGAGCGCAACTGGCCCTTACGCCGGGCGTCGTTCCCGGCCCGTGTTGATACGAGGTACGAAAGTTGGCTGCGTTACTTTGCTCCCGACTCCGTTAGGGTGAACGTCTGGCTGCCGACGGTGATCGAACCGGTCAGCGCCGTGGTGTTGGTGTTGGCGGCGACGGTGTAACTGACCGTGCCGTTGCCGATGCCGCTGGCACCCGCGGTGATCGTGATGAAGTCGTTCGTCGTGGTCGCCGTCCACGCGCAATCGCCGAGGTTGGCCTTCACCTTCACGGTCGCCAGACCGCCTGTCGGCTTGAATTTGCCATCCTTCGGGCTAAGCGAGAGCGTGCAGCCTCCCGCCGCCTGCTTGACGGTGAACGTCTGGCCCGCAATAGTGATCATCCCACTGCGCGCCGAGGTATTCGTGTTGCCCGACACGCTGTAATCGACCGTTCCGTTGCCCGAATTGTTGGCCCCCGCAATGATCGTGATGAAGTCATCGTTGCTCACCGCTGTCCAGGCGCAGTCGGTGCCCTTGACTTTCACTTTCACGGTTTTCGTGCCGCCCTTCGCCGGCAAGCTGACGCTCGACGCGCTCAACGTGAAGGTGCAGACCTCGGCGGATGCGCCGGACTGCGTGACTGTGAACGTCTGGCCGGCGATGGTCACCGTGCCAACCTGCTCTGTGCTGTTCGTGTTGGCGGCGACGGTGTAATGGACGGTCGCATTGCCCGATCCACTACTGCCGGACGTGATCGTGATGAATGATGGGTCGTTGCTCGCTGCCGTCCACGCGCACCCGTTGGACGCGGTGACGCTTACACTGTCGGAGCCGCCTGCCGCGTCGAACACGGCATTGGTTGGGTTGATCGAATACAGGCAGTTGGTGCTGTCAGTGCCGCCGCCGCTGCCGACTTCGAGTTTGAACACGGTGCCTTCGCCGTTCGTCCCGCCTAGCGAGGTCATCCCGTAGAAATTGCTGTCGCTGCCCTGCACCAGCGTGGTAAAGGGATAGCCCGCGTCGGTCGGGGAGCCGTCAAAGGAGTACAGATTCGTGTAGTCGCCACCAGGACTGATCCGAAACACGGTGCCGCATCCTGCGGCACAGTTGAGCACGCTCGGCCCACCGGACTGGGTCGTCCCGTAGAAATTGCCGTCGCTGCCCTGCACGAGCCCGGCCTGTGGCAAGATTCCATCGCCTTCGTAGCTGCCAAAGGAGTAAAGACTCGTGTAGCTGCCGCTGGGACTGATCCGAAACACAGTGCCGAATCCCCCAGAAACGCCCGCCCCGCCGACCCCGGTCGTCCCATAGAAATTGCTGTCGCTGCCCTGCACCAGCCTGCCAACTGGGAGGATTCCATCCTTGGGGTAGCTGCCAAAGGAGTAAAGCTGTGTGTAGGTGCCGCTGGGACTGATCCGAAACACGGTGCCGCATCCTCCGGCGCTACAATTGCTGCTCGTGCCGCCTTGATAGGTCATCCCGTAGAAATTGCTGTCGCTGCCCTGTACCAGCCCGGCCTGTGGCAGGTGCCCGTCGGTGGTGTTGCCAAAAGAGTACAGATTCGTGTAGTCGCCACCAGGACTGATCCGAAACACGGTGCCTTCGCCGTTCGCCCCGCCCAACTCAGTCGTCCCGTAGAGATTGCCATCGCTGCCCTGCACCAGCCCGGCCTCTGGGTTGCGCCCGTCGGTGAGGTAGCTGAAAAAGGAGTAAAGAACCGTTTCGGTGCCGCTGGGACTGATTCGAAACACGGTGCCAAGACCGCTCGTCCCGCCGAAGTAGGTCGTCCCGTAGAAATTGCTGTCGCTGCCCTGCACCAGCCCGGCCCATGGATACTCCCCATCGCCGGGGTAGCTGCCAAAAGAGTACAGATTCGTGAAGTCGCCACCTGGACTGATCCGAAACACCATCCCGAAGCCGGTTCCCCTGAGTGTGTTTGCGTTTGTGCTTCCGCCAACGTAGGTCGTCCCGTAGAAGTTGCCGTCGATGCCCTGCACCAGCTCGGCATCATGTATGTTGGCTGCGTCGATGGGGGAGCTGTCAAACGTGTAAAGAACCGTGTCCGACACCGTCTGTGCGTTGGCAGTGAATGCTCGAGCGGCCACAGCGACCAGTACAATAGCCAATGGAATGCGAAGTATCTTCATGGTTCTTCCTCTTTCATCTTTATCGGCGCCAGATTGCCAACGGAGCCGAGCGGAACACCGTTGGTGAATGGGCACAGGGGTAGCGTTGCGTGTTTCTGAACCGCTGTGCGGTGCGACCCGCGTGATGCCTTAAACGTCAGCGTGCCTGCGATTCTGGAAGGAAACATCGAGACGCCAGCCTCGTTGCTTTTCCAAGCGGGACGGAGTAGAGCACGGGATCGCCCGACCGGCAAGATGAATCAGGCTTTGCGAGGCTGTGACGACATGTAACGCGGCAAGCCCGCGCGTCTGAGCCGTCCGCTCAGGAACCAGCCTCAACACGCGTGCCCTGTCAGCCTGATATGTCACTTCGGGTTCGAAGGCTGGGGGGCACGAAGGACGTCAAAGGCAGGTGGACGCGGCGCAGCCTCGAAAGGAATTCGGGGTGGGAGAACGGCAGGTGGCACGGTTGCTTTTTCTGGCAAAGCATGGCGGGTGGGCGGCCTTCAGTTGGCTTGACACAGGGTGAGCCATGGCGTTATCAGAGAAAATCGCGAGTTTCCCAAAGGGAGCAAATCATCATGACTGACAGAGCGCCGTGGATCACGTATCGGCCGGAGTTGCGGGTGTTGGATTGCACCATTCGCGACGGCGGGTTGATCAATAATTCCAAGTTCACCGACGAGCAAGTGAAGGCGGTGTATCACGCCTGTGTTGCGAGCGGGATCGACTACATGGAGATCGGGTACAAGAACACGCCGGGGCAGTTCCCGCGCGGTGAGTACGGGTGCTGGCGGCATTGCGAGGAGGAAGACCTGCGGCGGGTGGTGGGCGATCACAAAAAGGTGGCACCGGGATTGAAGCTGGCGGCGATGGCCGATGCGGGCGGGAAGAGCGAGTGGAAGCAGCAGATTATCCCGGCCAAGGACAGTGTGCTCTCGATGATCCGCGTGGCGTGTTATGCGAACCAGATTTCCGAGGCGGTGGAGATGATCCATTATTGCCACGAGTTGGGGTGCGAGACGACGCTGAATCTGATGGCGGTTTCGATCTGTCAGGAAGCCGAGATCGAGACGGTGCTGCGATTGGCCGCGAAAACGCCGATCAGCGCGGTGGTGGTGGTGGACAGTTACGGGAACCTGTACCGCGAACAGATCGATTATCTGGTGCGCAAATACGCGAAGTCGGTCGAAGGTTTGAAAAAGGATGTGGGGATTCACGCGCACAACAATCTGCAATTGGCATTCGCCAACACGATTGAGGCGATCATCCTCGGCTGTAATCGGGTGGATGCGACGATGATGGGGCTCGGGCGCGGCGCGGGGAATTGTCCGATGGAATTGCTGTTGGGATTCCTGCGCAATCCGAAGTTCAAACTGCGGCCAGTGTTGGAAGTCATACAGCATACGATCCTGCCAATGCGGAAGCAGTTCGATTGGGGTCCGTCAATTCCCTACAACATTACCGGCCAGATGAATGCGCATCCCCGGAGCGCGATGAGCTTCCGCGCGGGACAGACGCCGGATGACTACCTGGCATTTTATGACCGTGCGATGGCTGATGTGTGAGGCCGGTCTGTTGCCTGTATCGCGCGTACATTATTGACCGGAAAGCGGTTTTTCCTCGGAATTCACGGCCTTCCGCGTCTCATCGGCTGCGATTCCAATTCAAGCGGAATAAATGCTGCTGCTTCGCACAGCGGCTATGAGACGGCGACGGGCAATCGGCGGTCGAACCGCGGTGAATGGCGGGAAGAATTCCTCCCCGGCGTTTACCTTGGTGGAGATCATGATCGTGGTTGGAATCATCGGCCTGCTGGTCGTGTTGGTCCTTCCGAGCATGCTCAAGGCGCGCAAGCAGTCGCAGGGGCGGCGCATCGTGAATGACGCGCGGCAGATGAACGCCGCCGTCGACCAGTGGGCCTTGGACAATTCCCAGAAAGATGGGAACGCGATCAACACGACGCAGACGGCTTCCTACCTCGGCGGAAGCTGGCCGACGATCGATCTTCTGGGCAACCGGTACCGCATTGGCACCGTCGGGACGAACGAGGTTACAATTTCCAGACGGACGAAGAACGCATTGGCGGGCGTGGGGATCGACTGGGGTTCATTCTAGCGGGGCGGTTCCGTCGGACAGACGAGGTGCTTACCCGTCTATCGCATCCATTCCTAGAGGGGGCATTCCTGTCACGACCGGCAGTGCGTTGCCACGGAACAAAATCGAGGCCCGAGTCTCCTACTGATAGGGTGGTCAATTCTCCGGGCCAATGGACCCGTCAACAACAAGGGACACGAAATACGATTATGAAGTCATCCGAGAATAAAGCCAAAATTGTTTCACTGGGCCTTTTCATGATGGCGTTGCTAGCGGTTGCGGCGCACGCACCCATCGTCAAGGTGACGGCGTACAAGCAGGTCAATCTGGCGTCGGATGTGCGTCATCTGGCCAGCTTTCAGGAGTTGGACCTGAAGAATCCGTGGGGTCTCGCTCTGGACGCCAACGGGGTGGTCTGGATCGCCGACAACGATACCGGAGTCTCGACGGTGTACGATCCGAATGGGAAGCCGCAGTCTCTCGTGGTGACCATTCCGCCGCCGGCCGGCAGCACGAATCCGGCATCGCCGACCGGGATGGTCGCAAATAACACCAGTGAGTTTGACCTCGCGGGCGGGGCGGTTCCTTACCCGGCCTATTTCATTTGGGCCACCACGGATGGGACGATCTCGGGGTGGAGTCCGTTGGTCAATTCGACGAGGGCGGTCCTCGAGGTCGATAATTCGGCGTCGGGTGCCGTGTACACGGGGATCGCCATGGCCATGGACAGTTCCTCCAACGAGTTTCTGTATGTGGCGAATGTCCGGGGCGGAGTGGTGGAAAAGTATGACGGTCACTTCAACTTCGTAAGTTCGTTTACGGACACGAATCTGCCGGATGGTTTTGGGCCGTTCGGCATTCAGAATATCGACGGCAGCCTGTACGTCACATTTTCCGCCCAGGATCGCGCCAGGAATGACGGATTCGTGGATGTCTTCGATCCCGACGGCAACCTAGTGAAACAATTCGCGGCGCACGGCACCCTAAATTCCCCGTGGGCCGTGGCGCTGGCGCCGGCCAACTTCGGCACGTTTAGCAACGCATTGCTGGTCGGGAATTTTGGCGACGGCCGGATCAACGCGTTCGACCAGACTACGGGAGCGTTCCTCGGCCAGTTGTCCGATCAACACGGGCTACCGATCACGATTGACGGTCTCTGGTCGCTGACGTTCAGCGAACTGCAACTCACCTCAGGCCAGCCGTCGGGGCCATACGGACCGGCGCCCAAGGCGAAGACGCAATTGGTGTTGTACTTCACGGCGGGCATCAATGGCGAGAGCGATGGCCTGTTCGGGGTCATCGAGGCGACGACCAAGAAGGTAGTGCCTCGCGAGTAGCGGCAAGTCGGGTTCGCACATTACGTATCAAAGAGCCGAGGACGCGCCGCGAAGGGATGCTACTGCGCAACCATCGTCCAGTCGGGGCCTTCATAGTACGACGTCGTGGATTCGGCGAAGTGAACCCAGGCGACATGACCGTCCACGAAGACTGCATTGCCCCAGCCGGTACCCGGTTGATGGGGGCCGAGATACGCGGGTTGAGAACCATACTCTGTGGCGGCCAGGGCGTAGTTGGCTGCGAAATCACAGGCGAACACGACCTTCGAGGCTAACGTAACGTCGGCGGGTTGTATGCCCTTGACGCCATTCATGACAGGATTCTTCTGGCCGTAGGCGTTGAAAAAATAACTGGAGCCGTTCTGTTGATAGAAAGATGGCCCACCCGCAAACGAACGGTCTGAAGGGCATCGCGTGACTGATGGAATGTCCGGGGCCAATCCCGGCGAAAGCGTCGTCTTGGTGATTTTAAGATATGGGTTGAGCGGGCGGGTGGGAAGATCATCCGGATTGTTAATGAGATTACCAGCCCAACGCCACGGTTCCGCGCTGGGATTGGCCATGGCAGGGAAACATTTCCACTCATCTGCATACATGAGGCCCGCAACGCCGATCTGACACAGATTGGAAACACAAGAGGCCCGGCGGCCACGTTCTCGCGCCGCACTCAGCGCAGGGAGTAACATCGCGGCGAGAACGCCGATAATTGCGATCACGACGAGGAGTTCGATGAGTGTAAATCCCTTTTTCGGATTCATCGTGATCTCCATGCACATCGTTCTCGGGCACGGTAACGACCCAAACTGTTGTGGGATGGTAGCAGGAATGAAATGACGGCACAAGGCGAATCCTTCCGCCGAAACGTCCAGGGACCAACCGGACGGCTGCTTCTAGAATCCCTGCGCCTGCAGGAACCCTTCGACCTGACGCAGGCGGGTCGGGTGGCGCATCTTGCGCAAGGCCTTGGCCTCGATCTGGCGAATGCGTTCGCGCGTGACACGGAACTGGCGGCCCACTTCCTCGAGCGTGCGACAATAGCCGTCGCCCAAACCGAAACGAAGCTGCAATACTTTGCGTTCGCGTTCGGTCAATGTGTCCAGCACGTCGTTGAGCTTCTCCTTCAGCAACGAGTACGACGCCATGTCAGACGGGTTTTCGGCGGACTTGTCCTCAATGAGATCGCCAAAGCTGGTGTCTTCGCTGTCGCCGATGGGGGACTGCAATGAAATCGGTTGTTGCGCCATTTTCAACACGGCGCGAACGCGGTCGACGGGCATTTGCATTTCCTCGGCGACTTCCTCGGGAGTCGGCTCGCGGCCAAATTCCTGGAGGAGTTGCTTCTGGACGCGCATCAGCTTGTTGATCGTCTCGATCATGTGGACAGGGATGCGGATCGTGCGGGCCTGGTCGGCGATGGAACGGGTGATCGCCTGGCGAATCCACCAGGTCGCGTAGGTGGAGAACTTGTAGCCGCGCTGGTACTCGAATTTCTCGACAGCCTTCATCAAGCCCATGTTGCCTTCCTGAATGAGGTCCAGGAACGACAGGCCGCGGTTCGTGTACTTTTTGGCGATGGAAATGACCAGGCGCAGGTTGGCCTCGACCATTTCGCTTTTGGCCTGCACGGCCTTCTTCATCCAGGACTTGAGTTCGTCGTGCGCCTTGATGAACCCTTCGGTGTTCATCCGCGCCGTCAACTCGAGCTTCTTCAGTTTGCGTTCTTCATTACGCAGGTCGGCGTCCAGGGCGGGGGACTTGCGCAGTTTTTCCAACCGCTCGATCTGGAACAACGTGTCGTCGAATCGCTCGCGAATCTCGTTGGCCCGCTCGACAAATTCTTCGAGCACCTTCTGCTTGAAGTAGAATTTCTCGAACAACCGTTGCAGAGCGGTGTCGGACTTCTTGAAATCGCGGCGCAATTTCTCAAGTTCGCGCTTGCTGAGGCCCGTGCGCGCCACCTTCTCGTATTTCACATCGACTTGCGCGTCGGATTTCTCGACCTGTGCGAGCAACCGCGGCAGCACCCGCATATATTGCTCGCGGCTGTCGATCTTCTTGTCGATGATGACGCGGTCGAAGCGCTCCTTGCCACTCAACAGTCGCTTGGCCAGCCCCATGTGCTCTTTCGCCGTGAACCCGAAATTGTTGATGATCTGCTTGACGTGGTTCTCGGCGGTTTCGATGCGCTTGGAAATCTCGACTTCCTGCTCACGCGTCAGCAGCGGCACCTGGCCCATCTGCTTGAGGTACATGCGGACCGGGTCGTCGAGGATGTCGAGGCGGGAATCGACCTTGGCCGTTTCCTTTTCCTCTTCGGCTTCGCGCTTGAAGCGGTCGACTTCCGAGGCGTCGATGATCTCCACGTCCATGCCGCGAAGCAGGACGACGATCGCTTCCAACTCGTCGGGCGAGATGATGTTCTCGGGAAGAATGTCGTTGACGTCGCCGTAGGTGAGGTAGCCCTGCTCCTTGGCGAGTTTGATCAACTCCTTGATCTTTTCGTTCTTCTCGTCGCGGTCGAGCTTCGGCGGCTCTTGAACTACAGTTTTCTTCCGATGATGATTGTCCTTCGCCATAAATATCAGGTAACGCCAGGTAAGTTAATGTCTCCCCATCAAAAACGCGGCAATATGTCGTAGTTTGGAGTTCAAGTCAAGCACCTGTTGTTGCAGCGTGGCGACCTCCGTGGCGCTGACACCCGGCCGGACCAATTCTCTGCGAACATCACGCAACTGGGTTTCCACCCATCGTTTTTCAATCGTTGCAAGGCAATCCGCCGCAACCGCTTCCGGGCGCTTCGTTTCCTGGGGATGTAACAGCAGCTCCGAAACCAGCCGGCTCGTCTCCTCGGCGGGCGATTGATTGAGCAGCGTGCTGGGGCCATTCCAATTCCTAGAATTGAAAAGTCGTACCACATCGCGAATGGTCTGTGACGCGACGCTGTCGGTCAACCACGCCAAATCCAATCGCTCAACCGCCGTCTCCAGCGCGCGTTCGTCAGTCAAAACGGTCTGGAGCAACAGCACCTCCGCCGGCAGACCGCGCGGGCGGATGTCACCGGTCCCTCCGTCGTCTTCCCGACTCGTTGAGCTATCTACGTCAGCACTTTGGTGCACACTTATACGCGATTTTCGCAACTCTTGGATGATCGCTTGCTCTGGGATGTCCAAGCGCTTGGCCATCTGACGGACATACGTCGATTGCAGCATTGGACTACGGACTTTCGACAGCACTTCCAACATCTGCATTGCAATCTGAAGCTTGCCCTTCTCTGACTTCGCATTTGTCTGTGAGATAAGTCTGTCCAGTAGATACGAAAAGAAACTCGGTGCTCCAGCAACCACTTCTCTCAGCTTGGCCGCGCCAAACTCTCTCACGAAGGTATCTGGGTCGTTGCCTTGCGGCAGAGAGACAACGCGGATGACAAGCCCTGTTCCCAGCAAAGATGTGGGGTTGGCCGCCGCTTGCCGATCAACCCAGTCCCCGGGATTGTTCGGAACTACGTCGGCAGCCATCTGAACCAGCGAGGCCACGCTTCGTGTGGTCGCCTTATTCCCTGCAGCATCCGAATCAAACATAAGAACGACGTCATCCGCATAACGCTTCAAAATGCGTATGTGCTGCTCGGTCAGAGCCGTGCCTTGCGGGGCGACTACGTTCTCCACGCCCGCTTCGTGGCAGGAGATCGTGTCGATCTGTCCTTCGCACACGATCGCGCACTTCTCGTCGATGATAGCTCGCTTCGCCTTGTCGAGAGCGAACAGGATGCGGCCCTTTTGGAAAATCGGCGTTTCCGGCGAATTCACGTATTTCGGTTGATCCTTTTCCTCGGTCAGGATGCGGCCGCTGAAACCGACGGCGCGTCCCTGTTCGTCGCAAATGGGAAACATCAGCCGCGCCCGAAACCGGTCATAAGACCCGTTGCCGCTGTCCCGGCGCAGCGCCAGGCCTGCGGCTTCCAGCATTTCGCCTGAAAACTTCTTGGCCGCAGCGTGTTGAATCAGTCCGTCCCACGCGTCGGGGGAGTAACCCAGCCGCCACTTCTTCGCGGTCTCGGAAGTGATCCGCCGTTTTTTCAAGTACTCGCGCGCGACGGCCGCGCCGGGCTCCTTCATGAGATTGTGATGAAAAAAGTTCGCGGCCAACTCGTGCAATTTGAGCAGCGACTCTTTCTGATCGCGACCCGGTTCGTTTGCGCGTTCCTCGTACTCGAGTTTGATGCCCGCGCGTTCGGCCAGTCGGCGCACGGCGGAGACGAAGTCGAGGTTCTCGTACTTCATCACGAAGGTAAACACGTTGCCGCCCGCGCCGCAGCCGAAGCAGTGCCAGATCTGTTTTTGCGGGTTGACGTTGAAGCTCGGCGTCTTCTCCTTGTGGAACGGGCAGAGGGCGCGAAAGTTCGCCCCCGCGTGCTTCAGCGGAAAGTAGGAGCCGATCACCTCGACAACGTCGTTGTTCTGGCGAATCTGCTCGAGAACGGACTCGGGAATAAGACCGGGCACGGCTTAGGGGGCGTTGGGTTGCGGATGGTTCGTGGTTGTGTCGGAATTGGTCGCGCCGGCGTCCTCGTGATGCGGTTCCGCCGGTTGCTTGATGTCCTCAATCCACAGCTTCTTGGGCAGGCTCTTCTCCACTGTCGACTTCAGCGCGGGAAGTTGCTCGACCACCAGCGACCCAAAGCGGGATTCGCGGCCGACGCTGCGTTGGAAAAACTCGTTGCCGGACAGGCTCAACACAACTGTCAGCCACGCCATAATCAACGTCATGCGAACCACGCCTGCGAAGGCGCCGCCGATATTTTCCACGAGCGCGGCGAGTTTCATTTGCTGCATGTGCCGATGCGTGGCGAGCCGCACGGCCAGCGAAATCAGATACACGATCACCGCGATGCTGACAAAGGCGATGAGATGCGCCGTTTCGTCAGACCATTGGGAGTGGTCCCCGATCCAGTCGCCAACGGGTCGGTACAGTACAAACGCGAGGGCGATCATCAATACCAACCCGATCACGCGAATGATCTCGCCCATCAACCCCGCGCGCAACCCGCTCCACACGCCATACAGCAGGGCCACGAAAACGACCACGTCATACCAGTTCACAGCTCGCGTCACAGGGGCCTTCCTCCAAGTATTCTGCGCATCACGGTAGCGAAACGGACGGGAGAATTCTACACAATTCTCAAAATCCAGCCACACACCCGCAAAGCCATAATTTGCTTGCTTTGCAGGCGATCTTAGCTGTACATAATATCTCGAAGAAGCGGAGGGACTGGCGTAGCATTTGCCGTTCCTACCTTTCCAGAATCGCGGGGCACACTGGCGTTGAACATAATAATGGTATCGCGCGGGTCGCATGGTGAAGCGGTTCATCGGGACGCAACGCCACGCGTTTGCCTGCTTTCATGTTGTCATACCGAGCCCTGTCCGCCGAAGCCTCGGCGAAGGCGGATTGTCGAGTCATCTCGTTTGTCGTGCGCGGGTCTCCTGACCCAGCGCAGAAGATCGACCGCAGGTCTTCCATTCTGCAAGGAAACCCATCGGTCAGTGCAATTATCTCCCGTAGGAGCGAATTCCATTCGCGACCGGTCGCGATCACAAATGGCTCCTACGATTGGTTTGCTGATGCTGCTGGCCTCCACCGCCTTCGCCCAGAGCGTGATCACCACCAGTTCGATTGACGGCGGCGGCTTGCGCACAAGTAGCGCCAATTACACGATGGACAACAGCATCGGCGGCATCGACGGCGTCTCTAGCAGTGCCGCCGACACCACGAAAGATGGGTACATTGGACAACTCACGGAGGTGGTGAGCATGGTTGTGACAGCCGTGCCAAGTTCGGTTGGCGTCGGGAGCATGGCGTTCCTCAGCGGCACGGCTACACTCGACGACAGCACGGTGGATAATTTGTCCGGTTCTGACGTGGCCTGGAGCAGTCCCAATGAGCCGTATCCGGTCGCGTCGATCAGCGGCAGCGGAGTTCTCAGCCCGGCGGACGTGTACGCCCCAACACCTGCCACCGTGAACGGGTTTTATCTCGGCGGGATCAGCAATACGAGCCTGCAAGTCTTTGCGCCCGATAGTATCGGCGACGGTATCCCCGATTGGTGGCGGCAGGCGTACTTCGGTGCCGCGACGCCGACCAACACGCATGACTGTGCGACCTGCGATGCCGACGGGACCGGACAGAACAACTTCTTCAAATTCGTGGCGGGATTGAACCCGACGAACCCGGCCTCGGTGTTCGTGCTGAAGATCGCCCCGGTGGTGGGTCAGCCGACGCAGAAGGCATTGACCTACAGTCCGATCCTCGTAGGATTCGGGCAGACCTACACGCCGCAATTCCGCACCAACCTGACGGGCGGCGCCACATACGCAGCCCTGACGACCACCAGCGTGCTGACGACCAATGGGAGTCAGGTGAGCGTCAACGATCTGAGCGCGACGCAGACGCAGAAGTTCTATCGGGTCAATATCAGTTTGCCTTAAGGGCTACGGCGTCCATCATAGTGGGGCGGGCGTCCCGCCCGCCTTGACGCTGGATCGCAAAGACACGGGCGAGACGCCCGCGCCACTATTTCCACGCGCGCCCCTACAGTTTCCGCACCGTAGGGGCAGGCCCCTGCGCCTGCCCTCCGCGTGGTTGGGCGGCCGGCCCGCTCTCGCGCCTCAATCCGTCTGGGCTTTCAAGTGGAGGATGTAGTCTTCGAAGTCGGGTTGCAGGCGGTCGATGTCGGAGCCGAAGCGCCGTTGAAAACTTTTGACGTCGTCCTTGCCGCCTTTGAGGTCCTGCATGTAGCGGTGGAACTCGCTCTGCTCGAAGCGATCGCTGTTCGAGTTGAGGAGGTAATAGACCAACGCCCAACTCATCGGGTAGGCGACGTTCGCGTTGGCGTAGAACGTGCCGCGATCCCACTGAATCAACTGCGCGAGCGGCGGGGCCTTTTTGTTGGCGATCAGGGCCTGCGCGTAGAGCAGTTTGCTGCGGCTGATTTGGCCGACGTAGAAATGCGAGCCGATGATGTAGGCGGTCTCGAAGTATTGCGCCATGCCTTCGTTGAGCCAGATCGGGATCTGCTGGCCCATCTCGTAGCCCATGAATTGATGAAACCCCTCGTGCGCCAGGACGCGCCACAGGTTCTGGTCCTGATACGTGACGAGTTCGTAGAATTGGTTGCCCGCCTCATCGGTTTTGAAATGGCAGTAGCCGGCCAGCCCCGCGTGCGTCAGCGACGTGATGTTGCCCGCGTACTTGCGGAAGTCGTCAACATTGTCGAACACGACCACGCGCGCGCCGTCTTTGACGGACCAGTTATGGAAGAACTTCTCATATTGGCCGAGAATGGCGTTCATGAACATGTTCACTTCGGCCCCCATCTGGTGGCCGCCCTGGGCCAGTACCTGATAGCGGCCCGAAGTCACGTCCGTGAAATCCGCGAGATTTGGCGGGGTGGTGTCGTCGGCGCGCAGCGCAGGAGCGAAGGACAGCGCGAGGATCGCGAGAAAGACCGTCAGCTTTTTCACGCGCGCACCATAGCGCAAACCGGGGGCGAATTCCAGTGATTACGCGAAAAGTCTTTTGGAAGATAGACTTACAAGTCAATCATTCGCTGGCCCGTCCGTCTGATGGTTGAGGATGGCCAATGTCTGTTTCTCATCCAGTGCGCCCTCCCAGCGGGCGATCACCAGCGTGGCGATGCCGTTGCCGATGAGGTTGGTGACGGCGCGTGCGGCATTGATGAAGCGATCCACGCCGAGCAGGAGAGCCAGGCCGGCGACGGGGATTTTGTCCATGGAAGAAAGCGTCGCGGCCAGCGTGACGAATCCCGCTCCCGCCACGCCCGCCGATCCTTTCGATGTCAGCATCAATACGGTCAGAATAAGAAGCTGGTCGCTGAGCCTCAGGTGTGTGTTGGTGGCCTGCGCGACGAAAATCGCGGCCATCGACAGATAGATTGCGGTGCCGTCGGCGTTGAAGGTGTAGCCGGTCGGCAGGACGAGGCCGACGACGGGCTTGGCGCAGCCGAGCTGTTCGAGCTTGGCCATCATCTGCGGCAACACGGCTTCGGTGGACGACGTGGCGAAGGTGACGGCGATTTCGTCTTCGATGAAGCGGAGGAACTTCCAGAAGGGGATGCGATTGAGATGGGCGATCCCGCCCAGCACGGCGATAATGAATACCGCGCTTGTCCCGTAGACGCCGGCGATCAGCCAGCCGAGCGCCGTCAACGATCCGAGGCCGTATTTGCCGACCGTGAACGCCATCGCGCCGAGCGCGCCGATGGGTGCCAGCCGCATGATCATTCGCACGATTCCAAACAAGCCGTGCAGCACCGAGTCGATCACGTCTACGACCAGTTTCCCGCGTTCGGGTAGGTGTGCCAGCGCCAGCCCGAAGAGCACGGCAAACAGAATGACTTGCAGCATGTTGCCCTGGGCGAAGGCGTCGATGACGCTCGACGGGATGATGTTCAGGAAGAACTCGCCGACGCCGTGTTGTTTCGCGGCGGAGGTGTAGGTCGCGAGGGATTTCGTGTCGAGCGTGCCGGGGTCGATGTTCATGCCGACGCCGGGTTTCAGGACATTCACCACGACCAGCCCGATGAGCAGCGCGAGCGTGGAGACAACTTCGAAATAGACGAGTGCCTTGATGCCGACGCGGCCGATTTCCCGAAGATTGCCCATCTTGGCGATGCCGACAACGATGGTGCCGAAGATGATCGGCGCCAGCAGCATTTTGATGAGCTTGATGAAGCCGTCGCCCAGTGGTTTGAGCGCTTCGCCCAGATCGGGTTTGAGAAACCCTATGATGATTCCTACGACAGCGCCAAGAATCACCTGGAAGTAGAGGTGACTGAATATGGACCCGCGCTTGGCTTTTGGTCTGGCCATTTAGGCGCTGAGCGATTTCATAAGCGCGTACAAATCCGACTTGGCTTCAAAGCCGATGCCGGGGACATCCGGCAGGCCGACGTAGCCATTCTCCACTGCGACACCGTCGGCGAAACCGCCGAAAGGCTGGAAGACTCCCGGATACGACTCGTTGCCGCCGAGATGGAGGCCGGCGGCGATGTTGAGCGACATTTGATGTCCGCCGTGCGGCACGACGCGGCGCGTGGACCAGCCTTGCTCCTTGAGCACGTCGAGTGTGCGCAGGTATTCGACCAGGCCGTAGGACAGTGCGCAATCGAATTGCAGGAAGTCGCGCTGTGAGTTCATGCCGCCGTGACGGAGCAGGTTGCGGGCGTCCTGATGCGAAAACAGATTCTCGCCCGTAGCCATGGGATGCGGGTAATGCTTTGAGAGTTCCGCCTGCAACGCGTAATCGAGCGGGTCGCCGGCTTCTTCGTACCAAAAGAGACCATACGGCTTCATGGCCTCGCCGTAGGCAAGCGCCGTCTTGAGATCGAAGCGGCCGTTGGCATCGACGGCGAGATATTTGCCTTCGCCGACGACCTCGATGACCGCTTCGATGCGGCGGATGTCCTCTGCGAGTGGCACGCCACCGATTTTCATCTTCACGACCTGATAGCCCATGTCCCGGTAGCGGCGCATTTCATCCTTCAACGTGGTCAGGTCTTTGCCTGGATAATAGTAGCCGCCGGCGGCGTAGACCCACACCTTGCTGTCGGCATTGCCGCCACGGTATTGGTCGGCGAGCAAGCGATAGAAAGGCTTGCGGGCGATCTTGGCGATTGCGTCCCAGACCGCCATATCGATGGTGCCGACAGCGACCGATCTCTCGCCGTGTCCGCCGGGCTTCTCATTCGCCATCAGCGTGCGCCAAATGCGGAAAGGATCGAGGTTTTCGCCGGAGTCGTCCAGCAGCGACTTCGGATCAGCCGCCATGAGCCGCGGAAAGAAACGTTCGCGCATCAACGAGCCCTGACCGTAACGCCCGTTGGAATTGAACCCGTACCCGACCACCGGTTTGCCATCGCGAACAACGTCCGTGATCAACGCGACCACCGAACACGTCATCTTTGAAAAGTCGATGTACGCATTCGCAATGGCCGACGCCATCGAAACTGTTTTCTCGCGGATTTCGACGATGCGCATGAGATCTAACGCCTGACTTTCGCTAAGCCATAGACATCAAAGCAAATCCCAATACCCCGAGCGCTCATCATCTGCATAGCATGGGGCGACAGGCTGAATACCCGATTGATTTCGTCTAGGAACAGGCCACAAAACAAATCGACACGGAACTCGCTTGTCAATCGCTCCCAGACGACCACGTCGTCAGTAAGCTTCGCCAGCAAAGCGACGACCTGCTCATCAACACTGGTTGTCTTCGGCAAGCCGCTTCTGAGCAGCCAACTACCTTCTGGGGCAACTCGACGATACTGTTTGTCCGGAATGATATCGCCTTTGCGTTGTGCCTCAGTGGGCTGGCAACCGAGAAGTTTCGTTATTTCTTCAGGGGCGAGCGAATTGCCGAACACGCGTAGCGAAACTGACACCCGATCAATCGGCCCTCCAGAAGAGGCGACGCGAGCGTTTCGTTGTAGCCGTGGTGGTAAGGGCTTGTCTGGCATGGGCTCAACCGTCCTAAGCACTCTGCCGTTTTCTCCGTCGCACGGCAAGGCGTTTTCCGTTGCCCGACTGCGCGTGAGCGGCTATGCTTTGTGTCGGAATGGAATCTCAGAGCGACCATATCAAGCCGCGTTTGGAAAAGCGGGAGAAGTTGATCGACATGGGGATCGACCCGTACGGCGGGCGGTTCGATGTGACCGAGTCGATTGCTGCCGCGCGCGGGAATGCGACACCGGACCGCGACGTGCGGCTGGCGGGGCGCGTGTTGAGCCATCGCGACATGGGCAAGAGCTTGTTCGCGGACATCAAGGACTCGACGGCGAAGATCCAGGTTTATGTCAAGAAACAGGACGTTGGCGACGAGCAGTTTGATCTCTTCAAGAACTACATCGATCTCGGTGACATCGTCGGCGTGGCGGGTAAGTTGTTCACGACGCATGCCGGTGAGTTGACCGTCAAGGTGGAGACCGTGACGCTGCTGAGCAAGGCGATCCAGCCGTTGCCGAAGGAATGGTACGGGCTCAAGGACATCGAAACGCGGTTGCGGCAGCGCTATCTCGATTTGATTCTCAACGACAACGTGCGCGAAACGTTCGTGGTGCGGAGCCGTGTTGTGGCGGAAATCCGCAAGTTTCTGGACGCGCGCGGGTTCATGGAAGTCGAGACGCCGATGATGCAGCCCATTGCCGGCGGCGCGGTGGCCAAGCCGTTCCAGACGCATCACGAGGCGCTGAACATCGACCTATTCCTGCGCGTCGCGCCGGAATTGTACCTCAAGCGGCTGCTGGTCGGCGGGTTCGAGCGCGTGTACGAGATCAATCGCAATTTCCGCAACGAAGGCATCTCGCGCCGCCACAATCCGGAGTTCACCATGCTCGAAGTCTACCAGGCGTACGGCGACTACGAGACGATGATGGACCTCGCGCAGGGGATGGTTGTGTCGATTGCCGAAAGCATCGCGGACTCGCTGCTCATCAAACGGCACGACGGCCAGGAGATCGACCTGACCCCGCCGTGGCGGCGGGTGACGTACCACGAACTGATCGAAGAGCGGATCGGCAAGGAGTGGTTTACGCTCACGCCCGAAGAACGCAAGGCGCAGGCCATCACCATGGGTGTCGACTTTCCCGCGAACGCGCCGGACTACGAAGTGACCAACGCGATTTTCGAGAAGATGATCGAACCGACGCTCATGAATCCGACGTTCGTGACACATTTGCCGGCGGAATTGGTCGTGCTCGCCAAACCTAACAAAGAGAACCCGAGCCTGGTGGATGTGTTCGAGTTGGTCATCAACGGCCAGGAGATCGCACCCGCGTATTCCGAGTTGAACGATCCGGTCTTGCAACGCGTGCGGCTGCTGATGCAGGCCAAAGGGCACGATGAGAAACTCGACGAAGATTTTCTGCTGGCGTTGGAGCACGGGATGCCGCCGGCCGGCGGGATGGGCATGGGGATTGACCGACTGGTGATGATGCTGACGGGGGTGGAGAGCATTCGCGACGTGATTTTGTTTCCGCTGCTGCGGCCACAAACATGAGCGAGATAAATAGTAGGGCGGGCGCTCCGCCTGCCATGCGGCTAGTACGACGGCAAGCGGAGCGCTTGCCCTACAACGTATGACTCGTCTCCCGTTCGAAATGTTTCTCGGGCTGCGGTATCTCAAGCCCAAACGCACCTTCGTGTCGGTCATCACGTTGATTTCGCTCTCGGGCGTGACGATTGGCGTGTGGGTGCTCATTGTCGTGATTGCGGTGATGAGCGGGTTCGACCGCGAACTGCGCGAGAAGCTCATGGGGATGCACGCGCACGTCACGGTGATGGGCGGGTTGATCGAGCACAGCGACAAATTGCTCGCGACCACGCTGGCGACGCCGCACGTCAAAGGGGCGACGCCGTTCGTGACGGGGCCGGTGCTCATCGAGTTTGAGCACCGGGTGACGACTCCATACCTCAAGGGCATCGATCCGAAGCGGGAAGTCACCGTCAGCAAACTCGGCACGTATATCAAGGAGGGCAGCCTCGACCTAGACGGGGACAAGGTGGTCATCGGGCGCGAGTTGGCGTCGCAATACGGCATTTTCCTCGGTGACAAAATCACCGTGGTTTCGCCCCGCAATTTGGAGAAGAAGGGCGAGGAAGTGTACCTGCCGATGGAGTTGACGGTCACCGGCATTTTCGACTCGGGGATGTATGAATATGATTATGGCCTGATCTTCACCTCGCTGGAGACCGCGCAAGACCTCTACAGCCTCGGCAACGCAGTCGGGGGCATCGAAGTGACGACCGACGATCCCATTATCGGGGCGCAGGAGGTCGCCGACGCCCTGAACAAGGAATTGCCGCCGCCGTTGCGGGCGCAAACGTGGGCCCAGATGAACCAGCGGTTGCTCGGCGCGATTCAAGTCGAAAAATCCGTGATGTTTTTCATCCTGACATTCATCATCATCGTCGCGGCGTTTGGCATCATGAGCACGCTGATCACGGTCACGGTGCAGAAAACGCGGGAGATCGGTGTGATGAAGGCGCTCGGCGCGGCGTCCGGGAAAATCCTGCGTATTTTCCTGCTGCAAGGCTTCATCGTCGGTGTGTTTGGCGTGGTCATCGGCATTGGACTCGGCCTGCTCACGGTCGAGAACATCAACCCGATCAATCATTTTCTATCGCACGTGGTCGGAATCGATTTGTTCCCGCGCGACATTTACAATTTCACAAGCATCCCCGCCTTTCTGACGGTTCAGGACCTACTGACGATTGGCGTGTCGGCGTTGGTGATTTGTACGCTGGCCGGTTTGCTGCCCGCGCTACGCGCCGCCCGTCTGGAACCCGTGGAGGCGTTGCGGTATGAATGAGGCTGGCGGGGACATTTTGGTTGCGAGCGGGCTGCACAAGTCCTACACTTTGGGCTCGCAAGAGCTGGAAGTGTTGCGGGGGATTGATGTGCGGGTGCGCCGCGGTGAAGCGCTCGTGATTGTCGGCGCATCGGGGGCGGGGAAAAGCACGTTGTTGCATTTGCTGGGCGGACTGGATGCGCCATCCGCAGGCGACGTGAGCCTGGATGGCGCTTCGCTTTTTGCGATGTCGAAAGCGGCACGAACCAAGCTGCGAAATGAACGGATCGGGTTTGTGTTTCAGTCGTACAATTTGCTACCCGAACTTGATGCCTTGGAAAACGTGTGCCTGCCCGCACTGATGCAGCCGCGCGCGCGCGACGGCATGACGGAGCGGGGGACAGAGTTACTCAAGGCCGTCGGGCTGGGGGCGCGATTGGGCCATCGGCCCGCGGAGTTGAGCGGCGGGGAGCAGCAGCGCGTGGCGGTCGCGCGGGCGCTGATGAACCGGCCGAGCTTGGTGCTCGCGGACGAGCCGACGGGCAACCTCGACTCGAAGACCGGCGAGGCGATTTTGGATTTGCTGTGGCGGCTGCGGGAAGAGTCGGGCACGACGCTGGTGATGGTGACGCACGACGAGCACGTGGCGACGCGCGGCGAACGGGTGTTGGAGATTGCGGACGGCAGGATTTTGGAGTAGAAGAGAGGAGAATTGAGGGCAGTACGGTGAAGATATATTTGGACGGCAAATACGTTTCAGAAGACGAAGCGAAGATTTCGGTTTTCGACCACGGGCTGTTGTACGGCGACGGCGTGTTCGAAGGCATTCGCCTGTATGGCGGGCGCATCTTCCAGCTTGACCGGCATTTGGAGCGATTGTTCGCGTCGGCCAAGGCGATCATGCTGCAGGTGCCGCTGACGAAAGAACAGCTCGTGGAAGCCTGCTGCGAAACATGCCAGCAGAACAAACTGAAGGACGGCTACATCCGGCTGGTCGTGACGCGGGGCGTTGGATACCTCGGATTGAATCCGTTCCGATGCAAGAATCCGACGGTATTCATCATCGCGGACACAATCGAGTTGTATCCGGAGGAAGTGTACCGCAAGGGGCTGAAGCTGATCACGGCGAGCACGCAGCGGACGAATCCCGCAGCGGTCAGCCCGTCGATCAAGTCGCTGAATTATCTGAACAACATTCTGGCGAAGATCGAAGCGGTCAACGCCGGTACGATGGAAGCGATCATGTTGAACAGCCAGGGACACGTGGCGGAATGTACGGGCGACAATATTTTCGTCGTGCGGAAGGGCAAACTCGAAACCCCGCCGGTCAGCGCGGGTGCGCTCATCGGGATCACGCGGCAGGTTGTCATCGAATTGGCCGCGAAGCGCAAGATCGAGGTCGGCGAGCCGAATCTGACGCGGTACGATCTGATGACGGCGGACGAGGTGTTCCTCACGGGCACGGCGGCGGAGATTGTCCCGGTGGTAAGCATCGATGGCCGGACGATCGGTTCAGGCCAGCCCGGGCAGCTCACCTTGAAATTGACGGAAGACTTCCGTACATTGACACGGTCCGAAGGGACGCCGATCGGGGCGAAGTAACGTGATGACTTGCGACATTTGCAAAAAGACCGAAGCGACGGTTCATCTGACCCAGATTGTGGAGGGAAAGATGTTGAAGGTGGACCTGTGCGAAGCCTGCGCCAAGGAAAAGGGCGTGCAGGAGGCGGCAGGTTTCTCGTTGGCGGACTTGCTCGGCGGATTCGGGGCGACCGAGGAAATCAAGTCGGAAGCGCCGGGCACGCAATGTCCCGTGTGCGGCTTTACGCAGGCCGAGTTTAAGAAGACCGGGCGATTGGGTTGCAGCGCGTGCTGGGAAACCTTCGAGACGGGATTGGCATCCTTGTTGAAGGCGATGCACAAGGGCGACCACCACATCGGCAAGGTGCCGGCGAAGGCGGTGCATACGCTGGTAGTGAGCGGAAAAATTCAGGAGTTGTCCGAGCACCTGGAGAAAGCCGTGCGCGAAGAGAAATACGAGGATGCCGCGCAGATTCGCGATGAGATTCGCGAACTGGAAACGAAATTGAAGAAGGGCGCAAGCGTCGCCCGGTCGGCCGAGTAGTGCGATAATGAAGATCGACGATTTATTGAGGAGCCCGAGCGAGTGGGTCAAGGCTGAAGGACCCAACAGCAAGATCGTGATGTCATCACGGGTGCGGCTGGCGCGCAACATCCGGGAGCATCCGTTCCCGGGCTGGGCGAAAAAGGCCGAGCGGCAAAAACTGCTCGAGATAATCCAGCCTGTCGTGGAAAGCCTGCCCGAGATGGCGAACCATTTCGGCGATTCGATGGACAACATCACGGCGATCCACAAGCAGGCGTTGGTGGAGCGCCACCTGATCAGCCGCGAGCACGCGGCCAAGAATGTGGGCAGCGGCGTCGTCATCAACGACCGCGAGACGATTAGCGTGATGGTCAATGAGGAAGATCATCTGCGGATGCAGGCGATCAAATCGGGGCTGCAGCTCAAGAATATTTTCAAGGTCATCGACAAGGTCGACTCGGAGCTTGAGGAGCACCTTGATTTTGCATTCTCCCCCAAACTGGGCTATCTGACGGCGTGTCCGACGAACGTGGGGACGGGGATGCGGGGCTCGGCGATGTTGCATCTGCCGGGCATGGTGCTCAGCGATCAGATCAACCAGGTGGTGCAGGCGGTGAACAAGCTCGGTTTGGCGGTGCGCGGCCTGTATGGAGAAGGGACGGAAGCGCTCGGAAACGTGTTCCAGGTGTCCAACCAAACGACGTTGGGTGAGAAGGAAATGGAAGTGATTGAGCGCCTGAACAAGGTGGTGTTGCAGATCGTTGAACACGAGGAAAATGCGCGCATCACGCTCCTTGAAAAGAAGCCGAAACTGGTATATGATCAGATCGGACGTGCGTATGGTATTCTGAGCAATGCACATACGATTAGCTCGAAAGAGGCACTCAATCTGCTTAGTTTGGTGCGTATGGGGGTAGATTTAGAGATATTTCCGTCAACGGCGCGGGCGACGGTGGACGAGATGTTCATTGTCTCACAGCCAGCTCACGTACAGCGGGCGGCGGCGCGGAAACTGACGGCGGAAGACCGCGACATTTTACGCGCGGAACTGATCCGGCTGCAGTTGGTAAATGTTTCAAAACCGAATTTGAGCGACCGGCCGTTGGCAGACGGCGGGCGATCGGAATCAGAATGAGAGGACGGTGATGGAAATGAACAATTTCACGCCGCGAGCACAGCAGGTGCTCGCGCTGGCTCGCAAGGAGGCGGATCGGTTCAACCACAACTACGTGGGCACGGAGCATCTGCTTCTCGGTCTCATCAAGCTCGGCCAGGGCGTCGCCGTCAATGTCCTCCAAAAAATGGGTCTGGATCTCGAAACCGTCCGCATGGAAGTGGAAAAGCAAATCGGCACGGGCCCCGAGACGAAGATGGTCGGCAACATTCCGTACACGCCGCGCGTGAAGAAGGTTCTCGCGCTCGCGCAGAAGGAAGCCAAGCAGCTCAATCACAATTACGTCGGTACCGAACACATTCTCCTGGGCCTGCTCCGCGAAGGGGAAGGCGCCGCGGCGCGCATCCTGAAGTCACTGGACGTCGACATCGAACGTTGCCGCAACGAGATTCTCAAGGAACTCGATCCGAACTTCACGCCCAGCGAAGGCGGCGTGGAAGAAGGCGAAGGTGGAGGGCCGGCCGGTAAGAAGGAAATGAAGACGCCCGCGTTGCGGATGTTCGGGCGCGACCTGACGGAACTCGCCCGGAAAAACGAGCTTGATCCGGTTGTGGGCCGGCAGAACGAAATCGAGCGTGTCATTCAGATTTTGTGCCGCCGCACGAAGAACAACCCGGTGTTGCTGGGCGAAGCGGGCGTGGGCAAGACGGCCATCGTGGAAGGTCTGGCGCAGGAAGTGGCCAAGGGCAACGTCCCGGAGATTTTGCGCGACAAGCGCGTGGTGACGCTCGACCTCGCGTTGATGGTGGCGGGCACGAAGTATCGCGGCCAGTTCGAGGAGCGCATCAAGGCCGTCATGGACGAGATCAAGCGCTCGAAGAACGTCATCTTGTTCGTTGACGAGTTGCACACGATCGTTGGGGCCGGTTCGGCCGAAGGTGCAATGGACGCCAGCAATATCATCAAGCCCGCGCTTTCGCGCGGCGAGTTGCAAGTCGTCGGCGCGACCACGATGAACGAGTACCGCAAGTACATCGAGAAGGACGCGGCGTTGGAGCGCCGCTTCCAGACAGTTATCGTGGAGCCGCCGACTGTCGACCAAACCGTCGAGATTTTGAAAGGCCTCCGTCCGAAGTACGAAGAGCATCATCGCGTCAAGTTCTCGGATGAAGCGGTACTAGCCGCCTCACGGCTTTCCGACCGCTACATCACGGGCCGGTTCCTTCCTGATAAGGCGATCGATGTCGTGGATGAAGCGGGCGCGCGCGCGCGCATCCAGTCGATGACGCGTCCGCCGAACATTCAGGACTCGGAGCGCGACATCGAGAAGATCAAGGAAGAGAAGGAAGCGGCGATCAAGGCCCAGGATTTTGAATTGGCGGCCAGCCTCCGCGACAAGGAAAAGCACGCGCGGGAGCGGCTCGAACAGACGCTCGCCGAATGGCGCCAGGCCCGCGACGAGAAACAAATTGTCATCACCGAAGACGACATCATGCAGATCGTCGCCAAGTGGACCGGCATTCCGCTGAGCCGCATGGAGCAGAAGGACGCGGAGAAGCTGCTGGCCATGGAAGGCGAACTGCGCAAGACGGTCATTGGCCAGGACGAAGCGGTCATAGCGATCAGCAAGGCGTTGCGTCGCAGCCGCGCGGACCTCAAAGACCCGAACCGGCCGATCGGTTCATTCGTGTTCCTCGGTCCGACGGGCGTGGGCAAGACGTTGATGGCGCGCGCGCTGGCGGAATTCATGTTTGGCGATCAGGGCGCGCTCATCCAGCTCGATATGAGCGAGTACATGGAAAAATTCAATGTCTCGCGGCTCGTCGGCTCACCTCCAGGGTATGTTGGGTATGAGGAAGGCGGACAGCTGACGGAACGTGTGCGTCGTCGTCCATACTCGGTCGTGTTGTTCGACGAAATCGAGAAGGCGCATCCTGACGTGATGAACATGCTGTTGCAGATTCTCGAAGACGGTCATCTGACCGATTCGCTGGGACGGAAGGTGGACTTCCGCAATTGCCTCGTCATCATGACGTCGAATATCGGCGCCGACATGATCCGCAAGGCGGGCGAACTCGGTTTCGCGCCGATGAAGGAAGAGCACACGCACAACGACATGAAGGGCAAGCTCATGGATGAGGCGAAACGGGTGTTCAAGCCCGAATTCATGAACCGGCTCGACGATATCATCGTGTTCCATACCCTCAACAAGGGCGACATGGGCCAGATCGTTCACCTCGAAGTCGAAAAGGTCAAGAGCCGCCTCAAGTACAAGGACGTCGAGATCGCGCTCACGGCGGCGGCGACGGATTTCTTGATCGAGAAGGGGTACGATCCGCAATTCGGCGCGCGTCCGTTGCGTCGTGCGGTGGAAAAATACCTGCAAGACCCGCTGGCCGAGGAAATCCTCCGCGCCAGCATCAAGCCGAACGAAACGATCGAAGTCACGGTGGGCGAGGACAAGGACAAACTGGTCTTCAACCAGCTCACCCCAACCGCGAATTAAGCAATCGCTGTTGTTTTAGCCAGGCCGCTCCGGAGAAATCCGGAGCGGCTTTTGCTTTTGAGGGGAGGGAACTTTGCATCGCCCTAATCTTGTTCGGCACCGGTCTCCTGACCGCGCCGCATTTAGGCCGAGGGTCGCCTGTTGTGTGTCGGTCTCCCGACCGCGCACAACGGAATCAACCGGTCTTCTCGAGCAGCGGATTGAATATCTTGACGATTTTGGCGCTGCCGACAATGCGGTTGCCCTCTTGCAGTTGGATGACACGGCCAACCCATAGACAATGCGGGTAGGCCTCTGGGGTAATGAATTTGATCTTTGCCTGCGCGGTTTGCCCTGGCAGGACCTCGTCACAGTCTAGGTACTCATGCACCCCTGTTGTGAAATAGTCTTCACGAACGACGTGTTGGGGTCTATACCCAGAACTAACGGATTTGTGGCGGCCACCTTCCTCGGCGCTGAGAAGGGTAACCTCGGCTTCTACATCGGGTTGCTCGTCATTCTTCATCGTCAGTGACACCGCTACATCCCCACAATCTTCACAGGGGTGAATTTGCCGTCTTTGATCTCCTCGACCACCATGACTTTGAGGGAGGTGTCGCCGTTTTGGTCGAAGGACCATTTGCCGAGGACGCCATCGAAATCTTTCAAACCGGCGATGGCGTCGCGGATCGCGGCACGGTCTTTCTTCGCGGCGCGTTTGATGCCTTCGAGGACGACGCGGGCGGCTTCGTAACCATACACGGAGTAGGCTTCGGGTTCCGATCCAAACTTCTTCTTGTAGGTCTCGTAGAACTCCTTGCCGCGGCCCTGCAACTGGCTGGGTGGCAGGCCGCCGAACGTCACATATGTGCGGTCGTCGAGATTGTCCTTGCCGGCAGATTCGATGAGCGCTTGCTCGCGACAACCATCGGGCAGCATGAGTTTCGCCTTCGCGCCACTCGCGACAAGGTCTTTGGCGATTTGGCCGGCGTTCGTCTGGGTCGTGCCGCCGAAATAAACCATGTCGGCGTCGGTGCTCTTGATCTTGGTCACGAGCGAGCGGTAATTCGCGGCTTTGGGGTCAATACCTTCGTACCCGACCACTTCGATGCCGAGCTTGCCGCACACGCGCTTGAACACATCCGCCACGCCCTTCCCGTACAACTCGCGGTCGTGGAGGATGAACACCTTCTTTACGCCAAGTTCTTTCGCCCATGTCGCGGCGACTTCGCCTTGAATGTCGTCAGCGGGGACGACGCGGAAGAAATTGATCTTGCCCGAGGGACGATACACCTGCGGTTCGTTGGCTTCGCCAGTGCTAGGTTTCGTGAGGCCGGGATAGGTATTGGCCGGGCTGACCATCACGAGGGCCGCCTGATTGAGAATGGGCATCGCGATTTTGGCCGCGCCAGAATTGTACGTGCCGATGTAAGCCATAATATCGGCATCTTGGACGGCCTTCTGGGCGTTGGCGGCTTCGACAGCCGGGTCCCATTGACCACGTTCGGGCGAGGCGTCGTCCCAGTCTTCGTAGGCGATGGTGAAATCGCCGACTTTGCCGCCGGCTTCGTCGATGGCGATCTTGATTCCATTGACGATCGTCTGCGCCTGGGCGTTGGCGCTGCCCGTGCGCGGCAGGCTGGAGATGATTTTAATGACTGGTGAATCCGCCGCGAGGGCCGCGGAGCCGAACACCAGTATTGAAGCGGAAAGGCAAAGAAAGAATCGTTTCATGCGCGTCTTTTGTCACAAAGGACGCGAGGCTGCAATCTCAAAGCTAGCGGTGCAGGCTAAAGCCTGCGGCCACACGCTGCCTTATTTGTTCACTGAATTTTCAGGCGTTGGATGGTGTAACCCGTGGGCTCGGCCGGTACATCGTTCGTAACCGATTTGGTTGCGCGGTCGATGATCGGACGTGACGGGCCGGTGCGGAAGGAGATGCCGACGAAAGACTCAGCGGTGGGGGCCAGCGCCACGCCTTGGGCGATCGGGCTGTTGCCAAGAAAAAGCGAATACCGATGGGTGTGTGTGTCGGCCTCGATGCGACAGGCAAGTTTCCTGCCGTTGAGGGCCTGCGCCGACATTCCCCACGTGAGTCCGGGCCGGCTGGCGGAGGGGCCGAAAAGTGAAATACTGAGCGGGGTATCGCCAACCTTGGTGATCAGAAGAATGAACGAGGCAGTGACTTTTGCTTTGGCGGGGAAAAGGCGGATGACACGGGCGTAGTCATACGGGTCGCGGTCTTCGAGGTTGACGCCGTCTTTGAGGATGGTGACCGGCGCCCATTTCGGGCTGTAGGTGTTCCAGGCCTCGATGCTACTATTGGTGAGAGGAATGCGGCTGACCCAGATATCTTCTTTATTGACACTGTAAGCGACCCACATCGCATCGTCCTTCCATGAACCGTCGCTCGACCACTCGGAGATGCCACGGACGTATTGCGGGCCGACGTTCTTGTCTAGGCCGACGTACCGCTGCAGCGGCAATTCACCGTGCATGACACGCATACCGCGGAACGTGACACCGTCGTCACTGGTGACCATGACGAGTGGGAAACGGTTTTTATGATCGGGATTGTAACCGAGGGCGTAGCGACCGTCGGGAGTACGTTGGCCCCAGACTTTGCCGGTGCCGGTGACCAGCGACGGAGGGATGACCGGTTGCGACCACGTGTCGCCATCGTCGGTTGAGACCGTGACCCAGCCTTTCTTGCAGATGCCGACCAACGCGCCGTCTTTGCGGTGGAAGAACGACAGCGCCTTCAACGTCGCGTTCTTGTCGTCAGTTTGGTGCCATTTCATGCGGCGGTCGCCGAGCAATGCGCCGTAGTCCTGTTGTTCGAGGAAGGGCCGATTGGCGAGCAGTTGATTGCAGGCTTCGACGAAACCGTTGTCGGTGGAATTGGTAAATGCTTCGACATTTGCGACCGGCGTTGATGTGAGCAACGCGTAGTATGGACCGAGATTGTGGTCTGCAAGAATTTCGCGCACGACGAGCGTGTCGCGGTTCTTGTCGGTCAACTTCATTTCATTGCGGCGCAGGCCGGCGATGGCGAGCATGCGACCGTTTGACGCGTGAAAGAAATGCATGCGTAATGGATTCGATACGCCTTGTGGAAACAATTCGGCAGGGTCTGACCAATCAAAACCATTGGTGGACGTGCTGTACACTTCGCGCCAAGGCCAGACATCTTCGTCCTTCTCGCCCGAACTCCACGCGACATACAATCGGCCCTTCCAGCACGCCATATCGACGTGATGATTGTAGGTCCAGCCCTTGCCGTCGGTCGCCGCATGCTGGTCGCTCGTGGCGCGAAAGATCTGGATGTTCTGCACGCCCGGCACCGGCGGCAATCCGCCATCGGGCAGGTTCGTGTCGATCTGCGATTGCTCCGGGCCTTCGATGGTGAGCGGGTCGGCGAAAGCTGTCGTGAAGGTGAATAGGAGCAACGCGCCAAACAAATACCATTTCACGCTCATGATGTTTCAGTGTAGCGAGGTTTTCGTGGAGTGCCAAATTATTTGGAAGGATGCAACGGCCCGCGCTTGGCAAGCGCGGCTATAACGAAGCGCGGCACGCCCGGCGGTCGCGCCATACCAACGACATCGAGGACGGAAGCTTGCTTCTGGAATCGAAGGCGTGTTACAAACTCGCTGCAATGCTCAAGCAGCAGCAGACGATCAAGCGGCCGGTGTCGTTCTCGGGCATCGGCATTCACACGGGGTCGCAGGTCAATATGACCTGGAAACCCGCGCCGGTGGACCACGGCATCAAGTTCGTCCGCGTCGATCTCGACGGGAAGCCGGAACTCGACCCGCATATCCGCAACATCGGTGACACGACGCGCTGGACGACCATCGGCAACAACGGCACGGTCATCCACACCGTCGAGCACGTGTTGGCCACGCTGAACGGCTACGGCATCGACAATCTCATCATCGAACTGGACGCGAACGAGCCGCCCGTGGGCGACGGTAGCGCGTTGCCGTACGTGAAGCTGGTCAAGGAAGCGGGGATCCAGCCGCAGGAAGGCAAACGCGAGATTTTTCGTCCGCAGGAGATGGTGCACGTCGAGGTGGGCGACTCGCTGGCGGTGGTGGTGCCGAGCGACACATTGCGGATCAGTTGCACCATTCATTACGGCAAGCCAGGGCTGGACGCGCAATTCCTGAGCCTGGCAATCGAGCCGGACACATTTGAGACGCAGATTTCGCCCGCGCGAACGTTCGCGCTGTATGAGGAAGTCCAATATCTCGTGGACCACGGGCTGATCAAGGGCGGCAGCCTCGAAAACGCGGTGCTCATCCGCAACGAATCGATTCTCGCGACCGAACCGCTCCGGTTCCGCGACGAGTTCGTGCGGCACAAGATTCTCGATATCCTCGGCGACATCGTGCTGCTGGGGCGGCCGCTGGCGGCGCACATCATCACGATTCGACCGGGGCACTCGTGCAATGCGGCGTTGACGAAGGCGCTGGCGAAGGTGATGGAGAAAGAGATGCCCGCGCCGGTGTCGTTCGCGCCGCCGCTGTCGTCGGACACGCCGACCGAGAGCGCGATGGACATCATGCGGCTCCTCAACGTCCTGCCGCATCGGTATCCGTTCCTACTGGTGGATCGTATCCTCAAGATCGAGGGCGAAGAAAAGATCGTCGGCCTGAAAAACGTGACGATCAACGAGCCGTTTTTCCAGGGACATTTCCCCGGTCACCCGATTATGCCCGGCGTGCTGCAACTGGAAGCGATGGCGCAGGTGGCGGGCGTGTTGATGCTGCGGTCGGGCGAGAACGCGGGGAAGGTGGCCTATTTCATGAGCGCCAACAACGTCAAATGGCGCAAACCCGTCCGCCCCGGCGATCAGCTCATCATCGAGATCGAAATGGGCCGCGCCCGCGGCAAGATCGCGAAGGCGAAAGGCGTCTGCAAAGTGGCCGGCGAAGTGGTGAGCGAGGCGGAAGTGATGTTTAGCATTGTCGAAGGTTGAAAGCCCCGTCGTTCGCGGGGTCAGTCATATGGGAAGCGTCGGAGAAGATGCCGCGTGGTCATCCATATGGAAGAAAAGCCGGGCCCGGTTTTACCTTGATCGAGCTCCTGGTGGTCATTGCGATCATCTCGATTCTGGCCGGGCTGCTGCTGCCGTCGCTGGGCCGCGCGCGCGACCGGGGGCGGGCGATCACGTGTGTCGAGAATCTCCATCAGTTGGGCATCGCCGTCCAGATGTACGTGGACGACAACGGGGGCAAGATCAACGGCCTGTACGCCCAATTTCCGAACTGGGGCTCCACGGATCCCTTGCCGTGGTCGTACGCGATTTATCCCTACCTCAAGTCGACGCGGCCCTTTCTCGATCCGGGACGGCCGATCTGGATGATGTCGGCGCCGGTGCATTATTACCTGAACATTCTTGAGCCGTACGTCCGTGCGACCTCGCATCCGCCGGGAGCGTACACGCTGGATTTTCGGCTCATCAAGAACCCGTCCGCGTTCATCGTCCTGAGCGACGATCTCTGGGATGTGCCGCCGCCGCAGCAAGACGCCGATCCTTCCAATGAAGTCACCGACCGCACCGGGTTCGGCACGGGCAGCAGCACATATCCGGGATTTCACGCGGGCGGCACGGCCAATTTCCTGTTCGCCGACAACCACGTGGCAGCGTTCAGCCGGTTCGACACGAGCCAGATGACCTACTGGTACGACGCCATGGCCAACTGGCAAACCACGCCGCCGCCGTAGGAGCGCGCCTCCGTGTTCGATAACGGCACGTGGAAACTCTGGGTGGCGGTGGCCGCCTGCGCGCTGGTGGTGGGGATCGCCGTGCATCGTAGCCTGGCGGCGTTCGACCCGGGACCGCCGGACTGGTTGCATGTGGGCGATCACCAGAGCCAACACATTCCCGACCTGCGCGGGCTGAATTCGGCGTGGTACCGGTTTCATTACCTGCTCCAGACGACCCAATCCACCGCACTGACCCGGGGCCTAGACGAGTACTCGACTCAATTCATTGAGTTCGAGCGCAACGGCGCCGACGCCATCGTCTGGTCGGGTGAGACGGTCCGCAATCACGGATTCGAACTGCGGACGCGAATCGAGTGCGAACTCTGGGTCGATGCGCCGCAGTTGCTCGGTTTCTACGCCAGCGACGGCACGCCACTCGCCTTCACGACCTACAAGAATCCGCCCCCCAACGACCGCCAGCTACTGATCATCGTTCATCTGGATAAACCCATCGCCTGCGGCGCGACCGGGTTTCTGGTTCGCCGGGAACGCCATCGCAATTTCGCGGCTAGCGACTCCGGCGGTCAACGATCCGTCGGACTGGGGAATCTGGCGCAATCCCCGGGGCGGATCGACGCACGCGGCATCCAGTTGCCGCCTCATGCCGCCGAGGTGCGTTACTTCCCTGAAGCGGAAGCGACGATGTTCCCCGGCCCGCCCCTGACAGTCACGTGGGTCAGCGCCGACCTGAATAGCGGCCCGACGGCGTTGGGGATCACGTTCGCGATGCGGTGAAGATGGCGGCCCATTCGACGGGCTCCCCAACAATTACTGTAGCGACGCAGCTTGTCCGCCGTAGGAGTGACTTCGTCTATGTGCCGTGTCGTCCCTGTAGCGGCGCTCTATGAGCGCCGGTCGTTAGCCTTCTTCGTAATTTCGGCGGTCATAGACCGCCGCTACAGCCGGAAACGGCTTTTTCAACAGCCTCTCAAACGTTTGCCCACCCAAACGACGGCAATTCATTTCTCCTTACTGGCAGGGACGACATCGGGAGCGAGCGTCTGTTCAACCAATCCTCGAATATCCAAGTGATCGTACTGAACGCCTGCTATTCAGGGCCGCAAGCGGAGGCAATTGTCGAGGTCATTGACTGCGCCATTGGGATGAATAGTTCGATTGGAGATGAAGCAGCGATTACGTTTGCCGCCCATTTTTACCAGGCCATCGGATTTGGCCGCTCTGTAAAGGAGGCGTTCGAAGCAGGCAAGGCGGCACTGATGCTAGAGGGCATACCAGAGGAGAGAACACCTGAGTTGTTAGTTCGTAAGGGCGTCGACCCGAGCACGATTTTCTTGATCGGCTCAGGGAACGCGGTCAGCCATTGACAATCGACAGTTCCCTCAGTCGCGGCGGGGCGGGCGCGGGCGATGGCGGAAGAAGGTGCCTTGACGGCGCGATGGTAAGACGGTATTTCAGTCTGGCGTGACCACGACTGTTTCCACAAAGGGGCGAATTGTGCTGCCAGCCAGATTACGGCGGCGGGATGGCATCGAGCCGGGGCAGAAATTTGAGGTCGAGCGTATTGACCGTGGCGAGTATCGGCTTGTGCGGCGCCAGCCGCGTCCGAACGAAGGCGTGGTGGACTGGTTGTTGGCCTGTCCCGAAAAGGGGTTCTTTGTTCCCATTCGATTGGAGTCTACGCGCGACGACCGGCGCTCATAGAGCGCCGCTACAGGAACAACGGGACATCATCCGCCTTCGCCAAGGCTACGGCGGATAGGTCGAGGCGACCGCAGCACAAGCTCGAAATAGATGAGCGGGGCTTTGCGGTACGTCGCGCGGGCGACCTCACGATAACCGCATTTGGCGTAGAATTTGCCGGCACCCGCCTCGCTGTCGACATCGTAGGCGTCGAGGCGGATCGAGTCCACGGGCCAGGCACGGGCGATGGTGGCGGCTTGTTTGAGGAGGAGGCGGCCGATGCCTTGGCGCTGTTTGTCGGGGGCGACGGCCATGTTGGTGAGGTAGAGGGGGCGTTTGACGATGGTGAAGTGGTGCGGGGCGTTCGGGTCGAGGTATGAGCGTAAAATGGCCCAAGGTTTTCGGGTGCTCAGGCTCAGGATGCCGACGATCTCGGTGCCGTGGCGCACGATCAGGACGCGCGAGGTTCGCATGAAAAACCGGACCTGTTTGTCGGTCGTTTTCCCGGACCATGGGCCTTGACCGTATTGTTCGGTGAGGTGGTCGGCGGCGGCGTTGCGGAGCGCGGCGAGGGCCGCGGCATCGGCTTCTGTGGCGGTGGCGAAGGTGAGGCGCATCATATTGGATATCTTGTGATGCAGTTTGCCGGGTGGGGCGAGGGGAGTCAAGTGCGCGGTCGGGCCCCGCTTGGGATGCGGGGTAAAAGACCGGCGCACAACAAGACGGGAGACGACGGAGATCCTTCGACAGGCTCGGGATGACAGCTTTCGGGCGGAAGGCTTGCGTTGACGTTGGTGGAGGGTTCGTGTAGAAGTGGTTGAGACGAGGAGCGTCGGCTTGGATGGCTTCGGCGAACATTCACTCTACGGCAATTGTTGACTCGCGCGCGCAGATTGGGGCGGGGTGCGAGATTGGGCCGTATTGTGTGGTGGGACCGAGCGTGAATTTGGGGGATGGGTGTCGGCTGCATTCGCATGTGGTGTTGGACGGGCTGACGATGATCGGGCCGCGGTGCGAGTTTTTTCCGTTTGCGTGCATCGGATTAAAAACACAGGATTTGAAGTTCGCGGGGGGTAAATGCTACCTGGAGATCGGGTCGGAGAACGTGTTTCGGGAGCATGTGACGGTGCATACGGCGACGGGGGACGGGCTGGATACGCGGATCGGGTCGCATAACAATTTTCTGGCGTATTCGCACATCGCGCACGATTGCATTGTGGGTAACCACGTGGTCTTCAGCAACAACGGAACGCTTGCGGGACATGTTGTGGTGGAAGACTTTGCGATTGTGGGCGGCCTGGCTGCGATTCATCAATTTTGCCGGATCGGGACGATGGCGATTATTGGCGGGTGTGCGAAGGTGGTGCAGGATATTCCGCCGTATATGATCGGCGATGGTAACCCGGCGGAGACGCGGGGGGTGAACAAGGTGGGGTTGGAGCGCAACGGGGTGTCCGAGGAGGCCCAGCGGAGCCTCCGGGAGGCGTTCAGAATAATGTTTCGGTCGGGGTTGACAGTGAGCAATGCTTTGGATAAATTACAGTCAGAACTTCCGCCCAGCCACGAGCTGGAACATTTCATCGACTTCTGTCGCAAGTCTGAACGCGGAATAGCCCGGTAAGTCGAGTCACATATCCATTCATGGCGAAGTTGAGTCGTAAGATTCACGATTTGGAGCGCATCATCGAGTTTGATCTCGTGCGTGCGACAGAAGCAGCCGCTCTGAACGCCTCGCAGTGGCTGGGGAAGGGCAACAAGAACGCGGCGGACCAGGCGGCGTGCGATGCGATTCGCGGGATGTTCGACCTGATACCGTGTTGCGGCGAAGTGGTGATCGGCGAGGGGATCAAGGATGAGGCGCCGGGGATTTTTCTCGGCGAGCACCTTGGAACGTGGGAGCCGGGAGTGGTGCCGCTGGATATCGCAGTCGATCCCGTGGACGGGACGACAAATATCTCGAAGGGGCTGCCGAATGTGATTTCGGTAATGGCGGCGGCCAGTGCGTTTGATGGGCTGGGCAAGGCGCTGAGGAATTTGCCGAGTTTTTATTGCGAGAAGTTGGCATACGGGCCGCGGGTGAGGAATTACATGCTCAAGAAGGGCGTGGAGCAGGTGAAGCTCGAGGCGCCGATTGAGGAGAACGTGCTTCTCATTGCGAAGATTCTCAATACGCCCGTGCATGAGTTGACGATCACGATGCTGGACCGGCCCCGACACGAGGAACTGGTCAGTCGCATCCGCAAAGTCGGGGCGCGGTTGCGGATGATCGGGGACGGCGACGTGGCGGGGGCGATTGCGCCGAGCCTGGCGGATAGCGGCACGGATTTGTACGCGGGCGTGGGCGGCGCGCCGGAAGCCGTGTTGGCGGCGGCGGCGTTGCGCTGTCTCGGCGGTGACATACAAGTGAAGATGTGGCCCCGTGACGAAGCGGAGCGGAAGAAGTTGGTCAAGGATGGATTCGAAAAGGAACTGAGCAAGGTGTACAACGCGGAGGATTTGGCGCAGGGAGATGGAGTGATCTTTTGCGCGTCAGGGATCAGCGACAGTCCGTTGCTGCCCGGGGTGCGCTTTATCGGCCATACGGCCATCACCCACTCGATCCTGATGCGCGCCAGCACGCGGACCGTCCGCTACATCCGGGCCGTACACGATCTGACAATGAAAACCATACGCCTGCGTTCCACGCGGGCAGAGCAACCACTGTGAACGAAACAGAACAGCCACAAACGCAACCACAGCCACCACCGCCACAGCCATCAACCGACAGCCAGGTACGCGGCGTCCTCGAAGTAGGCGAGAAGGGGTTCGGTTTTCTCCGCAATCCCGCCCGCAGCTTCCAGATCAGCCCGAACGACATTTACGTGTCGCCTGACGTCATCCGCAAATTCAAGTTGCGGCCCGGCCTCGAAATTGAGGGCCGCGCGGTTCCGCCCAAGAAGGGCAGCCCGCAACTGGCGGAGATTTTCAAAATCAACAGTCAACCGCCCGAAAAATGGATGACGCTCAAGAAATTTGATGAGCTGACCAGTTTGAATCCGAACGAGCGTTTCATTCTGGAAACGGTCCCCGACCGTCTCACGACGCGGGTCGTGGATATCATCGCGCCCATCGGCAAGGGGACGCGCGGTCTCATTGTCGCCGCCCCGCGCACGGGTAAGACGACGTTGCTGCACCACATCGCGGACGCGGTGCTGACGAATCATCCGGATGTCCACACGATGGTGGTGCTGGTGGACGAGCGGCCGGAGGAGACCACCGATTTCCGCCGTTCGGTGAAGGGCGGGGAGGTCATTGCCTCCACCAACGATCAGACGATTGAAGAGCACGTGCGGACCGCCAAGATGGCCATCGAACGCGCCAAGCGGCTCGTCGAATTCGGCCGGGACGTGTTTATCGTGCTCGACTCGATCACGCGGCTGGCGCGCGCATTCAACAATTACATCGGCTCCACGGGACGGACGATGACCGGCGGTCTCGACGCCCGCGCGATGGAACAGCCGCGCCGTATTTTTGCCTCGGCCCGCAAAGGGGAAGAAGGCGGCTCGCTGACCATTATTGCCACGGCACTGATCGAGACTGGTTCGCGGATGGATGAGTTGATCTTTCAGGAATTCAAAGGCACGGGCAACTCGGAACTTGTCCTCGACCGCAAAATCGCCGAGCAGCGTTACTGGCCAGCCGTGGATATCAATGCCTCGGGCACGCGCCGCGAAGAATTGCTGCTGGCGCCGAAGGATCTGGAGGCGATCACGCGCCTGCGTCGGGCCCTCAGCGGCGTGCCGCCGGTGGAAGCGATCCAAAAGCTGCTCAATGGTCTCGGCAAGCTGAAGACGAACAAGGAATTCCTCAAGGCGATGACCGAGGCGTGATGCGGCGCGTTGGTTGTCACAGCGCCCGGGCTGTGCGATAACTAACGCTCATGGGCCGCGTTCGTGACTACGGCGAAATTGTCGGGCGTCTGAAAGGATTGCCGGTTCGGGACTGGCGCGTCAAGCAGGTTGCGAAGATCTGGGGTTATCCTTTCTTTCAAGTCGAGAGACACGTTGGCGTGCGAGCGCCAACCATTCTGCTCACCGCGGGAATCCATGGCGAAGAGCCGGGCGGTGCGGAAGGAGCGCTGCGCTGGCTGGAAAGCGGTGACTGGGCGCGGTGGCGTGTCAACTGGCTTGTTCTCCCCTGCATCAATCCTTACGGCTGGGAGCGTAATCAGCGCCGTAATGCCCAGGGCCGTGACATCAATCGCCAGTTTCGCGGCTCCAACGATTGTCCCGAGGCGAAATTGGTCAAGCGGCTTGTGAGAGGTCGGCGCTTCCTGTTCGCCATGGATTTCCATGAGGACGTGGACGCGTCGGGGTACTATTTGTACGAACTGCGCCGCGAACCGCCGTTCATGGGGGAACGCATCGTGGCCGCAGTCGGCAAGGTGATCCCCATCAATCGCGACAAAGTGATCGATGGAAATGAAGCGACGGGTTTCGGACTGATCCGCCGGGAAGCGAATATCGACAGGCTGAAGTGTCGTCGTCGCTGGCCGATGGCGTTCCATGTTTTTCTGCATGGCGCGGACCACATCTTCGGCAGCGAAACGCCGGTCTATTTCCCGCTGACGCAGCGCGCAAAGGCACACAACACAGCGCTCCGAACGGCGTTGCGAGGAGTGGTCGGAGGGCGGTAGTGTCGCGGCATTGTTCTTGTCCCACATTCCGTCAGCATGCTACGGTCTTGTGCATGTGTCGGACTATCGCGTTTGTATTTCTTGTCGTTCTGGGAGTGCCGTTGGTCGCTCATGCGCAGATCTCCGTTCAGGTGGCAATGGAACACGACAACCTGTTGCTGTTCGAGTCGATCCCTGTGGTCGCCACGGTCCATAATTTTTCCGGCCATACCATCGAACTTGCGAATCACGATGGAATTCCGTGGCTGAGCTTTTTGATTGCCGACGATGGTGGTGCGACGATCTCCGCCCTGGACAACCAATTTATCCCGGAGCCGGTTACACTGGCGCCAGGTCATACGGCGAGCATCAAGGCAAACCTGCTCCCGCACTACGACCTTCGTCAACGCGGGAGCTTCACGCTACGGGCGGTAGTAGACAGCGGGGGCGCACACGAGTTATCGGCGCCGTTTAAATTCTCGATTGGCAACGGTCGGGAGATTTGGAAACAGACAGTCGGCCTGCCGATGTCCGAGGGTGGAACCAATGAGGAATACCGCACCTATTCACTTCTGCTACACCGCGCCAATTACGATGAAGTGCTGTACGTGGGTGTTCAGGATGAAGCCCATGATCTTGTCTATGGCATGATGCCCATCGGCCCGTACATCGCGATGGGAGAGCCGTCGGTCAAGACGGACAATCGTGGCCATCTTCACGTCCTGTTTCGGAGCGGACCGCGCTCCCTGAGTTATGCCGACATCCGCCCTGACGCCAATGTGGACAAGCGCGTAATCTACTCAGACTTGCTCTCGGTACCGCAGCTCGTCGCGGACACCAACGGCGTGGTGGCCGTGCGGGGCGGCGACCAGGTGTACCCACACGTCGAGCATGTGATGACGGATGACGAACTCAAACCCCCGGCGCCCTTGGTTGTAAAACCGCCAAAGAAGAAACACTGGTGGTCGTCAAGCCCATCACCTTCCCCGCAGGGGACGAACACCGCAAGTTCCGTATCCGCAACAAATGGGGCGTCGGCAAACTACGGTGTGCGCGCCCAGTAGCAAGAAACCGGACGAGATCCCTTCCTCCTTTTATGCTGCGGCACGTGCTTGCGGACAAATCTCCAGCGTTTGGATGGCCCGTTCGTCGTTGGTGGTTTTGAAGACCGCAACAAACTGGTCGCCGCTCGACGACGAGGCGTAGGAATAGAGAATCTCGACTCCGGCCATCCCAAGATGGGCGCCGATTCTGGCCGCCGAGCCAACTTCATCAGACGCGCCGACGAGAACCACTGAATTTGCCTTGCAGGAAAAGCCGGCGCGCTGAAGTTCGTCTTTGGCGATAAGCGGGTTGTCCGTGACCAGGAGGATTACGAGATCGTCCCGTTCTGAGTAGGTGCAGTAAGCCAGAACATTCACTCGGCGAGCGGCGACGGCAGCCAGCACTTTCCCGAGCGCATCTGGGCTGTTGTCAACGCGCACCGCAAGCTCCACGTGCTTTCTCGCTTTCGCCATGAGACTCCTGAGGGACCTGCCCCCGTTGACTGGACCAGTTACTGGTTGAGTCCTGACGGTAGTTTTACCTCGGGGGTAGTTGGTTGATCAATGTTTTCTGTTCCCTCACCACAGCCCCCATGGGGGCTGGCCGCGGCCCGTGCGAATTCTCGCGGCGTTTGATTGTCCAGTGAGCTGTGGGGGCGTTGTTCGTTGTAGTCCTGACGCCAGTGTTCGATCAGCATGCGGGCTTCGGCCAGTACCGCGAACCAGTGCTCATTGAGGCATTCATCACGCACCTTGCCGTTGAAACTCTCCACGGAGGCGTTTTGTACCGGCTTGCCGGGCTCAATGAACTGCTGCTTCACGCCACGCTCGTAGGCCCAGTGATCCAGCGCCCGACTGGTGAACTCCGGGCCGTTGTCGGTTACCACCCGTTCGGGCAAGCCACGACCCTGACCGATCTGATCGAGCACTCGCGCCACGCGTTGGCCTGACAGTGAGGTATCTACCTCGATGGCCAGACACTCGCGGGTGAAGTCATCGACCACCGTCAGCAGCCGAAACCGCCGCCCATTGGCCAACTGGTCACTGACGAAATCCAGCGACCAGCGCTGGTGGGCTCGCTCGGCCGGGGCCGGTTTCTCCCCGCGCCACCGGGCCGTCCGCTTTCGTTTGCGCACGCTCACCTGTAAGTGTTCCTCCTGATAGATGCGTAACACGCGTTTGTGGTTGTCGCCCCAGCCTTCGCGCCGCAACAACACCAGCAGCCGTCGATACCCGAACCGCCGCCGCTGGGCCGCGCGTTGGCGCAGCCATTGGCGCAACGGCTCGTCGTCGGCTGGTTGGCAGGCATAATAATAACTGCTCCGACTCAGTTGCATCAGCCCGCACGCCCGTCGCTGGCTTACCGCGTGGTGCTCGCGCACGGCGGCAATCGCCTGGCGTTTGGCGGCGGGCGTCAGTACTTTCCCGCGTTGACCTCCTTGAGGATCTGGATGTCCAGCGCCTGCTCGGCCACCAGTTTCTTCAGCCGCCGATTCTCGTCCTCCAACTGCTTCAGACGCTTGGCGTCGCTGAGTTCCATCCCGCCGAACTTGCTCTTCCAGCGGTAGTAGGTCTGTTCGCTAATGGCGTACTTGCGGATCAGCTCGGCCACCGCCAGACCAGCGTCGGCCTCCTTCAGAATCCCGATGATCTGTTCTTCACGGAATCGCTTTCCTTTCATCTTGGCTCCTTCCTGACTCTCGCCAGATTACCCGCCAAGACTCACTTTGGAAATGGTCCAGTTTCAGGGGAGCAGGTCAGCCCCGAACGTGGACTCCGTTTTGTGCTTCCCTTGCGATTGCATCCCGGCTTTCATGGGGTCAATGCAGACTGACGCGCATGTATGATGACAACCCATCGACGCATTCCACCAGCACAATGGCGGACGCGATTGGTCATGCTGCCGCGCTCCGACCACTGGAAACATAAAGCCGAAATCAGCGGCAACCTTGACCGAAATACGCGCTATGGGTTGTCGCCTAACATGTCCGATCACGCGGTTTCTCCTCCCCCGGAGCCAAGTAAGAAGCCGTCGGGATCGCTGCTTCATTCTCTGCGGCACGGCGGTTTGGCCTTTTCCGTCGGGCTGATCGCCCTCTATCTGGTGTTGGGAATTCTCGGCATGTCGCGACACGCCATGTGGCGTGACGAAGTATTTCCCTGGCTTCTGGCAAGGAACAGCGCTTCTCTACCGGAGCTATTCCACAATTTGCGATACGACGGACCACACTTCGCAGTGTGGCACTTGATTCTGTGGGTGGTCAGCCGGTGGACGCACAACATCGCGGCGGAACAGGTCGTCCACCTCGTCCTGGCGACGACAGCCGTGTGGCTGTTCGTGCGCTGTTCTCCTTTCAGTTGGAAACAAAAACTGCTGTTCGGCTTCGGGTATTTCACCCTCTTTGAGTACTGCGTTATTTGCCGGATGTACGTGCTCGTCTGGCTGTTCATGTTCCTGTTCTGTACGGCTTTCGCCACGCGACGGAGGACATACTTGCCGCTGGCTACCATCCTGTTTGTGCTGGCGAACACGACCTCTTACGGCACGATTATGGCCGTTGCCCTGGCGACGGGGTTGGTCGCGGAGTTCGTCCTGTCACAACAGAAGCGGGCGCATTATGAACGCCGCCGGTGGGATCCGGTCGCGGCGTTGTCACTGTTCTCCGTTGCTCTGTTTCTCGTGGTGGTGCAGATGACTCACAAGGCGCAAGATCTACCGGCCGAGGTGATGACTGGTTGGTGGGGGGACTTCCATCGCACCCCGGTTCGTCTGGCTGATGCCCTCCAGAACGTTTGGAGGGCTTATGTTCCGGTTGCCTACAGTTTCCCTTACTGGCCAGGCTTCATGTGGGGCACGAACATGTTCATCGAGTGGTGCTCACGGTGGTTGCCACACTATGGCCTGGTGGTTGTCGCCCTGTCGGTCATTCTGGTGGTCATATCGACCGTGACGCTCATTCGGAGTCCGATCGCGCTATTTGTCTGGGGCGTGGGGCTGGGCTTGCTGTTGGCATTCCAAATCGTGGCCGGCCCGGGCGCTCTCCGTCACGGCGGCCTTCTGTTCATCCTGTACGTCGTGTGCCTTTGGTTGGAACACGATCCGTCCGGCCTGAAGCGATCGTCCCCCAAACTGGAAAAGATCGCCGAACGATGGCGCAATTCATTTCTAACGTGGATTCTTCTCATCCAGGCCGCGGGCGGCGTGTATGCCTGGAGCGTCGATCAGGCCGCGGCTGGCGTGTATAACGAGAGCGTCCATTATGACTGCCAATTCTCCGGCGGCAAAGCGGCGGCGGCATTCATCAAGGCCAACAATTTCCAGCGCCTGCTGCTGGTGGGTTACCCTGGCAACGAGGTCATGCCGGTCGCGGCATACCTCGACCAGAATATTTACGACCTCGATAGCCGCCGGTTCGACAGTTTCCACATTCCGACAGATACAAACTACATTTCTGGATACCAGGTGGTGATCGACACGCGCACCCTCGTGCTTGCCAGTAACACGGATGCCCTCCTGATCCTCAATGACCCCATCAACATGCTCTCTCCCGGGAGTACTTCAGTACAAACTGCCGAGGTGTTCAGCGTCAGTGGCGAGCCGCTCTCTTCGAACCAGGCGGCGCCAAGTGTGACGCTTACTCTGACAGGCCGATTTGAGCATTGCACCGTGGCTACCGAGAATTGCTATTTGTATCTGGTCCGGCGCGACAGCATTGGCGGTTCCAAAGGCGACAAGGCGAACGGCCAGGGGACGTTCACGTTCCCGAATGGAACAAAGTACGTTGGTGAGATGAAGGATGGCGAGCCGAGTGGCCAGGGAACGCTCACGGATGCGAACGGGTCAAGTCAACCCGGTGAGTGGCGGGATGGCCGGCCGTACAGATTGAGAGGACGGTACGTCGCCACCGATGGGACGACGGAGGTGGGGTCATGGAACTATGACGGAACCAAGTGCGGCGGGACGATCACGTGGAAGGATGGGCGGGTTTACAAGGGCGATTGGAAGCTCGTCGAGGGTTCGCCGGAATCGCCGGATGGCGTCGGCAAGATGACCTACCCGGATGGAAAAGTGCAGAATGGCTTGTGGAAGCAGGGACAGTTTATGGGCGCCGCGCAGTAGGTTGTCGCGAACCATCCAAGACCGGTCAGGGATGTGATCGCGCGAGAGTTGAAACCGCACAGTTCCGGCGGCCGAGTTTTATTGAAAACGAGACTCTACTCCTCGTAGTTCTCGACGATTCGCGGCGGACGCACGTGCGCTTGGTTCGGATCCTGTCCCGCCGCGCGCTTGGCTTGGCGCTGACGCAACAAGTCCCAGCACTGATCCAATTCAACCTGGATTTTCTTGAGCCGTGCGGCATCCGCCTTTGCCAGCGAGTCTTGCCCGAACAGCTCATGCTCTTCCGCGGCGAGCCCCTTGATATGTTTGAGCACGGACTGGTCTGTGGTCTTCTCTTTCATGTTCATGTTGGTTGCTCCATTGCATTCAGCAGCGTATCGAGATCGAAGGAACCGTCGTGGCGCACACCATTGATGAAGAACGTCGGCGTGCCATTCACGCCACTGCGGACACCGCTGAGGAAATCTTCGCGCACACGAGCGGCGTGAGCGTGTTTGGTAAGCTCGGTTTTGAATTGGGACGGATCAAGGTTGAGCGCCGCGGCATATTGAATCAGGTTGCCGTCGGCCAGGGCTTCCTGGTTTTCGTACAGCGCATCGTGCATCTCCCAGAACTTGCCCTGTGCTCCCGCCGCCTCGGCGGCTTCCGCCGCATGTTCGGCGTGGGGATGCATCGTATTGAGTGGGAAGTTGCGAAAGACGAAGCGCAGCCGCTTCCCGAGCCGCTGCTGGAGTTCCTTCACGATTGGATAGGCTTGGCCGCAATACGGGCACTCGTAGTCGCCATATTCCACCAGGGTGATTGGGGCGGTCGCCGATCCCTGGATGTGATCGCGTTCGGCGACCGGCAGCGTAAGCTGGCCTTCCCAATTCGTTCTCATGCCGGCACCTCGCGCTTCGTAGGGAGCCCTTCGAGGGCCGCGAGAATGCCATCGGCGCCGGGATTGACGCCGATCGGGGACACGTAGCTCCACCGAACGATTCCTTCCGCATCGATCACAAACAGCGCCCGCTCGGTCTGACCATCCTGCGGTCGATACACTCCGTAGGCCCTCGCCACCGCGCCTTTCGGCTCGAAATCCGTCAATAACGGGAACCGCAACTTGCGGTCCTTGGCGAAGGCCAGGTGGCACCAGATGCCATCCACCGAAATGCCGAGGAGTTCGGCATTGAAGCGATGAAACTCCGGCAGGATCTCATTGTACAGCGCCATCTGGTCCCCGCATACCGGGCTCCAATCCGCCGGGTAGAATGCCAGGATGACCGGCTGGCCGCGAAAATCGGTCAGTGAAACGCTCTGGTCAGGTGTACTATGCAGCGAGAAGTCAGGCGCCGCAACACCAACCCCGAGCGGGGATGCGTGATGGTGAACTTCTTGCTCGTCGTTGCCCTTGTTCATGGGAGCTTCCTTCCTTTCGGGATCATGTTGGCGAAGTCGATGTCACCGCGTGTGTGCGTCTGGACGCCAGACCAGACAAAACATCCAACCAGCCGACTTTCGTCACTCGCACCGCGACCGCCAAGCATAATCCGCCCGTCGCTATCGCCAAGTCAAGCGCATCCTCTCGCGATTTGTAGGGCGGGCGGCTCGCCTGCCACGTCAATAAACGACGGCAAGCGGGCCGCTTGCCCTACAAGAAAGAACAACCTCGGTTTATCGCAAATCCAAATTAATACACCACCGCATCCTTCGTATGCCATCCAGCCCAGCCGCGCGACAATCCGCCGGTCGGATCGTAACACTGCCGTCGTTGTAGCGGCGATTGGGGGAATGGAGTGGAGGGGTAAACTGGGGCGGTTGCCCCTCCCGTGTTTCTTTCGCACTCGCCTCGCAATGCGCAAATTTGCTGGACATGCGGCCAGTTGGTTGTAATACTCCGCCCTACTTGGCGAGGCGCAGGAAGCTCAGTTCGTTCCGCGGACGCACTTCCTAACACATCAGGGTATCAACAACGTTGGCAAAGACACGGTGGCGTGTCGGCTACCAAACGGAGGGTGAGGCATGGACGCGAGATTTTTTCGGGTTGGGTTGATCTGTTTGGTGGCGTGTTGCGGTGCGGTGCGAGGCGTCACCATAACGGTTACCACAACCAACGACAGCGGGACGGGCTCCTTCCGAGCGGCCATCTCCAATGCCAATGCCACGGTGGTACAGGACACTATCGCATTCAACATCTCCGGGACGGGTCCATTCACGATCACGCCAGCCACGGCGTTGCCGACCATCACGAACTCGGTGTTTATTGATGGCTATACGCAGCCCGGTGCCAGCCAGAACACGCTCGCGAACGGCGATAATGCCGTAATCGAGATTGAGTTGGCCGGCGCGTTTGGCACCGTGAGCCTCGACACGAGTAATAGTACCGTCCGCGGATTGTCCGTCAGTTATATTACCACGTCCCCTGAACCCAGCCCCAAGGGCGGCTACATCATTCAGGGCAACTTTGTCGGCGTAGATACGACCGGCACAAACTCGCTCGGCGGGGCGACCCCCGGGATCAGTGTCAACTGTCCCAACATGCAAATTGGTGGAACAACGCCGGCGACACGCAACATTATTTCCGGCAACGGCGCCACGGGGATTGAGATGGCCGGGTCGTTTGCGACCGGGACGCTGATCCAGGGCAATTTCGTGGGAACGGACCGGACGGGAACGCGATCGGTTGGCAACCATGACCGCGCGATCATCTGCAATTCCTTCGCCCAGTCCAATACGATTGGCGGCACCGTTTCCGGCGCTGGCAACCTGGTTTCCGGCAACCTCGACCGTGGCATCGTGCTGGACGGCACGAATGAGGTTGCGGAAGGGAACTCCATCGGCGTGGATGTCAACGGGAACCCCCTGGGCAACGCGCGTAGTGGCGTCGAAATAGCTGGTTCCAACAATGTCTGCGGCGGCACGCTCACCGGCGCCGGTAATGTGATCTGGAACAACGGTGTTGGTTTTCCGGGCGCCACCACCAATGGAGTGGACACGCACACAACCACGGGATTCCAGATACTCGGCAATTCAATCTACAACAACGCCGGCCTGGGGATCGACGTGAAAATGGACGAGTTGATCACGCCCGGATTTCCGGTCCTCACGTCCGCCAGCAATACGGTCTCGGGAACGGTGGTGTCGGGGAAGGCGGCGACCAACACCCAGTTCCGTCTGGAATTGTTTACCAATCCCGTGTGCGATCCCTCGGGATATGGGGAAGGCAAGACCCTGGTCTTTTCCCAACTGGTGACGCCGAGCGCGACCACCAGTAACTTTTCGGTGACGGTGACGCCGGCGGTGTCGGTGGGGCTGTTCCTTACGGCGACGGCCAACGGCCTGACGGAGTTCAGCCCCTGCCTTGAGGTCACGCTGTCAGGCTCGACCAACAGTTGGACGAACAGCGTCAGCGGCCGGTGGGACAACGGCACGAATTGGTCGCTCGGAGGAGCGCCACTCATCACATTGTCCGCCATTTTGATTACCAATGCCAATTCCAAGACGGTTACCATCGACAGCAACACCGCCGCGAATTTCCCGGCGACAATGAGCGTCAGCAATCTCACGATCAGCGCTCCCGGCGTCTCGACCAATACCTTGTCGGTGGTGAACACGGGCAGCATCGCACCCCTGCACGTCCTCAGTTCCTGCATCATCTCGAACGGCGGCGCGATGACTTTCAGCAATGCCACCCTGCAGGTGGATGGCCGGTCCAGCGGCGTGGCCGACTTCGAGGGGCCGGTCACATTGAGTGGCGGCGCGCTCATCACCAGCAACACGGCGGCCACCTACATTGGAAATGTCCGTCAGGGTAGTCTGAGCCTGTCCAACACGGCACTTGCCTCGGGCTACACGGTTGTCGGCGGCTTTAGCCCCGGCGCACAGGGTACGTTCTCATTGGTTGATGCAACGGCGACCTTGTACGCCTTGATGGAAGTCGCGGACGATGCGACTTCCACGGGTACGTTGTGGTTGGCGAACAGTTTCCTGGAGATAGAAGGCCCAGTATACCTCGGATTCCTGGGGACCGGGCAGATGACCGCCTCCAATAGCACCGTGGATCTTGACAATGGCCTCGACATGGCGTCGCAGACGGGTAGTCACGCGACGTACACCTCCGTCAATACCACGAATACATTCGGCGACCTCGTCATCGGCGAATCTGGCAGCGCTTCCGTAACGCTCATCGGCGGCCAAACGACCGTGGGCGGCATTCCGATCTACGTCGGAGAATACGGCGTTGGGCAACTGACGCTGAGCAACACGACGTTGATCACGCTTGGAATTAGCCTCGGCGTAAATCCCGGCTCCGCCGGTCAGCTTACGTTTGCTGGCGGCTCAATGGTCCTCTCGAATCTGGCCGTCATCGGCACTATGGCCGGGGCCACGAGCACCATCGTGGTTACCGGCGGTCAATTGATACTGACCAACACGCCGACGACCATCAGCATGGCCAGCCTGAGCCAGGTGACAGTGTCCAATGGCACACTCCAGGTCAATGCGCTGACCGTGATCCCTTCCGCGGCGGCTGGCACGTTGACCGTCGCCGGCGGCAACCTCAATATCGGCGACCTGTTCGATTGTTCCTCCAGCACGGGCACCGCCCTGTGGCTTACAGGCGGGCAGGTAACCGTGACCAATGAGAACAGCTTGTTCGGGCAGATGGTCATGAGCAATGGCACATTCCTCGCGCGTGACGTGTTCCTGGGAAATTCATCGCCTGGTACCATCACCATGGCTGGCGGTACCTTCGAGACGGCGGGCAGCTTCAACGGCTTTATCATCGGCGGTAGCGGCTACACGGGTACCCTCTGGAACACGGGGGGACACCTCATCACGACCAATACGACCATCTACGTCGGAGGGCTCTTCAGTCCAGCCGTCGGTAGTATCATTGCGTCGAACGGGACGACGCAGGCCGGGACTGTGTACTTGGGCGCGCAGTCTGACGGAGTTGGCACATTCACCATCGCTGGCGGCATTCACTCCATCTATTCAAGCCTGGTCCTTGGTGGGGATTTGTGTGTCGGTGGCACTGGCGTCGTGAATGTAATCGGGGGACAGCTATTCGTGACGAATGCCGCCCACAACGCCGTGTTGGATGTGGAAACCGGCACGCTGAGCGTGAACGGCGGCTACGTTCAGGCCGACATCATCATCTTGAGCAACAGTTGCGCGCATTACGCCTCCAGCGGCGGCCAGGTCGTCTACGGCAGTGCCGTGCTCGACCCGAACTCAAGCCTTGTCGGCGACGGCATCCCAAACAAGTGGAAACTGCAGTACGGCCTCGATGCGTTCGATCCGAACCTGGCTAACGAAGACGCCGATGGCGATGGTATGAGCAACCTGCAGGAATACCTCGCTGGCACCGATCCGACCAACAGCGCCTCGGTATTTCGCATTACCTCGGTCGTCCGGACAAACAACAACATGCGTATCACGTGGACCACGGTGGGCGGTCATACCAATCGAGTCTATGTCTCCACAGGCGGTGCGGGTGGAGGGTACACGAACAACTTCGGGAATCTTAGTCCCTTCATCATTATTCCGGGCACGGCCGCATCGACGACCAACTATCTCGATGTCGGCGGCGCCACGGATGTTCCGGCGCGTTATTACCGCATCGGTTTGATTCCATAAAAGAGGGCGCTCATGAGAAGTCGCTACCTCGTGGCGGTGGTGGTTCTGTCCGGCGCGCTTCATTTCGATGAGGTTGGCGCGACGCTGACGACGAACAGTTGGACCGCCACCAGCGGCAAGTGGGAGACCGCGGGCAATTGGTCGGCCGGCGCGCCGACCATCACACAACCCGCCAATCTCATCACGAACGCCACGACCAAGGTCGTCACCATTGACGCATTGACGCCGGCGGGCACGCTGACCATCAGCAATCTCGTCATTTCCGGTCCCGCGGGCACCGTGAACACCCTGCAGCTAACCAATGCGCCGTCTTCGACGTTGCAGATCCTCGGTTCGCTGAGCATGGCCAACGGCGGCGTATTGACGATCAGCAATTCGGCTGTCCAAGCTGAGTCCTCCTTCCTCGATGGCGACGTGTTCCTCCAGAGCGGCTCCCTCGTCGTCACGAACTTCGTTACTTGGATCTCGGAGTATGGTGGCGGGAGTCTGACAATTTCGAATGGCGCGGCGCAGTTTGGCGAGGTTTACCTCGGGCTCCTTGACGGTGCGGGGACGTTGACGGTGGCCGGTGGCACCAACCAGTTGTTGTCGGCATTTAATATCGGCATTCAGATGGAAGTGATCGGCGCGGTCTGGGTGACAGGTGGGCAATTGGTGGTGACCAATGGCTCAACCTCCCTGGGAGGCGCTGGTTACGGACAGATGACGGTATCGAATGGCGCCGCGTTGCTCAACGATCTGTCCATCGGCAATTATCCCGGTGCGGCCGGCACACTGACGGTAGCCGGCGGCACCGCTCAACTTTACTCATTTCTCAGCGTCGGTAGTGTGCCGGGGGCGACGGGTTCGGTCGAGTTGACAGGTGGACAACTGACCGTCACCAACGATTACGCTCGCGTGGGTGACACGGGCGTCGGGCAGATGACGATTTCGAACGGGACATGGCTGGCGAACTACGAGTACGTAGGTTACCAGACGGGTTCGGAAGGGACGCTGACCATCGCTGGTGGTACGAACATAATCTCTGCGCTTTTCGAGATTGGGACGCTGATGAACGGCACCGGCACAGTGTGGTTGACGGGTGGACAATTGATCGCCAGTTACGGGGCCATGCTCAGCGACGGTGGTATCGGGCAAATGATCATATCCAACGGCACCTTCGTGACCGGTGGTCTGTTTTTTGGAGACCCCAATTTCGCGAGCGGCACACTGACAGTGGCCGGTGGCACCGCCACTATCGGGGAACTCGATTTAGACGATGGAACCCAGACTGTGTGGGTGACGGGTGGCCAACTAAACGTCACCAATGGCACGACGACGATCGGCTACTATACCAGCGGCGTGGCGCACATGACCGTGTCCAACGGCCTGTGGCGGGCACACGATGTTACCATGGGCGTTGTGCCTGGTTCTCAGGGAACGTTGACCGTGGCGGGTGGCGTGAGCTCGGTTTATTCCAATGTGACCATCGGCAATACCAACTGCTCTGCGGCTGGTTTCGTCTTCGTTACGGGCGGCGAACTTCACGTGACGAATGACGACGCGACGGCCGTGTTGGAAGTCCGCGACGGCACGCTGATCCAGACCGGCGGTCTGCTCGACATTGACCGGCTCGTTATCACCAATCCCTGCGCCCATTTCATGCATCTGGGCGGGACGCTGATTATCGGCTTGGAGACGTTGTCCCCCGACCTCGATGCCGATGGCGACGGCATCCCTAACGGGTACGAGCTTGCCAATGGCTTGGATCCGCTGGATCCCACGGATGCGAACGAAGACAACGATGGGGACGGCATGAGCAATCTGCAGGAGTACCTGGCCGGCACCGATCCGAACAACAGCGCGTCCTACTTTCACATCAGGAGCGTGGCGCGGACCGGCAACGACCTTCGCGTCACATGGATGATGGGTCCCGGCAAGACCAACGCGTTGCAGTGGACAGCCGGCCCGGTTAATGGAAGTTACAACACCAACGGTTTCGCCGATCTATTCATCGTCACCAACACTGTAGGTACTGTGACCAACCACCTCGATGTCGGCGGCGCCACGAATGTACCAGCGCGCTATTACCGGGTCCGTCTGGTTCCGTAGGGGTTGGTCCCGTAGGCCGCAACCAAGAGAAGGAAATATGAAGACGAAATCATTCACGCTGTCCGCCAGATTTGGAGCCATCACTTCGGCGATATCGGAATATGATTGTGGCACGGGCTTTCCACCGCCATTGCTGATGTGGCTCACGATGTTCCTGATCCTGCTCTGCTCCGCATCGATTCCCACGGCCAACGCGCAGAACACGGACTCGTGGACCAACACGACCCGCAGCACGACGTTGAAGTGGGAGACCGGAGCGAATTGGTCACTGGGCGTCCCGCCATCAAGCGGTCGAACAGCGGTGATAATTAGCAATGATGTCTCTGGCTCCTCGTTCTCCCGGACAATCAACATCGATGCCACCACCGTCCTCAGCAATATGATCAATGGTTGTATGACCATCAGCAACCTGGCCCTATCGATAGCATCCGGCATCAACCGCACCGAATTGTTCTTGAACAACACCGGCTCCGCGGCGCTGACAGTCCACGATTGGTTAAGCATTTCCAACCGCTGCTCGCTGGTCATTACGAATTCCACGATGACATTCGGAACGGTTGCTGACGCCGGTTATCAACTGGGGGTGGATGGGACGGTCGTGCTGGAGGGCGGCACCATCACCATCAGCGCAAATCTCACAAGAGGCGAGATGGTAGGGGTAAACTCGTCGGGCACCCTGACTGTGTCGGGCGGTTTGGACTATCTTGAGAACAGCGGGCTTGCCGTCGGCTACAATGCGGGCTCGACGGGCACCGTCCTGATCACGGGCGGCACACTCTCTCAGGTTGGCGATAATTACCTCGGCTATTCCGGCGTGGGTTCGTTCATCCAGTCCGGTGGCTCAGTGAGCCTGCGCGGAGAATTCGTAGGGAACAATCCTGGATCGGAAGGTACATTGACCGTGGCGGGAGGTTCACATGACATAGTCGAACTGGTCATTGGTTCAGATACGGGTGTAACGGGAACCGTCTGGGTCACCGGCGGAACTCTCAATTGCAGCGAAAGTACCTACATTGGCGATTTCGGGGTGGGTTTATTGATTCAGTCCAATGGCACTCTGTTTACGGACGGTGAGTCCATTGGGGATGACATGGGAGAGGGTCTGCTGGCAATCGCGGGCGGGACGCACAACGTGGGAGGCAGTGGATTGTTTGTTGGCGCCGACGGCATTGCCGGAAACGTCTGGCTTACGGGCGGCACATTGCTGGTGACCAATCAAGGGGGCGTCTTCATCATACTGGGTTCCCTGACGCAGTCGAATGGCGCGCTGGCGGCCTCCTCCGAATCAGTGGGAGGATTTGCGGAGGAAGCACTCGCAGGGGAAGGAACGCTGACAATCGCTGGCGGAACTCATGCCGTGGAATTCGGGGGTCTGGCGGTGGGTGACTTTGCCGGTTCGACTGGTACGGTGTGGGTCACGGGCGGCGAACTGCTCGCGACCAGCTTTTCCAACATCATCGGAGCCGACGGGGTCGGTTCGCTGGTGCAGTCCAACGGCGACGTGGACATGATCTTCTCGGAGTACGTGGGGAATGATGCGGGCGCGGACGGGACGTTGATCGTAGCGGGCGGAACCCACACCATCGAAGATGGAGAATTGACTGTGGGGAACAACGCAGGCTCGACGGGCGCCGTCTGGATCGCAGGCGGTCAACTGTCGTCCGACAGCGCAATGATCGGTCTGGCCGGTGTGGGCCAGATGACCGTGTCCAACGGCAGTTGGCAAGCAGAGGATGTTTCGGTCGGCGGAGCCAGTGGCGGAAATGGAATATTGATTGTGGCCGGCGGAACGTCCGTGGTTTCGTCCGATTTGACCATCGGCACCCCCGATTGCACGGCCACGGGGACGGTGGTTGTCGCTGGCGGCAGCCTGTTCGTAACCAATGCCGCGCATAACGCCGCGCTGGATGTGGAGAGCGGCGCGCTGACCCTGAGTGGCGGCACGGTGGTGGTGGACGTACTCGTAAAGACCAATCCCTGTGCCTCCTTTACGCAGACCGGGGGGATGCTGGTGGTCGGCGGCGTAACAAACCGGTTCTCTCCAGCGCTCTTCAGCATCACCGCGATCAACCCCGAAGGAAACAATATACAGATCACATGGGAGAGCACCGGCGGGCACACGAACGCCGTCCAGGCGACGAATGGAGGGCCCAACGGCAGCTACAATACCAACTTCAACGATCTGGCCTCATTCATCCTCGGCGGCTCCGGCGAAGTCACCAACACCTACATCGATCCTGGCGCCGCCACGAATATTCCGTCGCGCTTCTACCGCATCCGGTTGGTCCCGTAGGCAACAATCAGGAGAAAGAAATATGAGGACGAAATTATTTGCGCGATTCCCTCGGGTCGGATGCTTCGTGTCGGCCATGTCAGAGTACGGGTTTGGCGGGGACTTTCCGCAGACGCCGCTGGTGTGGCTCACGACGTTTTTGATCCTGTGCGGCCCCGCATTGATTCCCACCGCCAGCGCACAGACGACAAACGTCTGGGCCAACCCGAGCCGCGGCACGCAGTTTAAGTGGGAGACCGCATCGGAATGGTCACTGGCTGTCCCGCCATCACAGGCTCAAGCGCTCGTTATGATCACCAATAATTTCGCGGGCGGCGGGATTCAGGCGCGGACCGTGTCCATCGATGCCACCACCGTTCTCAGCAATGCGATCAACGGCTGCATGACCATCAGCAATCTGACGCTGTTCTCACCGTCGACCACCCTCAAAAACGAGGTGTTCATGAACAACACCGGTTCCGCATCCCTGCAAATTATCGATACGTTGTACATTACCGAGGGCGGCGCCCTCGTCATTACGAATTCTGCCCTGACATTTCCAAACAGTGAAGCACCCGATTCTCAATTCCAGGTGGATGGGTCGGTCGTGCTGGAGGGCGGTACGATCAGTGTCAACGGTTCGTACAGCGCATTCAACGAGATTGTCGGAGCATTCTCGTCAGGCACTCTGACCGTGGCGGGTGGCTTGGACAACGTGCCGAACAGCGGGCTTGTCATCGGCGACAGCCCGGGCTCGACGGGTACGGTGTGGATCACGGGCGGCACACTCTCCATGGGCGATGCTAATTACGTCGGCTATTCCGGGGTGGGTTCGTTGATTCAGTCCAATGGCGCCGTATCGGCGGCGGGCGAGAGCTTGGGGGCAGCCTCTGGCGGGCAGGGTTTATTGGCAATCGCCGGTGGGACAAATACTGTAGGATACTATGGATTAGTCCTTGGTTCCGTCAGCTTCTTCAGCGGCGGGGCTGGAACCGTCTGGCTCACGGGTGGCTCACTACTGTCGACCAATCCAGGGGGCATCTACATTGGCTTTGGTTCCCTGACGCAATCGAATGGCACGCTGGCGGCGTCCACAGAGACCGTGGGAGAAGGATTCCTGTCTATTTTTGGCCCACTGGGGGGTGACGGAACGCTGACAATGGCAGGTGGAACTCATGCTGTGGGATTTGGAGGGCTGACCGTGGCTACCGTGGCCGGCTCGGCTGGTACGGTGTGGGTTACGGGCGGCGAACTGCTCGCGACCAGTTTTTCCAACATCATCGGAGCCGACGGGGTCGGTTCGCTGGTGCAGTCCAACGGCGACGTGGACATGATCTTTTCGGAGTACGTGGGATATGATGCGGGCGCGGACGGGACGTTGATAATAGCGGGCGGAACCCACACGGTCGAAGATGGAGAATTGACCGTCGGAAATAGTGCAGCCTCAACGGGCGCCGTCTGGGTCACGGGCGGTCAACTGTCGTCTGACAGCGCAGCGATCGGCTTGGCGGGTGTGGGCCAGATGACCGTGTCCAACGGCAATTGGCAGGCGGAGGATGTTTCGGTCGGCGCGACCAACGGCGGACAAGGGACACTGACCGTGGCGGGCGGAATGTCCGTGGTTTCGGACAATTTGACCATTGGTACTGCGGATTGCACCGGCACAGGCACGGCACTCGTCACCGGCGGCAGACTGTTCGTGACCAATGCCGCGCACAACGCCGTGCTGGATCTGGAGAGCGGCGCGCTGACCCTGAGCGGCGGCACGCTGGTGGTGGATGTACTCGTAAAAACCAATCCCTGTGCCGCGTTCCAGCAGACGGGCGGGACACTGGTTGTCGGTGGTGTAACGAACACCATCCCATCTTTCCAGATCACCGGCATTACCCCTGAAGGAAACAATATACAGATCACATGGGAGAGCACCGGCGGGCACACGAATGCTATCCAGGCGACGAATGGAGGGCTCACCGGCAGCTACAATACCAACTTCAGCGATCTGGCCTCATTCATCCTCGGCGGTTCCGGCCAGGTCACCAACACCTACATCGATCCCGGCGGCGCGACCAACACACCGGCCCGCTACTACCGTGTGCGGTTGGTGCCCTAAAAGGCACATTGTGGTTACCTCCTTCCAGGCTTGAAAGGCTTGATTTTTCTGGACTGCCAGCCAATAGCCTGTAATACTTCGCCCTACTATGGAGAAGCGCTCGGCGTTATGTCGAGTTTCCTCCTCCCGTCGTTCCGAGGCGGTTGCAGTGCATGAAAACACACGCGAGATGGGGTGAATTCACTAACGAGCGGACTGTTCTGTCCCACAACCACCGGGAAGAATCATATCTATGAAATCCAGGTTTCTTACCACACTGATTGCTATTCTGTTGGGAATCGCCCTCGACCCGGCCGCGCACGCGGCGCTCACGACCAACGTGTGGACCAATATCAACGGCGGGAAATGGGAAAGCGCGAACTGGTCGGCAGGAGTTCCCTCGATATCCCAGGCCGCCGTCGGGATCACCAACGCCTTTGGGCCGGCCGTCTATTCAAAAGCCGTCATCATTGATGCGACCACCGCCAGCACCGCTCCCGGATCGATGACGATCAGCAATCTCTTTATTTCCGGCCCGGTGGTTCACGCGGGCCTCCAATCCCAGCAGGGGCTTAACGCATTAATCATCACCAATGCCGGAACGTTCACGATCCTGGAGAATATCACGCTCACCAACGGCGGCGTCATGGTGGTGAGCAACTCCACCGTGATCGTCAAAGACGGATTGATCGACGATGGCTATCTGGAACTCGACAAAGGCGCCACGCTTCTGGCCACGAATCCTCCCCCCACCATCTACGGCAACTACGTGGGAGAAGATGACACGGCGCAAATGGCGGTGACCGGCGGCACCTGGATCGCCTCCGTTCTCTTGGTCGGCTACTGGCCCGGCAGTGCGGGTTTATTGGAATTCAGCAGCGGCACGATTTCCGTTGTGGGAGATCAAATGGATCTCGGCGAAACCGCCGGAGCTTCCGGCACGATCACCATGAGCGGCGGAACGATGAACGTGCCCTATGTCGAGGAAATCAACTTCGGCCCCTTTGGCGGCAACGGCTTCCTCTTCATGTCGGGGGGGAACTGGATCAGCCCAGGGTCGACTGCGCGTCTCACGGCAAACTCACAGTTGAATGTCTCCGGCGGCACATTCAACATGGGGGCTGTCGAACTCGACGATACCGGAGGCGGAACCAGCGGAAATGGGGGCACCGTCACCATTTCCGGCGGCACATGCCTTTTGCAAGACCTTAACCTTGATCCCTTTGCTTATGTCTTTGGGAGTAGTTCCAGTCCCCCCGTTGTCTGGTTGACAGGCGGCCAGTTGAACTCTGGATTGTTCATCGGAGCCGGCGAAATGACTGTGTCCAACGGCCTGTGGCTGGCTACTCAGGTCGATGTGGATGAGGGGAGTTTGACGGTGGCCGGTGGCACGACCACCGTGTCCGGCGAATTCTACGTCGGCTACGACCTCCAATCCACGGGCGTCGTGTGGCTGACCGGCGGTCAACTTACGATGGCCGATTACCCCACGCAGCTTGGTGTGTCCGGCGTTGGTCAGATGACCGTCTCCAACGGTACCTGGAATCCCTCCGCAGTGGATGTGGGCGTGACGAACGGTTCGTACGGGAACCTGACCATCGACGGCGGAACAAATATTTTCGTCGGCCTCGTCCCCATGATCTTCATTGCCCGAAATGCGACCGCGACGGGTAACGTCTGGGTAACCGGCGGTGAACTCTTGTTGACGAATTCCGTCACGGAAATCGGCATTGGCGAGTACGGCTACGGAACATTCATTCAATCCAACGGCGTGGTTCAAACCTACGAAGAAGCCGTCGGGATCAATGCTGGTTCCACCGGGCAACTCGCGATCTCTGGCGGTACCCATATTGGTGGCACGCTGGTCGTCGGTGAACTCGGCGGGGCCTCCGGCACGGTCTCACTGAGTGGTGGCCAGTTGATCACCACCAATGATGACGAGGGAGGAACCTACTTCGGCCTGTACGGCGTCGGCCGGATGAACGTGTCCGGGGGAACCTGGCAGGCACATGCCGTATCGGTCGCCACCCGCATCGAGAGCGAGGGCACCGTGACGTTCTCCGGCGGCATCACCACCATGTCCAACCTGATCCTTGGCGATTGCGGGCTTGGCACGGAAGGGTTCCTCATCCTCGATGGCGGTGATGTCTTCGTAACCAACGCGGCCCACAACGCGACGCTTGACGTGCGCGACGGCTTCGTGCTCCTGAACGGCGGCCACTTGACCGTGGACAAATTGGTGATGACGAACGAATGTGGCTTCTTCTTCACCGGCGGCGGCAGCCTGAGCGTCAGCAGTTTGGAACTGGATCCGAACCTCGATGCCGACGATGACGGGCTTCCGAATGGCTGGGAGATTGCGCACGGGCTCAATCCGCTCTCGAGCCTCGGAAATGACGGTCCGGATGGCGACCCCGACCATTCGTAAGCCGGT